>JABAOG010008408.1_pt1 | contig 19890 bp, 11 predicted proteins | sample 7062131 | NCBI WGS metagenome assembly JABAOG01 (sample SAMN14538629, study PRJNA623070) | marine sediment metagenome | biome: marine biome [ENVO:00000428]; feature: marine pelagic biome [ENVO:01000023]; material: deep marine sediment [ENVO:00002113] | place: India: Arabian Sea | collected...
CTCCCTCGCGGCGAACGCCAGCGCCACGCCGTTCGACCAGCCGAAGCCGTCCTGCGTCGGGTACTCGCCGCCGCCCGCGCGCCGCGCCAGGTCCGTCACGTCGTACTTCTCCATCATCCGGCCCGTCGCGCGGTACGTCCGCCGGTTCAGCGCCAGCCACCGCTCGCGCGCCGCATCGGCCACATCCGCCCGCCCGTACCGCCGCACGCCTTCGGCGCCCAGCCACTGCAACGGCGGCCATCCGTTCGGCGCGTCCCACTGCTGCCCGGACGCGATGCGCGTCGTGACGAAGCCGCCGGCCTCGAGAAAGTCGCGCTCGAGACGGGCGGCCACGGCGCGGCCCTGCTCGGGCGCGGCGAGTCCGAAGTAGAGCGGCGCGGCCGCGGCCATGGTCGGCCGATCCGTCACCCGCTCGCCCGTGCGCCAGCGCACGTCGAAGAAGAAGCCCTCGGCCGGATCGTACGCCGCCTCCAGCAACGCGCGACGCCGCTCCTCCGCCGCGTCGGCGAAGCGCCGCGCCGCCTCCGCGTCGCCCGGCCGCCCGCGGAACGCACGCAGCGCGGCGATCGTCCGCTCGGCGTGGTACAGCAGGCTGTTCAGGTCGACCGGCGCCAGCGCCGTCGTCTCCAGCGTCCGCAGGTCGGACGGATCGCGCATCCACCGGCTCGAGAAGTCCCAGCCGCTCTCCGCCGCGGCGCGCACGTTCCGGTAGAACGCTTCGCGCCGGCCGGCGGGGAGCGTCTGCGCCAGCCGGTAGTCCTCGCGGTACGACTCGGGCCGCGGCTCCGGCCGGTCGTCCCAGTAGCGGTTGAGCACGGAGCCGTCCCGCAGCCGCACGACGCGGCGGTGCGCCTCGCCGGGCGCGAGCCGGTCCGCTCCCTGCATCCAGAACGCGTACTCCGCCTCGAGCGCGGGCAGGTAGCGCAGTGCACGCGCGGTGTCGGTGGCGGTCGCGTACAGGCCGACCATGGCCGCGAAGTACGGCGGCTGGCTGCGGCTCAGGTAGTAGGTGCGGTTGCCGTTCGGCACGTGCCCGACGGTCGCGACCAGGTGCGCGAAGTTGTCGAGCATGCTGGCCACCAGCTCGGCGCGCCCGCTCTCCAGCAGCCCCAGCATCGTGAAGTACGAGTCCCNNGGCTTCGGCTGAGGTAGTAGGTGCGGTTGCCGTTCGGAACGTGACCGGTCGTACGTACCAGATACGCGAAGTTGTCGAGCATGCTGCGCACGAGATCGGTCCGCCCGCTCTCGACCAGCCCCAGCATGGTGAAGTACGAGTCCCAGTAGTAGACCTCCCGGAAGCGGCCGCCCGGCACCACGTACGGATGCGGCAGCGGAATCAGCGACGAGTACGCGTCCGCCGTGTCCGCGGCCCGCGTGAGCACCGGCCAGAGCGCACGGATGTGCTGCTCCATGGTGCGCGACGGATCCGTGCGGAAATCGCCGCCGACCGCGTCCGGCCGCTCGAAGTGCCGCTCGGCGAACGCGCCCAGGTCGAACCCCGCATCCTCGCGCGACCCGGCATAGCGCGCGGCGATCACGGCCGGTGGCCCCAGCGGCCTCGCGTCGACGAACGTCTTCGAGTCCTCGAACACGCGCGCGAGCTGCACCACGTGGAACAGCCGCCCGAGGTCGCGCGCAGGATCGTAGCGCGCGCCGATCGCCGTGAGTGCGGGCGCCGCGGCGCCGCTCGACGGCGGCGCCGTGCCGCACGCCGGCGCCCAGGCGAGCGTCGCCGCCAACGCGGCGGTGCGGAGGACCGCCCCTGCGGCCGGCTTCATCGGAGCGGCCTCAGCATCTGGAGCGAGTCGTCGTTGCGTGCCGCGACGACCAGCCGCGTGCCGTCCGCGCGCCGCAGCAGCCGCAGCGCACGCACCTCACCGTCGATGTCCAGCCGGCTCGCCTCCGGGTCGATCGACTCGAACCCGCCTTCTCCATCGCCGCGCAGCAGCAGACCACGACTGGCGTCGTAACGGCCGCGCATCGGCGTCACGCCGTAGAAGTTGCCCGCGACCAGCAGATCCTTGCGGCCGTCGCCGTCGAAGTCCTCCGCGAGCACGGCATAGATGGGTGCGAACTGCGCCTCGACCGGCAGCGGCCTCAGCGCGAAGCGGCCATCGCCGCCGTTCAACGCGACCGAGCTGGCGAACCGTCGCGCCTCGAGAACGCGCGCGCGCTGCAATTCGGCGGCCGGAAACACGTCCTCGATGCGGCTGGCGCCGAAGTCGGCGTACGAGATGTACCGGCTGCGCAGCCGTGGCATCAGCTTGACCAGCTCGTCGCGGCCCGCCACCGGGTAGCTCACGCCGCCCTTGTAGAACGTCAGGATCTGCTGGAGCCCGCCGTTGCCGGCGAAGTCGCTCACGTACAGGCGCGCGGGCCGATCGGGCGCGGCGCGGATGTACGAGTTCCGCCCGAGGTTCCCCAGCACCAGGTCGAGCCGGCCGCTGCCCCTGAGGTCCACCGCCGCGACCGTGTTCCACCAGCCGCTCGTCCCCTCGAGACCGGCCTCCGCCGTGCGCTCCACGAAGCGGCCGTCCTGCTGGCCGAAGACGCGCACCGGCATCCACTCGCCGACCACGACCAGGTCGAGCCGTCCGTCCGCGTCGTAATCGAGCCAGGCCGCGGAGGAGACCATGCCCGCTTCGGCGAGCGGCGCCGCCTTCTCCTCCGTGACGTCGCGGAACCGGCCGGTGCCGTCGTTCTCCAGCAGGTAGCTCCGCGGAACCACGCCGTAGCTCCTGGCGACGACGCGGCTGCCGACGAAGAGATCGACATGGCCGTCGCCGTTGAAGTCGCCGGGCGCGACCGTGGCGCCGTTCGCGAAGAAGTCCGGCAGCGCCTCCGTGGCGCGGCGGAAGCCGCCCCGGCCGTCGTTCAGGTAGAGCCGGTCGCGCAGCGCCTCCGCGTCACCCCAGAACTCGTTGCCGCCGCTCACCACGTACAGGTCCGGATGGCCGTCGCCGTTCGCGTCGAAGAACGCCGCGTCCACGTCCTCGCTCAGGCTGTCGGCGCGGAACGCGGGCCCGGCGGCGGCGCGGAAGCCGCCGTCGCGCTGCTGCATGAAGAGCCGTCCCGCCTGCCACTTCGCGCCGCCCACGTAGAGGTCGTCCAGGCCGTCGCCGTTCACGTCCGCGATCGCCAGCGCCGGCCCTTCCGTCGACAGCCGGTGCGGCATGAGCGGCTCGCGGTTGTAGTCGAAGAACGTGTTCTCCCGGTGCCGGAAATCGATCCCGCGCGGCGTGGCGGCCGGCGCGAACAGCGGCTGTGCCGCGGCATCCGCTTCGTACGCGTAGCGNNGCGAACAGCGGCCGCGCCGCGGGACCCGCGTCGTACGCCCAGCGACCCCGGGCATCCTCCTGCGCGAGCGTGACCACCGTGTCGGCGGCGACGTCGGTCAGCACCTGATAGCGGCGATCCGGCCAGATCACGGTCAGCGAATCGATCCGCGTGGCGGTGCCCAGACCGAAGTGCAGGCGCGGGTCCACGGACGACTGGAAACCCCGCGTCGGCATCTGCTCCAGGAGCTGCGTCGTGCCGGCGTGCCGGAGGACCACCTTCGCGCCGATCCCCGCCGTGTTGCCTCCCGCGCCACGCAGCCGGACCGCCAGGTAGTGATGGCCGTTCAGCCGCCGCGCATGGTTGCGGTAGATGGACGCGGGCGCGTTGATGTTGCTGACCACCAGATCGAGCGCGCCGCTGTCGTTCAGGTCCACGTAGACCGCGCCGTTGGAGAACCCCGGCTGACCCAGCCCCCAGGCTTCGGCCGACTTCGTGAACGTCAGGTCGCCGTTGTTGCGGAACGCGTAGTTCGCGATCGGGATCTGCGGCATGCGGCCCAGCAGCGTAAGGTTCTCCGCCGTGATCCCCTTCTCCAGCGAAGCCTGGATCGCTTCGTTGCCGACGTAGCTGATGTAATCCAGATCGTTCGGCCTACGGTAGATGCCGTTCGCGACGAAGAGGTCCTTGAAGCCGTCGTTGTCCAGGTCCGCGAACAGGGGCGCCCAGCTCCAGTCCGTCGCGTGGACGCCGGCCAGATACCCCACCTCGCTGAACCGGCCGCGACCTCGGTTCAGTTGCAGCGTGTTGCGGGCGTACTGCGCGTGGTAGCCGGCCTTCAGCCGGAGGTTCTCGACGTTGAAGTTGTCCGCGTTCGCCGATGTCTTCAGGATCGACTCCTGCTCCGGCAGCATGTCGAGCACGACCACGTCCGGCCGGCCATCGTTGTTGTAGTCGGCGGCATCCACGCCCATCGAGTACTTGCTGGTGTGGCCCATGGCCGCACCGATCGACTCGCGGAACGTGCCGTCGCAGTCGTTGATGTACAGGAAATCGTTCTCCTGGAAATCGTTCGCCACGTACAGGTCGGGACACCCGTCCAGATCGAGGTCGCTCGCGATCACGCCCAGGCCGTAGCCCTCGACGCCGCCGTAGATGCCCGCGTCCTCGCTCGCGTCGACGAACCGTCCGCCTTCGTTCCGGAACAGCCGGTCGCCGGCGCGCGGATGCCTCTGCCGCTGCGGCCGCGCGCTGACCCCGCGCTCCGTGTGCGTCGAGTGGTTCAGCAGATACATGTCCAGGTCGCCGTCGAGGTCGTAGTCGAAGAAGGCGGCCTGGGTCGAGTAGCCGATGTGCTCGAGTCCGTAGTCCTCCGTACGGTCGGTGAACGTGCCGTCGCCGTCGTTGACGTACAGCACGTTGCGGCCGTGCATGCCGAGATAGCTCACGCCCGAGACGTAGATGTCCAGGTGACCGTCGCCGTTCACGTCCGCCATGGTCACGCCGCTCGTCCACCCGCCCGCGCCCGCCACGCCCGCCCGCTCCGTGATGTCCTCGAACCGGTAGTCGCCCAGGTTACGGTACAGCCGGTTCGCTCCCAGGTTGGACGTGAAGTAGAGGTCCGACCGGCCGTCGCCGTCCACATCGCCCGCAGCGACCCCACCCCCGTTGTAGTAGTAGAGATAGTTCAGGATGTTGAACTCCGGCGCTTCCGGCAGCTCGTTCACGAACGTCACGCCGGTCCGCTCCGGCTCCAGCAGCTCGAACAACGGCGAGGACGTCTCGGCACGTGCGCAGGCGGCCAGCGCCGCGGCGGCCGCGACGAGCGGCAGCCTCCGCGCGCTCACGCCCCGCGGCGGGCGGCGGCGCACATCGCGAGCGTCCCGGACCGCTGTCCGGCCGTCCGCCGTTCGTCCCGCAGCCCCGGCCGCCGTCACGGGTTGCCGCGCTCCCGTCCGCGCGGCTCACGGGTCGCGCCGTCGAACACGAGCCTTAACTCCGGACGCACGATGAGGTATGATTCTGGCACGGTCCGGTATGCGCATGCGGACGCGTCGCCTGCGACCCGTGCTGCGGCGATGACCCGTGCCGCTCCTCCAACTCCGTGATCGCCATGAGGACACCCACGGTCCTGCGTCGAGCCCTGCCGCTCGGGCTGCTCGCCTCGTTCGCCGGCGGCTGCGCGCATGCGAACGCCGACTCGCGTGCCGACGGCGGGGCGGCTCGCCCCGCGTCCGGCGATGCCGTTCTCACCGCGGACGACCTTCAGCGGGCGTCGCCCGAATCGGTCGCGATCGCCTTGATGGGCCGCGTGCCCGGTGTGTGGATCACGCACACGCCGGACGGCGAGCTCGCGATCCGGATCCGCGGCAGCACATCGATCCGAGGCAGCACGGAGCCGCTGTACGTCATCGACGGCATGCCGATCCAGCCGGGTCCTGCGGGGCAGTTGAGCGGGATCAGCGTGTACGACATCGCGAGCATCGAGGTCCTGAAGGACGTCGCGAGCACATCGATGTACGGGGTGCGCGGCGCCAACGGCGTGATCGTGATCAAGACCAAGCGCCCGGGCGGCCGATGAAGGCGGGCCGGCGGCGGCTCGAGCCCTGCCGCCGCTCATGACGCGTCGGCGGCGCCGCTCCCCGCGATCGCGTCGGTCCCGCGGGTGTGTATGCGGCGCACCACGTGGTCGCCGACCCCGCCGCCCTGACGGACGCCTGCCTCCACCGCCATCCGATAGTGGATGCCGCCGTACAGGCGGCTGATCGCGGCCTCCGCCGCAGCTTCCGCGAAGGATCCGAACGGGCGGGGCGGGAGTCCGTACTCCTCTTCGCTGGTGTCCTCGAACGCGAAGTCGTCGCCGAACAGGTCCGTGAGCACGCGGGATGCCGCGGTCGAGATGACGCTGTGAGCGCTGGTGTACTCCGGGAACGGCGGCGTCTGTAGCAGCGGCTGCCACTCCTCGTCGAGGTGCGCGTTGATGACCGTCTCCGGCCGCACCAGGTTGCGCCGGTACTTCTCGTCCCAGGCCGAGATGAAGCCGTCGGCCACCGCGATGGCCGTGAGCGCGTACGCCTCGGCGGATCGCATGAGGTCCGCGTCCGTCTTGCGCGCGGCGAGCATCGCGATCCCGATCCAGTGCCCTCCCGGCGTGATCTGCTTGGTGGCGAACATGGCGTGTCCGCGCACGTGCATCACATAGGGGTTGCAGTCCCAGAACGCGGCGATCGCGCGCTGCTCCGGACTCAGCGTGCGGCCCGTCTCGTATACCTCGTACGCCTGCCGATAGAACGGGCTGCCCTCCGTCATGTCGTAGGGCGCCGGCGGCTCCGGCCGGTACTGGCTGGCCGAGTCCAGGGCGAAGGGGCGTAGCTCCCTCCAGCCGGGCTCCACGCCGTCCATGTAGGCCGGCGGCGTCGGCACCCACCGGCCGGGCTCCGACACCACGGTGTACTTCGGATAGCCGCGCGTCTCGATGTAGCGGTCCTTCGCGGCCCAGGCCAGGATGTGGTTCGCCACCGTGTCGCCGTAGGCGACGGACCGCTCGAACACCGCCCGGGGCACGCCCAGCCGCCGGAACCGCTCGTGCATGGCCGTGCGTGCGGAATCCATCCGCTCCTGCGAGAAGGTCAGCGCGCGGCCGACGGTCATCAACGCGTGCACGCCGGCGAGCGGCAGGAAAAGCTCCGCCGCCGCGTCCGGCGCGGGGACCGGCTCCAGGCCGTTCACCTGCCCGGCGAGCGTGCGGTAGCGCGGATGCTCCTGCCGTAACGCCTCGTACGCCGCGATGCTCGCATAGGCATACGCCCGGCTCGCCTGCGGCGGACTGAAGATGTCGTACACCATCACTTCGGTCAGCTCGTCCATCGCCGCGTGCAGCGGCTCGGCATCGCCGTATGCGCGATCGGGCAGCGGCGCGTTCGCGCAGCCGGCGGCCAGCAGCATCGCCGGGATCAGGCGCCACGGCGCTCTCCTCTCCCACCGGGACACCGAGGCCCAGAGGCGGCCTTCACCCGGACGAAGGTCGATGCAATCGTTCATCATTCGTTTCTCCACGTCGATCCGTCTGCTCCGAGACTCCGCGTGAGACGACCTCTGTCCCTTCTCCCACCCGGAACACGAGCGGTCGGTCGTCGTTGCGCGTGACAACGAAGAGATCGCCGCCGCGGGTGTGCAGCCGCTGGATGTCGCGCGCCTGTCCGGGAACGACGAAGCCGCTCCGGCGAGCGGGCACGGGCGTGAACCCGCCGCTCCCGTCGCCGCGCAGCAGCAGGCCGTAGCTCGCGCTCATCCGCCCGATCTCGGGCTTCACGCCATCGAGGTTGCCGGCGAGCAGCAGGTCCTGGCGGCGGTCGCCGTCGAAGTCGTCCGCCAGAATGCCGTAGACCGGGGCGAGCTGTGCTTCGTGCGGCAGCGGCACGAGCGTGAAGGAGCCGTCGCCGTCGTTGCGCACGAGGCTGGTGGCGAAGGTGTGCGCCCGCTTGAACACGGCGCTGTCCAGCGCCTCGGGGGAGAAGATGTCCGTGACCGACTGCTCCGCGTAATCGGCGAAGTTGAGGTAGCGCGCCTTCAGGTAGGTGATCGAGCGGATGAGATCGTCGCGCAGCACGAGCGGGTAGCTGACGCCGCCGCTGTAGTACGAGATGATCTGCTCGACGAAGCCGTTGCCACTGAAGTCCTTGACGTACATGGTGGCCGGCTCGTCCGGCGCCGCGCGCAGCCGCGTGTTGAGGCCGAGGTTGCCGACCACGAAGTCGGTCCGGCCGTCGCCGGTGAAGTCGCCCGCGATGATGCGGTTCCACCAGCCGTGGCTCCGCTCGAGGCCGGGCGCGGCGAGCCGCTCGAGCGTGCCCCTGCCGGTGTTGCGGAAGAGGGTGATCGGCATCCATTCGCCCACCACGACCAGATCGGGGCGGCCGTCGCCGTCCGCATCGCCCCACCACGAGTCGGTCACCATGCCGACCCTTGCCAGCCCGGGCGCCACCTCCTGCGTGACATCGCGGAAACGGCCGCGGCCATCGTTGCGCAGCAGGACGCTGGGTGGATCCATGCCGTAGGCCCAGGGCACGCTGCGGCCGCCCACGAACAGATCGAGGTGGCCGTCGTCATCGAAGTCCAGCACCGTCACCCGCGAGCCGCTCTGGTCGATGCGCGGCAGGTGGCCCTCGGCCTTGCGGAAGTTGCCACGGCCATCGTTCAGGTAGAGACGGTCCTGAAGCGCGGGCGCCCGGTCCGTGAACTCGCTGCCGCCGCTGACGACGTAAAGGTCCGCGGCGCCATCGCCGTCCGCGTCGAAGAACACGGCACCCACGTCCTCCGAGGTGCGGTCCTGCTCGAACACGGCCTCGCCGCGGGCGCGGAACCGGCCGTCGCGGGTCTGGACGAAGAGCTGGCCCGCCTGGTCCTTGGCACCGCCGATGAACACATCCGACAAGCCGTCGCCGTTCACGTCGGCCACCGCCATGAGCGGCCCTTCGGTCGAAAGCAGCTTCGGCATCAACCGCTCGCGGTCGAAGTCGACGAACGCGTTCTCGCGATGCACGTAGTCCAGTGCGGCGCGGTCCGTAACGTCGGCGAAGAGCGGCGCGAGGGGCGGCGGCGACGGGCCGGCCGCGCCGCCGGCGTCCGCCTGTCGCACCCGCAGCCGTCGGTCCGCGGCCGCGTCGCGGAGCACGCTCACGCGTCCGTCCGGCCACTCGACGGTCACGGAATCGACCCGATCCAGCCGGCCCAGGCCGAAGGTCAGCACGTAGTCGACACTCGACTGGAACCCGCGGGACGGCATCAGCTCCTGGAAGAACAGGCGGTCCCCGCTGCGCAGTGTGACCTTCGCGCCCACGCCGAAGCGGTTCGGACCCTCGCCTTCCAGATCGACCTGTAGATAGTGGTTGTCGCCGAGCGTACGCGCGTTGTTCCGGTAGATCGACGCCGGCTGGTCGATGTTGTTCACCACCAGGTCGAGCGCGCCGTCACCGTCCAGGTCGCCGTACGCCGCGCCGTTCGAGAAGCCGGGCGTGTCCAGCCCCCAGGCGGCGCTTCGGTCCGAGAACGTCAGGTCGCCGTTGTTGCGGAAGGCGTAGTTGGGCAGCGGCGTGGAGCTCATGGCGTCGACCAGGCCCAGGAAATCCACGCGCCGGCCCCGCGCCGCCGATGCCATGGTCTCGTCGTGCGCCAGGAACGAGATGTAGTCCTGCGACGTCACGTCCCGCGGCATCCCGTTCGTGACGTGGATGTCCTTGTGACCGTCCAGGTCGAAGTCCGCGATCAGCGCGCTCCAGCTCCAGTCCGTACGCGCCACGCCGGCCAACTGCCCGATGTCGCTGTACGTGCCGTTGCCGTTGTTGAGGTGGAGCATGTTGCGCATGAACTGGTGATGGTAATCGTTCCGGACTTTGGCCTGATAGGTATCCCAGCCCTCGAACGCAGTGTTCAGCTTCAGCCGTCGGTCGTCCTCGGGCAGCATGTCCGTCACGTAGACATCGGGCCAGGCATCGTTGTCGATGTCGGCGATGTCGAGCCCCATCGAGAAGTAGCTGATGTAGGGCATCTGACGGTCGAGCGCCTCGGTGAAGGTGCCGTCGCCGTCGTTGAGGTAGAGGTAGTCGCGCTCGAAGAAGTCGTTCGAGACGTAGATGTCCGGCCAGCCGTCCCGGTTGACGTCGCCCACCCCGACGCCCAGGCCGAAACCGATCTCGCTGCCGTAGATGCCGGCCTGCTCGCTCACATCCACGAACCGGCCGCCCACGTTGCGATACAGCTTGTCGCCGCCCAGCGCATCCCGCACGTGCCGGATGTTGCGCAGCCCGAAGCTGCTGACGGGGCGGAACGAGTTGTTGACCAGGTAGAGGTCGAGCAGGCCGTCCCGGTCGTAGTCGAAGAAGGCAGCGTGCGTCGTGTACCCCTCGTCGGCGACGCCGTACTCGGCGGCCTTCTCCTCGAACGTCGGCACGCCGCCGACCGGCATCCGGGCCCTGATTGACGTAGAGCTGGTTCGCGCGCCGATTGCCCGCCACGTCGCCGGCGTAGGAGACGTAGATGTCGAGCCGGCCATCGCCGTCGACATCGACGAAGCTGGCACCGGTCGCCCAGAAGCCGCGACCTGCCACGCCCGCCTCCCCGGTCACATCGCGGAAGCGGAACTCGCCCTCGTTGAGGTACAGCCGGTTGGATTCCTGGTTGGACGTGAGCAGCAGCTCGGGCAGGCCATCGCCGGTCAGGTCGCCCAGCGCCACGCCGCCGCCGTTGTAGTAGTTGCGGTAGGTGAAGACGTTCAGCTCGGGCGACTCGGTCAGCCGGTTCTCGAAGCGCACGCCCGTGTAGCTCGCGGGCAGCAGCGTGAACAGCCGGCCGTCGACCGGCGGGGCCTGGCCGTCGCGCCCGTCCCGTGCTTCATCCGCGCCGGAGCAGCCGACCACGACGGCCAGGATCGCTGGGAGACAGCAGAGTGTACGCCTTACAGGCTTCATGACGCGTCGGAATTCAGCAGAGGATACATGGCCGGGCACCGCGGATCCGATCGAACGCGCCTGCCGTGGCCGCGACCGCCCCGCTGCGCGGAGCGGCCACGGCCGGAGACGCAGCACGCCCGGGTCAGTACCCGGGATTCTGCACGAGCAGCGGATTCGCGTCCAACTGCGTCTGCGGAATCGGCATGAGTACGCGGTACGGGTCGCCGCCCTGCTTGAACGCCCAGGGCAGCGTGAACCGGTCGTGGCGGATCAGGTCCTGGCGGCGCTTCGCTTCGGCCGTCAGCTCGAACAGCCGCTCGCTCCGGATCCGCTCCCGCGCTTCCGCCTGCGACAGGGCCGTGCCGAGCGGCTGATCGGGCTCGAACACGCGTGCGCGGATCGTGTTGACCAGCTCGATGGCTTCCGCGGTCCGATTCAGCTCGTTGAGCGCCTCCGCCTTGATCAGATAGATCTCGGCGAGCCGGAAGTAGGCGTAGTCGTTCGCGTGCCACTGGCCCTGCCGGTTCGGGTCCGCCGGCCACTTGTAGATGCGCACGCCCTCGTTCTCCGCCGCCTGCGTCGCATCCAGGATCGCCGGCGTGAAGAACAGTGGCACGCCGGAGCGGTCGTTCACCGCTTCACCCGTGTCGACGTTGTAGTGCTGACCCGCCAGGAAGATGTCGTGGCGCACGTCGTTCGAGTGCAGGATGTCCGCGGTCCGGCTGGTGCCGGGCACCGGCAGCGTCTCCACGCTCAGCGTGTCGAACGCGTAGTAGGTCTCCGCGAGCGTCGAGAAGCCGTTCCAGGCGCCGCCCGCACCCGAGTTGTAGTGCAGTCCGCGGTAGATCATTTCGAAGCCGAGCCCGTCCCGGTTCAGCAGCTTGACCACGAGGATGTTCTCGGGCGAGGTGTGGTTGTCGGCCCGGAAGTTCGCGTGCCAGTCCGAGGCGAGGCTGTAGACGCCCGAGTTCAGGATCCGGTCCGCCGCCGCGACCGCGTCCTCCCAGCGCGCCTGACCGCGCTGTAGCCCGCTCGCCGTCACGGTGCCGGTGAACACTTCCGCGTTCAGGTACATGCTCGCGAGGATCGCGTCCGCGGCGCCCTTCGTCATGCGCCCGTGCCCGCTCTCCGGCCACGTCGCGGGCAGCACCGCCCGCGCCGCGTTGAGCTCCTGCTCGATGAAGGCGAACACTTCGGCGCGCGTGGCGCGCTCCCGCGGCATGATCTCCGGCGTCTCGGCGATCGGCACGCCGCCGAACATGTCCATCAGCATGTAGTAGTAGAGCGCGCGCAGCGTGCGCACCTCGGCCTCGACCACTTCCTTGTCGGCGACCGGCACGTCGGGCAGCACGCCGAGCAGCACGTTGGCTCGCGCGATGCCGGTGAACGCATCGTTCCAGGCGGCGTTGATGTCCTCGGCGGACGGGCTCGTGGCCGACCAGGTCTGCCGGTGCAGCTCCAGCCAGCGGCCGCCGTCGAACCAGTCGTTGCCGCGCGTCGGCACGATGATCTCGTCCGTCGTGACCTCGCTCAGGTTGTAATACGCCCAGAGCGAGCTGCGCAGGCCGGCGTAGACCGACGCCAGGCCGCCCAGCACCTCCTCTTCGGTGCGGTAGAAGTTGTCCGGCGTGATGACGCTGTAGGGTGACTCGTTCAGATCGGTGCACGCCTGCGTCACCAGCAGCGCGGAGAGTAGCGCCGCTCCGATCGTCCTGGCCATGCCTGCTCTTTTCATAAGTCGCCCGTGGGTGCCTGGGTGATCCGTCGGGTTCCGCTCCGCCATGCCGACCGTGCGCCGGTGGGCGCTCCCGCTCGCCGCGCCCCGCATCAGAAGCTGAACCGGATGCCGGTGGTGATGGTGCGCGGGCGCGGGTAGTTGAGGTAGTCGACGCCGCGCACGGCCAGTCCCTCGGCCGCCGTGTGCACTTCCGGGTCGTAGCCGGAATAGCCGGTGAGCAGCAGCACGTTGTCGAGCGATAGGTACGCGCGGGCGTTCTGCGCCGCCGCAACGAAGCCGGGCATGTCGAACGTGTAGCCGACCGTCACGTTCTGGAGCCGCACGAACGAGCCGTCCTCGATCCAGCGCGACGAGTAGATGGCCGGCTCGTCGACGTCCTGGCCGTCGTCGAGCGCGGAGCGCAGGAAGTTGCGGCCCTGGAGCACCGCGCCCTTCGTCGCGTACACGAGGGCCGTGTTGTTGAAGACCTCCTGCCCGACCTCGCTGCGGATCAGCACGCCGAGGTCGAAGCGCCCCACGTCGACCTGGCTGCGGAGGCCGAGCACGAAGTCGGGGTTGGCGTTGCCGATCACGGTGTAGTCATCGGCCGTCGGCTCGCTGGTCAGCCCCTGGTAGCACGACTCCCGCTCCGTACGGCACCGGAACAACTGCTCGCCCGGCCGCCAGAGCGTGTCGGGCACCATCGCGCCTGTCTGGACCACGAGGGTGTCCGTGCTCATGCCGGCGAACTCGGGCCCGTAGAACGTGCCCAGCGGGTGTCCGGCCATGATGCGCTGCGTCCAGGTGTCGCTCTGTCCCTGGCCGCTGGCACGCGCGCTCTGGAGGAACGTGCGGCCGCCGAGGTCGACCACCTCGTTGCGCTCGAGCGCGAACACCAGCCCGGCCAGCCAGCTCAGCCGCTCGCGCGACACGAGCTGCGCGTCGAGCGAAAGCTCGAGCCCCTGGTTGCGGACCTTGCCGATGTTCTCGAGCCGCGTCGAGACCAGCGCCGGCTGCGGCACGGGCACTTCGAGCAGCAGGTCCGACGTGTTCTTGACGTAGTACTCGACCGTGCCGCGATAGCGGTTGTCGCTCAGACCGTAGTCGAGCGCGACGTTGAACTGCGCCGTCTCCTCCCACTTCAGCTCCGGATTGGGGTTGCGGCTGGGCGCGATGCCGGTGACGGGCTGCTCCCCGAAGACGTAGTGGCCGCCGGGCCCGAGCGTGATGAGCGAGGCATAGGGCGGCACGGCCGGGTTGCCCTGGAGGCCGTAGCCGACGCGTAGACGCAGGTCGGAGAAGCTGCCGCCGCGCATGAACGGCTCCTCGCTGATGCGCCAGGACCCCGACAGGGCGGGGAAGAGCGCCCACTTGTTGCCCGCGCCGAACCGCGACGAGCCGTCGTAGCGCAGCACGCCGGTCAGGAAGTAGCGGTCGCTGAAGTTGTAGTTGGCGCGCGAGAAGAAGGAGACCAGGCGGCTGTCCTCGCGCCAGGAGAACGGGCGCACCAGCGTGTTGCCGCCGCCCAGGTTGTGGAACCCGAAGGCGTCCGTCGAGAAGCCCTGACCCTCGGCGCCGAACTCCGTGGTCGAGTAGTCGGCGTACTCGTAGCCGCCCACGAGCTCGACATCGTGCCGCTCGGCCAGGCGGCGGTTCACCGTCAGGAAGCTCTGGAGCGTGAGCGCCGTGTTGTCGCGGCTCACCTGCCGCGCGCGTCCCTCGAACTGCGCGCCGACCGGGCTGGAACGCGGCAGGTAGGTGCGACGCACGCCATCCGAGCGGTCGGCCCCCAGGTTGAGGTGCGCCGTGAGCCACGGCGTGACATCCAGCGCCGCCGTCACGTTGCCCAGCGTGCGCGTGGTGTTGCCGAGGTCGTCCACCTGGTTCGCCATGGCGACGGGGTTGCGCAGCTCCTGCCGGCCCGGGCCGCGCTCGTAGTAGACCTGCTGCCCCGTGCCCGGGTCCGCCACCATCACCGGCCGCGTCGGGTCGAAGATGACCATGTTGGTGAAGACGCCGCCCTCGAAGCCGCCGGTGTTCTCGTAGGGCAGGTAGTCGTTGGTCATGTGCGAGGCGCTGAGATTCAGCCCCAGACGCAGACGGTCATCGAACGCCTCGTGCGACGCGTTCAGGCGCCCCTGGATCCGCTCGAAGCCGTTGCTCAGGACCACGCCCTCCTGGTTCATGTAGTTGAGCGATGCGCGATACCGCGTGCTGGCGCTCCCACCCGAGAACGAGACGTTGTGGTTCTGCGTCACGCCCGTCCGCGTCAGCTCGCGCTCCCAGTCGGTGTCCGCCGTGCCGAGTCCGGCGAGGCGGNNGCTCTACGAAATCCCGGTACTCCGCGCCGGTCAGCAGATCGAGGTACTTCGATGGCTGCGACGCGGACACGTACCCGTCGTACTCCATGACCACCCGCCCCGGCGAGGCCTGCTTCGTCTGGATCAGGATCACGCCGTTCGCGGCACGGCTGCCGTAGATGGCCGTGGCGGCCGCGTCCTTCAGGACGGTGATGGATTCGATGTCCGAGGGGTTCAGCAGCGCGAGCGGGCTGCGCGAGAGCGGCGGATCGCTGTCGATGCCGATGCCGCGCGGCTCCGTCGGCACGTTGTCGATCGGCAGCCCGTCGATCACGTAGAGCGGCTCGTTGCTCGCGCTGATCGACGTGCCGCCGCGGATGCGGATCTGCGCGGCGGCGCCCGGCTCGCCGTTGTTCTGCACGATGTGCAGCCCCGCGACGCGGCCCTGCATCAGGTCGTTGGCGGTCGAGACCACGCCGACGTTGGCCGCGTCCGCGTCCACGGTGGCCACGGAGCCCGTGATCGCCAGCCGCCGCTGCGTGCCGTAGCCGGTCACGACCAGCGCGTCCAGCGCCACCACCTCCAGCTCCAGCGCGAACTGGACGTTCGCCGTCTGGCCGGCGATCACCGTCAGCTCCTGCCGGACCGTGGCGAAGCCGATCGATGCCGCCGACACCCGCTGCGGCCCCGCCGGCACGTTGCTCAGGACGAAGCCGCCGTCCCGCTGCGTCAGCGTCGAGATCGGCGTCCCCTCGACCGTGATCAGGATGTCGGGCAGCGGACGCTGCGTCGCGCGCTCGACGACGCGCCCCGTGATGGTTCCGGTCGGGGTCTGGGCGGCCAGAGGCACGGCGCACAGGACGCCGCCGACCAGCGCTGGAAGGAAGTGACGCGCCATCGACATAGCAAGGACCTCCACAAGCATGGATTGTGGCGGATGCCCCCGCCCGCAGCAGGACGGAAGCGGGGGATACCTGCACGGGCGGCATCCCGGTCGCGCGCTGCGGCGGGAACCGCCTGACGGGTTCCGGCTGGTTGTCAAGACGGACCGCTATGACCGAAGCGCCGCGAGCGCGCTCTGCACACGTGCGCAGCACGGCATGACTTCACGGAACGTAAAGAGCCGCGTCACCTGTGATCCGGCCGCCGTCCTGACGATCCGGGCGCACAGAGTACGGGCAGGAACTCTTCTGGCTGCCTACTGGTGAGGAAACGGCGCGGCAAGGGCGCGCCGAAGCCAATGATGCAACCTCCATCGGTCCGAGTCAAGCTTCGCGTGGCCGCCGGCGCCGTACGTGTCGAGGCCCTGCGCACATACGTCGCGCCGTGTTCCGTCGCGCCGGCGCCGGCGTTGAGCCCGACATGCGCGGGCGGTATATTGGATGCGGCACGCTCTCCTGCACCCCATCGCGGCGCGAACCCCGAGCGGGTTCGTCGCGGGATCCGGCGCGAGTCGGGTTCCTCCGCCGATTTACGTTCCGAAGCCACCCGCTCGTGCGGCCCGGTGCTGCGGGCGTGCCGCGCCTGCCGCCGCCGGCGCCGCCGACCGTACCCTTTCGAGGCACCGAGATGACCCTGATCGCAGCCGTGGTTTTCGCGCAGCTGACCGCTTCGGCGCAGGCGGCTCGGCCGGTCCTCGCCTTTCCCGAGCCGGGGCTGGACGACAGTGCCGCGTACCAGGGGTACCGCACGCGCTTCCTGCGCGATGCGGCGGGCAACACGGTCCAGATCTACATCGATCGGCGCGGCGGCCGCGTCGTGAACCTCTGGGCGGACGCCGCCAATGCGAGTGCGGGCTTCACCGCGCGCGACGCACGGGGGCGCGCCGTCCCGCTCGAGTGGGATGGCGACGAGGCGTTGGTCGGCCGGTCGGGCGACGCGCGGTACGTGGAGTACCGCCTGCTCGCCGGGCCGGGGCCGATCGAGATCGGCCGCATCCTGCTCGGCTCGATGCGCCTGGAGCGCGACTTCCAGTACCGGAGCGGCCATCTCGAGCCGTTCGGCGCGGGTGAGCTCGAGCGGCCGGAGCTGCTCGAGCTGATCGACGTGCTGGAACGGCTGAATCCCGTCGAGCGCCGCCGTCATCTCGAGCTGCTGCACGCGACGGGCACCGCCGAGCTCCGCTCGCGGCTGCGCCCGGGCCTCGTGCAGAGCGGCGGCGTGCCTCGGGTGTTCCGTGCCGAGCAGCCGACGTTCGACGGACGCAACCGCCTGTCGCTGGAGCTGAGCTTCCCGGATGCCGACGCATCGCTCGACTCCGCGCGGCGCGCGTTCGCCGTCCGGTCGCGGGACGGTCGGCCGATCCGGCTGGTCGTGCGCGTCACGACCGACGCGGCCACGCTGACGCCGCTGCGCCCGGACGAGATCTTCAACGCCGACTTCATGCGGTTCTACCGCGGGGTGCGGGACGCGGCGCGGCGGGCCGCCGGCCCGCGGGCGGCCGACGCCGCCGCACGTTTCCGCCGGCTCGACCGGCAGATCCGCAGTGCGGAGCTGCTCAGCTCGGAGGAGAAGCTGATGGCCGGCCTGCCCAACTACGCGACCTACTTCGGGCGCGACATGATGATGTCGGCGCTCATGCTCGAGCCGATCTGGTCCGACGCCATGCTCGAGCACGTCATCGCGAGCGTGCTGCGCAAGCTGAACGCGGCAGGCGAGGTCAGCCACGAGGAGGCGCTCGGCGGGCAGGCCATCCGCGAGAACGCGGCCGTCTACAACGCACTCATGGGCGAATACTTCCGCACCGCGGGCGCCGCCCGGCAGGCGCACGCCGACACCCTGCTCGTCCGCGCCCGCGCGGTCCTCGGCGAGCTACAGTCGGTGCGCGAGAACTACCACATGGTCGACGACGATTTCCAGCTCCCGGTCCTCGTCGCGCGCTACCTCGGCGACCCGTCCATTCCCGCGGACCGCAAACGCGCGTTCCTCCACGCGACCGATGGACCCGACGGCAGCACGCGGCTCGAGCGGCTGCTGCGCAACCTGGCGTTCGTCGCGCACGCGTCCGGGCCCTACGCGCGCGAACCGGCAGCCATGCGGCTCATCGGCTTCGCGCGCCGGAGCGACGGGAGCTGGGCGCCCGGTAGCTGGCGCGACAGCGGCGCCGGCTACGCCGGCGGCCGTTTCGCCATGGACGTGAACGCGATCTGGGTGCCGCGGGCGCTCGCCGCCATGGACACGATCCTCGCCGTGCTCGACGCGATCGGCGACGCGGTCGACGAGCGGTTCATGGCCGCGCGCACGCCCGCGGACTCCTCGCTCCATCGCTACATCCGCGACCGCGATCGCCTGCGAGCCGCCGTCGAGACCTGGCGCGGCGCACGCCGACACTTCGACGTCCACCTCTCGCCGCCGGAAGCGCAGCGCCGCGTGCGCGCCTGGCTCGACGCGCTGAGCGAGCCGGAGCGCGGCTACTGGGCGCCCGGGCTCGAAGCCGTCGTGCTCGATCCGGCCGGCATCCGCTTCCCCGCCGTGGCCCTCGACTCCGCAGGCCGGCCGATCCCGGTGATGAACACGGATCCCGCCACGCGGCTGTTCCTCGAGGACGTGACGGCCGCGGTCCTCGCCGGAGACCCGGACGTGGCGGACGAAGCGGTCGCGGAGCTGGAGCCGTTCCTGCTGCCGTATCCGTTCGGGCTCTTCGTTCCCGAGCTGGGTCCGCTGGTGGCCAGCGACGTGTATGCCACGCCCGAGGTGCAGGCCGCTTTCCGCGGCGACCTCTACCACTCGCCGCGCGTCGTCTGGGGGCGCGAGGTCAACCTGCTGCTGCTCGGCCTGGCGCGGCAGCTTTCGGCCGCCTACGACGCGTCCGGTCGGCTGCGCGATCCCGCCCTGGCGCCCTACGCCCGACGCCTGCGCGAGGCGCTGAACCGGACGCGGGCCTCGGTGGACGCATCGCGGCTCAAGCACAACGAGCTCTGGAGCTATCGCATCGATGGCGGCCGGCTGCTGCCCATCCGCTATGGCGCGAGCACCGATATCCAGCTCTGGAACCTGACGGATCTGGCCGTGCAGTACGCGCTCGGCCGACTGCCGGCCGTCGGCCCTGCCCGCACCGTAGGTTCGCCCTGAACCCGGCACGTCCCGGGGAGGCCGTCGGATCACGACCGCGTTCGGTCCCGTAAACGTTCCCGTTCCGGTTCCCGATATCGTCCACGGGTCGGACCGCCGGCACGACCGCGAACGCGTTCGGCGGATCGCGGATCGCGCCGGCCGCACGGCGCTCACGCCGGCGACGCGAGCCGACCGTGGGTGCCGAGCGCCCGCTCGGTCCTGGGATCGAAGAAGTGCAGCTTCGTCAGGTCGAAGGCGACCGTGATGGTGCTGCCGGGCTCCGGCAGCGCCTGCGGGGCCACCCGGGCCAGGAGCCGGTGTCCGTGCGACCGCGCGTGGAGGAAGATCTCGTTGCCCATCGGCTCCAGCACGTCGAGGCTCAGCGTCGCCTCGGCCACGGGCGCCCTGGTGCGCGGATTCCCGGCGACCGAGATGTCCTCCGGGCGGATCCCGAGGATCACCTCGCCGTCCTCGTAACCGGCCAGGTCGCGCGCCCGCTCCGCGAGGATCGGCAGCGTGAAGGCGTCGTCCGTGGCGCGGAAGCGGAGTCCATCCTCGCGGCCGAGCACGCCGGGGACGAAGTTCATGGCGGGGCTGCCGATGAATCCGGCCACGAACCGGTTGGCCGGAGAGGCGTACAGGTCGAGCGGCGAGTCGATCTGCTGGATGCGCCCCCCATCGAGCACCACGATCCGGTCGCCCATGGTCATGGCCTCGACCTGATCGTGGGTCACGTAGATCATGGTCGCGGCCAGGCGCTCGTGCAGCTTGGCGATCTCGATGCGCATCTGCACCCGCAGGGCCGCGTCGAGGTTGGACAGGGGCTCGTCGAAGAGGAACACCTTGGGCTCGCGCACGATGGCCCGGCCGATGGCCACGCGCTGGCGCTGGCCGCCNNACCCGCTGGCGCTGCCCGCCGGAGAGCTGCCCGGGCTTGCGGTCGAGGATCGCCTCGAGCCCCAGGATCCCCGCGGCCTGGCGTACGCGCGCCTCGATCTCCGCTTTCGGCAGCTTGCGCAGCCTCAACCCGAAGGCCAGGTTCTCGTGCACCGACATGTGGGGGTAGAGTGCGTAGTTCTGGAACACCATGGCGATG
>JABAOG010001028.1_pt1 | contig 19877 bp, 13 predicted proteins | sample 7062131 | NCBI WGS metagenome assembly JABAOG01 (sample SAMN14538629, study PRJNA623070) | marine sediment metagenome | biome: marine biome [ENVO:00000428]; feature: marine pelagic biome [ENVO:01000023]; material: deep marine sediment [ENVO:00002113] | place: India: Arabian Sea | collected...
CACCTCGTCCGCCAGCACCCAGGCGCCGACGCGCTCGGCCGCGCCCAGCACGGCGGCGATGGACGTGTCGGTCAGCCGGACGCCCGTGGGGTTCTGCGGGTTCGTCACCACCACGAGGCGGGTGGCCTCATCGATCGCGGCCGCCACGTCCTCAGGCGCCGGCTGCCAGCCGAGCTCCTCCCGCAGCGGGATCCGTCGGAGCCGCCCGCCCAGCGCCTGCGCCAGTCCCGGGAGCTGCATGTAGGTGGGCGTCAGGACCGCCACCCCGTCCCCGGGGCCGACCAGGCTCCACGCGCTCAGGAAATTGGCCTCGGCCCCGCCGTTCGTCACCACCACGCGGTCCGGATCCGCCCCGTCGTAGAGCGCCGCGATCCCCTCGCGCAGCGCCACCGTGCCGTTGGTCTGCCCGTAGCCGAGGGACGGATCCACCGCCCCGTCCCCGTCGGCCAGCGCCAGCAGCTCACGGAGCGTCAGGGGATGGACCCCGCTCTCGCTCAGGTTGTGGCGGACGGTGTTCTCGTAGTGGCTCTGCCAGCGCTCCATCAAGAACGGCTGCATGAAGATCACGTCGACTTCCGGGGATTCGGTTTGGGTGGGGTGCCAATTTCACCCCGCCGGATCAGGGCGGCAAGCGCCGGGCCGTCCCGTCCGCCCCGGGCCGGGCCGCCGGCCGGGCCCCGTTGTCGCCGACGCCCGACAGGTGACACATTGCTGCTGCCGCGCCGCGTGCCCGCCACCGGCCGCGGGCGCCTCGATCCCTTTCCTCATCCGCGCCGGAGCTGACGATGGCCCAACACGAAGACGCCCGGGACGCCCTCACCCGACGCAACGTCGTCGGGCTCATCGGCGGTCCCGCCGTCTTCGTGGCGGCGCTGTTGGTCGACCCGCCGGCCGGGATGGAGGTGGCGGCCTGGCGCACCGCCGCGGTCGGGCTGCTCATGGCCGTCTGGTGGGTGACCGAGGCCATCCCGATCCCGGCCACCGCGCTCCTGCCGCTCGTCCTCTTCCCGCTCCTCGAGATCGCGCCGGTACGGGACGCGGCGGGCCCCTACGCGAACCCGATCATCTTCCTCTTCATGGGCGGGTTCATGATCGCGCTGGCCATGCAGCGCTGGCAGCTCCACCGCCGGATCGCCCTCAGCGTCGTGGTCGCCCTGGGCACCCGGCCCACGCGCCTGGTCCTCGGGTTCATGGTTGCCACGGCGTTCCTGAGCATGTGGGTCAGCAACACGGCGACCGCCGTCATGATGATGCCGATCGGCCTGTCCGTCATCGGACTGGTGGCCCCCACCGGGGAGGCCGACGACCTGCCCGGCCGGCTGAATTTCGGGACCGCGCTCATGCTCGGCATCGCCTACGCCGCCAGCATCGGCGGGCTCGGCACCCTCATCGGGACGCCGCCCAACGCCCTCCTCGCCGGGTTCCTCGGGACCGCGTACGGCCTGGAGATTGGCTTCTCCCAGTGGATGCTCGTCGGGCTGCCCCTGGCCGTCGTCTCCCTGCCCATCGTGTGGGTCTACCTGACACGACTGGCGTTCCCCATCCAGATCTCCGGGATCCCCGGCGGCCGGGCCATGATCCGGGAAGAGCTGCACCGCCTCGGCCCCGTCAACAACGGCGAGCGCAGCGTGGCGGTGGTCTTCGCCCTCACCGCCCTGGCCTGGATCACGCGACCGCTCCTCGACGACCTGATCCCCGGCCTGTCCGATGCCGGTATCGCCATGGGGGCCGCGCTCGCGCTCTTCGTCATCCCGGTGAGCTGGAGGGAGGGGACTTTCGTGATGGACTGGGAGACGACCCAAGAGATGCCCTGGGGCGTCCTCCTCCTGTTCGGCGGCGGGCTCAGCCTGGCCGCGGCCGTGACCGCCACCGGGCTGGCCGAATGGATCGGCACCGCCATGTCCGGTCTGGACGCCTGGCCGACCCTCCTGATGGTCACGAGCGTGACGGCCGTCATCGTCTTCCTGACGGAGCTGACCAGCAACACCGCGACCGCCGCCGCCTTCCTCCCTATCCTCGGCCCCCTCGCCGTCGCCCTCGGCGAGAACCCGCTCCTCCTCGCCATCCCGGCAGCGCTCGGCGCCAGCTGCGCCTTCATGATGCCGGTGGCCACGCCGCCCAACGCCATCGTCTTCGGCAGCGGCTACGTCACCATCCCCCAGATGGCCCGGGCGGGCATCGTCCTCAACTTCCTGTTCATCGCCCTCATCACGGTCCTCGCCTACACGATCATGCTGGCCGTGTTCGGCGTGAGCCTCGGCACCGTCCCCTCCTGGGCGGGGTGATCGATAATCGATAATCGATAATCGACAATCGATGATCGATCGCCGCGGGCACGGTGGGGTCGCAGGGGGCCCGACCCCCGGTGACGCGGGCCCGCGCGGTCGGGGAGCCGGGCCCCGGGCCGGACCGCAGCCATCGGGGGAGCCGCCAGGGCCCAGCCGGAACGGTGAACGGTGAACGGTGAACGGTGAACCGTGAACCGTCTACCGACTACCGTCGACCGTCTACCTATAGGAGCGGCGTGACCAGGCGGGCGACGTTGTCGCCGATGACGCGGGCGGTGCCCCGGCGTTTCCAGGCATGGTGCGAGAGGCGTTCGGCGGACTCCAGGTACTCCATCTGGAGGTAGTGCAGCCGGGAGGCGAAATCGCTGTCGTAGACCAGGAGCGCGAGCTCGAAGTTGAGGGAGAAGCTGCGCACGTCGAGGTTGGCCGATCCGAGTAGGGCGAAGTCCCGGTCCATGGTCAGCGTCTTGGCGTGGAGGAGGGCGCCGGGGTACTCGTGGATGTCCACGCCGACGTCGAGGAGGAACCCGTAGTGGGACCGGCCGGCGGCCTGGGTCAGGGCGTGGTCGCCGCGCTTGGGTACGACCAGCACGACCTCGACGCCGCGGAGCGCCGCGGAGCGCATCGCGCTCAGCATGGAGTCGTCCGGCACGAAGTACGGGGTCGTGAGCACGACGCGCTCGCGGGCCAGCTGCAGCGTCTGGAGGATCATATCGAGGAGCGGGGCCCGGTCGAGCGATGGCGCCGTGGGCAGCAGTGAGGCGGCCACGCCGCCCGACGCCGCGCCCATGGGCGGGAAGAACTCGGGCTCGCCCGGGAGGGTACCGGCGCTGAACGCCCAGTCGTGGAGGAACGTCTCCTGGAGGTCGTAGACGACGGGCCCCTCGATCCGCACCGACGCGTCCATCCAGTCGCCGAAGGCCTCCTTCCCGGGATAGACGGCGTCCGTGAGGTTGTGACTCCCCATGTAGCCGATCCGGCCGTCCACCACGCAGAGCTTCCGGTGGTTGCGGAGGTCCAGACGGGCGGCCATCGCCCGGACGGGGTTGACGGGCAGCGCGGCAGCCACGACGGCGCCGGCCTCGCGCAGGCGGGCGGCCACGGGGCCCCGGAGGAACCGGCGTGAGCCGGCGGCGTCCAGCAGCAGCCTGCAGTCGACGCCCCGGGCCCGGGCCCGCACCAGCGCGTCGGCGACCGCGCGCGTGATCGGATCGTTCGGATCCCCATCGGCGATGTAGAACAGGAGGTGACAGTGGTGTTCCGCGGCGTCGATGTCCCGGACCAGCCAGGAGAAGAGGTCCGTCGGCTCTCCCAGGAGCTCCAGCCGGTTCCCGGGCCGGACCTCACGGGCGCCCACCGCCGCGCCCAGGTTGGCCAGGAGCCGGAACGAACCCCGGAGCTCGGCCTGGCCGTGCAGGGCGAACTGGCGACGCAGCGCGGCGGACTGGGAGACGGCGTCCCGGAGATGCTGATACTGGCGGGACCGGCGGCGGCCCAGCCGGATCTCACCGAACATCAGGTACGCCACCGCACCCAGGAACGGCAGGAACGCCACGACCGCGAGCCACGCCAGCGCCGTGCTCGCCGACCGCTTCCGGGTCACGATCACCACGAACATCGCGAGCCGGACCGCCCACTCCGCTACGAAGAGCCACCGCATCAACCAGCAGCTTACCGCTCCCGGCCGCCGGGATCAACGGCGGCCGGCGCCCGCTCAGCGTCCAGCCGCCCGTGCCGCCGGGCCCGGCCTCACTCCAGGGCGGCCACCACCACCGCCCTCCCCGGCACCACGACGCCCCCGTCCTTGCNNCCACTACCGCCCTCCCCGGCACCACGACGCCCCCGTCCTTGCCCGGGCGCCACCCGTCCGCGCTGGCCAGCACCTCCACCGGGTCGCCCCACCCGCCCGGCACCGGCACCTCCGTGGGCCCGTCCCCGAGGTTGCAGGCCACCACCACCTCGCCCCGGCGCACCGCCAGGGTCCGGGCGTCCTCGTCCCGGGCCGTCCGCACCCGGTCCATCGGCCCGCCCTGGAGCTCGCCATGCCGACGCCGGAACGCGATCAGCCGGCGGTACCAGGACTCCATCGCCTCGTGGTAGGGCTCGGACCGCTCGTCCCAGCGGAGCCGGGATCGGACGAACGTCGCCGGGTCCTGGGGGTCCGGCACCGCGTCGGGCTCCCAGCCGAAGGCCGCGAACTCGGCGCGCCGGCCCCGGCTCACCGCGCGACCGAGCTCCGGGTCCGTGTGGTCCGTGAAGTACTGGAACGGCGACGACGCCGCCCACTCCTCCCCCTGGAAGACCAGCGGGACGAACGGCGCGGTCAGCACCAGCGCCGCCCCCACCTTCTGGAGGTCCGGGCCCGCCACGGCGTCGATCCGGTCGCCCTCCGCCCGGTTCCCGACCTGGTCGTGGTTCTGGAGATAGCCGAGGAAGCGGTGGCCATCGAGGCCCGTGGCCGGGCGCCCGTGCCGACGATCCCGGAACCCGGAGTGCCGGCCGTCGTAGACGTAGGCGTTGCGGAGCGCCCGGCCGATGTCGGCCATGCGGCCGAAGTCGGCGTAATACCCGGCCCGCTCGCCCGTGAGCGCGGCATGGAGTGCGTGGTGGAAGTCGTCGCTCCACTGGGCATCCAGGCCGTAGCCGCCGCGCTCCCGGCTCCACAGCAGACGCGGGTCGTTCAGGTCGCTCTCCGCCACCACCTTGAGCGGGCGTCCCACGCGACGGCTCAGCGCGTCCACCTCGATCGCCAGCTCCTCGAGGAGGTGCACGGCGGAGGTGTCCACGATGGCGTGGACGGCGTCCAGCCGGAGCCCGTCGATCCGGTAGTCCCGGAGCCACATGAGGGCGTTGTCGATGAAGAAGCGGCGCACCTCGTCGCTGCCACCGCCGTCCAGGTTCGGCGCCTCCCCCCACGGTGTCGCGTACCGGTCCGTGAAGTACGGGCCGAACTCCCCCAGGTAGTTGCCGCTGGGACCCAGGTGGTTGTAGACCACGTCCAGGACCACGCCCAGCCCCCGCCCGTGGCACGCGTCGACGAACCGCTGGAGGCCGGCCGGCCCGCCGTACGGATCGTGGACCGCGTACAGCCCCACGCCGTCGTAGCCCCAGCCGTGGCGACCGGGGAAGGCGTTCACCGGCATCAGCGACACGGCCGTCACCCCGAGCTCCACCAGGTGGTCCAACCGCTCGATGGCGCCGTCGAACGTGCCCTCGGGGCTGAAGGTGCCGACGTGAAGCTCGTAGAACACGGCGGAGCGCAGGCGCAGGCCCTCCCGGTCGTCCGACCGCCACGACCACGACGATGGCTCGACCCGCCGGCTCGGACCGTGGACCCCGTACGGCTGCCACCGCGACCGCGGGTCCGGACGCGGGGGGCCGCCGTCCAGCGAGAAGGCGTAGTCGGTCCCCTCCCCCAGGTCCGGCGCCTCGACCCGCCACCACCCGTCCCCCCGGCCGGGGGCCGGGGCCAGCGGCCGCCGTTCGCCACCGACCACCAGCTCGACCCGGCCCGCCGCCGGAGCCCAGACCTCGAACGCGCTCACCGGCCCTCCCGTTTCAACAGCGCCACCGGGAACGAGCGCAGGACATCGNNACACGCTCACCGGCCCTCCCGCTTAAACAGCGCCACCGGGAGCGAGCGTAGGACATCGGCGACCGGGACCGTCCCACCCGCGCGGCGGGTCCCCGTCATCACGTCCGTCCACCGCCCGGGCGGAAGCGACACCGTCGTGCCCCGCCAGTCCCCCGCGCGGACCAGTCCGACGGGCAGCCGCGGGACCACGACGGCCACGGCGCCGCCACGCCCGAAGCCCAGGATATGGTCACCCGCGGGGCCCGAGACCTCGAGCGGCTCGTAGCCCCCCTCCGCTCCGAACGCGTCCGGCCGCGCCGCCCGGAGCGCCAGCGCCTGGCGCACCACCCACAGCTTCGGCAGCCCCTCGTCCATCCCGCCCATCGTGGCCGGCCCCGACCCCGCCGCCGTGGCCCGGTCCAACAGCCGCCGCCGCGCGTCGAAGTCCACGGGCCGGCGGTTGTCCGGGTCGACCAGGCTCAGGTCCCACAGCTCCGTGCCCTGGTAGAGGTCCGGCACGCCCGGCGCCGTCAGCTGCACGAGCTTCTGCGCCAGCGACACGGCCCGGCCCGGGGCCACGAGCGGGGCCACGAACCGGGAGAGCTCCTCCCGGAACGGACCCGCCAGGAGCGTCCGGATGAAGGCCTCGAGGGCGCCTTCGTAGGCCTCGTCCGGCGAGGTCCACGAGGTCCGGAGCTTCGCCTCGCGCGCCGCCTTCCGCATGTACGCGACGGCCCGGTCCGGACCGATGGGCCACGCGCCGACCAGCGTCTGGTACAGCAGGTACTCGACTCCCGGGTCCGACGGCGTCCCCGCCGGCCAGTGGAGCGCATTGCGCTCCCCCCACCGGAGAGCCGCTTTCGCCCACCGCTCCGGTACCTCCGCCAGCACCAGCAGCCGCGCCCGCACGTCCTCGGACCGCTTCGTGTCGTGCGTCGAGAGCGCGTTCAGGGTCCACGGACTGTCCGCCGCCCGACGCCGGCACCGGTCGTGGAACCCCGAGGGCGAGAGCCCCCAGCGAGCCGGGTCCATCCCCACCTCGTTCAGCGCCACGAACCGGTTGTACCGGTAGAACGCCGTATCCTCCTCGCCCTTCGCGGCCACCGGACCGGTGAACTGCTGGAACCGCATCCGGAGCTCCCGGGCCTCGGCCTCCCTGACCTCCCCGACGAGGACGGCCCGCAGGAATCCCAGCAGCTCCCCGTCCAGCTCCGGACGCCGCTGCTCCGCCGCGGCCACCGCCCACTCCACGACCCGCCGGTCCCCCTCGCCCGCCGCCGCCTCCTCCCCGACGTACGTCCGGTAGACCGGGAAGCACGCCGCCACCTCCAGCAGCGCCTCGCGCAGCTCCCGGCGCGTGAAGTCCCGGTAGCGGCTCCGGTTCTCGCACAGGTGGACGAACACGTTCGCCAGGCGGTTCAGGTCGGCGCCCAGCACGTCGCCGGCCGCCTCCCGCCGCGCCTCGTGGACCACCTCCGGGAAGTCCCGCGGGTCCCCCGAGACCTCCTTCCACAGCCGGGTCAGCGGCGCCTCGCCCAGCGGGGACAGGAACACGCGGGTCACGTCCGCCAGGAAGTCGTACCCCGTCGTGCCGGCCACCGGCCAGTCCGGGAGCCGCTCCTCCGGCGCCAGGATCTTCTCGGCCACGATCCATGCGTTCGGCGCTTCCGTGCGGAGCCGTCGGAAGTACTCGCCGGGCCGGCGCAGACCGTCCGGGTGATCCACCCGGACCCCGTCCAGCTCCCCCGCCTGCAGCCATTCCAGGACCCGCTCGTGTACGGCCCGGAACACCCGCTCGTCCTCCGTCCGCAGCGCCGCCAGCGTGTCGATGTCGAAGAACCGCCGGTAGTCCACCTCCTCGCCCCCGGCCCGCCAGTGCGCCAGGCGGTAGTTCTGCACCGAGAGCAGCCCGTCCAGCGCCCCGGAGTCCTCGTTCACCGCCCGCACCGCGCCGTCCACCGCCGCGCCCGTCCGGGCATCGCCCAGGACCAGCTCACGGACCCGGTGATCGATGGCCTCGAGGTCCCGGCGGCGGCGCTCGCGGCGGGCCGCGTCCGCCGGGCCGGGCTCCGGCAGGTCCCGCAGCGCCCGCCCCAGGAACGCCAGCTCGCGCGCGGTCCACCGTCTCTCGCCCGCGCCGCCCGTCTCCAACCGCCGGGCCGCGTGGAGCAGCACCGGCCCCAGCGACCGGGGCGCGACCGGCAGGACGTGGTCGTGGTAGCGGATGGTGAACTGTCCCCGGTCATGGACCAGATCGATGGCTCCCCGCTCCAGCTCCCGGCCATAGTGGTCGCCGAGGATCGGCAGGAGCACCTGGTCCCGGAGCTTCGGCTCCGGCGGGTCCCAGTCGACGTCGAAGAACGGGGCGAAGCGGCCGGCCGGCCCGTTCCGGAGCACGTCCCACCACCACCGGTTCTCGGGCGCCGAGANNGCCGTTTTCCAGCACGTCCCACCACCAGGGGTTCTGCGGGCTGATGGCCATGTGGTTGGGCACGATGTCCAGGACCTGCCCGAGGCCGACCGCCCGCAGGGCCTCGACCAACCGGCGACGGCCCTCCTCTCCGCCGAGCTCCCGGTTCACGCGGCCCGGATCGACCACGTCGTAGCCGTGCGTGCTGCCCGGCACCGCCTGGAGATACGGCGAGGCGTACAGGTGGGAGACACCCAGCTCCGCCAGGTAGTCGGCAATGGCGGCCGCCGCGTCAAAACCGAAGGACGGCCGGAGCTGGAGCCGGTAGGTCGCGATGGGCGCGGGCATGCACCCCCAGCCACGCAGCACCCGTACCGGACAACCGGGAGGCGCCGGACCGCCCGGCGGCCGCCGGGCTGCGCCCCCCCGGGCTACGGCCCCTCGGCCTCCCGCAACAGCTGACGGAACTCCTCCAGCGATGCCGCGCCCTCCACCCGACGACCGTCGATGAAGAACGTGGGCGTGGCTCGGACCCCGCCCGCGTCCGCCACCCGGGCCGCCCGGCTCAACGTCTCCCTGGGCCGGTCCTCACCGTAGCACTCCGCCAGCGCGGCACCGTCCCCACCCGCCGCTTCCACGTAACGGCGGAACACCGGCAGCGGATCCGGGGCCGACCGCCACTCCCGCTGCCCGCGGAACAGGCTCAGGTGCATCGACCAGAACGCCAGCTCCCCCTGCTCCGCCGCGCAGGAGGAGGCCACCGACGCTTCGGCGCTGTTGGGGAACTTGCCCAGGATGAACGGGACGTGGACCCACCGCACGCGCCCCTCCTGGATGAACTCCTCGTACAGCCCCGGAAAGACCTGCTGCGAGAAGCGACTGCAGTACGCACAGCCGTAGTCGCTGAACTCCACCACCGTCACCGGCGCCGCCTCGTCCCCGATCGGATGCCCGACCTCCTTCACCTCCAGCCAGCCCGGCACCTCCCGCGGCGCGGCCGCCGCAACCTCACCCGTCGGCTCCAGCCCCGCCTCCCGCAGCAGACCGTCCACGTCCGCCACCAGTTCCGCCTCGTCGTACACCCCCACCACCTTCCGGCGGATTCGCCCGTCCGCGTCGATCAGGAACGACGTCGGCAGCGTGCTCGGGTTGCCGAACGACTCCGACGCCCAACGCGTCGCCCGGCCCACCCCGTAGTCGATCCCACGCTGCTCCAGGAACCAGCGGACCTGCTCGTCCGACACCAGGTCCGTCGTCAGACCCACGATCGTGAACCCGTCATCCCGCCGCGCCTCGTACACCCGCTGGAACCCCGGCATCTCCACCCGGCACGGCGGGCACCACGTCGCCCAGAAGTTCACCAGCACCACACGGCCCTCCAGCTCCGACAGCGAAACCACCCCGCCATCCAGAAGCTGCACCGCGACGTCCGGGGCCCGCTCCCCACGATCCTCCGTCAGCGCCGACAGCAGCCGCGCACCCCCGACCCCCAGGACCCCCACCCCCAGGACCGCCCCCGCCATCGCACTCGCCAGCGCCTTCCAGCCCCATCGCTTCGCGCTCATGCCCGCCCGATCCCGTATCGTTTCCGTACCGTCCCCACCCTCGGGGCCGCTCCCGGGGCGAAACGGTGCTATATGGTCATATAGTTAATCTAGCCGCGCACGGATCCCGTGTCCACTGCCGTGGGGTGGGCCGGGCGGCGCCGTCGGGATGTTGCCGGCGGCCTCAGCAGATCCGGGGCAGCTGCTCCCCGGAGAGCATCTCGACGACCCGGAGCCCGCCGATGCGACTGCGCTGGAAGACCCGCCCCGGGTGGTCGTCGACGACGGTGCCGATGCGGACGGCGTCGCGGCCGAGGGGGTGGGTTCGCAGGAGGTCGAGGGCCTCGTCGGCACGCCGTTCCGTGACGAAGGCGAGGAGCTTGCCCTCGTTGGCCACGTAGAGGGGGTCGAGTCCGAGGATCTCGCACGCGCCCCGGACGGCGTCCTCGACGGGGATGGCGTTCTCGTCGAGGAGGATCCCCACGCCGGCGGACGCGGCGATCTCGTTCACGGCGCTGGCGACGCCGCCGCGGGTGGGATCCCGGAGCACGTGGAGGTCTTCGCCGAGCTCGTGGATGAGGGGGCGGACGAGGTCCCAGAGGGGGGCGGAGTCGGTTTCGAGCGCCGTCTCGAACTCGAGGCCTTCGCGGACGCTCATGATGGCGATGCCGTGGGTGGCGATGGGTCCGCTGACGAGGACGGCGTCTCCGGGTCGGGCGCGACCGGGCGCGAGCCGGATCCCTTCGGGGACGAGGCCGATGCCGGTGGTGTTGATGAAGACGCCGTCGCCCTTGCCCCGGTCCACGACCTTGGTGTCGCCCGTGACGATGGGGACGCCCACGTCGCGGGCCGCGCGGTCCATGGAGGTGGCGATGGTCCACAGGTCGGCCATGGGAAACCCTTCCTCCAGGATGAACCCCACGGAGAGCCCGAGGGGCCGGGCCCCGCACATGGCCAGGTCGTTCACGGTCCCGTGCACGGCCAGGGAGCCGATGTCGCCGCCCGGGAAGAAGGGCGGATCGATGACGAACGTGTCGGTGGAGAAGGCGATCCTCCCGGGGCCGACGTCGAGGACGGCCCCGTCGTGGAGTCGGCCCAGCGTATCGTTGCCGAAAGCGGCGAGGAAGACCTTCTCGGTGAGCATGCGGGAGAGCTTCCCGCCGCCGCCGTGGGCGAGCACGACGGTGGGGTACTCGTCGAGGGGGAGCGGGCAGACCAACCCGGCGGGGTCCGGCGCTCCGGCGTCCCCGCCGGCGGGGCTCGTCTCCGGGGGTCGAGCCGTGTCGACGCTATCGGATCCGGACCGGCTGCTCATGCGTTCTCCCGTAGTGGTAGTAGGCGGCGCAGGCTCCCTCGGAGCTCACCATGGGGGCGCCGAGCGGGTGCTCGGGGGTGCAGCGCGTGCCGAAGGCCGCGCACTCGCTGGGCTTCCTGAGCCCCTGGAGGATCACGCCGGCGATGCACTCCGGCGACTCCTCCGCCGATACGGCCTCCACCCCGAACTTCCGCTCGGCGTCGTGGTCCCGGAACTCCTCCTGGAGCGCGAGTCCGCTGGCGGGGATGGGGCCGATCCCCCGCCACTTGCGATCGGACACGGTGAAGACGCGGGTCACCAGGTCCTGGGCGGGCCGGTTGCCGCCGCGGGACACCGCCCGCACGTACTGGTTCTCGACGCCCCAGCGTCCTTCCTCCAGCATCTCCAGGGCCATGAGCGTGCCCTGGAGCAGGTCGGTCGGCTCGAAGCCGGTCACCACGATGGGGACCCGGTACTTCTCCGCCAGCGGCTCGTACTCCCAGAAGCCCATGACGGCGCAGACGTGGCCGGCCGCGAGGAAGGCCTGGACCCGGTTCTGCTCCGAGTCGAGGATCGCCTCCATGGCCGGCGGCACGAGGACGTGGGAGACGAGCATCGAGAAGTTCTCCACGCCCTGCCGGTGCGCCTCGTGGATCGCCGCCGCGTTGGCCGGCGCCGTGGTCTCGAAGCCGACGGCGAAGAAGACCACCTCCCGGTCGGGGTTCTTCCGGGCCAGCTTCACGGCGTCGAGGGGCGAGTAGACGACCCGCACATCGGCGCCCGCGGCCTTGGCGGAGAGCAGGTCGCCGTGGCTCCCGGGGACCCGGAGCATGTCGCCGAACGAGGTGAAGATCACCTCGGGGCGCCGGGCGATGGCGTGGGCCTTGTCGATCATCTCGAGCGGCGTCACGCACACCGGGCAGCCGGGTCCGTGCACCAGCTCCACCTCGGCCGGCAGCATCCGGTCGATGCCGAACTTCACGAACGTGTGGGTCTGCCCGCCGCAGATCTCCATGAGCGACCACGGCCGCGTCACCGTCTTCTCGATGGCCGCCAGCAGCTTCCGGGCGTGGCCCTCGTCGCGGAACTCGTCGACGTATCTCATGGCGCTACGCCGGCTGCTCGATGTCGAGCTCGCCCAGGTCGTCCATCTCCTTCAGGAACTCGAGCGTGCGCCGGGCCTCCGCTTCGTCCACGACGGCGATGGCGAAGCCCACGTGGACGACCACGTAGTCCCCCACCTCCACCTCCGGCACGTACGCCATGCACACGTCCTTGGTGATCCCGCTGAAGCTGACCCGCCCCATGGTCATCCCCAGGGGGTTCTCCTCGATGCTCACCACCCTTCCCGGCACACCCAGGCACATGCTCGCCTCCCTAGCTGACTTCGCCTCCGTGGATCGCGGCCGCTACGGCGACCTGGCCCAGCGCCAATCCTCCATCGTTGGCCGGGACCCGCCTGTGCAGCAACGGTGTCATGCCCGCGTCCCGCAGTGAGGCCGCGGCCCGCTCCGTCAGGACCCGGTTCTGGAACACCCCACCCGTCAGCGCGACGGCCCGCTCGCCGACCGCCTCCGCCACGGTCCGGATCGCGCCCACCAGTCCGTTGTGGAAGCGGGCCGCGACGACGCCGGCCGGAGCGCCCCTCTCCACGTCGTCGAGCAGCGCCGCGAGGGCCGGCGCCCAGTCGACGATCAGCGGCTCCTCGTCGCGTGCGGCCCCGCCCGACGCCTCCGACCCGGCCGGCCCCCGGACCTCCAGCGCGTACGCGCCCGTCTCGCCCGGGTCCACCGCGTATTCCAGTGCCATCGCCGCCTCTCCCTCGAAGCTGACGCGCTGGCGCACGCCGCACAGCGATGCCACGCCGTCGAACAGGCGGCCTGCGCTCGTGGTCTGCGGCGCCCGGAACCCGCTGGCCAGGACCTGGCCCAGCACGTGGAGCTCGGTGTCGGTGAACCCCTCCGGCCCCAGGCGGGCCCGCACCCGCTCCATCCCCGCCTCCCCCCACGCGGCCTGGGCCAGGGCCACCGCCATCCGGCGCGGCTCCTTGACGGCGGCGTCCCCGCCCGGGAGCCGGAACGGCCGCAGGTGCGCGACCCGCCGACAACCCGCCGCATCGCCCAGCAGGAACTCGCCGCCCCAGACGCTGCCGTCGGGGCCCCAGCCGGTGCCGTCCCAGACCACGCCGAGGGCCCGGTCCGCCCTCGTGTCGGCCAGGCACGCGGCCAGGTGGGCGTGGTGGTGCTGGACCGGGACCCGCCGGGCGCCGGCCAGCGCCGGCGTCTCCGCGCCGTTTCCGGCCCCGTCCACCGCCTGCACCGCCCAGCCGGTGGAGCCGTAGTCCGGGTGGAGGTCGTGGGCGACCAGCGCCGGCTCGACCTCGTAGAGTCGGAGGAAGTCCCGGATCACCCGCTCGAACGCGTCCAGAGCCTGGGGCGTCTCCAGGTCGCCGATGTGCTGGCTCAGGAACACATCCGAGCCCCGGGACAGCGCCACGGTGTTCTTGAGGTGGCCGCCCACGGCCAGGATCGACGGCAGCTCCCGTGTGAGCGTGACAGGCAGGGGGGCGTAGCCCCGCGATCGGCGCACGGGTTGGGGCGCGCCGCGGACGATCCGGAGCACGCTGTCGTCCACCGGCCGCTCGATGGGACGGTCGTGGACCACGAACACGTCGGCGATGGCCCCGAGCCGCCGACGGGCCTCGTCCTCGTCGATGCAGATCGGCTCGTCGCTGAGGTTGCCGCTGGTGGCCACGACGGGCCGGTCGACCTCCTTCATGAGCAGATGGTGGAGCGGCGTGTACGGCAACATGATCCCGAGGCAAGGGTTGCCGGGGGCCACGGCATCGCTGATGGGGGCGTCCTCCCGCCGGGGCAGCAGGACGATGGGCGCCTCCGGCTGCAGCAGGAGTGCCTCGGCCTTGGCCGACAGGCCGCAGAGGGTCCGGGCCATGGGCAGGTCCCGGACCATCACCGCCAGCGGCTTCACCGGGCGCCGCTTCCGCTCCCGGAGGCGCCGCACCGCCGGTCCGTCCGCCGCGTCCACCAGCAGGTGGAAGCCGCCGAGCCCCTTCAGCGCGACGATGCGACCCTCGGCCAAGGCCCGTGCCGCCGCCACGACCACACCGGAATCCGCGACCCCATCCACGCCCGTGTCCCGCCCTCCTCCGGCGCCGGAGGCGTCCACGATCCGGAGCCGCGGCCCACACGCCGGGCACGCCGTGGGCTGCGCGTGGAACCGCCGGTCCCGCGGGTCCTCGTACTCGGAGCGGCACTCCGGGCAGAGCGCGAAGGCCGCCATCGTCGTGTTCGGTCGGTCGTACGGCAGTGCCCGTATGATGCTGAACCGCGGCCCGCAGTCGGTGCAGTTGGTGAACGCGTAGCCGCGCCGGCGATCCGGCCGGCCGGTCCCCGGCGCCAGCCCGATATCGGCCAGGCAGGCCTCACAGGTGGCCAGGTCCGGCAGCACCGCCGCCGCCCGCTCGCCGATCGCCTCGCTGGGCAGGATCGTCAGCCCCTGGAGCCCCGCGGGCGGCAGCCACTCTTCCCGCAACTCCTTGATCACCGCCCGGGGCGGCGGCTCGGCGCGAACCCGGTCGCGGAACCGGGTGAGATCCGGCTCCGCCCCCTCCATCTCCAGCACCACGCCCCGGGTATCGTTGCGGATCCACCCGGTCAGGCCGTCGTGGCGGGCGGCCCGGAACAGGAAGGGACGGAACCCGACCCCCTGGACGGCCCCCGTCACGTGGAGACGGAGGCGGCGATGCTCGGGAGCGGGCCCGGGGCGACGCAAGGACCTATCTCACGGGGCTGCCGGCGCGACGTCGAGTGTCTCGAGACGCCCCACCAGCCAGGTCATCCACGCCTCCATCCCCTCCCCCGTCCTGCACGAGATCCGGAAGATCGGAACGTCGGGATTCACCATCCGGATCCCGCGCTCGTATTCCTGGTGCTCGAACTCGAACACCTCGGCCAGGTCGTCCTTGTTCAGCACCACGACGTCCGCGCCGGTGAACATGCCCGGGTACTTGAACGGCTTGTCGTGACCCTCGGGAACGCTGCCCACCACCAGGTCCAGATCGGACCCCAGCCGGTAGTTGGCCGGACAGATGAGGTTCCCCACGTTCTCGATGAAGAGCAGGTCCGCCGCGCCGAGATCCAGGTGCGCCAGCGCCGACCGGATCATCGGCGCGTCCAGGTGGCAGTTTCCCCCCGTGTTGATCTGGACCACCGGCACGCCCTGCGCCGCGATCCGGTCCGCGTCGATGCTGCTCGCCACGTCGCCTTCGATGACGGCGGGCCGGATCGCTCCCGGCAGCCGCTCCAGCGTGGCCAGGATCAGCGACGTCTTCCCGGCCCCCGGCGACGCCATGACATTGACGACGCGGACCTCCGCCGCGTCGAACAGGTCGCGGTTCTCGCCCGCCACCTGGTCGTTCGCCTTCAGGATCTCCTTTACCACCGGCACCTTCATTCGTCCACCTCGATGCTTTCCACGTAGAACTCGCGTCCGCCCGTGACCCGGAGGGCCAGGGCATCACAGGCGGGACAGGTACGGACCAGTGGAGGGGTCACGTCGAACGTGTGGCCGCATTCCAGGCAGCGACCTTCCGCGCTCTCCCGCCGGAACCGAAGCTCCGCGCCCGCGGCGGGGGTCCCGCGGCTCAGGATATCGAAATAGAACTGCACGGAATCGTCGACGATGCTGGTCAGGTCTCCCACGACCACGTCGATGGCCAGGATCCGCTCGGCGCCCGCCCTCTCCATGGACGCGAGCGCGAGCTCGAGCATTCCCCTGGTCGCCGGCATCTCGTGCACGGGGCCTCCTCCGACGGCTCGATCGGTTCGGGGTCCGGGAGATGCTGTCGAAAGGTAGCGAAGACCCCGGCTCCCGTCTGTGGGGCGCCCGAAGAACCCGCTGCGGGGAGAGCTGTGGGATCGCGTGTAGTCGAACTTCCCGATGGGCGTGTCAGGCGATCCGGCGGCCGTGCCCGGCGTGCGCCGGCGGCCGGCGGGCGTTTTGTCCGCCCCGGACCCCGGCCCTATCTTCGCGGGTCGGGGATCGGCACGCCGGAACAGAGGAGGCCACGAATGTCGTCCGTAATCGTCCTTGGAGTGGGCCGCGTGGGGTCGGCCATGGCGCTGGATCTCGCATCGGACCCGGCCCTCGCGGTCACGGCCGTGGACGCGAGCCCGGACGCGCTCGAACACCTGGGATCGGCGGCGCCGGCGATCCGGACTGCGGTGGTGGACCTGTCGGACGCCGACGCGGTCCGTGGCGCGCTCGAGGGCCACGAGCTGGCCATCGGCGCCGTCCCCGGTCCCATGGGGTTCGAGACGCTCCGGCGGGTGCTCGAGGCGGGGCTCGACGTGGTGGACATCTCGTTCTTCGAGGAGGACGCCTTCGAGCTGGACGCGCTGGCCCGGGAGGTGGGACGGGTCGCGGTCGTGGACGCCGGCCTTGCGCCCGGCCTCAGCAACCTGATCCTCGGGGACCGGGAAGCGCGACTGGAGCGCGTCGACCGGTTCGAATGCCTGGTGGGCGGGATCCCCGCGGAGCCCGCGCCACCCTGGGAGTACAAGGCCCCGTTCTCGCCCATCGACGTGCTGGCCGAGTACACGCGGCCGGCGCGCCTGCGCCGGGGCGGCGAGCCCCTCACGCTTCCGGCGCTCAGCGAGGTGGAGACGATCGAGTTCCCCGGCGTGGGTCGGCTCGAGGCGTTCAACACCGACGGCCTGCGGACGCTGCTCCGCACGAGCCGCGCGCCGGACCTGGTGGAGAAGACCCTGCGATGGCCCGGCCACGCCGACCGGATCCGCGTGCTCCGGGACACCGGCTTCTTCTCCCCGGAGCCGGTGGACGTGGCGGGTGCCGAGGTGGCGCCCCTCGCACTGTCGACCCGGCTGCTGTTCGACGCCTGGCGGTACGACGCCGGAGAGGCGGACCTGACGGCGATGCGGGTGCTGGTGGAGGGTGCCGACGCCGAGGGTCCGGTCCGCCACGCCTATCACCTCATAGACCGCTTCGACTCCGCGTCCGGCCTCGCGTCCATGGCGCGCACCACGGGCTACACCGCCACGGCCCTCGCCCGCCTCGTGCTCTCCGGCCGGTACCGGGTCCCGGGGATCTCCCCGCCGGAGGCGGTGGGAGCGACGGACGGCGCGCTGGCGTTCGTATTGGACCACCTCCGCGAGCGGCGGGTCCGCATCGATCACACCGCGGAGCGCGGCTAGCGAGCCGGACGGGAGGACGCATGGCCTCGAGACAGACCCGCTCCCCGGGTGAGGTCCTCGGACTGGCCCGCCCGGGCCGCGGCCTGGGCACCTTCGGCGGCGTGTTCACCCCCACGCTGCTGACCATCCTCGGGGTGATCATGTTCCTCCGGGAAGGCTGGGTGATCGGCAACGCCGGGCTCCTGGGCGGCGTGCTGGTGATCCTGGCGGCGTTCGTGATCACGGGCATCACGGGCCTGTCCATGTCGTCCATCACCACCAACATCCGGATCGGGGCCGGCGGCGCCTACGCCATCGTCGCCCAGTCGCTGGGCCTCGAGGTCGGCGGCAGCCTCGGCATCCCCCGCTACATCTCCCAGGCTCTCGCGGTGACCATGTACGTGTTCGGGTTCCGCGAGGGCTGGCTCTGGGTCTTCCCCGACCACTCTCCGCTCCTGATCGACACCGTGGTCTTCCTCGGACTCTACGGCATCGCCTACGTCAGCCTCGACCTGGCCATCCGCGTCCAGTACGTGATCATGGCCATCATCGTGGGCGCCCTCGTCTCCGTCGCCGCCGCGGCGGTGAACGGGTCCATGGTCATCCCGCTGAGCGAGGTCCAGCTCTGGGGCGCCTTCCCGGGCGCTCCCGAGGACGGCTTTCCGGGGACCGACTTCTGGGTGGTGTTCGCCGTCTTCTTCCCCGCCTCCACGGGGATCATGGCGGGCGCCAACCTCTCCGGCGACCTGCGGAACCCCCGGCGCAGCATCCCGCTGGGCACGATGTCGGCCATCGCCGTCAGCCTGGTGATCTACCTGGGCCTGGCCATCTGGCTGGCCCGCTCCGCCACGCCCGGGGAGCTGGTCTCGAACTACACGGTCATGATGGACAAGGCCGCCTGGGGGCCGGCCGTCCTGGCGGGCCTGCTCGGCGCCACCTTCTCCTCCGCCCTCGCCTCGCTGGTCGGCTCCGCGCGGATCCTCCAGGCCATGGGCGAGCACCGAGTCCTGCCCCGGGCCGGGTGGCTCGCCCGGCTCTCGGCCAAGGCCGAGCCCCGCAACGCCATGACCGTGACCGGCGGCCTCATTCTCGCCAGCCTGCTCCTGAGGGACCTGAACGTGGTCGCGCCCCTCATCACCATGTTCTACCTGATCACCTACGCCATGATCAACGCCGTGGTGCTGATCGAGCAGAGCATGGGACTGGTCAGCTTCCGCCCGCTGCTCCGGATCCCCCGCTGGGTCTCCGCCGCCGGCCTCCTCGGCTCCCTGCTGGCCATGTTCGTCGTCCACCCCATCTTCAGCCTCCTGGCCGTCGCGGTCGTGATCTTCTTCTATATCGTCCTCCTCCGGCGACGGCTGGAGGCGCCGTTCGGCGACATGCGCAGCGGCCTGTTCGTCAGCATGGCGGAATGGGCGGCGAAGAAGACCGCCGAGCTGCCGGACATGCAGGAACGGGCGTGGAAGCCCAACATGCTCGTCCCGGTGGAGGACCCCCGGGCGCTCCGGGGGTCGTTCCTCATGATCCACGACCTCAGCTACCCCCGGGGCTCGGTCAAGCTCATGGGCCTGCGCACCGACCACGCCGACGACCGTCTGGAAGCCCGGGTCTTCGCGCTGTCCAACGCGTTCCGCGACCAGGACGTGTTCTGCTCCTGGACCGTCGTGGACAGCCCCGCCGGTTTCGCCACGGGGCTGGTCGCCGGGATGCAGACCCTGCGCGGCGCCTTCTTCAAACCGAACATCCTGTTCCTCAACCTTCCGGAGACGGACGCCCGGGAAGCCGATTTCAGCCACATCATGGAGGAGGCGGGCCGGGAGGAGATCGGCCTCCTGATCCACGCGCCGCACCCCCGGGCGGGGGTGGGCCAGCGCCGCACCGTCAACGTGTGGATCCGGGACCGGAGCCCCGACTGGGGCGTGTCCATGCACATCGGCAACCTGGACCTGCCCCTCCTCGCCGGCTACAAGCTGCTGCGGAACTGGGACGCGCGACTCCGCCTGATCACCGTGGTGGAAGACGAGGCGAACGTGGCCGAGGCCCGGCAGTTCCTGGAAGCCGTGATCGAGCTCGGCCGGATCCCGCGGACCCGGGTGATGGCCATGGCCGAGCCATTCGACGACTACCTGCCCCAGGCGCCCCAGGCCGACGTCAGCATCTTCGGGCTCGGCTCCAACCTCGACTTCCCGTTCATGCGGCGGATGGTGGAGGAAACGCGCAGCACCTGCCTCTTCGCCCGGGACTCGGGTCGCGAGAGCGCGCTGGCGTGACGCCTCCGCCACCCCCGCCTTGACGGAACGGTGCCGGGCCGCGATATTTCGCGCGGCGAAAGCAAGCTCCGCCGCGCGCGGAGCCCGGTAACGAGAGGAGCCCGGACCGTTCGTCCGGGCTTTTTCGATACCCGCCCGCCTGGCCGTGGGGCGTGAGATCCGCGGAGTACGGTGATCGATCGAGTGGTACGGAGATACCGGCCCCGAGAGCACCAGAACAACACAGGGAGTACGGTAGAATGCGTACCACCGGAACCGTGAAGTGGTTCAACGATCAGAAGGGCT
>JABAOG010000105.1_pt1 | contig 19871 bp, 19 predicted proteins | sample 7062131 | NCBI WGS metagenome assembly JABAOG01 (sample SAMN14538629, study PRJNA623070) | marine sediment metagenome | biome: marine biome [ENVO:00000428]; feature: marine pelagic biome [ENVO:01000023]; material: deep marine sediment [ENVO:00002113] | place: India: Arabian Sea | collected...
CCGATCGGCCGGACCCCGCGCAGCAACCCCGCGACCTATACCGGGATGTTCACCGAGATCCGGAACATCTTCGCCCAGACGGGCGAGGCCCGCGCGCGGGGCTACAAGCCCGGCCGCTTCAGCTTCAACGTGAAGGGCGGCCGCTGCGAGGCCTGCCAGGGCGACGGCGTGATGAAGATCGAGATGCACTTCCTGCCGGACGTCTACGTCGCGTGCGAGGTCTGCGAGGGCGCGCGCTACAACCGGGAGACGCTGGAGGTCCACTACAAGGGCAAGAACATCGCCGACGTCCTCGACATGACCGTCGAGGACGCGGTCGACTTCTTCGCCAATCACCCGAAGATCCTCCGCTTCGCCAAGTGCCTGAACGACGTCGGCCTCGGCTACCTCACCCTCGGACAGCCCTCCACGACGCTCTCCGGCGGCGAGGCGCAGCGAGTGAAGCTGGCCAGCGAGCTGGGCAAGGGCGACACGCTCCGGGGCCGCGAGGACCACACCCTCTACGTGCTCGACGAGCCGACGACCGGCCTGCACTTCGAGGACGTGCGCAAGCTGCTCACGGTGCTGGAGCGCCTGGTGGACCAGGGCAACACCGTGCTGGTGATCGAGCACAACCTCGACGTCATCAAGAGCGCCGACTGGGTGGTCGACCTCGGCCCGGAGGGCGGCGAAGGCGGCGGCTCGATCGTGGCGATGGGGACCCCGGAAGAGATCGCGGCGGTCGCCGAGAGCCACACGGGGCAGTTCCTGAAGCCGATCCTGGGCTGAGCCTTCCCCCGAACGTAACCTCGTAGCGGAGAGCCACGTCGTACGACACAACGACGCGGATACCGCGGGAGGAGATGTCAGTGGGTGAGAAGCGTGCACAGGGTTACGTGGTCGTCGGCGAGCGCGCCGAGGACACGGACATGATCGAGGAGCTCGCCTACGAGGTCCTCGTCGGGCTGAGCTCCGAGCCGAAGCGCCTTCCCTCACGTTTCTTCTACGACGACGAAGGCAGCCGCCTCTTCGCGAAGATCATGCGGCTCGAGGAGTACTACCTGACCGACTGCGAGCACGGGATCCTCGAGGCCTCCGGTCCCCAGATCCTGGCCTGCATGGAGGGGCAGGCCTTCAACCTGGTGGACCTCGGCGCCGGCGACGGCGCGAAGACGATGCTCCTGCTCCGCCACCTCGCCGAGATCGGCGCCGACGTGACCTACGTGCCGATCGACATCTCCGAGGGGGCGATGAAGGGCCTCGTCGGCACCATCCGCGAGGAGCTCCCGATGATCCGCACCGAAGGGATCGTCGCCGAGTACCACCGCGGGCTGCAGTGGCTGGTCCGTCAGCGTTCGGACCGCGCGAACCTGGTGCTCTTCCTGGGCTCGAACGTCGGTAACTTCGACAAGGCGCAAGCGCGCGGCTTCCTCGGTCGGATCTGGGCATCGCTCCGAGCGCGTGACCGAGTGCTGGTCGGCTTCGATCTGAAGAAGGACATCGAGAAGCTCCTGGCCGCCTACAACGACCGCGAAGGGGTGACCTCGGCCTTCAACCTGAACCTCCTCGAGCGGATCAATCGCGAGCTCGGCGCCGACTTCCGGACCGATCGCTTCCGCCATTTCGGCACCTACGACGTGACCAGCGGCGCCATGAAGAGCTTCCTGGTGAGCCTCGACCCGCAGGAGGTGCGCGTCGACAGCCTGGACCGCAGCTTCCACTTCAAGGCCTGGGAGCCGATCCACACCGAGTACAGCTACAAATACCTCCGGAGCGACCTGGATTCGTTGGCCCACGACTCCGGCTTCGTCGTCGAACAACGCTTCGAGGACGAAAAGGGATGGTTCGCCGACGACCTCTGGCGCCCGCGCAAGGGCTGAAGGGCGAACGATGACCCCTTTGGGGGCATGGCTTCGGCGCGTCGTCCTTGCTCTCGCGGGGGGATCTTCGGCATCCTGCCGTCAGTGACGGACCTACTGACGACCGAGGAGCTACCGACGCTGCTCGTCGTCGGAACGGGCGAGCCGATGTGGGAGGCCATCGAGGCCGGCCTGGAGCGGCACGCCACCTTCGCCGAGGCGGCCCAGAAGGAGTCCGCGGCTCAGGCGGCGATGGTCGCCGCCCCCGACGTGATCCTGCTCGTGGGCGACGCGGCGAAGGATCACGACGAGGTCCTCGCCGCCTTCGCCAAGCACCCGATCGCCCGGGTGGTCCCGGTGATCATCCTGATCGACCGCTCGGACCTCAAGGCACGCTTGGACGCCTCGCGGCGCGGGGTGACTTTCGTCGAACGGAGCGCCAGCGCCGATCAGGTCGCGCGGGAGATCGCCGCGCTCTGTCGCGAGCTCCCCGACCGGGCCAGCAAACCCAGCATGGAGCTCGGCGAGACCTCCCTCGACGAGGTGATGGAGATCCTCAAGGCCGAGCTCCGGAGCGGCATCCTCTCCGTCAAGACCGACGGCGACGAAGGGGCGCGCTTCGTGCTGCGCTCCGGCCGGCAGGTCGGCAGCGCGATCCAGGACTTCGTCTCGCGCATTCGCCCGCTCGTAGAGCAGGCCGACGGCCCCGTCCGCTTCGATTTCGAGAGCGCGGAGAGCCGGGAGATCCCGCTGCTCGACGATCTCGACGACGACGAGGACGAGGGCGATCTCTCGATCTTCCGCGACCGACGGATCGTGCTCATCGAGGACGACTCGGCGGCCGCGGACACGCTCGCCCAAGAGCTCCGCGCCCACGGAGCGACCGTCGTGGTCGTGACCAGCTCCGGATCCGGCCTACCGCGCGCTCGCGGCTCCGACCCGGAGATCGTGCTCGTGGAGGAGCACGGGCTGGATGGGCCCACCTACGAGGTGATGCAGACGCTCCGCCGAGACCCGCGCCTGAAGTGGGCCTCACTGCTGGTGATTCGCCGCGACGAGCTCCTGCCTCCCGGGGAGCCGCCGCGAATGGAGCGGCTCGCCAAGGCGTTCGGACCGCTCCTCGAAGCGGACGAGGAGATCGCCCGGCAGGCGCGGGAGCTCGACTCCTTCGACACCCGACTGGAGGCGGTGGGACCGAGCCGGCTGCTCCGCGCCCTCGCCTCCGCCGACCGCACGCTGCGCGCGACGATTCGCCACCCGCGCACCATCGTGGAGGTCAGCTTCGCCGAGGGGCTGGTCGCCGGTGCCGAGGCGCGCAAGCCCGGCCAGCCGAAGGACCAGTCGGTCGGCGGACCGAAGGCGCTGGCCGCGCTCTTGGCGATCAGCTCCGGTCGCGTCCGCGTGGAGGCGCGAGCCGCACCGGCGACCGCCAACCTGCTCTCCCCGCCCGGGTCGGCGCTCGCCGCGGCCGCAGAGGAGACGCCGCCGATCAAGCCGAGCCTGCCGCCGCCGCCGATGGCGCCGACCCGTCCCAGCCATCCGCCGGAGGCGCTCCTCGCGCAGCTCGAGCAGGTGCTCGGCGACCTGGAAGCGGCGGGCGTGATCGAGGGACACTCGCAGCGCCCGCCCGCGCCCGAGCAGGGGGTGGAGGACGACGCGCCGACCCAGATGATGGAGCGGGTGGAGACCGCGGGCACCGAGGTCGGAGGGTTCAAGATCCCGCAGCCCGCCGGCGCATCCGAAGGTGGCGCGCCCGCAGCGCCTCCCAAGCCCGCCGCGCCGGCGAAGGGGATTCCGAAACCGGCGCGGCCGGTGCCCTCCCCGAGCGCCCTGGCGAAGGGAGTCGTCCCCGAGCGCGCGAAGGCGCCGCCCAAGCCGGTCGCTCCCCCCAAACCCGCCGCGGTCGCCAAGGCCGCGGCGCCGCCCAAGGCCGCCGCGCCGCCCAAGCCGGCCGCGCCACCCAAGCCCGCCGCGTCCAAGGGCCCCGCCCCCCGGAAGGCACGCAAGAGGACCCTCGTCGGCATGGCGGCGCCGGTCCCCGCTCCGGTGAGCCCGCCCAGCGGCGCGAGCCCGAAGCGCGACGCCGGCAAGGAGTGGGAAGCCGCGCCGCCGCCCTCGGACCAGGGCGCAGCGCCGCCCGCGCCCGACGCTCCGGCGCCCCCGCCGCCCGCCGTCGCAGCCCCCGAGCCGCCGGAGCCCGAGCCGCCCGCACCGCCACCACCCGCGGCCGCGGCTCCCACACCGCCGGCGGAGCCCGAGCCGCCCGCGCCGCCTCCTCCGACGGGCGTCGAGCCCGTTCCGGCGCCGATGCTTGCGCCGGCACCGGTCGCCGCCCCGGCGCCCTCGTCACTCACCGCCCCGGCGTCCCCGCCGCGCGCCGACAACACGGGGACCAGCGCCACGGTGGCCTTCACTCCGGCCGGCAAGCGTCGCTGGTGGCTCTGGGCGGTCGCCGCGGTGGCCCTCTTGCTGGTGAGCGTGGCCGCGGGCTTCTACCTGGGTGGCGACGAGCCGCCCGAGGTCGCGATGAACGCCGAGCCGACGGCGAGCACCGACGCGGTCGAGGACGAGCCCTCGGCGACCGAGGCCGCGGCAGCGGCGCTCGAGGACGATCAGGAGACGGAGAGCGACGCCGAAGAAGCCGACGACGCCGAAGAAGCCGACGACGCCGAGGAGGCCGACGACGCCGAGGAGGCCGACGAGGCCGAGGAGCCGGAGACCCTCGACGCCGAGACCGCCGCCGAAGAGGGCGACGTCGCGGACGAGGGTCCGGACGAAGAGGCCGCCGAAGGCGACGACGAGGAGATGACCGACGAGGAGCGGGAGGCGCTCGGCGAAGGGGGCGACGAGAGCCGCCCGATGACCGCACGGGAGCGCCTCGAGGCTCACATCAACGCCGGGAACTTCTTCCGCGGCCGCCGCCGCTACAACATCGCCGAGCGCCGCTACCTCGCGGCGCTCCGAATGAGCGGTAGCAACGCCCGCGCCCTGACCGGCATCAGCCTGGTGAAGATCGCCAAGCGACAGCCGAACGAAGCGGTCCGCTACGCCCGGCGCCTGGTCCGGGTACGGCCCGGGAGCGCCGGCGCTCGAGTCATCTACGGCGACGCGCTCGCCCTCGACGGCAACCGCACCGGAGCCCGGGAGCAGTATCGTCGGGCGCTCCAGCTCAACCCGCGGCACGGCGGGGCTCGCCGGCGCCTCAGGCGCTAGCCGGGCGCGAGCCGAGCGTCTTCGTCAGCACCTTCGAGCGCCGCTTCTTGTCGTAGGCCGGCCGGCTGGCCGGCAGCACGCTGGTCGCCGCCGGCACGAAGCCGTGCTGCTGGAAGAAGTGGTGGCTCTGCGTCGTGAGCACGAAGAGCGACGCGAGCTCGCGGTCACGCGCCTCCCGCTCGATGGCCTTCAGCATCGCCTCGCCACGGCCGTGGCCGCGATGCTCCGAGTGAACCGCGAGGCAAGCGAGCTCCGCGCTCCCCGCCTGCGGGTAGGGATAGATGGCGGCACAGGCGAGGATCAGCCCGTCGCGCTCGAGCACCCGAAAGCGCTCGATGTCGTTCTCGAGCACTTGCCGCGGCCGATGCACGAGCACCCCCTGCGCCGCCAGCGGCTCGAGCAGCTGCAAGAGCGCCGGCACGTCACGGGGCTCCGCTCGACGGACGTCCTCGTAGGGCTCGCGGCTGACCAGCGTGCCGATCCCCTCACGGGTGAAGAGCTCCCGCAGGAGCGCCCCTTCCGTCTTTCGGGGCAGCACGTGCGCCCGGCGCACGCCCCCGCGCACCGCCAGCGCCGCCGCCTCGAGGTGCAGCCTCAGGTCGGCGGCGATCTTCCGCTTCGAGGCGAGCCGCGCCATGAGCTCGGCCAGCGTGAGCTCACCGACCCGCTCGCCCCCACGCTTCCAGGTCTTCGCCTCGGCGAGGGCCAGCAGCTTCTCGGCGCGGAGCGCGACCGCCGTCTCCGCCGCCAGCTCGGGCGTCGAGAGGTTGAACGCCTCGCCGGTGAGCGAGTAGCCCAGGGGCGTCAGGATCACGATGGCGTCATCGTCGAGGCGCTGCCGGATCGCGTCCGCGTCGACGCGCCGCACGCGACCGGTGGAGAGCAGGTCGACCCCATCGATCACCCCGCAGGGGCGCGCGGTGACGAAGTTCCCGGCCGCGACGCGAATCCGTGCGCCGGCCATCGGCGAGCCGGGCAGGCTCACGGTCAACAGGCGCTCGAGCTCGACTCGGTTGACGCCGGCCGCCTCCTTCGCCGCCGCGAGCGCATCGGCGTCGGTGATGCGCAGCCCACCGTGGTAGCGCGACTCCCCGCCCCGTTCGGCGATGCGGCGCTCGATCTGTGGCCGCGATCCGGCGACGAGCACCAGCCGAACGCCGAGCGAGTGCAGCAACACCACGTCCTCGACCAGCTCGGGCAGCTTCGGCGAGCGCATCGCCTCGCCACCGAAGACGATCACGAAGGTCTTCCCCCGATGGGCCCGGATGTACGGCGCCGCGAGTCGGAAGTCCTCGAGGAAAGGGTTCTCGCTCATGAGCGCCCCTCGACGCAGACGGCGTGGATGGCCTTCGCGTAGATCTCGGCGCCGGTGCGCAGCTGCTCGGCGGGCACGTGCTCGTTCGGCTGGTGGGCGACCTCGATGCTGCCCGGTCCGCAGACCACGGTCTCGGCGCCGAGCCCCTGGAAGAACGCCGCCTCCGTGCAGAACATGACCGCCCGCGGCTCGTTGCCGCTCAGCTCTTCGAGGAGCCGAACGGCCGCCGCGTCCCGTTCGGTCGCGAAGGGCGGCACCGGCTCGATGAGCTCCTGGAGGACCAGCCGATAGCGTGGGTCGAGGCGCGCCCGCAGCCGGGCCTCGATCGTCTCGCGGATCATCGCCGGCGCCATCCCGGGCAGCAGGCGCATGTCGTAGGTGAGCGCGCAGCTTCCACAGATCCGATTCGGGCTGTCGCCGCCCTCGATGCGCCCGAGGTTGAGTGTCGCGTGCGGCACGTGGAAGTCGTCGATGCGCAGCTTCTCCTCGAGCTCCTCGCGGAACGCACGCAGCTCCGCGATCACGTCCACCATGCCATCGATCGCGTTGAGGCCGAGAGCGGGATCGCTCGAGTGGCCCGCGCTCCCTTCGACGCTCACCCGATGCATGAGGATGCCCTTGTGCATGCGCACCGGCACGAGCCCCGTCGGCTCGCCGATGATCGCCATCTGCGCCTTCGGCTCGCCATCGGCCAAGAGCTGACGGGCGCCGTTCATCGTGCTCTCCTCGTCGGCGGTGCCGATGAGCGTCAGCGGGGCCTTCAGCTGCCCGCTGCGGAACTGGGTGGCCGCCGTGAGCGCCGCGGCGAAGAAGCCCTTCATGTCGGCGCTGCCGAGGCCATGGAAGACGCCCTCCTCGCGCTCGGTCAGCTCCCAGGGGTCGGAGCTCCAGCCCTCGGGGTCGGTGGGCACCGTGTCGGTGTGGCCGCTGAGGACCAGACCGCCCTCCCCTTCCCCCATGCGCGCCACCAGGTTGGCCTTCGAGGGATCGCGGCGGAGCGGCACCACCTCGGCCTGGAAGCCCACCGACTCCGCCCACTCGGCGAGGCGATCGACGACCCGCCGGTTGCTCTGGTCGCGGGTGGCATCGGGGCTGCTGACGGAGTGCTCCGCGACGAGCTGGCGAACCATGTCGAGGGTCTGCGGAAGGGTCATGGCGGCCGGGACCATAGCACCGGCGGCGGCGCTCAGCCCCTGCGGGTCACCCGCGGAAGCTGCCGCTCGAGCCAGGTGAGCACCGGCGAGCGCTCCTCGTCCGGGAGGACGAGGCTCGTGCGGCGGCCGAAGAGGAAGACGCGAACGCCCTCGAGCAGCCGCTGGCCGCGCAGCGACGCGCGCGGCAGCCGGGCCACGTGATCGTCGAAGCGGCCGTAGACGTGGTCGGCGGTCAGCGCGACCTGGTGGGGCACGGCCTCGATGGGGTGACCGCGGAGCCGCGCGAAGACCCGGGGCCAGCCGCGCACGCCGTTCTGATAGGCGAGCACGATCTCGCTCCGCGAGCGGTAGACGTGGCCATCGTGAGGCATGTGGGCCACCTGCTCCCAGGGCACCAGTGGCTCCCGCCACCAGCCACCCTCCCGGACCGGCCATCCGGCGCCCCGGGCGTAGCGGAGCAGGGACTCGAACACGCCCTCCGCCGCGACCAGGTCCGGGGTCGGCGCCCAGGTGTCCCGAGGCGACCAAGCCGAGCCGAAGCAGCGCTCGTCGACCCGCTTCTTGCCGACGTGCCAGCGCACCTGCATCACCGGCCAGCGGGTGGCGCTCAGCGAACGCAAGTCGGCGATGGGGAAGCGCACCTTGAAGAGCGATCGCACGACCTCCGCCGCCGGGCGGCGCCAGAGCCTCGGCGAGACCTTGCCGCGTCGCTCCAGGAAGGCGCGGAACTCGTCGACCGAGGCGCAGAAGGCGTCGTGGCGCGCGAGACCGAAGCCGGTGAGGTAGCCGTCGTCGAAGGCGAGGTGATCTCCATCGACGCAAACGAGCACAGGCCAAGAATGCCATGGCTCGCGGGGGAACGGGAGGGCGAAAGCGATGTCGGGTGGCGAAGGACGCCGTGGATGGGAGACTGGCCGCCGTGCCCCTCCTGGTCCTCGCCCTCGCCCTGCTCGCCGTGTTCGGCGTCGTGCTCTCGAGGGCCAACGAGCTCTTCGTGCTCTCCGCTCGGGGCGGGCGAGTGCTCTTGCTCCGGGGCAAGCTCCCGCGCGATCTCGAGCGGGAGCTGAGCGCCATCCTGCGCGGGGCCGGCGCCACCGGCCAGCTCCGGGCCGTTCGCCAGGGAGGGCAGACCCGCCTCGTCGGCCGGGGGCTGCCCACCGCCGTGGAGCAGCGGCTGCGCAACGTCTTCTTCGCCTCCCGCTTCGCCGAGATGCGCTGGTTGGCGGCGCCCGACCCGCGCCCGAAGAATCTGGGCCAGCGGCTCGGCTGGGACTGGCTGGCATGGCGCCTCGCCAGCGAACGGAGCCAGGCTCCGCTGCGCCTGGTCGACGAGGAGGAGGACAACGGTCCGTTGCCTCCACGCACCCCCGGCGACGGGTAACGTGTACCCGCGCCGCACCGTCTCGTTCTCGTGCACACGATGGAGACGGCCGAGCGATGAGCGGATTCCTGAAGAAGGGCGAGTGGGTCACCCAGTCCCAGTGGGAGAAGGACGAAGGCGGTGAGTTCCAGCGCCAGAAGAGCAAGTTCCGCGACTGGATCGAGGCGGACCCCGACAGCCGCTTCCGGCCGGCGGCCGGCCGCTACCACCTCTACGTCTCCTACGCCTGCCCCTGGGCCCACCGCACGCTGATCGCCCGCGCCCTCCTCGGCCTCGAGGAGTCGGTCTCGGTCACGGTCGTCCACCCCTTCATGGGCGACGAGGGCTGGGAGATCCGGCCCGGCGACGACGACGACGCGACCGCCGACCCCATCCTCGACGCGACCAAGCTCCGCGAGATCTACACCGCCGCGCAGGCGGACTTCACCGGACGGGTGACGGTGCCCCTGCTCTGGGATCGGGAGCACGGAACCATCGTCAACAACGAGAGCCGCGAGATCCTCCGCATGTTCGCGACGGTCATGCGGGACCTCGGCCATGGCGAACGAGACCTGAGCCTCGCGGCGCTCCGGGAGGACATCGACGCGGCCATGGATCGCTTCTATCAGCCGGTGAACAACGGCGTGTACCGCTGCGGCTTCGCCGGCACCCAGAGGGCCTATGACCGAGCCTTCGACGAGCTCTTCACCGAGCTCGACCACTGGGAGCGCGTGCTCGGCGAGCGACGCTACGTCTGTGGCGAGGCCCTGACCGAGGCCGACATCGCCCTGTTCACCACCCTCGTTCGCTTCGACCCGGTCTACTACGTGCACTTCAAGTGCAACGGACGTCTGATCCAGCAGTACCCGAACCTGAGCGGCTTCTTGCGCGACGTCTACCAGACCCCCGGGGTGAAGGAGACGGTGAACATGCGCCACATCAAGGAGCACTACTACACCAGCCACGAGTCGGTGAACCCGCGCCGCTTCGTGGCGAGAGGCCCGGACCTGAGCTGGTACGACGAGCCGCACGGCCGCGGCTGATCGTCCCGGAAAAAGACGCGCGGCCGCCACCCGCTGGGGTGACGGCCGCGTGCCTCGCGAGCCTAGGACGGAGGAGAGTCGCCCTCGCCTCGCCTCGCTGACCTCAGTAGCCCTCGGCGTCCATCGCCGCGTCGAAGCTCTCGAGCGCGGCGCCGCGAGCGGCGGCCGGGGTGTTGGCCCGACGAGCGCGGCTGCGAGTCGAGCGGACCCGGTCCAGCCGGCGCTGCATCACCTCACGCTGCTCGGCCGGAGCGACCGTGCTGCCTTCGACGAGCGCCTGCTCGGCGAACTCGTACTGCCGCTCGGCCTCCGCGCGGTTGCCGTTGTTCAGCGCCACGGCTGCCTGCCGCTGCGCCTCGGCGGCGCGGTAGTTCGCCACCATCGCCTGCACCCGCGGCTCGGCGCTGCCGCGCGCGGCCACCTGGTCCCGGGTCACCTCGTAGCCGAGGGCGACCTCTTGGGTGCGCGGCGCCCGGTCGTCATCCGGCGTGCGGTAGACGAAGCGAGCGGTGCCGAGGTTGCGGTTGCCGGTCCGCTCCGTGCTCACCCGAGCCCGGAAGAGGATCTCCCGCTGCTGACCCGCGTAGACACTCCCGAGAGGCACGCGCAGCTTGCCGTTGCTGATCTCGGCGCCGGTGGTGACCGGCTCGAGGATGGTCACGCCCGGCCCGGGCCGAATCTCGATGATCGCGTCGGTCGCGACCGTGGAAGCGAGCAGCTGCACCTCCTGCTGGAGGATCTGCGCCATCTGGTGGGCGTGCTCGAGGTGGTAGAGGCGGCCGGAGCTACGGACGGCGAGGGCACCGAGGGTGTTCTCGTCGTAGTCGAGGCCGACGCCGATGCCGGTGACCTGGATGTTGTACTCGGTGGCGTTCCCCGCCAGGTTCCCCAGCGAGTAGGGGTCCGACGGCCCGATGTTCGCGTGGCCGTCGCTGATCAGGACCAGCCGACGGACCGAGTGGGTCGCCGGCGTGCTCGCCAGTCGGTTCACGCCGACCTGGACGCCGCCGTACATGTTGGTGCCGCCGCCCGCGTGGAGGTACTGGACCGACTGCATCAGGCCGCCGCGGGTGTTCTGCGAGACGGTCGTCGGCGGCGCGATCTCCCGGACGCCGTTGTCGAAGGAGTAGATGGAGACGATGTCCCCGTCCTGGAGGCTCTCGAGCAGGCTCGAGGCCGCGATCCGGGCGTTCTGGATCTTCGCGCCGCTCATCGAGCCGCTGGTGTCGACCACCAGGCTGAGCGCCATCGGGGGCCGCTCGTTCCGGCCCTGCACCTGAGGCGCGTCGATCCACACGCCGACGTAGGTCTCCCCGTCGGCGCCGACGACCACCCGCGTTCGCACCGGTGAGCCGCCGATCCAGGCGTTCGTGCCGCCGCCTTCACCCCCCGAGCTGGAGACGGTCACGCGCGTGGTCTGCGCCTCTACCGTCTCGGCCCCTCCGCCACAGCCCAGGGCCGCGGCCATCGCCAAGAACATCGCCTTTCGCATTCGAATCTCCTCCCGGCGCTCCTGTGCGCCGTGGGGAGGGAGACGAGCGGCGATCCGAAAGGATCTACGAGGATCGAAAAAAGGGGCCCGGTCGGGCCGAAAGGCTACTCGTCCAGGGCGGCGATCGTCTCCTTCGCCCGCTGCTCCTGCAGCTCGGTCTGGTCTTTCTTCTCCCAGCGCTCGAGCTTGCGGTAGAGGGTCCGGCGGTCGACGCCGAGCACCTTGGCGGCCTGCGTCTTGTTGCCGCCGACCACCTTGAGCACCCGATGGACGTAGCGGCGCTCGAGGGTCTCGAGGGTCGGCATCTCGTCGGGGTCCTGGGTGTCGATGATCACCCGCGAGCTCTGGTACTTCCGAATGCGCTCCGGCAGGTCCTCGACGGTGAGCTCCTCGAAGCGCGCCAGCGTCACGGCCCGCTCGATGCAGTTCTCCAGCTCCCGCACGTTCCCGGGCCAGTCGTATTCGAGCAGCCGCTCGGCGGCCGGTTGGCTGATGCCCTTCACCTCCCGGCCGGTGTTCGCGGCGAACTGCTCGACGAAGACCTGGCCGAGGCGGAGCACGTCGTGGCCCCGCGCGCGCAAGGGCGGCAGCTGGATGCCGACGACGTTGATCCGATAGAAGAGGTCCTCCCGGAAGCGGCCCTCCTGGACGTCGTCCTCGAGGTCACGGTTCGTCGCCGCCACGATGCGGGTGTCGAACTCCTTCTCCTGGCCGGCGCCGACGGGCCTCGCCTTCCGCTCCTGGATCGCCCGCAGCAGCTTCGGCTGCATCTCCAGGGGCATCTCGCCGATCTCGTCGAGGAAGAGGGTGCCGCCGTCGGCCTGGACGAAGAGACCATCGTGCGAGCGTTTCGCGTCGGTGAAGGCACCCTTCACGTGACCGAAGAGCTCGCTCTCGAGCAGGTGCTCCGGCATCGCCGCGCAGTTGATCGCGACGAAGGGCCCGCCGCGGCGGCTCTGCTTGTGGAGGGCCTTGGCCACCAGCTCCTTGCCGGTGCCGCTCTCGCCGGTGATCAGGACCGTCGCGTCCGAGTCGCCGATGCGGTCGATCAGATCGAAGACGCGCCGCATCGCGGGGCTGCGGCCGACCATTCCGAAGTCGGTGATCGGTCCATCGACCTGTCGCCGCAGGCGCTCGATCTCCGCGGTCAACGCCCGGTGCTGGGCGGCGCGCCGCACCGCCGCGTCGAGGGCCTCCGGCTCGAGCGGCTTGGTGATGAAGTCGTAGGCCCCGGCCCGAAGCGCGCCGATGGCCGCCTCGATGGTGCTGTAGCCGGTCATCATCACCACCGGAACGTCCGGTCGGAGGGCGATCGCCTGCTCGCAGAGCTCGAGCCCGCTCTCGTCGCCGATGCGTAGATCCGTCAGCACGACGTCGAGCTCCGAGGCCCGCACGTGTCGGAGGGCGTCGGTGATCGTCATCTCGCACTTGACGTGATGTCCCGCCTTCTCCAGCGCCGCGCTGGCGAGGTCCAGGATGGATTTCTCGTCGTCGACCACCAACACGGTGGCGCGAATGTCTTGGCTATCCACGAATTCCTCGGGCTTGGACGTAAATCAGCTCGGCGGGAAGAGCCCCGCGATCAGGACTTCTCATCGGGCAGGTCACCCAGGATGTCAACACGCATCCGGGAGCCTTCCCGCTTCACCCACGTGTAGTTGAAGGCGGCCCCGACCACGCCACCCATGACCGGGACGAAGCGCGTGCCCACTCGCCGGACCACCGACTTGCCCACGCGGCGGAGGACCGCCTCCTGCATCGCGAAGCGCGCGAGGCCCTTGGCGCCGGCCTTCATCCCATTCTTGGCGGGGACGCCGGACGCGGCCTGCACCACGTCCTTCCACCAGCCGGGATCGTCGAAGAACGCCGGATCCCGCAGGTAGTGGAGCCCCGCCGCGAGGGACGCACGCTCGGACCAGACGCCGCGCACGTCGATGACCATCAGCGGCAGGGTCCAGAGCCCACCGGGGACGCCGGTCAGGAAGCCCCGCATGGCGCTTCGGCGTGCGTGCTGCTCGGTGAGACGTTCTGCCACGGTTGCGTCATCCGCGCCCGTTCCCTCGGCCTCGCGGACCCGGGATTTGGTCTTGTCCACGTTCACCGGCGCGACCTTCCGCCCGATCCAGTTCGAGAGCATACCCATGCCCTCTATACTACTGCACTCCCCGTTCCAACTCATGGCCTCGATGTCATGGCCGCGGATGGGGGTCCACGGCTGCGCCGTGGAACGATGCTTGCTGCCTCGATCCGTCGTGAAGATCGAAGCGCACATCGAGCACGGGACCCTGGCGCGACTCCTCACCGAGCTGGCCCCGGTGCGGATTCACATGACCCCTCCGGAGGAAGGGAGCCGGTGGATCGAGCTGGACGAACCCAGCCTGGTACAGGCGGTCCCGGGCCGGGGCCTCCGCATCCACGCCTCCGGTCGCCTGCGCATGGACGTCTGGCGCGTCCCCCTTCGGTTGGGGATCCGGCGAATCCGGATGCTGCTGGAGCCGGTCGTGGTCGAGCGCGAGGGCAAGCCACGGCTCGCGTTCGCGATCGAGCTCGAGGAAGGAGATCTGGTCGGGGTGCCTCGATTCGTCGAGCGGCCGCTGGTGCGCCGCATCAACGCGCTGCTTCAACCCCGGAACACCAAGCTCGTCTGGAGCTTCGCGGACACGCTGACCCACCGCTTCGACATCCCGCGGCGGCTGGAGCCGGTCGACGCGCTCTCGCTGGCCGCCACCGGCGGCCAGGTCGACGTGGACGACCAGGCGGTGCACTTCTCGGTCGAGCTGACTCCCGCGCTGCACCGCGCCGAGCTCTCCGAGCCGGAGGAGCCCGATGCGCCGGCCACCACCGAGACCCTCGACCCCCGCCTGCTCCTCGGCGTCGCCGGCGCGCCATGAGAGCCGGCACGACCGATGCTGTGAGCTCCCCCCGATGACCTACGCGCTCTACCCCATCAGTGAGCTCGGCGTGCTCTGGCTCCAGGCCACGATCACCGTCGCGCTCACCTGGCTGGTGGTGCGCACCAAGCTCATGCCCGTCGTCGTGGCCGTGGCGGTGGTCTACACCGGTACGATCTTCATCTGGGCCAGCCTGGTGCAGCTCGATGTCCCCACCGTGTGGGGCTTGCAGCTCGATGGCCGGGACTACCCCGCGCTCGCCCTCGGGGGCTCCGGCTTCGTCCTGGCCTTCGCGGTGTTGCACGCGATGAAGCGCCGCCGCGAATCGCGCGAATCGTCCGCGAGCTGAGCGGTTACGCCACGGGTGAGACGGAGCGCCATGCACGAGAGGCGCACGTGCGCGTCTCGAGGTCGGAACGGTCCCTGCACCGTCCGAAGGCATGTACGAAACCCGACTGCCTCACGAGAAGCTCATCCACCTGCCGAACGCGGCCGTCATGACGCGCCTGCTCCTGCATCGCGAGGAGCGCTCGGTGTCGATGTACATCCCGACGACCGAGGCCGACGAGGCGATCACCAAGAACCGGATCCGCTTCAAGAACGCCGTGAGCGAGGCCACCGACGCGCTCCACTCCGTCGGCGCTTCCGCCGGCGAGATCGAGACGCTCCTCGAGCCACTCGAGGGGTGGGAGGACGACGACCGGCGCTGGGCCCATCAGGGCCCCGGCCTGGCGATCTTCCTCCACGGCGGCGAGGCCGAGAGCTTTCGACTGCCCGCCAGCGTCGAGCAGCGCGTGCTCGTCGGCGACCGCTTCCACATGCTCCCGCTCCTGCAGCTGAGCAGCGCGAGCGCACCGCACTACGTCCTCTGCCTCGAGCAGAGCGGGCCCACGCTCTACGCATCGAGCACCTTCTCGATGGACCCGCTGGTGATGGACTTCCCGAGCCTGGAGGAAGCCCTCGGCTACGAGACCACCGAGCGCCACACGCAGGGGCACTCGACGGCCGGTGACGGCGGCCGCTGGATCATTCACGGCCACGGCTCCGGTAGCGACGAGGAACACAAGCAGGAGATCCGCAAGTACTGCCGCATCATCGACGAGCGGATCCGCGCCTATCTACCCAACGACCGCACCCCCTTGGTCGTGGTCGCGGTGGACTACGTCGGCGCCATCTACGCGGCCGTGAGCCAGCATCGGAATCTGGTCGGCCGAGTGGCCGGCAACCCGAGCAGCTTCGACCGCGACGAGCTGCACCGCCGGGCATTCGCGGTCGCCGAGCCCAAGCTCCGGGAGCCGGACCGGCGAGACCTGGAGACCCTGGAGCGGGCCGTCCACAGGGCCGAAGCGACCTCCGACCTGGACGACGTGATGGGCGCCGCGACGGATGGACGGGTCGAGATCCTCTTCCTCGAGCCGACCGAACGGCTGGTCGGCGAGTGGGACGAAACCGAGCGCTCGGTGACCGACTCCGCCTCGGCCTCCCGAAGCGATCACGCGCTGCTGGATCGAGCCGCCCGTGAAGTCCTCGACAAGGGGGGCCGGCTTCGCTTCGTCGACGGGGACTCGCTCCCGAGCGACCGACCGTTGGCAGCGGTGCTGCGCTACTGAACCGGGAGCGGAACCCGAAAGCGCCCCAGCGAGCGCAGGGCGGGGCATTGCGCGACAGCCGAACGCCCGATCGCCGCCCTCGAGGTGGCACGCAGGCTGCATTTCCCTCGGGTACGTCGCATGGCGCGACGCACCCGCAACAACGCCAATCCTTCGACCAAAGGACGAACAATGCTCAGGTGGGCACTCGGTTTCTTCATCCTCGCTCTCATCGCCGCCGTCTTCGGCTTCGGTGGCATCGCCGGCGCATCCGCCGGCATCGCCAAGATCCTCGTGATCGCCTTCCTGGTGCTTGCGGTGGTCGGTCTGGTGGCCGGAATGCTCCGAGGCGCCTGAGAGCATCATCCGCACGACCGTTCGCGGCGGTCCCCGAGGGGGCCGCCGCTCTCGTATGATCTGCGAAGGAGCGATTTCTTGAAGACCGTCGAACAGCTCATGGCCGAGCTCCAGGAGCGAGAGCCGCACATCCCCCTCTTCCATCAGTCCGTCGAAGCGCTGGCCCGCTCCGTCTGGCCGGTGCTCGGCAGGCATCCGCGGTGGACCGAGCTGAAAGTCTTCGAGCGGCTGTGCTCGCCGGACCGGGAGCTGCGCTTCCGGGTCGACTGGGTGGACGACGAAGGGACCGTCCACACCGAGATCGGCTGGCGCATCCAACACAGTGACCTGCTCGGGCCCTACAAGGGCGGCCTGCGCTTCGGTCCCAACGTCGACCGCTCGGCACTGCGTTTCCTCGCCTTCGAGCAGGCCTTCAAGGGGGCGCTCACCGGGCTGCCCCTCGGTGGCGCGAAAGGGGGCGCCACCTTCGATCCCCACGGGCGAAGCGAGGACGAGGTGATGCGCTTCTGCCAGGCCTTCATGGGGCACCTCGCGGAGCACGTCGGCCCTTCCCTCGACGTCCCCGCCGGTGACATGAACGTCGGCGCCCGCGAGCTCGGCTACCTCTACGGGGCCTACCGCCGCCATCGAACCACCGGTCGCGGCGCGCTCACCGGCAAGCCGGTGTCGGCCGGCGGCATCCCCCTGCGCGTCGAGGCGACGGGCTACGGCCTCGTCTACGCCCTCGAAGCGGCCCTCGAGTGGAGCCACGACACCCTCGAGGGGAAGCGAGTGACGATCAGCGGCGCCGGCGACGTCGCGCTCCATGCCGCGCAGAAGGCGCTGGAGATGGGCGCTCGGGTGCTGACCCTCTCCGACACGCAGGGGTCGGCCCATTGGAAGGATGGGCTGACCGCCGAAGCGCTCGAGGAGGTGGCGAAGGCGAAGGCCGACCGCCAACATCTGGTCGACGTCGTCCGAGACCTCGGCGCGACGGTGGACGAGCGCACTCCGTGGCACGTCGCGACCGACATCGCTCTGCCCTGCGCGACGCAGAACGAGCTCGGGGAGGACGACGCGCGCACCCTCGTCGAAGGCGGTGTGCAGCTCGTCGGAGAGGGCGCGAACATGCCTTGCACCACCGAGGCGACCGAGACCTTCGTGAAGGCGCGCGTGCCCCGACTGCCGGGCAAGCTCGCGAACGCCGGGGGCGTGAGCGTGAGCAGCTTCGAGATGGCTCAGAACGCGCAGCTCGAGCCGTGGTCCTGCGAAGAGGTGGACACCAAGCTCCGCGAGCGCATGCGCGCGATCCACGAGCTCTGCGTCGAACACGGACGCGAAGACGGCACGGTCGACTACGAGCGGGGCGCCAACCTCGCTGCGCTTCTCCGATTGGCCGAGGCGATGGTGGCGCAGGGGGTGATTTGAGTAGCCACCCCGGCGACTCGAGTTGCCACCAGTGAGGCGTGTTGCACCGATCTCGGGGGCAAAGAGTGGGTGATCGACCTGCAATTGGGTCGGAACGGGTCTTGCGTTACGCTTAAAGCACATGAGCACAACCGATACCCACGCAAGCAGCGAGAAGTCCCACCAGTTCGAGATCGTCCCCGGCCCCAATGGCCCCATCTCCGTTTCCGGCCGCGCAGAAGCGGTCCAGCGAGCGAAGGCGCTGAGCGCCGACATGCCTCGCCCGGTCCGCGTCGAGCGCGAAGACGGGAAGGTGAAGATGGAGTTCCGTAGCGGAGGCATCGTCCGCTATCGGCGTCGTACCCGCTGACGAGAACCGTTCTCGAACCGAAGGAGCGTCGCGCCCTCGCGACGCTCCTTCTTCAATTGGGCATCCGGTGGCAAGGCGGCCCGCCATCAATGTCCGCGAAAACGCTCAGTGGTCCGCGGATGGGCGGTCGTTGCCGAGGGCATGCAGCTCGTCCTCCCACTGGTCGGCGAGCTGCTCCGCCGGATCCACGCTGAGCCGCGCGCTCTCCAGCACGACTCGGCGGGCGTGCTTCAACGGCTCCACGCCGCGACCGTGTTCCCGGGCCCAGTGGTCGGTGAAGATCGCTCCGAGGAAGAAGATCTGCGCGGTGTAGTAGACCCAGATCAGCAGCGCGATGAGGGAGCCCGCGCCACCCCAGGCCTCGGCGACGGCGAACTCGGCGACCAGGTGTCCGACCACGTACGAGCCGGCGAGGGCCAGGCTGGTGGTCACCAGCGCGCCGAGGAAAGCATCGCGCCAGTGGATCTTCGCGTCCGGAAGGAGGACGAAGACGAGCGCCACGAGCGTCGTGAGCACGGCGACCGAGGCTCCGAAGTCGAGCAACCGATAGAGGAAGCCCACGCCACCGATCTTGGTGGCCGCCGCGGAGATGGCCGCCTTGCCCACCGCCACCAAGAAGAGCGCCGTGCCGAAGGCGAAGACCATCACGAAGGCCAAGAGCCGTCGGCGGAGCACCTGCCCCGCGAGGCCGCGAAAGCCCGGCGCCAAGGTCGAACGGATGCCCCAGAGCAGGTTCAGCGCGGCGCGCAGCATCCAGAAGAGTCGCACCGAGACGAAGAGGAAGATCACCACCGAGATGACCGTCGCCCACGAGCTCTCGCTGGCGGCGGAGCGCTCGATCGCCGTCGCCAGAAAGTTCGAGAGCTGCTCGTCGAAGATCGCCTCGAGCTGACCCTGCAGCTCACCGCGGGCGGCTTCTTCGCCGAGCACGGCGCCGAGGATGGCGATGGCCAGCACCCCCGAGGGCGCCAGCGCCAGGAGCGCGTAGAAGGCGATGGCCCCGGCGAGCAACGACCCTTCGTGCTCGCGAAAAGAGCGCCAGGTCTGCCGGAGCACGCGCACGCCCCTGAGTACCACGATCGGCAAAGGGCCGACGCTCTCGCGCCGGCCCTCTCCGGTACCGCCCCCTGGCCCGTCGTGTTCCGCGACGCCCCCGGGCCCCGGGCCCCGCGGCCACGCCGTGGGGCGCGAGCGCAGCGAGCCGGACTCGGGGTGGGGGCCCCGCCGGATTCACTCCGGTGGGGGAGGGTTTGGTCCAAACCCCTCAGTAGCGATAGTGGTCGGGCTTGAAGGGGCCCTCCTGGGGGATGCCGAGGTAGCCGGCCTGCTTCTCGCTCAGCTTGGTGAGCTTGGCGCCGAGCTTCTCGAGGTGGAGGGCGGCGACCTTCTCGTCGAGCTCCTTCGGGAGCACGTAGACCTTGCCGCTCTCGTACTTGTCGCTGTCCTTCTCGCCCCAGAGCTCGATCTGCGCGAGCACCTGGTTGGTGAAGGAGGCGCTCATCACGAAGCTCGGGTGGCCGGTGGCGCAGCCGAGGTTCACCAGGCGACCGCGGGCGAGGACGATGATCTTCTTGCCATCGGGGAAGATGAAGTGATCGACCGGGCCCTCCGGCTTGATGTTCTCTTCCTTGATGTTGTTGGCCGGGTCGGTGAGCCAGGCCATCTCGATCTCGGAGTCGAAGTGACCGATGTTGCAGAGGATCGCCTCGTCCTTCATCGCCTGCATGTGCTCGTGGGTGACCACGTCGCAGCAGCCGGTGGCGGTGACGAAGATGTCGGCCAGCGGGGCGGCCTCATCCATGGTCACGACCTGGAAGCCCTCCATGGGCGCCTGGAGCGCGCAGATCGGGTCGATCTCGGTGA
>JABAOG010020553.1_pt1 | contig 19852 bp, 18 predicted proteins | sample 7062131 | NCBI WGS metagenome assembly JABAOG01 (sample SAMN14538629, study PRJNA623070) | marine sediment metagenome | biome: marine biome [ENVO:00000428]; feature: marine pelagic biome [ENVO:01000023]; material: deep marine sediment [ENVO:00002113] | place: India: Arabian Sea | collected...
GCTGGGGCCCTCGCTCGGTGGTCTCAGCGGGGTATCCGGTCGAACGGAATCGTCACGGCCTCTACGAAGCGGACTTCGATCAGCGGCAGTGACTCGATAGCTGATGCGTCGAGGCCGATGTCCTCGACGACCAGTGGGAGCGTTGGGCAGGCAACGCGTTCGTATGCCTTCTGCTGTGGGTGGTGAACGTCCCCGTTGTCGTATGCAAAGAGCCCGCGCTGCGCGTTCAGGACCCAGTCTCCGCCATACTCCTTCTCCTCGATCACGCCTCCCGTCGGAGGGAGGCCGACGATCGACCGGAGCAGGCCGTTGAAGCGCTCACGGGACCGCAGCACCGCTGATGGGATCGGCCCAGTGTTGTAGGTGGCGAACATTGCGACGCGGCCGTCGAGGTCACGAGCGAAGAAGTCGAACTCGTACGGAGTCTGACCGAGGCAGACNNGGCTTCAGCGCGGCTGTGGTCGTCGACGCAGGGGCCCGAGACTCGCTCCCACCCAAATGGGCCGCCCTCCGTACTCCTTCTCCTCGATCACTCCCCCTGACGCAGGCAGGCCGACGATGGAGAGGCAGACGAGCTTCCACTCGTCGGCGCTCCATTCCCACTTGTCGGCTTCGACCACCCGAAGCCTCAGTCGTCTTCGATGATGGGGGGGAAGATGCGGTCGAGCTCGAGCTCGATGGCGTCGAAGGGCTCGATGCGGACCGCGCCCGTGTCGCCCCAGGCGCCGAGCTCCACCCAACGGCCCTCGACGAGTTTCAGGGCTTCCAGGACCCGGGTCGAGGGGTCGACGAGCCAGTAGTAGGGGACTTCGTGTTCGGCGTAGAGCGTGCGCTTGGTGACCCGGTCGACCTGCGCGTTGCTCGGGCTGGCGATCTCGCAGACCCAGTCCGGACGGGTGTCGATGGGCCGCTTGCCGAAGGGGTTCCGGAGGCGCTCGCGCCGCCAGCCGGCGAGGTCCGGACGAGCGATGTCGCCCGGACCGAAGCGCACGTCGATCTCGACGAGGATCCACCAGCCTCCGGGGCCGCCTCTGCCGTCGTCACCGTCGAAGGGGCCGCCGATGCCGCGCCAGAGCGTGCCCTGGATCCGGCCGTGCTCGGGAAGCGGGCTCGGGCTGGTCACGAGCTCGCCCCCCAGCACCTCACCCTTCGTTCCCTCCGGCAGCGCCAGCAGGTCGGCGTAGGTGGCGAGCTTCCGAGCCGGGTCCATCGGGCCAAGCATAGCGCGCTCGTCGAACGAGGGCGCGTTGCGGGGGATCGGTGCTCGCCCTAGCTTCGGCGCGTGACATCGGCTCGGGACGAACGGGAGACCGCGGACACGCTGGAGGCGCACGCGGCGACTCTCGCGCAGCACACGCAGTCGTTCGTGGCTGCGCCGCGGCTGACGATCCGGCCCACCGAGGATCCCGAGAGCGGCGACCTCGAGGCGCTCCGCTGGCTCGAGGAGCTGAGGGAGCGCGGGGGCGAAGAGCGGCTGCGCCCGGGGGCGCTGCTCGGCGCCGGTGGGATGGGAGTGGTGCGCGCGGCGCTGCAGGAGAGCCTGGGGCGCGAGGTCGCCGTCAAAGCGCTGCGCTCGGAGGCGCACTCGCCGCATCAGATGCTGCGCCTGCTGCGCGAGGCGTGGGTCACCGGGGCGCTGGAGCACCCGAACATCATCCCGGTGCACGCGCTGCACCTCGACGAGAACGGCGCGCCGCAGGTGGTGCTCAAGAAGATCGAGGGGCGGCCCTGGTCCGACGTCCTCGCGGACCCGGCGCTGCTTCCCGACGATCGCGATCCGCTCGGTTGGCACCTCGGCGTGCTCCGCGCGGTCTGCAACGCGCTCGCCTTCGCGCACAGTCGCGGCATCGTCCACCGAGACGTCAAACCGGAGAACGTGATGGTCGGCGCCTTCGGGGAGGTCTACCTCGCCGACTGGGGCATCGCGCTCGCCTTCGATGACGCCGCCGGTCCGCGCATCCCTCGGGCGCGAGAGAACGAGATGCTCGCCGGCACGCCGGCCTACATGGCGCCGGAGATGGCGCGCGGCGCGCCGCCCGACGAACGCACCGACGTCTACCTGCTCGGCGCCACCCTCTTCGAGGTGCTCACCGGTCGGCCGCCCCATCGCGGCGACACCTTCCTGGCCATGCTCGGCAAGATCCTCACCCAGGAGCCGGAGCGGCCCGAAGGCGCTCCCGCGGAGCTCGCGGAGCTCTGCGTCCGGGCGATGGCCCTGGATCCCGACGATCGCTTTCAGACCGTGACCGAGCTCGCCGAGGCCTTGGACGACTTCGTCGCCCACCGGGACGCCAACCGCCTGGCCGGCGAAGCGGAGGAGCGGCTCGAGACCCTGCTCGAGCTCCTCGCCGAGGACGAGCCCGATCCGGAGGCGGTCCACCGGGCCTTCGGCGCCAGCCGCTTCGGCTTCCTGAGCGCGCTCGAGATCTGGCCCCAGAGCCCGAGCGCGCGCGACGGCCTGGCCCGCGCCCTCGACGCGATGATCGACGAGCACCTCGGTCGCGGCGACGCCGAGGCCGCCGCGCCGCTCTTGGCCGAGCACCCCGACCCGAGCGAGGAGCTCAGCGGCCGGGTGGCGGCCGCCCTCGCCGCGCGCGAGCAGGAGCGCGCGCTCCTCGAGGAGGTGCGCCACGAACGGCGGCAGATGGACCCACGCATCGGTCGGGGTCGGCGTCTGGGCTTCTCGCTGACGCTCGCGGCGCTCTTCGCCTTCGCCGCGCCCTTCGGCTACATCCGCGTCGAGCTCTTCGGCCACGAGCAGCAGCCGCGGGAGCTCTTGATCTGGCCGAGCTTCGCGTTCGTCGTCTGCGGCACGCTCGCGTTCGTGTGGCGCCGCACCTTGTTGAAGACCCGGGTCAACCGGCGGCTGATGGGCACGCTCATCTTCGCGATGGGCGCCGCCTTCCTCTTTCACGCCGGCGCGTTGCGCTACGGCGTACCGATCCCCGTGATCCAGACTCTCGACATCGTCTTCTTCTTCGCTTGCAGCGCGGGCCTCGTCGCCTTCGTCGAGCGCGGGCTCTGGCCGACGGCGCTCGCCTTCCTGCTCTCCTTCGGGTTGGCGATGTTCGGCTCCGGCTACCGTTGGCTCAGCCTGACCTTCGGGAGCTGGGTGATGATCGCCAACTTCATGTGGGTCTGGCCGCCCTGGCGCGATCCCGAGCCCGACCCCGCCGAGTCGCTCCCGCCGCAAAAGCGCGGCCGGCGCTGAGGGCCCATCACAGGCCGTCGAGGCCGGAGAGCGGGTCGTCGGCGACGGTGCTTCGCCCGCGCCCGCTGCTGCTCATGCGGGTCGTCGAGCGGCCCCGCCGCCGGCGCTGAGCCGTCGAGCGGCCTCGTCCACGCCCCGGCGGGTCTGACGCCTCGTCCAAGAGGCTGTCGATCTCGCTCCGCTCGTGCGCTTCGGGCGGGGCGGGCAGCTCCCCTTCGCTCAGCGCGCGGCGGACCTCGGCGAGCCGGCTCTCGGGCAGACCGGTGGCCTCCTCGTCGCCGACCAGCTCGAGCACCTTCTCGAAGGCCTCCTGCGCGTCCGCCTCCCGGCCGAGGAGCAGCAGCGCGTCGGCGCGGGCGAGGTTCGCGGCCGCGGAGCGTGGGTGCACCGCCAGCGTGGCCTCGGCGCTGGTGAGGGCGTCCTCGGGGCGCTCTTCCTCGAGCGCGCGCTCGGCCTGGATCAGGTGCGCCCACGGCGCCTGTGGATCGAGCGCCAGCGCGCGCTCCGCCTGCCGCCGAGCCTGCGTGTCCATGTGCGCCGAGTGGTAGACGAGCGCCAGCGAGTCGATCAGCCGCGGCTCGTCCGGCGCGAGCGCCAGCGCCCGACGGAAGGCCTGGATGGCCTCGTCCCTGCGGCCCGTCCGGGCGTGGATGCTCCCCAGCGCGGCGACGGGCACCCACCAGTCCGGCGCGAGCCGCGCCGCCTCGTGCGCGATCGCCACCGCCGCCTCGTCCTCGCCCTGGGCGACGAGCGCGTGGGCGAGAGGCACCCGGGGGTCGGCCCACTCCGAGTCGAGGCGGATCGCCGCTTCGGCCGCCGCCCGTGCCTCCTCCGCCTTCGCTTCGCCGAGCGCCTTCATGGCGGCGCAGAAGTGGCGACCGCTACGCCACCGGGTGGGCGCCCCCTCCTGCTCGAGAGCCTGCTCGAAGTCGGCGATGCACTGCTGCCACAGGTCCGGGCTGTCGAGGAGCGTCCGCTCCGGTCCGGAGGCGTCGTGGTACTGCGCGAGGATCCGCAGGGCTTGCACGGGCTCCTCGAGCGTCGCGCCGGCGGTGGTCGGCGGTGGTGACTCCGGCTCGTCCCGAAGGAGCAGGACTGCCGCCACCCCTCCTGCGATCGCCAGCGCCAGGAGCGCTCCGACCAGGGGCAGAGCGTGGCGCCGCGCCGCCGGCGCCCTGGCCTCGGGCGTCGGTGCGGCTTCGGTGACCTGCGCCACCGCGTCCTCGGAGTCGACGCTCACCGTCTCCGCGAAGGCCTCCGGGGTGTTGGCGCCGAGCTCGCCGCGGAGGCGGCCGATCATCGCTCGCGCCGACGGCGGTCGCCGCGCGGGCTCGCGCTCGAGGGCGGCGGCGATCGCCTCGTGGAGCGGACCCGCGCCGGTCGCCGCCCGCAGCGCATCGAGGTCGGGCTCCTCGGTCAGCTTCTTCGCCACCAGCTCCGAGTAGGCGCCGGCGCGGTAGATCGGGCGCCCGGTGGAGGCCTCNNCACCAGCTCCGAGTATGCACCCGCGCGGTAGATGGGCTTGCCGACCGCCGCCTCGTAGAGCAGCGCACCCACCGCGTAGAGGTCCGCCGTCGGCCCGTCGCTCGTCCCGCGGATCTGCTCCGGTGCCATGTAGAGCGGCGTCCCCACGCTCTGCCCGTCCTGGGTGATCGTCGCCTCGTCCCCGCTCGTCGCCACCCGCGCGACGCCGAAGTCGAGGAGGGTGGGGTGGCCATCCGGGGCACGCAGGAAGACGTTGTCCGGCTTGATGTCGCGGTGGACGATCCCCGCCTCGTGCGCCGCCGCCAGCGCCTCGAGGAGCGCGACGCCCAGCTCGCTCGCCGCGTCGGGGCTCAGCGCCCCACGCCCGAGGCGCGCCGCGAGCGACTCCCCCTCGAGCTTCTCCATCACCAGGAAGGGCATGGGTCCGCCGGCGGTGTCCGTCTGCCCGACGTCGTGCACGGTCACGATCCCCGGGTGGCTCAGCCCCGCGGCCGCCCGCGCCTCGCGCAGGAAGCGCGCCACCGCGTCGGCGTCGGCGACCCGGTGGGGGAGGATCAGCTTGATGGCGACCGTGCGCTGTAGGCGCAGGTCGCGGCCTTCGTAGACCGCGCCCATCCCGCCCTTGCCCAGCAGTCGGTCCAGCCGATAGCGGTCGGCGAGGACGCTCCCGAGATCGAGCTGCGGCGAGGCGGTCACGCCCCACGATCCCCGATGCGCCGGCCGATGCAAAGGGACCGTTGCTATACTGAAGCGTGCGCGTGGTGGTGCCTTGGCTGGTGATGCTGGTGGCTTGCGGCGATCCGTCCGGGCCGCCGCCAGCGCAGGATTCCGGTCCGCCCGGCGACCTCGGCACCGGGGACCTGGGTCGCGTCGCCGACCATGGGATCGACCAGGGCACCGATCCCGATCGTCCGCGACGGCCGCCGAGCTACGTCGAGGTCGCCGCCGCGGCCGGTCTCACCTACGTGCACTCGCCGCCCATCGTGTTCGACGGGACCTGCAGCGGCCTGCCGCCCTCGCTCTGCCTCGGGCGGGTGCTCAGCGCCGGCGCGACGGTCGGCGACGTCGACGGGGATGGCCTGGCCGACATCTTCGCCACCGAGCTCACCGGCCCCGACCACCTCTACCGAAACCGCGGCGACGGGACCTTCGAGGACGTCACCGAGAGCGCGGGTCTCGGTGGCGAGACGGCGAGCAACGGCGCGGCCTTCGGCGACATCGACGACGACGGGGACCTCGATCTGGTGGTCCTCACCCTCGGCGGTACCCGTCATCGGCTCTACGTGAACCAGGGCGACGGCACCTTCAGCGAAGAGGGGCGCGAGCGCGGGACCAGTCTCGAGCGGCCGGATCTTCCGCTCGTCGGCATGAGCGGCTGCTTCGGCGACTTCGACCGCGATGGGTGGATCGACCTGCACGTGAACGAGTGGCGGCCGGTCAGCCCCGAGCCCTCGATGGATGCCACCCGCCTGCTGCGGAACCGGGGCGCGAGCGAGCCGGGCTCCTTCGACGACGTCACCGAAGACGCCGGCGCCAGCATGGTCCCCTACGCCACCGAGTTCCCGAACCGGGTGCTGGCGTTCACCTCGACCTTCGCCGACCACGACGAGGACGGCTGGCCCGACCTGACCATCGTCGGCGACTTCGGCCAGACGCGTCTCTTCTGGAACCGGGGCGACGGCACCTTCGAGAGCGGCAACGAGACCCTCGGCGCCAACGTGCCGAGCGACGAGAACGGCATGGGTCTCGCGATCGCCGATTTCGACCGCGACGGTCACCTCGACTGGTTCGTCACCTCCATCTTCGCCGTCAGCGACTGCGTTGGCTGCGGCTGGCACGACTCCGGCAACCGGCTCTACCTCTCGACGGGTCGCGCGCGCACCTTCCGCGACGCCACCGAGGAGTGGGGCGTCCGCGAGGGCGGCTGGGGCTGGGGCACCTACCCCTTCGACTACGACCACGACGGCGACCCGGACCTGGTCATGACCAACGGCTACAACATCGAGAACGAGCGCGCGGCTCCCTTCCGAACCGATCCGATGCGCGCCTGGCGCAACGACGGCGACGGGATGACCGAGGTCTCCGGCGACCTCGGGCTCACGGACACCGGCCAGGGCCGCGCGCTGGTCGCCCTCGACTACGATGGCGACGGCGACCAGGACCTCCTCGTCGCCCGCAACCAGGACACGCCGCTGCTCTACCGGCGCGACGGCGACGGCGGTCACTACCTGCGCGTCCGCGTGCAGGGTCGCGGCGCCCGCGAGGGCGGCACCAACCGCCGCGGCATCGGCGCCCGCGTCGAGCTCGTCGCCGCCGAGGGCGCGCCGCCACAGAAGCAGCAGATCCTCGGCGGCTGCGGCTTCCTCGGTCAGAGCGAGAACGTCGCCCACTTCGGCGTGGGCGACGAGCGCAGCGTCGCCTCCGTCCAGGTCTACTTCCCGGTCACCGGGCTCACCGTCACGCACCGCAACGTGCCGGCGGACCAGGAGCTCGTCATCGCCGAGCCCTGATCACTCGAGGATGACGGTGACGCTCTCGGCGACGTTCTTCGCCTTGGCCTTGGCGTCGTCGATCGAGCTTCCGCGCGCGAGCCCGACGCCCAGGCGGCGCTCGCCGTCGACGGTGGGCTTGCCGAAGAGGCGCAGCGCCGTGTCCGGCTGGGCCAGACCCTTCGGATCGATCTGGAACTTCGGCGCGTCGCTCTTGCCGTGGCCGAGCACCACGTAGCTGGCACCCGGGCCGTGGAGGTGGATGTTCGGGATCGGCAAGCCCAGGATCGCTCGCGCGTGCAGCGCGAACTCGCACAGGTCCTGGGAGATCATGGTGACCATGCCGGTGTCGTGCGGCCGCGGCGAGACCTCGCTGAACCAGACCTCGTCGCCCTTCACGAACAGCTCCACGCCGAAGACGCCCCGGCCGCCGACGTCGTCGGTGACGGCCTTGGCGATCCGCTGCGCCTCCGCCAGCGCGGCTTCGCTCATCGGCTGCGGCTGCCAGGACTCGTGGTAGTCGCCGTCCACCTGTCGGTGACCGACCGGCGGGCAGAAGCTGGTCACGGTCTCGCCCGCCTCGTTCAGGTGCCGGACGGTCAGCAGGGTGATCTCGTACTCGAAGTCGATGAAGCCCTCGACGATCACCTTCCCGGCGCCGCCGCGCGCGCCCTCGCGCGCGATGGTCCAGGCGTCGGCCACGTCGTCGGCGCTCTTCACCGTGCTCTGGCCGCGGCCGGAGCTGCTCATGATCGGCTTGACCACGCAGGGCATGCCGATGGTCTCCACCGCCGCCCGGAACTCGTCTTCGGTGTCGGCGAAGCGGTAGGGCGAGGTGGGCAGCTCGAGAGTCTCGGCCGCGAGGCGCCGGATGCCCTCGCGGTCCATCGTGAGCCGCGCCGCCCGCGCGGTGGGGATCACGTGGTGCCCTTCCTTCTCCAGGGCCAGGAGGGTCTCGGTGGCGATGGCCTCGATCTCCGGCACCACGAAGTCCGGCTTCTCCTCCTCGATGACCGCGCGGAGCTTCTCCGCGTCCATCATCGGGAAGACGTGCGACGAGTGGGCGACCTGCATCGCCGGCGCGTTCGCGTAGCGGTCGCAGGCCACCACGTGCACCCCGAGGCGCATCAGCTCGAGGACGACCTCCTTGCCCAGCTCGCCGGAGCCGAGAAAGAGGACCTTGGTCTGAGAGGCGGTGGTGGCGGTGCCGAGCTCGATCGTCATGGCGCGGCATCCAAGCACAGCGGAGCGCCGCCGCCAACCGCCCTCAGCGCGGGGCGCCGCAGGCCGGGCACTCGGGCAGCTCGGCCGCGTGGACGGCGCCGCAGTAGCCGCAGCTGATGCCGCCGAGCGAGCCCGAGTCGAGGGGCACCAGCTCCGGGTAGACGGTCTCGAGCTCGAGCGAGCTCATCCGGTCGCTGTCGGCGGACGGCGACCAGACCACCTCGAGGGCCACCAGCTCCCGCGGCGAGATCCGCACCGCCGCCTGCAGCAGCCGCGCGATCGACGCGCGGTCCAGGCTCGAGCTCATCGGACCGAGGTGGCGGGTCGCCCCGACCACGAAGGAGACGACCACCAGCCCTTCCCCCTCCTCGGCCTTCGCCTGGAAGTCCTTCCGGCCGCCGCGGCGGGTGTCGTGGCGGAAGCGGCTCTTCAGATCTTGCGCCAGGTCGAAGAAGCGGCGCTCCGCGCGGTTCTGGGTCTCGAGGTAGCGCTGGAACATCCCGTAGCGCGCGGCGGGGAGCGCATCGACGAGCAGCTGCGCCGCCTCGCTCGCGGCCCCATGCATGCCGCTCGCGCTGCGCATGTCGTAGCGGCCCGCCATCTGCTCCAGCGCCTGCTGGATGCGGGCCCGCTCGGTCCAGTCGAAGGCGAGGCTGATGCGCCGGATCTCGCAGCTGCCCCCACGCCCGGACCTTCGGCGAGCCCCTCCCGTCGGCGCCGCCGCATAGGCGGCCAGTCGCGCGGCTCGAAGTCTCCGGCTGCGCTCCCGGAAGACACTGACCGCCCAGCCGAAGCCGAAGAGCAACAGCCCGGCCAGGGCGCCGAGCGGCCCACCCACGAGCCAGCTGAGCTTTTGGCGGCGCGGGTTCCGAGTCACGTAGGACATCTCGACCCGTGGCGGCGGGTCGTAGGCCTCGCCCAACGAGGGCGGGGGGGCGTGGTGCACGTCGCGAGGCGGTCCTGCGCTCCTCGGTCGCGTTCGGCGGGCACCGAAGCGCCTCTCGAGCGCTGCTCGCTCGGCGGCGGGCAAGGCGCGGTCCGCCTCGAGCTGACGCAGGCGCTCCTCCTCTTCGCGGCGTCGTCGCTCCTCTTCCGCGCGACGTCGGGCCTCTTCCGCTTCGCGGCGCCGCCGCGCCTCGGCCTGGCGGGCTTCCCGCTCGCGTCGCTCCCGTTCCATCCGCTCCAGCGCGTCGTTGCTCGAGCTGCTCCCGAAGCTGGACCCGCCGCCGAAGCTGGATCCACCGCCGCCGCCGCCGCCGAACCCCCGGGAGCCGCCGAAGCTGCTCCCGGAGAGCTGCGCCGACGCCTCGGTGGAGAGGAGCGGCCCCACGAGCATGAGCATGATCAGCCAGTGTCGCCCCACGGCCGCGACGCTATCAGATCGAGTCGGATTGGTGCATCCTCGCGGCACGGTGAGGCGTACCTGGTTCAAGTGGGTCTCCCTCGCGGTCGTCGTGGGAGGCATGGGCTTCTGTGGGGCCTACGTCCTGGCCGAGCCGCTGGCCCCGGCGCCGCTTCCCATCGAGGCCGTCGGGCAGTCGATGGACCGCGCCCTGGCGCCGGGCACGGCGTTCCCCATCGTCGATCGCGGCGCGGTGCCCATCGAGGATGGGCTCGCTCGGGCCGACGTGACGGTGCCGGCCGGTGAGTGCCTCTACGCGATCGTCGGGGGCGCGACTCCCTACCCGTTCGAGGACGTCGGGCTCTTCGAGACGCAGACTCGCGAGCCGCTGATCCACGCGCGCGACCAGCAGGTCGCCGGTCTCGGGTGGTGCGCAGCGGGCGAGCCGCTCGACCTGACCCTCTGGGGCAGGGCTCGGTCGCTTCGCGACGAGGACCTCACCGAACGAGGCGAGGGCTCCATGCTCTACCGGTTCCACGTCGGCGATCCCGAGGGACACTGGTGGCCGTTCATCGTCGGCCAGCCGGCGCCGGGCGAGGTCGAGGCTCTCGTGGTCGAGCGCGGCGAGTGGATCGCGCGGCAGCGGGACGAACGGACCGCCCCGGGGGGAACACCGCTCGTCCTCGCCGACCTGGGCCCCGACATGGCCATCGCGCTCCCGCTCTCCCAGTCGACGCGATGGGTGGCACGCGCTCTCGCGACCATCGCCACGCCCGAGCTCGCCTACGAGCCCCGGCTCCAAGGGGCGGATGGGGCGATCACGGGAGAGGAGCGGCCAGTCGCGGTCGTGGACGAGAGCTACCGCCGGGTGCTGGCGGTCATCGACCCCTCCGACCTCCCGGTCGATGGCTCGGTCCCGTGCGTCCGGCTGCACTTCACTCGCCTGGCGGCCGAGGAACGCTGGGTCGGCCGGGTACCGATTCCCTCCCTCGAGGAGGTGCGTGGTCGCGAGCACCGCCTCTGCCCGGGCGATCCGCTGACCGCGTTCGTGACCGTCGCGGACGATCCCATCACCTGGCGGGTACGGATGCTCCGCGATGGCGGGCCGAGCGCGGCGCGAGTGCCGACCCCTCCGCCAACCGAGCCGCTCGTGGGGCCGACCCACCGACGCGCGCTGGAGGCCTGCCGACGCGGGGAGCCGCGGGCCTGCGCCGAGGCCGCGGGCCACTTCGCCGTGGGGCGCCACGTCGCCCGAGACCTCGAGCGCGCGGAGGAGCTCGCCGAGCGCGCCTGTCGCCGAGAGGCGGAGACCTGCGGACCCTACGGCGATCTGCTCGCGGACCGCGGCGAGGACGAAGGAGCCGTGGCTGCCTGGGCGCGAGCCTGCGCCACCGGGAGCGACCCCTGGGCCTGCCTGACCCTGGGAGAGGCGCACCGCCTGGGGAGCGGGACCCGCTTCGACGCCGCAGCCGCGATGCGCGCGTACCAGCAAGCCTGCGGGGCGGAGCTCGGAGTCGCGTGCGAGCGGGTCGAGACCATGAACCTGCTCCGCCTCGGTGGCTGAGCTTCTGCTCGCCGAGCTTGCCGGGCCTTCACCGCGCTTCTAAGGTCGGGGTCACGGCACTCGCCGCCCCAGGCGCCCACCCCACCCCGTCATGAACGCCGCCTTCGACATTCCCTTTCTGGGAAACCTGGTCCTCTGCCTGATCCTGCTGTCGGCGGCGTACACCCTCGCCATGGGCCTGGGCGCCGCTCGCGGCCGGCCGCGGCTGCTCGGGGCGGCGCGGCTGGGCATGTTCGCGACCTGTGCCTTCATCGTGCTGGCGGTCGCCCTGCTGGCCTACGCCTTCCAGGTTCACGACTTCCGCATCCGCTACGTCGCTCGTTACAGCGACCGATCGATGCCCTGGTACTACCTGATCACGTCCCTATGGGGTGGTCAGGACGGATCCCTCCTGTGGTGGCTCTTCCTCCTCGCCGGCTACACCGGCGCGGTCACCCGCTGGCTCAAGGGCCGCTACCTCGAGCTGCAGCCGCTGGTGCTGACCACCCTGGCGACGATCATGGCCTTCTTCGCCGTGATCATGCTCTTCGCGGCGAACCCCTTCGCCACCTACGTCGCCTCGGTGCCCGCCGACGGCGAGGGGCTGAACCCGCTGCTCCAGAACTACTGGATGGTCATCCACCCGCCGGCCCTCTACATGGGCTTCGTCGGCTGGTCGGTGCCCTTCGCCTTCGTGGTCGCCGCCCTCGGCACCGGGCGCCTCCACGACGAGTGGATCGAGGCGGCGCGGCCCTGGGCGATGATCGCCTGGACCTTCCTCAGCCTGGGCCTGCTCCTGGGCTGCGTCTGGTCCTACGAGGAGCTCGGCTGGGGCGGCTACTGGNNCTGGCTGGTCGGCACCGCCTACCTGCACTCCGCGATCGTCCAGGAGCGCTACGGGATGTTGAAGGTCTGGAACGTCTTCTTGATGTGCCTGACCTACTTCATGACGATCTTCGGGACCTTCCTGACCCGCTCGGGGATGATCGCCTCGGTCCACAGCTTCGCCCGCTCGGACATCGGCATCTACTTCGTCTACTTCATGGCGNNGCATCGAGGCGCTGCTGAGCCGCGAGTTCATGTTCCTCCTGAACAACTGGATGTTGCTCGGGATGATGCTCTTCGTGCTCGGCGCGACCACCTGGCCGCTGCTCACCGACCTCTTCAGCGGCGAAGAGATCACCGTGGGCCCGGGCTTCTACAACTTCTGGATGGTGCCCCTGGGGCTGATGCTCCTCTTCCTGATGGGCGTCGGACCGCTGGTGAGCTGGCGAAAGGCCACCGGCCGCAACCTGGCCCGCGCCTGCATGATCCCCGCGGCGACCGGCGCCGTGGTCGCCCTCGGCCACCTGCTGCTCGGTCACCACCTCGGCTACCCGGCGATCATCGACCCGACCAGCATCTACTTCACCGGCACCGACACCGCGCTCAAGCCGCTGCAGCGGGTCGCGCCCCTGCTCTCGAGCACCACCGGCGCCCTGGTCGCCGCGACGATCCTCCAGGAGTTCGCCCGCGGCGCGAAGGTCCGGATGCGCAAGGGCGAGAACGTCTTCACCGCGCTCCGCAAGCTCATCAGCCGCGCCCGTCGCCGCTACGGCGGCTACATCGTCCACCTCGGCATGGTCGTGATGTACTTCGGCTTCACCGGCGCCGCCTACGACACCGAGAAGGAAGCGGCGCTGCGCCCCGGCGACGTGATGGAGGTCTCCGACTACCGGATCCGCTACGACCGGCCCCGGGACGCCTCGGACCCGAACAAGCGCATGCTCTTCACCGACATGACGCTCCTCGACGACGAGGGGGAGTCGCTCGGGCGCGTCTCGCCGGCGAAGTTCGTCTACCGGACCCACCCGGAGATGCCGACCACCGAGGTCTCGATCCGCAGCCGTGCCGACGCCGACCTCTACGTGATCATGAGCACCGTCGACCCGCAGACCGAGCGGGCGACCTTCCGCATCGTGGTGCGCCCCTTCGTGATCTGGATCTGGATCGGCGGCTTCATCCTCCTCCTCGGCGCGCTCATCGCGATGTGGCCCAAGGCGAGCGACCTCATCGACTCACCGCGCAAGCGGCGCCGCCGCCGGCGCGGAGCGAGCGCCGCNNCGAGCTCGCTGCATGCGGGCCACGTGGAGATCGAGGACCCGGAGAAGAAGCAGCTCTTCCACCACCTGCTCTGCCAGTGCGGCGACTGCGAGCGCCTGCCCCTCGACAGCTGCATCTGCAGCTGGGCCGAGGACGCCCGCGCCGATCTCTCCACGCGCCTCGAGGCCGGCTCGACCGTCGAGGAGCTCATCCAATCCTACGAGGCGCAGCATGGCGCCGCCGCCATCGCCATCCCGCCGGACAAGGGCTCCGGCCGCGCGCTCTGGGCGGTGCCCCTCGCGCTCGTCTTCGTCGCCGGCATCGGCGTCATCGCCCTCGGTCGCCGCTGGCGCAGCCGCTCGGTCGAAGGGGAGGGCGCCGGCTCGGGCGACTCCGCCGAGGCCCCCACCAGCGACGACGACACCGACTACGACGCGCTCCTCGACGAGGAGCTGAAGCGACTGGAGGACGACTGATGGCGGGTCTCCTCCCCTGGTTCTTCGTCGCCCTCGCGGTCGGCGCGCTGGTCACCGGCATCTACCTCTTCTGGGAGAGCCTCCGGGCGGCCTTCGGCGCCATCGACCCCATCGAGGTGCAGGCGACCGCCGAGGCGGACACCCGCCGCCGGCTCCTCGAGCGCAAGGAAGCGCTGCTGCAGAACCTGCGCGATCTGAAGTTCGACCGCGACGGCGGGAAGATCTCGCCGGCGGACTTCGACGTGCTCGACGCCAAGCTGCGCGCGCAGGCCAAGGAAGTGCTCCGGCTCCTCGACGAGGACGTCGCGCCGTTCAAGGAGCGCGCCGAGCAGCTGATCAGCGAGCGCCTGGTGGCCACGGGTCGGGACCCCTACCGGGCGGCGCCCCCGGTGATGCCCGACGACGAGGCGGCGAACTCCGATTCCGACTCCGAGAGCCGATCGCCGAAGACCGACTCCGAGACACCGAAGGCCGACTCCGAGACACCGAGCTCCGACGCCGACGCCGAGACCCCCGAGCCCGAGCGCGTCGCCTGCCCGAGCTGCGACACCCTCAACGAGCCGGACGCGGTCTTCTGCAAGAAGTGCGGGACCCGCGTCGGCGAGAGCGCCGACGCCGAAGGCGAGGAAGCGGGGGAGGGCGCATGAACCGCGTGCTCACCCTGGCCGTGCTCACGGCCCTCGCCCTGCCCAGCTGGACGGTCGCCCAGCCCGCGACACCCCCGCAGGGTCCCCGCGACGTGATCGAGGGCGCTCGCTCCCAGGCCGAGCAGGCTCGCCAGCAGGAAGCGATGGGCCGCGCCCAGACCGCCCAGCAGCGGCAGCGCCAGGCCGCCGCCGACCGCATGGCCGGCCGCGTCCCGCCGCTGGCCACCGCCGAGCGCGACGCCGCCGTGCCCGCCGGCACCATCCGGGTGAAGGTCGTCGACGCCAGCAACCGTCCGATCCCCGGCGTGCGCGTCCGGGTCGGCGTCATGCGCCAGGCCGGCGCCCGCGACGCCCTCTTCGGCGAGACGGGCGCCGATGGCGTCGCGCTCATCGAGGATCTCTCGACCGGCTCCGATCAGGCCTACCGCGTGTCGGTGAATCACGGCGGCGCCACCTACGGCGCGCCGCCCTTCCGCCTGGAGACCGACGCCGGGCACAGCGTCCAGATCCGTCGGCTCGACACCACCACCGACACCCGGATGCTGCTGCAGGTCCTCGGCCAGACCCACCTCGAGTACCGCGACGGCCGGCTGCACATCACCGAGCAGACCCAGCTGACCAACCTGGGCGACGAGACCATCGTCTTCGGCGACGGCCTGCACTATCCGCTGCCGAGCGGCTTCAAGGCCTTCCAGTCGCCGGCGCAGATGACCGACCAGCGGGTAGTCCCGGACGACCGCGGCTTCCTGCTCAAGGGCTCGGTGCCCCCGGGGACCATCACCCTGAACTGGGCCTACGACCTGCCCCTCGATGGATCGGAAGCGCGCGTCGCCCACGACATGCCCTTCCGCACCTATGCCTACCGCGTCTTCTCCGACGCCTCCCCGGGCATGGCCCTCGAGGTCGATGGCTTCCCGGATCCCCAGGTGCACCAGTCGCAGGGCCGCCGGATGTTGGTGACCCAGCTCGAGCGCAACCCGGAGGACCCGCCCTTCGACCGGCTGGTGGTCTCGGTGAGGGGCATCCCCACGGCCGGTCCGCTCCGCTGGATCGCCATCGGTGGCGCCCTGGTGCTCCTGCTCTTCGGCTTCCTCCTGGTCACCCAGGGTGGCCGCTCCGAGCAGCTGCGCGTGGACGCCCGCGAGCGGCGGAAGCGGGAGATCCTCGACGCCGCCGTCGAGCTCAGCGAGGCTCGCGCCCGTGGCGAGGTGGGCCCCAAATACCACGCCCGCCAGATGGAGGCGTTGGTCGCCGAGCTGGCCTCGCTCCTGCGCCTCGACGAGGCGAAGGAGGCCCTCGCCTCCACCGACAAGGCCACCGAGGACCGGTCCTCGAAGCGCGGCGATCGCCGCCCGAACGCCTAGCTTCTGCGCTTTCTCACGCGTCCGCGGCGCGGGCGTCGCGAGACCGTTGAGCTTTCGGCGGACGCCGATGCAGGTCCTCGCCGGGCCCACCAAAGGGCCGCGACAGCGTCACACCTCCGGGGTAGGGTCCGGGCCCTCACAACAGCGGCGTTCGCGACATGGCGGGCGCTCTCCGAGACACGGAGGAAGAGACAATGGCGAGAGAAGGACTCAACAAGGTCATCCTGATCGGCAACCTGGGCATCGACCCGGAGCTCCAGTTCACCCAGAGCGGCACCGGCCGGCTGCGGCTGCGACTGGCGACGACCGAGACCTACGTGGACCGCGGCGGCGAGCGCCAGGAGAAGACCGAATGGCACACGGTCATCATCTGGGGGAAGCGCGCCGAGGCCCTGAACAACATCCTCTCCAAGGGCCGCTCGATCTGCGTCGAAGGCAGCATCGAGTACCGCCAGTGGGAGGACCGCGAAGGCAACAAGCGCAACTCCACCCAGATCCGCGCCCGCAACATCATCCTCCTCGGCAGTGGCCGCGGCGGCGGTGGCGGCGGCGGTGACTGCGGCGGCGGAGGCGGCGGCGGCTGCGGCGGCGGCGGCGGCGGCGGCGGCGGCGNNTCCCCTGCCCCTGCCCTTGCCCCTGCCCTTTGCCCTACACTCACCGGGCAAGAGCAGGGGCAAGCGCGCTTCTACGCCCCAATCCCCAACCCATGAAGAAGACCCGCGCCGACGTGCTCCTGGTCGAGCGCGGCCTCGCCGAGAGCCGCGCCAAGGCCCAGGCGCTGATCCTGGCCGGCCAGGTCTTCAAGGGCGAAGAGCGCGTCGCCAAGGCCGGCGACAAGCTCCCGGCCGACGCTCCCCTCGAGGTCCGCGGCCAGCTCCCCTACGTGAGCCGCGGCGGCGAAAAGCTCGCCGGCGCCCTCGACGATCTCGGCTTCGACCCGAAGGGCCTCGTCGTCGCCGACTTCGGCGCCAGCACCGGCGGCTTCACCGACTGCGTCCTCCAGCGCGGCGCCACGAAGGTCTACGCCATCGACGTCGGCTGGGGCCAGCTGCACAACAAGCTCCGCCAAGACGATCGCGTCGTGGTCATGGAGCGCACCAACGCCCGCCACCTCACCGAGGAGGACCTCCCCGAAAAGGTCGACCTCATCGTCATCGACGCCAGCTTCATCGGCCTGGAGAAGCTGCTCCCCGCCGCGGCGGCGATCTCCAAGCCCACGGCGGCGATCCTGGCGATGGTCAAACCCCAGTTCCAGGTCGGCCGCGAAGAGCTCGGNNTACGAAGAGATCGCCCGCGCGGACTCGAAGGTGCACGGCCCCAAGGGCAACCGGGAGATCTTCCTCCACTTGGCCCGCCGTTCACCTCGCGACTAGCTCTCGAGTTCGTTGGTGGTGGCGGACCGATCGCGGGAGAAGGCTCCGCTCTTGGACTTCGGCGGCGCTGCACTGCGTGATCATTCGACCGCGAGTTCGGAGAGGACCTTCTTCAGATCTTCCATCATGGTCGACGACTCGGAACCCGAGTCGTGGCTGAAGACCAGCAGCCGCTGCGTCGTGTAAACGTCCGGTCTCTGCCGATACTGCCGGTCGCGAGTTGGCCGCTCGGCGACAGCTGCGATGGGATATGCGGCTCCATTGAGTATGCCGAGGTCTAGGCTCCAGATGGACAGGACCGCGTAGCTGCCGAAGAAGGCGTCGAGCACGAACGCCGCATCGGACGGCAGTCGCAGAGCACAGGCCTCGGACAACTCGAGCCGGTCCAGCGCGGATGACAGCGCTTCCTCGTCGAGGCCGACGAAACGTACATGCCGTGCCGTCGGCAGCGAACTGGCGCGAGCCGAGTCCTCTCCGCCGAGCCGGATGAGAGGCCCCACACGCAGCGGGGCGTAGTGTAGAAACATCTCACGAGGGCCGGGCTGCACCGGCCAGCCGATGAAATCACCCTCGCGCACCTTGCTCAACAAACGGTGGTGAGCGCCGTATCTGAACAGCAGAGGTAGCGTTTCCGCCTTGGAGAGAGCGTGCGCCAACATCTCGTTCGGGGCGAGCAGCGCATCGCCCAAGCGACGGATGAGTCCGCGCCGAGTGGTCATTCGAACACGCTACCAGCGAAGGGCTGACCAGCACCCGCAGAGATGGTGCCTCCACTTCACCCGCACGGCATGAGTGGTGCTCGACCGAGCTCCCACGTCGTTATACGCTGTTTTCATGAAAGCGGCGTATAACAGGCTACCAGCCTCCGCCGGAGCACTCTACGACGAGCTGCTGGACCGGCTCCTGGCCGGCGCGGGCCCTGCCGCGCCGCGCGGAACGGTCGTCTACAAGACGGTTCGCGGGAACCGGTACGCCTACCTGCAGCTCTCGGCGCTGGGGAAGCGGAAGCAGGTCTACCTCGGGCCCGAGAGCGAGGCGCTGACCGAGATGCTGGAGGCGCTCGAACAGCGGTGGCGCCAACGCGAAGAGACCGGCAAGAGCACGGCGCGCCTCGTCGCGATGCTCCAGCAAGCCGGCGCCCTCGGACCGACCGGCGGCAGCGCGAAGCTGCTCGAGACCCTGGTCGACCATGGCGCGTTCCGGGCCGGCGGCGTGCTCGTCGGCTCCCACGCCTTCGTCGCTCATGGAGCGATGTTGGGTGTCCGTTGGTCGCAGGCCTTCCGTACCGACGACCTCGACATCGCGAGCGACCCGCGCGTCGCGCTCGCGGCCCGCGAGCGGACCGATCTGCAGGAGGCGGTGGAGCACGCTATCCCTCCGCTCACCGGCATTCCGGGTTTCGATCCCAAGTCGCCGAGCACCTCGTTCACCTCGCGGGGCTCCGAGCTCCGTCTCGATGTGCTCACGCCCCTCGTCGGCAAACCGACCGACACGCCCGTCGAGCTCACGTCCCTGGGTGTCCACGCCCAGCCGATGCGCTTCCTCGACTACCTGATCGAGCAGACCGCGCCCGCAGCGCTCTTGTTCGGCCGCGGACTCCTGGTCCACGTTCCGCTCCCGGCCCGCTTCGCGCTCCACAAGCTCCTGGTCGCCGCCGAGCGCCGACCGCACGAAGCCAACCGCGCGAAGAAGGACCGCGCCCAAGCGTCGGCGTTGCTCACACTGCTGGCGTCGGACCGCCCCGGCGATCTCGAGCTCGCGTGGCAAACGCTCGCCGAACGCGGCCGCGGCTGGACGAAGCGGGTGCGCGCTCAACGGAAGCTGCTCGCCGAGGAACCCGCAGCTATCCTCACGGACCTCATGGACTGACCGCGGGCCCGGAACGAGAGGCGACTCATCCGCGGAGCCTACCTCCCAATGCCACGTTCGTGGGCGTGGCTCCGCGGAGGCACGCGACGTTCCCGCGGAAACGTCGCGAGCGAACGGCACACGTGTGCCGGAGCACGGAACGGTCATGACGTTTGCGAGTGCAAGAAGCGGCTGAGGGATGGCGGCACGCCGTCGGAGGCTCGCTCNNACCGTGTCTCGGGAGACCGCGCGATAGGACCCGCCGGTGCCGCTGTAGGGAGTGTTACCGCGGGGAATGCCGATGCCGAGCCCCGCGCGGATTCCGTCGTCCGCCAACCGGAGCACGGTCGCGTATCTGTCGTAGAGGTCGACGACGACGTGGTCGTCGCTCTCCGCTTCGAGTGCTCCGAGTAGCCAACGCAGGTGAGCGATCGACGCCGCGCCCACGGCTGCCTCGAGCCACGGGCACTCGGCGCGCTCCTCGGAGTGCTTCCTGCCGACGAATCGGGTGAATGGCCGGCTCGCCTTCGGTCGTCGGTCCACGTCCNNCCCCGGCTCGAGTGGTTCCGCCGGCGGAGTCCAATCGCGCGGTGGGTCGAGGAACGGAATCGTCACCACCTGCAGTGGATCGACGAGACAGGCAATCCTCGTCGGTACCGGGAGGTTGGAATCCCAGTAGCGCAACGGATAGGCCTCGAGCCCGCGAACGGCGTCGGCGAAGTTGATGAAGGGCGATGGACTCGTCATGAGCTCGAAGAATCGCTTCAG
>JABAOG010004243.1_pt1 | contig 19840 bp, 20 predicted proteins | sample 7062131 | NCBI WGS metagenome assembly JABAOG01 (sample SAMN14538629, study PRJNA623070) | marine sediment metagenome | biome: marine biome [ENVO:00000428]; feature: marine pelagic biome [ENVO:01000023]; material: deep marine sediment [ENVO:00002113] | place: India: Arabian Sea | collected...
CGGAGGCGTCCGGGGTTGCCGAACCGAGAATGTCGAGGGTCTGCCCGAGGGCCGTCGTCTCCGTTGACCGGAGGAACACCTCGTCAGCCAGCGCGGCCTTGACGCCGTCCATCTCGACGGTGTTCAGGTTGGCCGCTGCGAAGGCAACGCCGATGCGCGGATCGTCAATGCTGATCCACTCCACGGCCGTCGCGTCGTAAACGTAGGGGTGGTTGTTGTCGCTGGTGTCGTACCAGCGTGCGCCATCGGGGATGGGATCAGGCACGCCGCCCACTCCGGGCACCGGCTCGGTCGCCTGAATGTAGACGATAGCTGCGGTGCCCTGCGCGAGGGTGTTGATCTGCGCCTGTAGTCCCGTCTCCAGTGTGACGATAGCCTCGGCGTTCGCGTCGATGTCTGAGATGCGAGCTTGGAGGTTCGCCGCCGCCGCCTCGCTGAGCATCTCCTGAACGAGCGCCTCAATGATCGGGTCGGTCTCGACCTCGACGATGCCACGGTCGGTTGCCATCTGGAGAAGGATGTTGTTGATGGCGTTGTTGTAGGAGTCGCTGTATTCCTGCGACAGGTAGAAGTTGTGCAAGTACGCCGTGTCGAGGTCGCTCTCGCTGAGCACGCTGCCGTTCTGGAAGTCGACCAGCGTGTCGGACGGTGAGGTGTTCCTCACGATCTCGATGGCGTCGTCAATGTTGGGGGCATCCTTGAACAGGATGGTGCTCGGGCCGGACCACGAGTAGTGCATCGGGTCAAGCTGGAGCGACTGGTTCACGTAGATGTTGACGTGAGCCTTGCTGATGTAAGGGAACGGCACGTTGTATGACTTCGTTACGCCGTCACCAGCGTAGGTCACACGGCTTGCAAATGACATGTCGTCTCCTTTGGAATAGGGGGAGACGGGCCGTTACGACCCGTCATCCGTGAGCTTGAGCGCTGCGTCGATCTTCGCGTCTGTCACCCGTTGCCGGACTGACGGATCGGCGAGGATCATCTGTCTCGCTGTCGCTCGGTACTTGTTGATGAGGTCCTTCAGCATGACCCGCTTCATGGGGTCAGGAAGGTTCTGATAGCCTTCGGACTGGACCAGCTCGGTCATGACTTCAGGCAATCCGATCTCGGCAACCATGCCGGTCATCCGTGAGTATTCTTCGTTCGTGAGCTGCACACCGTCAGCGCCGAGCGTCTTGCGCATCGGGCGGACAGTGAAGCCCAGTCGGTAGAACTCTTGGTCAACCGGATCGTCCGAGTTCTTCACTACTGCGAAGGGGTTGATGAGGTACGACAGGCCAGCATCCCGGTCGACCGGGCGGCCCAACATGTCGTGCTTCGGTGCGAGGTTCTCGTCGAACGTGGTGCTCCGGTCCATCATGATTTCCCAGAAGTCCCACACTTCCTTGCGGAAGCTCTCGCCGTCATCGTCCAGTGCACGCGCCGCGCCCTTGTAGAGCTGCGGTACGAGCTTGCCGAACTGGCCTGCTGCGAACTGGTCGAGTGCTCTCTCGGCCGTCTGCTGTCTGCCCGTCGCCACGCCTTCCAACATGTCCTGCACGTCCGCGAGCGAACGCATGTAGGTCTTGTCAGTGACGTTGTTGAGGAACGAGAACAGGGCAAACTGCCACGCCTGCATAGCGCCTTCTTCATCCTGCCTGTACTTGAACATGGTGTGGATGTCGGCCATCATGCCGAGCCACATGCCCATCGGCTCAAGACGGGAGAACTGATACCAGTTGTCTCCAATCCTGATGGAGTAGTCGTTGACGCCAGCGAGCTTCGAGCTGCTGTCCCACGGCTGCTTGCCGACAATCTGCATCGGCGAGTCTTCGTCCGTGCCCATGAGGTTGTAGAACACCGTCATCGCAGCGACACCGGAAAGCATCCGGGCACGCGCTTCGGCTGCCTCACGGCCGCCCCGCTTGATCGCCTCACGGTAGACCTCGGTGGTCATGGCGAGGGGTGTGCGGTCCATGATCCCCTGTCGGAGAATGTTCATGGGGGTGCGGAAGAACGGAGCAATCGCGAGCTTCACGAGCCAGTTGGAGTTGATCCACTGTTCAGACTTCTGGCCGAACTCAGTCCGTGCCGACTCCTGAAAGGTAGCCAGCCGTGACTTCTCGACGGCCTCCACCTGTATGCGGAGGTTCTCCGGGTCGCGTACTGAAGTGTCGCTCAGCTTCTCCATGCGCTTCTTAATGAACGCCTCGTAAGCATCGCTGCCGTACTCCAGTCCCTTCTTCGTAGCCTCAGCGTCAGCCTGCCGGAAGGCAAGCACACTGATCTCAGCGTTGCGGCTGATGGCCTTGAAGAACTCGTCGCCCGTAACCAGCAGTCGACCGGGTACACGCACGGTGGTGCCGAGAGTGTTGATCGCCTTCTGGAAGAACGTGCCGTCGTTGGCGAGGACTTCGTCGCCCTGCCGGAATCGGTTCGCAATGGAGCGGAAGTAGTTCGCATCCGTCTTGTCTGAGCCGATGGCCTGCCGGGTCTGGAACTCGATGCGCTGACGTTTGTCAGTCACCGGAGCGCCGTCCTTGAACGCCTGCTTCGCGAGCTGCCATGCCTGATCCAGTGCTCCGATCTTGCCCATGAAGTCCAGTTGGACCTCACGCAGAGCTGCCTTGTCGCCGTGCCGGAAGTACTGGTAGGCACCACCGAACGCTCGGTCAATCGAGTAGATGGTGGTGTTCAGCACGTTCGACACGAAGTTGATGACGTGGGTCTTCGGGCTGGACAGCATCGCGTTGAGCGTGTATTCGAGGACGATGTTCTTCACTCGCTGTCCTGCCGTCCACTGGGTCCGCACGTTCAGGTCCGCAAGGTCCCTCGCCTCGATCATCGAGTTGAGGTAGCGTTCCCATGCACGTTTGCCCTGTCCGCCACCCTTGAGGTCGCGAACGATGGAGGTGAACTCCTCGAACCCTTCGGCCATGTCCTGCTTAATCATGGACATAGCTTGAAGTGCTCGTGCTATTTCTGTCTGAGCGCCCTTGACTTCCGCCTGTATCGCGACGTGGGTCTGGACTGCGTGGAGTGCGTCGGCCTGTGCCTGCTGGTTGCCGGGCGCGGCCTTTGCGGCCTTCGCCTTCTCGACCACGTTCCGGGCGGACGCCAGCATGACTCGCTGTGCCGCATAGAAACGGGCAGCGATGCCTTTGTCACCCCGAACGTCCTTGAACAGGGCCTCGACGGACTCGCGGTTCTGACCTACGAGGTTGGCGAGGAGCTGCGTCCGCTTGTTGCTCTGGACACCGCCCTTCACTTCGTCGATCAGGTCGGCGAACATCCGCTCAGTCTCAAGCATGATGTTCTTGATGTCCGCACCTGACTCCAGATTGTCGAAGTCAATGCGGTTCTCGTTGAAGTCGTTCATGATGCGGGAGGCAGTCTTCTCGTCGCCTTCGTTGACGGCCTTGAGGAACTGCTCCTTCATCTCTTTCGGAATCTCTACCGCCCGGCGGACAGACTCACGGAGCTGTACCGATTTTGGTACTTCCGGTTCCACGCCTTCGGCCTGCCGAGTTTCCTCAGCTTCGACCTTGCGCTTCTCCAGCTCTGCGTCCATCTTGTCGAGCTTGCGTTGCTGCACGCCGAGGTTCTTCTCGACGGTCTTGGTAGCCCGGCCTTCCTGCCTGCGCAGTTCCAGCTCGTCTGCCATCTTGCGAACGATCTCGGCCTGTCCGTCACGCTGAGCCTGAAGCCCGTCGTCGACAGTGCGAGCGCCACCTTCCGGCACCTCGTCGGCTGCCTCGCCGGTTACCTCAGCGAGTACCTTGTCGGCCTCTGCATCGGACTGGGCGGCGACGTCGTCTTTGACTTCCGGCAGCTCGACCGAATCGTTAGCCACCTCGTCCATCGCTTCGTCAGCGTTGCGGGTCTCACGGGCCGAGCGCAGGGAGCGCAGGCCATAGAGGAATCCCTCGAACAGGACGCCGATGCCAGCACCTTCGAGAGCGTTCTTGAGTCGGCCCTCGATGACACCGTCCTCCTCGTCAGATGCGAGGTAGGCGTTGACGTCGTTCGCCAGCCACGGAACGGACTGGATGAGATCGGACAGCCGCGCCTCGTGCTCGTCGAACGCGAGGAAGTCAGCGACCGCACCACGGGCAAGGCCCTGTGCGGCAGCGCCCCGGATCGTCGTAGCGGGAGCGCCAGCTCCACGGGTGAGCGCGAACACGGAGATGAACTGTGCCATCGGTTCGAGCAGCTTGCCGGGCACCCGCTCGGGTTCCGGCACGAGGTTGGCGATCTGCTTCCACCCGCTGCCGGACGTGGTGAAGATGGAGTCGGGCTTGTTCTTCTCCTCCTCCAGCTCTCTCAGCTCGGCCGGGGAGATGTAGAATCCCTTGCCGGTGTCGTCGAACGGGTTCAGGTCGACCGCACCCGTCTTGGATGCGATCCAGTTGTCCACGTATCCCGCGAACTCCAGCGCTTCGCCGAAGCCCTTCGAGATACCCCGGATGACCCCACCCCCGGTGTCGAGGGCGAGGTTCCGGCGTTCTTCTTGAGCCTCAAGTTCTGCTGCCCGGACTTCTGCGAGTGACTTGGCGGTACCCTTGATGGTCTCGCGCCGTTGCTCTCGCTGCCTTACCCGCTCGCGAAGACGGTCGGCTGCTGTCGGCAGCGGTTCCTGTACTTCTTCTTCTTCGAGAGGGACCTGTGGGTCAGCCATGAGGGTCTCCTGTTAGGGGATGAGTGCGTCGATGTCGGCCTCGGTGATGTCTCCATTGTCCAGCATCTCAGCGAGGAGGTCGTCCACGTGAGCCTGCGGAACACCGGAGGTGAGGGCGTCGAAGTTAGCTTCGCCCCGGAGGACGGCGTCGACGTTCGTCTTGTTGATGATGTACGTGCCCACGAGCTGCTTGCTGGACTTGATAGCAATGTCCGGCTCAGTGTTGATGTCGGGGAACGAGTCGATCACGTCGTTGAACTTGGTGCGGACTGCGTTGTACGCCTCGGTCGGGTTCTGCCCTTCCATGATGCGCTCGTTGAAGTCAGCCACCGCAAGGTTCTGCACGTGGAATCGGTTGTTGTCCATGCCACCCACCAGACCTTCGGTCGACGGGTTGTACAGGCTCTTGATCTCGCTGCGGTACATCGTGACTTCCGGCTGTGACAGCACAGACTTCTGCTCCTCGGACAGCGTCTCGACTTTGCCGAGCATCTGCGTGAGCAGGGTCGTGGCGGTCTTGCCGTAGCCCAGATAGCCAGCGTCGTATGCCTGCATGACAGCCTGCGAGCCAGCCTCGCCGGAGAAGATACCTTCCCACAGATCGTTGACCATCGGGTACACCGGGGATTGATCTTCCCGGTCGTTCCGCTCGGCACGACTGAAGTTGGTAACCGACGTGACGTCCGAGAACTCTGCCCGGCCGTCGAAGGCCATCTGCTCGATGCGGTCGAGGTACACGCTCGGGTCCTGCCCGGCCTGCACTGCCTTGACTGCGAGTATCTGGAGGGACTGAACCTCGGAGCTGTTCTTCGCAGCTTCGGCGTCCTGAGCGGCCTTGATGTTCCGGGCCTGCTGCTGTGTGGCAGCGTTCAGGGCAGCACGGTAGGCGTCCTGATCGGCACGGATGCCGGTCGGGTCACCGTTGCCGAAGCGCTCCGGCGCGTTCTCAAGGATGTCCGGCCTGCCGTTCTTGATGGCGAAGTCGAAGATCGTCTCGATGTACGTGGTGCGCTTGTCGCTGCCGTCGAAGAAGATGCGGGTCTGCTCGGCGAGGTAGTCGTAGTCGAACTGCTCGGTCCCGGCGATTGGTTCGCCGTTCTCGTCGAGCTGCGCCGACGCCTCGAAGCGGGACTGGACGTTGCCCAGAATGTCCTGCCTCTGGGCGAGCTGGATGTTCTGAAGCTGCATGTCCTTGTGGACCTGAAGCAGCTCTTGGTTGATCGGAAGGACGCCCTTCGCGAGAGCCTGCGAGTACGCCGAGTTGGGATCGTAGCCCCGGAAGTTCTCCTCCATGTAGGAGTCGATGAGGCCCTGAACTTCTTGCTCGCTCAGTTCCTCCCAGTTGGCACCGCGCAGTATCTCGGGCAGTTCCTTCTTGATGTCGTTGACGTCGCGCTCAGCTTCGAGCATGTCCCATGCGTCGAGGTAGCCCTTCGTCTTCTGGTCGATGTCCTTGTTGCCAGTCGCGAAGTCCACCTGTGCCTGCTCGGCACCAGCGGCGTTGCGCCTGTCGAGGACGTCAGTGTACAGCTCGGTCCCGGTCTGGAAGGCACGCTGAAGTGCACGGGCAGTACGCATCGGGCCATCGTTACCGTTGGCCGTGTAGAAGCGTCTGCTCGGCTGGAGCTGGACGTCGCGAAGGCCGGTGCCTCCTACATCCTGCCGCGTCGTGCGGCGTCGTTCATGGCGTGACATGATAGCTCCTGATTATGCGTACCCGCGAGGGGCAACGCCTGTGTTGATTGCGTCAGCGAGGCTTGTGCCTTCGTCGACGGACTGGGCGATGTTACCAGCCGAGTCGGTCAGGGCGGTGCCTGAGCTGGCGAGCCTGTCACTGATGGACAGCCCGGCCGAATAGCCCTGCATACCTGCCGATGCGATTTGTAGGCCAGCCTCCAGTGCGGAGGGCGACCGGATTCCTGCGAGTGCGGTGTTGGCCCGGTCGTCGATGCCCCGCTGCTTGAACGCGGAGTTCTTCGCCATGAGGGCGGCGTCCATGTCCTGATCTTGGAGGGACTGGTTCATCATTGCTGCGAAAGAAGCGCCAAGTGCCCCGGACTCTCCGGCGGCTACACGTGCACGTGCTCGTTGCTCGCGCTGTGCCCTGATCCGTTGTCCGAGCTGCTCCTCTGCGGTCTCGTGCGCCTCCTCACGTTCATGCTCCTGCTGCTGCTTGATCGCTGCGGTCTGTGCCTTTGCGGTCTGCTGCTGAGAGTAGACGCTGACGGCAGCCGACGCGATGGACAGCCCGACCATGATCGTAGTAGGCTCGCACATGGTTAGCTCCTTCGTGAGACGTATTGTATGAATGGTGTCCGGCTATGGCCGAACGTCTCGACAAGCTGGCACGGGCGGAAGCCCAGTCTGGGCAGCCACATCTGCGTGGGCAGGTTGTCGATGTCGATGAAGTTGGTGAGGTACTCGTAGCGCTCGTGCATCTTCGCAAGGTACTTCTTCGCGGTGCGATGGAAGTCCACCTTGTTCTCGTAGATGTGCGGGCTGGCAAGCAGCCAGATGCCGCCGAGCGACAGGTCCTCGTACTCTGTTCCCTCACTGTCCTCGACTGCCATCGGGTTAGCCCCGAACATGGCGACCGGATGGCCGCGCAGGAAAGCAGTCCAGCACATGTCCTCGTCCGACACCCTGATAGAATCTAACAGGGCCTCCAGCGGTTCTTGGCCGGAAGCCCTGTAGATTTCAAGGACGTCGGATGCTCGAAGAATCGGGGCGAGCTGCGTACAGTGCACACGGCTCGCTGGCCTAATCTCGAACTTCTCCATTAGATACTCCTCGTTCGTTTGGTGAACAGCCCTTCCCATTCCGCAGACGTAAAGCGTGCCTGAAGGTGGGACGGGTTCTTGAAGGCAACCACCACGTCTCGACTGTTGCCGTCGATGTACGTTTGGTAGGTGCCGGTGCTGAAAGATGCCTCGCCCGTGAGCAGAGATGCTTCGCCCAACGTGCGCCCGGTGAAGGCGTCGAGGGCAGACGGGACAACTTCCTCCACGTCGGCCGTGAAGTCTGTGCCATAAGGATACACCTCCACTTCAAAGAACCCAGAGTTCTTGAAGTTCACTGTGACAGTGCGGAGTTGCAGCCTTCCGGTCGTGTCAGCGTTGTTGTTGGCGTCGTAGACGAACTGCTCGGACAGCGTGTAGCTGGCGTCGTAGTTCACACCCACGACCGGGCCGTCAGCCGTAACGTCACCGGGTACGGTGATGTCAGTGCGTCCGGGGTTGACCGTGAAGTCGTACTGCGAGGGGTCCATGAGTCGACCGATGTCACCTGTTCCCACTGTGAGGACGACCTTCACGTCCGCCTCAGCGTTCGCTTCGATCTCCCACGGGAGAGTGATCGTCGTCTGGTCGAGACCTGCGCTGTACGTCATGTCGCCGCCTTGCACGTCATACCTGCGGTCAAGCAGGATGTCGAAGTCCAGCGATCCGTACACGGAGTTGACGTCGAGGTCGATCTTCTCAAGGTGGGTGCCGTCCGCTCTCTTGACGAGAATGTAGACAATCTCCTCGATGACCGTGGCGTTCAGGATCACGTCGTCGTCGGCGAACTGCCAGTACGACCACGCGCTCTGAATCTTCTCGTCGCCGGACCAGAACACACGGTACACGTACAGCCGGTTCTGGTAGCCAGTCTTGCCGGACACGACGAACACGGTGTCCTCAACGTCACTCGCAGAGAGCGAGATGATCTCGTCGGGCACGTACCGTGGCACGTGTGCGGTGACGTCAGCGGCGTCCAGTGCGAGCGTCTCCGAGTTCACGAAGTACTCGCGCAGGCGTGACCATGAGCCAGCCTTCGAGACGAAGTAAACCTCGCTGCCCATCTTCACAGGCCGGACGTTCACGTCCATCTCGTACCCGGTTGCCTCGTCGATGGCGACGGAGGTCGGGGTCAGCACGTCACGTACCGACAGGGAGAACTGGGACTGGTCAGCGAACAGCATCATCGTGTCGTTGAACGGGATGGCGTGCTTCAGGATGCTGACCTTGTTGGTGGTCAGGGCAACGTCGACGATGTCGCTGTCGAGCAACGTCGTCATGGTGTTGCGCCAGAAGTTACCGTAGTCGCCTGCCGTACTGAGCACGACATTCTCGTCCGTGATGAACCCGAGGCGGTTCTTCCAGTAGAAGACGCCGTTCAGGGTGCGACCAATGAAGGTCGGTGCCGGGTTGGTCTCCGCATCGCCGAACTGGCGAGCTGTCCACGCGAACTGCGTGAACGTGAAGGTGCCATCGGTCTCACGGATGAGAGCGTGCGGCATCGTAGCTTCATCGAAACTAATGTTAGCGCCGGGACCATACGTCTCCTCCCACACGGAACCCGTGTAGCGGACGTAGTAGCCGCCGAAGTTGGTCTCGTCGTAGCCGACGACCTTGTACAGGTCACCAGCCGTGGGCGGCGAGGCGTCTTCAGGGTGCGGCAGGTCACTGAACGTGTTCACCTGTCCGTCGAGGACGCCCGCGCCGTTGGGGTTGTAGTAGCGCAGGGGGTTCTGGTAGCCCCAAGTGTCCGGGTGGTACCAGTTGGCGTAGCCGGTGGGGGTACTGGTCGGTGCCGTCTTGGTCGCGGTGACCACGGTCTTGTTGACCACGAAGCTGTAGTCCGCAATCGAGTCGATCACGAACGAGTCAGCCGCATCCCCTCCGCCGACGACCGTCAGGTACGTCTTGCCGTTGGGGAAGTTGACCGTCTTCTCCGTGCCGTCAGCCGCGTCGAACACCTTCAGGTCACCGTCAGTGACCACGACGATGTAGCGTTCAGACACGTCGCGGTTGATCGCGTGCACGTGGGCAGTCGACCAGTCACTTGCCGTGACCTTTGCGATGTGCTGCGCGGGCGGACGTTTGCGTAGCCCGTCCTGTACCGTCCCGAGCATGTTGACCTGTGCCTCAGCCTGCGACGGTTGGCGCATCGTGGGGTTCTGTTGCGACACCCCGTTGAACAGCGCCGGGATGTGTCGCGAGACGAGTGCGTCGGCCATGATTAGTACCTCGTGGGATTGACGTGACGGTGTGCAGCGATGCTGTACTTGTTGATGTTGTACTTCTTGTTGCGCTTCTCAACGCGACGGAAGGTGGCGTAAGCCTCGCTCTCGTCGTCACGGGTAAACTGGTGCAGCACGGCGCTCGCCATGATGCCGGACTGGAACTTCCGGGCTGCCTTCGTGGCAACGTACTGGCGTGCGTGCTGTGGAATCTGCTCGAACTCGTAAGCCCACACAACGTCCATCTTCACGTCGTTGGTGAACTCGTTGAACGACCCCTTCTCCACGTCGTACAGGTACATGCCTGCCGGGGCGGTCGAGTCGTACCGTTCTACGAAGTCCTGTCCGTAGCTCGATTCGACCTGAAGGGCGTTCGAGGGGATGGAGATACGGTTCGTCCCGTCCGGGGTGAACTCGTATTCCTTGTCTGTGTTGAAGCTCCAGCCCTGAGTCAGCACCTCGCGCAACGCCGAGTCCAGTGAGACGACAGCTTTGTTGACGTCTTTCGGTAGCGTGCCGGACAGGGTGTTGACGGGCGACTGACCGATGCTTGCGAGCATGAGGTTGACGGCGTCGAGCTTCGTCTGCGCCTGAGTTGGGGTAGTCATCGGTTAGTCCTTGTAAAAATGGAGCAGGATTTCGCCTGCTCCAGTGATAGTTTTGGGGTGACTGGGGTGATTACTCACCGCCACCGAGCTTGTCGGTGGACCAGTCGCGCTGCGTGAGGGCATCGTAGCCCGTGGCACCGTCATTCACCCGATCTTCGATCCGGCGAAGCAGTTCGCGCCACAGTGCAATGTCACGACGAGAGCCTTCAAACTGAAGGTTCTCAACGAGCACGGATTCAACCGTGCCGATTGCCGTCTCAACAGCAGTATCAGCGGGGTAAGCCATGATATGCTCCTAAAAGGAAGTGAGGTGGACCCCCGAAGGGGTCACACCGGGATGGGTTTTCAAGCTACCGATTAGGCAGTCTTGATTTCAACCGCACACTTGTTGATAAGCGGGCCGTGGCCTACGGCGATCTTGCCGAGCATCAGCGTGCCCTGACGACGACCGTCGTAGATTTCCTCGGTCGCGAGGCCGATCAGCTGCACGGTTGCAGCGGCGCGGCTCGTGAAGACAAGTCCGGTCGTGGTGCTCAGGTTGACACGGTATTCCGACGGAATCGTGGTGTCAGCAGAGCTGTCAACGAACGGCAGAGCGTTCGAGCGGGAGACGTTGACGCCACCGATCATGCTGAAGCTACCCTTCGAGTAGCTACCGTCACCGTCAACATCACGGTTCAGGACGAGGGTGCTCTCCTGAGCAAGCAGGTACCACTGAGCGGGCTTCAGGCAAGCCTGAACCGGAACAGCTTCGACCGGCACGTCAGCTTCTTCCATCGTCTGCTTAGCAGTCCAGATGGAACCAGCCAGCGACGTAGCAGACGTATCAGAGTCAGCGTCCGTCAGGGCCGTACCGCCGCTGTCGCCCGAGAACAGGGCGTTGCCGCGAGCAGCACGGGCTACGTTACGAGCGACGTTCTTGTCGTACACGAGAGCCAGCGCAAGGCCAAGCTCCGTGCTGTACGGCGAGCGTACGTCGTAGTGGTTCATCGCTTCGTCAATGTTAGCGATGAAGGTGTCAGCGATGAGCTGATCGTCAACCGAGATGGTGACTTCGTTGTGCTGGATAGCCGTGCCAGTCAGTTCCGTACCCGGAACGTGATACGACGCGCTGGCCTTGTAGATGGCCGGGAAGTCTGCGGACTTGCCAGAGGCAATCGTCTTGTGCTCAGTCAGCGGCTTCAGGATCGTGTTCGTCTCGAACGCCGTCAGGACTTCGCCTGCAAATACTTCCTCGAACAGTGCACGAGCGTCACCGGAACCATCGACTTGACCCAGACGCGAAGGAGTTGCGTTTGCCATTGGGTTAAACCTTTGGTAGGGAGGGTTAAGGGGAGGGGTTTAGGTTCGCCTTGTCTCACTACTTGCTCAGATTGTCCGACAGCACCGGAGTCATCGCGTTCGCTGTGAGGCGAGAGGGGTCTTGATTAATACTCGATCTTTGCGCTGATCGAGCCAGAGGTGTACGCCGTGACGTTTGCACGGNNTCTGTATACCGCAAGTTGGCCGATCTGCGGTATACGGAATTAGTACTCGATCTTTACTGTGATCGAACCAGAGGTGTACGCCGTGACGTTTGCACGGATGTACGGGAAGTCGTTGACCTTGCCAGCGAACGGCGCGGTCTTGCTCGTGATGGCAACCCAGTTGGTGCCGTCGAGCGAACCTTCAATGTCAACCGTACCTACGAACGTGCCGTAGATGATGACGTTGAGGTTCTCATGTCCGCCCCCGTTGTGGATGGGCGTGACTGCGGAACCCGCACCAGTGGCGGTCACCGCGTTGAGCAGGGTGTATACTGTCTTCTGAGCCATGAGGCGGATTCCTGTAAGTTAATGCCTCACCCCGGCATTGCACCGGGGGAGGACTTGGATGTCTGTGGAGGAGAGGACACAGACGGAGGGACTGATTAGCGCCCGAGTTTCGAGCGACCGAGCTTCTCCATAACTTCCTGCCGGAAGCCAGCGTCGGTGCGGTAGCGGCTGGATGCCATGTCTTTCATCATCTCGGCACGAGATTTGTAGACACTACCGTTGGTGGAGACGTTGCTGTCGCCACGGATGGCGGAGGGTTCAACGTCGGCACCCTTCGAGTAAGCGTCGAGTAGCGCCTTCGCGCCCTGAGCGACGATGCTCGGGTTCATGCTTGTAAGTTGGACGTCAAGAGCCTGTATCTCAGACTCCGACAGGTTGGCAGCAGCCCAGTCGGCGGCGGCGTTGTAGTTGTCCTCGCCGTCGAACGGTTCGTATGCCGCATTGCGCAGCTTCTCGACCACGGCCAGTTGCCCTGCGATGTAGCTGTCAGTCATCTCGCGGGAGATGCCGACCTTCTCAAGGCTGGCGTAGGTGGCATCCGACAGTTCACCCTTCTCGGCGAACTCAGCGGAGGCCGACTCGACCACGTTGTCCTGAGCTTCTTGCTCAGCGGACGGAGCTTCTTCCTGCTCCTCTGCCGGGGTCTCGTCTTCGGCGGTCTGCGACTTGCGCAGTGCAGCTTCAGCATCCTGCTGCGATTTCAGGAGGGCCTGTACATTGACCTCACCCTTCTCGGCGTCCCAGAATTTCTCGGGGATGTCGTCGGGGCGCTCGGCCGGGGCAGGCGCTTCGCTTTCAGGGGCGGGCGTTTCCTGTGACCGGCCGGTCATGCGTTCAATGTGACCGGGAGGTGACCCGTCCGGCCCTCGCTCTTGAGCTTGGGTTTCTTCGGACATGGGTTAGTCCTCCTTCTTGGCCTTTGCCGGTGCCTTCTTCTCGGCGGCGGCGTTAGCCTTCTTGGCTTTCTCCAGTGCAGCCTTGACCTTCGGGGTCAGCGGGCGGTCACGGTGCGGGTTCTCGTCACGGGACGGGATAGCCTGCCCGGTGCGGAGAAAGTTCTGGTAGGCTTCGTTGTCTTCGCCTACGGTCTGCTCCGTGAAGACGCCGTCGTTGTAGACCGTGGTCTTGAGGATGATCTTGACCGGGTCGCCGACGCGGGTGCGCTCGACATCGCCAGTGTCCTCGTAGATCACGTCAACGATGTGACGCTTCTTCGGCTGGATGTTGCTGAAGTACTTCGGCTCGCTGTCAAGCGTAGCCTGCGGTCGCGCACTGTCCGATGAGTCGATACGGAACTCGCGCTTAATGGTCTCTGCCATTGGTTACTCTCCTCAGTTGTCGTTCATTTGATCTGCAACGCCTTTCGCTACAGCACCGGCCACTGGGCCAGTCGCCTTGTCCATCATGTTAGCTTGCGCCTGCATGTCGGCCTCGGCCTGCTTCTGCTCGTCTGTCTTGCGCAGAGCTTGGACGTCTACATTGTGGTGGGTTGCAAGTCGGTCGGCTACAGCGCCGGGATCGAACTCACTCATGAACGTCTCGCCGTACATGCTGACACCGTCAGCGAAGTATTGGCGGAGCTTGTTCAGTTCGTGGCCTCGGCCCAGAGCCTCGAAGCCGGTCACGATGATCGGGTTCACCGCGCCTTCGGGCAGGGTGGGGAACCGTCCTTTCTGCTTCAGGCGTGCGATTAGACGCCGAACCACCTTCTGTTGCAGTTCGGCAGCAAGGACGGTGTAAACTCCACCGAGTACGTCCTCAAGCTCTTGAGCCTGCATACGGATTTCTTCGGCGGTCACACGTTCCGCGTTGCGAACGGTGCCAGTGGTCAGAAGGAAAGCGTGCGACAAGCGCAGCGTGAGGTCGTCGATCTGTGACTTGGTGACTTGAAAGTCGTGGTACTTGTTGAGCTGAAGCACACCGATGTCCTCGATGTTGCCCTCAACGAAGTCGCCGGACTCAGCCTCTTGGAGTTCTTCGAGGTCGGTCGTGCTGTTGGGGCGGTCGAGGAAGATCACCTTCGCGGCGGCTGCCGAGAAAGCGGTCAGGTCCTTCGAGAGTGCTTCGAGTGTGCGCAGGTCACCGAGGTATTCCTCACAGTGGCCGCGCCCGTAGTTCTCGTTCTCAAGAGCGGACCAGCGGAGCGGGATGTACGGGCAGTCGTCGTAGTTCGAGCGACCTTCCGAGCCGGGGATCGGCTGCTCCTCGACCTCCTGATACCAGACAGCCTTGTTGTCTTCCTTCTTCACGTGGGTGAAGATGGTGACTTCTTCGTCGCTGTCGTCCTTCAGGTTGATCTTCACGTTCTCGGGCAGCGTGTACTTGCTGACCTTCTCCTGAGCCACGATCTCGTACCAGTTGCCGGAGGCATCACGGACGACGACGTAGTTCTGGAGCCGGAAGATACGGGCCGGGTCCTTCTTGGGCATGTGCAGTAGCACATTGCCGACGACGATGAGCTGCTTGATGGCAGCGTGGAGGATGATCGCATCACGCGACTGCTCCAGTTCGTCGAGGGCCTCGTTCTCAAGCTGCTGCATGGCAGCTTCGATTGCCTCGGCCTGCTTCGGGTCTGTCTCGGCGATGATGCCGATGGCGTCACCGTCCAGTTGGAACCGGAAGAAGGGCTGGCCGGGCGGAAAGAGTGAGAGCCGCAGCTTGGACGTGAGGTTGTTCACGCCACGAGAGCCGAGACTCTGGTAAGGGGTGGATAGTTTGGTGTTCTCATCGGCACCTTGAGGTGGCATGAGAGCCGGGATGGTGAGGTCCGCGCAGTCGCGTCCTCTTGTGAGCACACTGTCGCGCTTGCTGTTGAGTTCCTCGAAGCGTCCCTTCGCGGTCTCTGCTGCTTTGGACATGGGTGCTCCTTAGCGTCTGTGTCTCCCCGGCCCGAGATTGCGGTCGATGACGGGGCGTACGGGGTTGGGGTTGTCGGGTCGTGGTGCGCGGACACGGTCGTTCCCTGTGAGGGACGTGCCGGGTACCCGGTCGCCGACGGCGAGGGCCGAGCCGAGGGGGATGCGCAGGCGGGACCTGCCAGTGCGTATAGACTCCACCATACCAGCCTGACCTACGAACTCGTCGAGGTACTTGTTGCGGAGGAACTGAGGTTTCTTCGGTTCCTTCGGCTTCGGTGGTTTGGGTGCCTTGCACATGAGGTGCTCCTAATATGTGGTCTCCGGGGAGCGCTCAAGGCGTGCCCGAAGCTCCTGAATGAGTTCGACCTTGCCCGCGTACCTCTCGTGGACCAGCTCGTCCTCCCCGATCTTGCGACAGCGGGGTGGATACTGCTCCTCAAGGCGCTGTAGCAACGTCTCGGTGTCTGTGGGTATTCCCCTCATGATCCTCTCCTGTAGGGGGGCGTGTCTCTTGGGGTGTCCAACCCCCAGAATCAATCACTTACGTGCGAAAAAAAGGGGCACCGAAGTGCCCCATTGGGTTACAGCCAGAAGGGCTGCCAGAGTCGGACCTTGTGAGTCTTCAGGTTGAAGCTCGTGGCCCATAGGATGTGCGCGAGGCGTGCTTGCAGGACTGCCTGCTCCTCCGTCTGCCCCTTCGAGGCATACGCTTCGAGCACTACATCCCAGAACTCGTCCGGGTCTGCGTCCTCCATGAGATATGTCGCATAGATGGACTTGGGTCCGACGCCTTTCACGCCGGGGTACCCGTCAGTCGGGTCACCGCAGATGGTCTGCCACATGTGGAAGCGGTTCGCCTCCTCCTCTGTGATGTCGATGACACCGAGATCGGGGTGGTTGGGGTTGTACAGCTTTGCTGGTACGGTGCGCATGTCCTTGTCCTCGGAGACCATGATGATCTCGTCGTTGGCATACGCCTTCCCGAGCAATGAGGGCCGGGTTGCAAGGATGCCCATGCAATCGTCGGCCTCAAGTCGTGGCCGCTTGAACGAGACGTACTCCGTTGCGAGGTACGATTCGATCCAGCGACGCATGACTGGCTGTTCAGTGTCCGCCCGGTTCGCCTTGTAGGTGGCGTCGAGTTCCTTGCGGAAGTTACGGTCAGGGTCCGACAGGCAGATGACGGCACGCTGAGCCTTGACGGCCTCGCAGTACTCGCCAACCAGCTCATCGGCCTGACGGATGGCCTCGCCCTCCTCGATGACACGAGCTTGACCCGTGTCACCGAAGTCGTAGTCGTACTGGTTGAGCACGGCTACCTTGTAGGCGAGGATGTCTGCATCAAGCAGGATGGTACGTTTCATTGCATCTCCTCCGGGCCGTCGAGCAACCAGCTCGGACCCTCATATTCACCCTCGTACTCGCCAACCAACGTCCAGCCCCACCTCTCGGCGAAGCCTTCGGCTGACTCCCAATCTGGGAAGTCGGCGGTGCGACTCTCTCCGTCGTGGTTGTCGAATAGGAAGGTAGTCATCCCCGCATCTCCTTCACGAGGTTGACCCCCGCGTTCATGTCACGACGCCACATGCGCAGTCCGAACGTGGCAAGGTAGATCGAGCCGACCATGACACGGTACCAGAGCGGCGTTGCTTCCAGCGCAACGAAGCCCTGCACCACGGCAGGCTGTGTCTGCGGGATGAAGGTCAGGATCATGGGGATCGACAGTACGATCAGCACCCACTCGTCTTTCCAGCCCGAGTTGCGGATCGACGCCAGCTCCCACTCGTGGTCCCGGCCTTCCGATTGCTCAGCCCGGCGCGTCTTCGCTTCCTCGTAGGCAATCTTACCCTTGATCTTGGCGAGTTCCCGCTCGTGCTTGAGCCTCTGCTTGTCGCGATAGTATCCTGCCACTTCGGGCGCGACGCTCCCGAGTAGCTTTCCAACGATTGCTGACCACATTATAGGTAGCCTCCTATCTGATCGAGCACATGCTCGGCTGTTGATGGTAAGATTCGGAACCACTCGCCGCTCGCCCTGTAGTCGGCCAGCGTGTCGTGGATCAGTGTCTCCGCTGCGTGGCAGTCCTCGAAGTAGACCGCGTAGTGCAGCTTGTAGTCCCTGTCCGGGCAGCCTGTCTGGTAACTGGCGAGCCGGGACTCCGGGTCGAACGCCCGGCCGACCTTGCAGAATGCAGGCCACGCCGGGTTGGTGATGACGTACACGAAGCCGCGCTTCTCGACACCGGCCAGCTCAGCCGCATGGGCTACAGCTATGTCGGAACCGAGAGCACGCAGGCCAGCGGCCGTCTCACGGTAGACGGATCGCTCCTCAGCCGTGAGTGCCAGCCAGTCTGCCTGCCGGGGCGTGCCAGCGATGCGCATTGCCATCAGCCTGATGTCGTTGCGCCGCTTCGCTGCCTCCGGCCGGTCCTTGTAGTACTTAGTGCGTTTCTGCCCACGACTGTCCGATGTCGTAGTCTCCGGCGAGCGGGCATCTGAGTCCGAACGCCTCACCCGCTTCGGTGATTGACTGTGNNCTCGCCTGCTTCGGTGATTGACTGTGCTGCAATCCGTCCAACACGTTCACTCTCCTCTGGTTTGGTTGAAAGTTGTACCTCGTCGTGCACGTTGAGCAGAGGAAGGACGTCGAGTCCCTCGTCTGCGAAGTGGTCGAACATGATGATGAGTGCACGCTTCATCACGAGCGCCCCGGCTCCCTGACATAGGAAGTTGAGGGCACTATGTTTGGACCGCACCGGCACTTTCCGCCCGTCGATCCCACGCAGATACCCCCGCTCGGACGCTCGATGTACCCCGGAGACGAGCTTGCCGAAGGCAGGTAACTGGGACAGCAGACGGGATCGGGAACGCTTCCCAATCGCCGTGATCTTGGACCGTCGCTTGTGTCCGGGCGGGAACGCCTTGTAGAACTTGGCGAGCTTCTCCGCGTTCCACTCGGAGATGACGATGGTGCCGAGCTTGAAGTCGCCAGCCCCGTAGATGAACGCATAGAACCACGTCTTCGCCGTATCCCGTTCGAGTAGGCCGACAGCCTCCCGATTCCGGCTGTGCATGTCAGTGCCATCTTCCTTACGCCCTGCCAGTACGGTCTGAACGTACTCGCCACCGTCGTACTTTGCGAGGAAATGGGCGAGGATGCGTAGTTCGAGAGCATCCGCGTCACAACCCACAATGTCACGACCGGGATCAGCAATAAACAAAGAGCGACACTCGATGCCATAAGGCTTACCAGCGCGAGGCACCTGAGCAAGATTCGGGCCGAAGTGAGACATGCGTCCCGTGCCCGTGCCCAGTTGATCCACCCGTCCATATATCCTCCCGTCGGGCTTGACTGCCTTGATCCACGCCTGCTTGCCTTCGGCGAGCTGCGACAGTCGCTTCTGCACCATCATGTATTCGGCGAACACCTTCGCCTCTGGGAATGGGAGAGCGTCGAGGACATCCTCGTCGATCTTCGGCAAGCCACCGTCGGTGCGTTCAGTCGGCTCCCAGTCGTACTTCCACGTCAGCCTGTTGGGTATGTGCCTACGGCTTCCGGGGTTGNNTATCCTCCCGTCCTTCTTGACGGCCTTGAGCCATGCCTGCTTGCCCTCGGCCAGTTGCGAGAGACGCTTCTGCACGGTCATGTACTCGCCGATGATCTGCGTCTCGGGGAAGGGCAGGGCGCTGAGGATGTCCTCGTCGATCTTCGCCTGCCCCGTGTTGGTCAGCTCGGTCGGCTCCCAGTCGTACTTCCACCGCAGTCGGTTCTCGATCTGCTGGCGGGAGCCGGGGTTGAAGTCGATGAGCTTGAGCTTCTGCACGGGTGCGCCCTTGACGTACCCGAGCTTCTTGTTGTCACGCTTCGGCGTGAACACCTTGCCATCCCGCAGGTAGAACGGCTCGAACGCCTTGCGTGCCTGCTGCTCCAGCTCGTGCAGCTTGGAGTACAGCTTCGAGGCCAGCTCGTTCGCTGCCTCCTCGTCGAACCGCACGCCCACACGTTCCTGCCACCTGATAATCTTGGCGACCTCCGTCTCGATCTCGCACGCTATAGGGCAGCGCGTGAGTCTCTCCTCTTGGAACTCGATGATGTCCACGTTGGCACGCACGTCGTCCATGCAGTAGTCGTCCATCTTCTTCGTGAACGGCATGGTTGCCCACGTGTGACCGTAGTCCTTCGGATCGAAGTCGGTCTTCAGGTGCTTGCCTGCACGCATGGCCCAGTGCTTGAGCTTCTGGCTGCCGGGCACGAGGCCGGGCATCTTACCCTTGCGGATGTTGGCGAAGTCCTTGTCCTTCAGGTCCGGGCACGCCAACTTGCCGAGCACCTGCGAGTCGAAGATGATCTCGTTGTCGAGCTTCATCCCCGTGACGATCTCGATTGCCGGGATGTCATAGCCGATGATGTTGTGTCCTCCGATCTCGTTCGCCTCGTCGAGCCAGCGCAGGCCATCGGCTATGGTACCTGAGCGTGGCGTCCTCTCGTCTGTGTAGTTCCCGTCCAAGTCCTGATAGAACTCGTGATCCGTGAACCTGTATTCGCGACCCTCTCGGCGGTCGAAACCGTTTATGCAATGGAGCTTACTGATTGTGTCCAGCAGCCCATCACTCTCGATGTCGAATACTCGCATCATCTCCTCCGATGAATGTGGTTGAAGAACCGGCGGAACACGTAGCTGCGGGTCAGGGAGACGGCCACGAACGCTGCCGTCAGTCCCAAGTTGTCCATGATCGTGACCTCGTACCCGTACAGGGGGTAGACCAGTTGACCTACCCCCACGGATATGAGGTACCCGATGAGCGTGTTAGCTCCCGCTTCGATGAAGCTCTGCCATTTCGTTTGCATCGCGTTCGATCTCCTTCTGCAAGTTGGCGAGCGCACGCCACACGACCTTC
>JABAOG010006774.1_pt1 | contig 19814 bp, 21 predicted proteins | sample 7062131 | NCBI WGS metagenome assembly JABAOG01 (sample SAMN14538629, study PRJNA623070) | marine sediment metagenome | biome: marine biome [ENVO:00000428]; feature: marine pelagic biome [ENVO:01000023]; material: deep marine sediment [ENVO:00002113] | place: India: Arabian Sea | collected...
TACGGTTACACTGACACCAGATGATGACGACATACCAGCCTTCCACATGCCGGTCGCGGTGTATGTATCCGCTTCAACCAATCCAGATACAGCCTTCAAAGTAGTTGACGAACCGACGGTTGCCGTGCATGGAACCTCATCCTACACTGTTACCATCAGCAACAGCAATACGGTCACCTCGACCTTCTACCTGACGGACACACTGCCTGCTAATGCGGTCTATGTACCGATGTCGGGAAGTGAAGGTGTCAGCTACATCACGGATACCAATACCCTGACATGGTCTGGTGATGTTGGACCATCCGGTATGGAACTAATCTCTTACTCACCGATATTTGGTACTTACATTCCATTGTCAGACTACTTCTCGCCATTTGGCTTCCCAAGTGGTGGCGAGGATGATGGATGCTGGGGTATCAATGTTCCATCATTTGATTATATGGGTCAGACATATTCGTATGTGATCATGTCGATGAATGGAACCTTGGAAGTAGGAGGAGCTTCTCTCTCCTGTACTGGTGGTGGAAATCACATGGTACCAGAAGCAGATGGAATTAATAATCTGCTTGCCCCTTGGTGGACTGATCTTAATTTCACCAATTCCGGTGAAATTTATGTCGGTGTGTTAAATACTGGTTATGGACAATTCACCATATATGAATGGGAAGATGCGCCTCATTTCGATAACGAAGCTGATACGGCCAATTTCCAGATCTGGATAAGGAATGGTGGTGAAGAAATCTGGTATGCATATCCGACGGATTGGATTTCTGGTACAGTCCATAATGCTACCATCGGGTTTGAAGACGCAAGTGGAACCGCTGGAGCAACATACTACTACAATGGAACAGGTACTGTCCCGACTGGTAATGAAGAACTTGTTGTCACGATCACTACCAGCCCGCCAGCCGTTGTCAATTACGACCTGATGAACACAGGTGGCGAATATGTACTCAACGAAGTTGATGTCACGGATGGCCTGGACTTGGTAGAAGCCTGGGCTTACGCCGAAATCACAACAATCGATATTTACCTCCCAATCATTGCGAAGTAAGTATCGCATTAACAACCCAAAAAGGTAGAGGGTTCTGCCCTCTACCTCCCATAAACAAAAACAAGGCTGCCGGCAACGGCAGCCTTGCGTTTTCAAGCTTCTCAGGAACCTATATCAGGACTACCTGAGCAGCCTGGACGCCTTTCGGACCTTCTTCGATTGTGAACTCGACTTCCTGGCCCTCATCCAGACGGCGGTAGCCATCCATGGTGATGGCGGAATAATGCACGAACACATCATCTCCACCATCGCGGCCGATGAACCCATAACCCTTTCGGGCATTGAACCACTTCACGGTTCCTTTAATTCTGTCTTCCATCTTACTCAAACTCCATTCTTTGTATTTCTCTATCGCTGATGACTAGATTTCAGCAAACACAGGCGTAAAAATATCATGGCCTGCATGGAATGTCAAGAGGAATGGGGATGGCTGTCAACAGAAATTCAAAAGTGAACTGTCTCATGATAAATATGATCCAAAAAGGGCATCAGCATCGCGGGATAATCGAACTTATGGTGACTGCAGGATCGAATTGTCCTTACCGATACTCTCTCCCAGGTTTCTTCAATCGAAGATACTCGTCTGGTCCCGTGCGAAGAGATACACCGCTACAATTTCCTTCAAGTTCATTTCATTACCAAAGAAATCCCTGTGATCCGCTATGAGCTTGCTTTGAAAAATCATCGATCTTTATTCCGCCCTTTTTCTATCCCAAAACCGTATTCATCTCCCAAAGATGTGTTTTGCATTCGCCAGCATCGGATTTCCGATGGTTATCGGAAAATATCAATCGCTGGTCATTCTTTCCAAATCCCCAAGATCGAACCTAGAGATGATGTTGAAATCCGTATTTGGACCTCTACATATTTCGTCCACACGACGCATTTGCTATTGATTGAAGTCGATAACATGGATCAATTTTGATTGCGTATTCAGATTTGGAATTTTTCGGGGTTCACCTTTTAAGTTTTGTTGAGTTCACTTTTGAACTTTTCCTAACAGCGAAGGAATTGGATATCACATTGAAATGTTTGGGTGAGTCAATAGAAGTATTCATTATTTAAAAAAGAAATTGTCCTGCACGGCACACCCTGCGCGCCGGTACCAATCCGAGAATGGTGCGCAAGACAAGACTAATCAATTATCCGCCTGCCAGAGCACCGATGATCAGGAATGCTTCGTCACCATTGACGATCGGATCAGGCAGGGGCGCGTCCGGTGATTCGAGGGAGAAATCCTCTCCGCAGGCGAAGAAGCGGATGAAGGCGCGTCGTTCTTGGGTGACATGATCACGGATCGTCCCGCGCAGCACCGGGTATTCGGCTTCCAGTGCATCCAGGATGGAGCGCTGGGTGACGGAACCTTCGACGTTGATCTCGACTTCGCGTTTTGTGTTTGCCAACGTATGCAGGTGATAGGGGAGAACGACCCGGATCATGGCAGCGTCTGGACCTCAACGGACAATATTTTTGGTAGATTTTCGGCGATCGGCATCCAGGAATCGCCCGAATCCGGGGAGACATATACCTGTCCGCCGGTGGTGCCGAAGTAGATGCCGCAATCCTCCAGGCTGTCGACGGCCAGGGCGGTGCGGTATATGTTAACATAGCAATCGCTCTGCGGCAGGCCATTGGTCAGGGCTTCCCACTCATCGCCTCCGCTGCGGCTGCGATAGACCCTCAGCTTACCTTCTGGGGGATAGTGCTCGGAATCACTTTTAATCGGGATTACGTAAATCGTTTCCGGCTCATGGCTGTGAACAGCAATGGGAAAGCCGAAATCGCTCGGCAAATTACCACTGACTTCGTTCCACTGATCGCCAGCGTTATCGCTGCGCATTACATCCCAGTGTTTCTGCATAAACAGAACACCCGGGCGCGATGGATGCATGGCGATATTATGGACGCAGAAACCCACATCTGTATCCTCATCGGGAAGCTCGTTCTGGATCTTCAGACCTTTATTGATCGGAAGCCAGGTCTGTCCGCCATCTTCACTTCGGAAAGCTCCCGCGGCGGAAATGGCGACGTACATCCGGTCGTGGTTGGTGGGATCCAGTAGGATGGTGTGCAGACATAACCCACCAGCACCGGGCTGCCAGGTGTGTCCTTTGACGTCTCGAAGCCCAGGCAATTCCTTCCAGGATTGACCGCCATCCGTGGTTTTGAATAAAGCGGCATCCTCGACACCGGCGTATACGGTATCCGGATCGGTCAGCGATGGTTGCAGGTTCCAGACGCGGGTGAATTCCCAGGGATGCTGGGTACCGTCATACCACAGGTGGTTGCCGGGGTTGCCTTCATAGGTGAACTGGTTATCGACCGGGTTCCAGGTCTTGCCACCATCATCAGACCGCTGGATCAATTGACCGAACCAGCCGGACGACTGGGAAGCGTATAGCCGGTCCGGGTCTGCAGGTGAGCCGTTGACGTGGTAAATTTCCCAACCAGCGAAATGCGGCCCGCTGACCTTCCAATCCTTGCGGTTGGCGTCAGATGTCATGATGAATGCCCCTTTGCGGGTGCCAACCAAAACACGTACTTTATTCATCGATCTGCTCCTGTTCGTTAATCTGCGGAATTATGGAATACTCAAACGCCTTTATTTTAGAACAAATATTCTATTGAGTCAATAGGATAAATTCTATCAAAATAGGAATATTACAACAATTATACCAATAACTTGTGGTAAATAGCAGGCAATCTATCTGGTTGTGCCTTCCAGGATAGGAGCTCACTTCTCACAATTCAATGGTAAATTATAGATGTAACAAAACCCAGATCTTCTCGTTTTATATAGGAGGACAGTATATGACAATGTGGAGAGTAACGGTTGCACCGATTGAGAATCTAAATGCATGGAAATCCTTCGTGAATCAAGGAATAATTGGAATTGGTTGGCCATCCCGCGAGTTTGAAACTGACCAATCGGTAGTTCAATTCAAGCAAATCCAAATTGGAGATTGGATCGTCGCTCACGTACCAGCAAGTCATGGTGGAGGACCAACCATAGCTCTTGGGATTGGACGAGTCGTTGGGCCATATCAAGAAATCAATCAATCTGATTTGCATCCAGCGGATAACTGGAGTGGACGATTCAGGAGACAATATCCCGTTAAGTGGAGGCTGGCTGAGCATTTATTACGAGGAATTCTGAAAGTATGGCTACCAACTGTACGCAAGTTATCCCCAGAACAGGAAGAACAAGTCTTAGAGTTATTTGATGTATAACAAACAAGTTCCTTTCAGGGTGTGCCTTACCTGCTGTTTGTTTATGGGCAAGGGTGTGCAGCGCGCACCCTACGCCAACTGACCAGTATTCTGTTGTGGGTGTTTCTGTTTAGAAGATTATCTAGTTCTGATCCATTTTTACCTTCAGCGGCGACAGCTGGATGGTTTCGAAAGGCATTTCAATACCGGCTTTGGTCATGGCTTTGAAGACCCGCTCCTGCAGTTCAGCTTTTTGGGAGATATGCATACGCTCGTCTTTGATCCAAGCCTGTAATTCCAGAGCGATATTGTAGTCGTTGAGCTGGGTGACGATCACGCGCGGGGGTGGGGTGTCCAGGTAATCCGGATCACCTTCGATCACGCTCAATAACACCCGGCGAGATTTATCTACATCTTCATTGACACCGATGGTCACCTGGACATCCAGCCGCAGATTGGGGAAGTTGGTGTAGGAGGTGACCGTCTTGTTGATGATCTCCGCATTGGGAACCGCCAGCATCTTACCATCCGGGGTGATGATGCGGGTTGAGCGCATGGTGATCTCTTCGACGCGCCCGTAGAACTCACCGACCTCGACCAGGTCGCCGATCACGAAGGGACGGTCAAGAAAGATCAGGATGCCGGAGATCAGGTTGGAAAAGGCATCCCGGGCGGCAAACCCGATCGTGATGCCGGCAATCCCCAAGGATGCTAACAACCCGGCGGTGTCGATGCCCACAATCGAAAAGGCATTCACCAATCCAATCAGCAGGATGGTGTATTTGACGATGGTATTAATGAAGGATTGAGAGGTCTCATCCAGATTTGATGAGCCGTAGAAGATGGACAGGACCAAACGGAGGATGACCCATAGTAAGTAAAATGCAGCAATAGTAAAGACAGCCAGCACAAAATTGACCGTGAAATCGGCGATTGCCGTACCGATCGTTTCCGGATTGAAAAACTCCCGGATGTGTTCGAGAATTGCTTCGAGAATGTTCATCTAGACAATTATAAAGTAATCTACCGTTTATAACACTTCATTACTCATCCATTACGGAAATCGGATGTGGATAGACCTGATTGAAGAGATAACCCTCCTGGTTGAAGGGATGTTTCATCGGTTGCCGGTTGCCAGCAACATCCTTGGCACGCGTCATCAGAACATGCTTGCCGGGAACGGCGTTCCACTGGAATTCGAACCGGGTCCAGGCGTGTTCGATAAAAGGCGGAAGCAGACGAGCCTGATGCCAGGTTTCTCCACGATCAGCACTCCACTTGACCTGAAGGATGCGACCGTGGGGTGAGCGGGCGATACCTGTCAAGCGGTGGGTGCCAGCGGATAGATTTGCCGGATAGGGCAGGGCCAGCGAACTCTTGATGTTTTGCGTGGTGATCAGTCCGCCTTTTGCCGGGGCGTATTTTTCAGCTGGCCATTCCGGACCATAGAGCACGTACAGTTCTGTATTGCGCTGTACCCACACCTTGCTGGAAGACACCGTGATGCTCCCCAGCCACTTGATGCTGTTCGAGCCGATCCAGCCCGGGACGACAGCCCGCAAAGGGAAACCGTGATCGGCAGGGAGGGTTTCACCGTTCATGCGGTAAGCCAGCAGCGTTTCCGGGTCCATGGCGACCTCGATTGGAATGGGCCGATTGGTGCCGCCTTCGGGTGCGTCCTGGTCAAGCCCCATTAAATTGACATCGACCGCATTGGGTTGTACTCCCGCCATTTCCAGGATTGTGCGCAGCTGAACGCCATCCCAGACAGCGTTGCCAATCCCACCCATGTGCCACATCGTATAAACGTTGCCATGCGGTCTTTTTCCGTGGACTTCTTCGAACAACCTTCGCCCGTTGCCGGCGCATTCAATATAGCTGACGATGGTGTGGGATGGTAGGTTTTTAATCTCTTCGAGGGAGAGTTCCAGCGGACGCTCGATCGCGTCCCCTTTGACCTGCAGGCGGTAGTTATCTGCATTGACCTTTGGTGTGCCGATCATATTGCAGACGAAGAAGAGTTCATTGGGAGTGATGAAGGAATCCAGGTCTTCAGGTCGTGTTTCCAGACTTGTTTTGTGCTGGATGAAAGGGGTCGGGTCTTTTGCAAATTTCTCTTGATCTTCGGACATCATACCCTCCAGAAATCGTTTATTTGAGAAATTCATAAGCTGCTGATGTAAATTCTACCGCATCCTTGCTAAAAGGAAATGCACGCGATCATGTAACGTTCTCGGGACATTTGTTCTCACTTCACTAAATGTATTGAACTCTATCTTTGTGCCGCCTCCCAACCTAAAATCGCTTTTTTGCGGGTCGACCCCCAGCGGTACTGGTGAGCTTTTCCTGTGCTGCGGATGACCCGGTGGCAGGGGATCAGGTAGGCGACCGGGTTGTTGGCGACGGCGTTAGCCACTGCCCGCGCTGCAGTTGGCTTGCCCATTTTGTTGGCGACGTCCCCATATGTGACCATCGAACCTGGCGGCACTTTCAGCAACGCCTGCCACACCTGGTATTGGAAGTTGGTACCTTTCAAGTGCAGGTGGAATTCCCGGCGCTTCTCCGGTTTGTAGGGAGAGAATAATTTTCTAACAACCTCGCCGGTCAGCTCTTGTTCTCGCACAAAGGTCGCTTCCGACCATTCGCTTTTTAGCTGCTCGATTACCTGTTCTTCACCGTCTGGTGAGATGAAGCGCAGGGCGCAGATGCCGCGTTCGGTGGTTGCCAGCAGGCACTCGCCGAAAGGTGATGGATGGATCCCGTAATGGATCACCAGGTCTTTACCCAGGTTTTTATATTCACCTGGGGTCATCGCCTCGAAAGTGACGAACAAATCGTGCAGCCTGCCCGGGCTGGAAAGACCGGCGTCCAGGGTGGTGTCAAAAATGGATTGGGCTTCCTGTAAGCGTTCTTTAGCGTATTCTACCGTTAGATAATGGAGGAATTGTGAGGGCGTCACTCCTGCCCAGCGTTTGAAGGTCCGCTGGAAGTGGTACTTGCTCAGATGCACACTGGCAGCGATTTTCTCCAGGCTTGGCTGGTCCTGAAAATTCTCTTCCAGGTAGCCGATCGCCTTCTCGACCGTTTTATACTGTTCGGATAACGCGTACTTTTCGTTCATCATGGACATATTGTACGACTTTTAATGCCCCAAATCCACCCGGATCTTGCGGTACTATGGGAGGGAAGAATTATCATACTGGGATTTGATACCATAAAACTTCACTCCGGAAAATTCTAAGGTGGAGCTTATTTGGATATTCTACAATAACAAAGAAACTCCTGGTGGTTGATTGGTTCTCGTCGTGTTGGACAGCATATTGCTCATCCACTTCCATTTTAAATGAATTGGTGTGTCAGAAATGGAAAGGTTCAATGCGAACCGGCGACCCGTTCCGTATTTCCGGAGAATGAAGGGACAAGGTTTTGGATGATGAATTACACAAGATCTCTTATAAATGTCATTATCGCGCTGGCTAGTTTTCTGACGGGTTGTGCCGAGATTGCTGACCCCGTACTGCCAACCGACCAGCAGAGCCAAACTGCCGAAACGCGTGAGGGAGGATCAGTCCAGTTCACACCTACCGCAGGCCTGGAAGCATCCATGACGGGAACGCCCACTAGTACAGCTACACTCTCTCCCACTCCGGCTGTCACGATTTCAGCGACCTCTACGCCTCCTCAAGCAACAATCGCGCCTGAGGTTTCTGCATATCTTGAGGAGGCTTACACGATCATGTATGAGAATTCGATTCGGCGGGATTTGATCAACTGGGAAGGATTCCGTACGCGATTTGAAGCAAAGATCAATGCCGTCCAGCCTGAAAGCTTCGAAGACGCCCATGGGATCATTGATCAGGCAGTAGGTTGGCTCGGTGACAACCACAGCGTATTTATGGCACCCGGCGAAGTCGATACCTGGGTCGGAGATCTACAGGTGCCTGCATCCAGGTTTGAAGCTCAGCTTTTGGAAGGCGCTTATGGATACATTTCTGTTCCATCATTTTCCAGCGGCTCAGATGAAGCAAACAACGAGTTCGCAACCGTACTTCAGGCGGAGATTGCTGAAATTGATCAGCAGCAACCTTGTGGATGGATCATAGACTTGAGGTCGAATTTTGGCGGAAACATGTGGCCGATGATTGCCGGTATTGGTCCGATATTGGGTGAAGGTGTATTTGGAGAAAACATACGGGCGGATGGAGGCACAATCGTTTGGCGCTATGAGGATGGTCAGGGATGGTGGGGAGATGAACTGCTGGCTCAAACAAATGATCAACCGGTCGTACTGCACGAAGAATTGCCCCCTTCGGCTATCCTGCTAGGAAGAGGTACAGCCAGTGCCGGAGAGGCTGTAGCTATTGCCTTCAAAGGGCGGCCTAACACCCGATTTTTTGGACAGGCTACAGCAGGATTGACCACTGCCCCCGAACCTTATTCACTGAATGATGGGGCGATCATATTCCTGAGTGACTCCTATATGGGAGACCGGAATGGTCGTGCGTATACGGTAGATGTCGCGCCAGATGAGGAATTATATCTTGGGGATTCCTTTGATGCTCCAATTGAATGGTTGAGTTCCCAAGCCGCCTGTAATTAAATCTTTGGTTCCATTGCTCCGCATCAACAGCTGAGCGCTTGATCGAAATTAATAATGGATCCAGGCGGATTCCCACATATAATCAAAATATGAATGAGCAAGTAGCTCTCCGCAGGTTCTCCCTGACCAGCCGGATCAGCCTGTTTACCCTGTCGGCGGCCACACTGGTCTTCGAGATCAATCTATCGCGGTTGTTCTCGGTGACCCAGTTCTACCATTTCGCTTTCATGATCGTCAGCCTGGCACTATTAGGCTATGGTGCTTCGGGTACCTACCTGGCAATTTTTCCCAACACTGGTCGAAAGAACCCTGACCCGATGTTGNNACCTACCTGGCTATTTTCCCCAACACCGGTCGAAACGAACCAGACCGTGCGCTGAGTGCGCTTTCTCTTGGTGCGGCATTGAGCATCCTGGGTGCCTACTGGTTGATCAACGCCCTGCCTTTTGACTCCTTCAGCATCGCCTGGGACCGTCGCCAGATCATAATCCTGGCTTTGCACTATGCTGCCCTTGCACTTCCGTTCTTCTTCGGCGGAATGGCAGTCGGTCTCCTGTTGGGAGCCTTGCCGCGCTCGGCAGGGAACGTTTATGCCGTCAACCTGACCGGTTCAGCACTTGGCTGCCTGGGTGCACTGGTCTCGCCGCTGGCTTTCGGTGGGGAGGGGACAGTGGTGCTCAGCAGTGGACTGGCGGCAGCGGCAGGATTGGTACCGTTGTTCACCGGGGGGAAGCGAAATATAGTTAAGGTCATCGTCAGCTTGCTGTCCGGTGTGGTGTTAGTCTTTACTTCCATTAACCTCGGAATGCAGCTCAGACAGGGTGAGGTTTTGCCAATATTTCGACTCAATATTTCACCTTACAAGAGTCTGTCGTACGCTCTGCAGTTCCCCGGTGCTGAGATCATCTCCCAGGAATGGAACGCCTTCTCGCGGGTCGATATCGTCCGCAGTGATGGTGTACGCTCGCTTCCTGGAGTCAGCTTTCGCTATCCGCAGACGCCCCCTCCAGAACTTGGTCTTTTTGTGGATGCCGATGATCTCAACCCGGTGGTGCTTCCCGGGGCTGACCTGGACTTTTCACCGCACATGCTCTCTGCCCTGGCATATGAACTCAAGCCGCAGGCCAGCACCCTGTTGTTGGGTCCGCGCGGTGGGTTGGATATCCTCACTGCTCTTGAGCAAGGTGCAGGTAAGGTGACTGCTGTTGAGCCCAACCCGTTGATCGTCGAGGCAGCTGACCACATTTATGTTCAAGGGCAGGTTGATACCGTCATCGAGACCGGGCGCAGCTACCTGCGGCGTTCCAGGGACCAATTCGATATCATCCAATATTCACTTTCCAGCACCTATCACCCGGTGCGTTCCGGTGCCTACAGCCTGGCGGAGGATTACACGTACACCCTGCAGTCCTTTGATAACTCCCTGGATCGGTTAGATGAGAACGGCATCCTGGTCGTGACGCGCTGGCTCCAGGTACCCCCCAGCGAATGGCTGCGGGCTTTCACCCTGTCTGTCACCGCACTGGAAGATTACGGCATCGACCCGTCGGAGAATATCGTCGCCATCCGCAGCTACAACCTGGGGATGCTGCTGATCAAGAAAACACCCTTTACCAGCGGTGAACTGCAGATTGCGCGGACTTTCGCGGCAGAACGGGCTTTCGATCTGGTTTATTTGCCAGGACTTAAGCCTGAGGAGACCAACCGGTACAGTGTGCTGGATGATCCAGTGTATTACCAGGCGTTCACCGGGTTCCTNNATCCGGTGTATTACCAGGCGTTCACCGGGTTCCTGCAGGCACCTTCAAGGCAGACCTGGTTGGGCGAGTACCCGTACGAAGTCTCGCCGCCAACGGACAATCACCCCTTCTTTGGGCATTATTTCAAATGGTCGCAAGCGCCACAGATCATCGCCGAACTAGGACGCACCTGGCAGCCTTTCGGCGGGGCGGGTTATTTCGTGCTGCTGGTGCTGCTCGCCCTGACGCTGGTAATGGCTGTAGTGATCATCATCCTGCCCCTGCTGCTGACCCGTGGCACACCCCCGCCCAGAGGGATCACCACGGCTACCTTAACCTACTTCGGGTTGATCGGACTGGCTTTCCTGCTGGTGGAGATCCCATTGATCCAGCGCTATATCCTGTATCTGGGTCATCCATCCTACGCACTGACGACTGCCTTGTTCGCTATCCTTCTGTTTTCGGGTATCGGCAGTTACAATGCGCACCGTTTCTCCCATCGTATTGCTCTGGCAGTTCTCGTCGGGGTTGCACTGCTGACCCCATGGTTGCTGTCACTTCTGTTCAGCTGGACGCTGGGTCTCCCCCTGGTATTCCGCCTGTTCATAGCGGTTCTATCTCTGGCACCGCTGGGTTTCCTGATGGGTATGCCCTTCCCTGGGGGGATCAGTAAACTGGAAAGCGCCGCCCCGCGGTTGATCCCCTGGGCATGGGGAGTCAACGGAGCGCTTTCTGTGATCTCATCCATACTGGCTGCACTGATTGCACTGTCTTTTGGTTTCAGCTTGACGCTGCTGGCCGGGGCGGCCTGCTATGCGGGGGCCTGGCTGGTTGTCCCGAGATTGAAGGTCTGATTATTTCCCAAACTCTTCAGACGAAAGCGAACAAATCAACGACAAAGCGTAAATTTGTGGTTCGGGACGTGAACCTGGATATCACATTGTCGCCCCGCGGCACCTGCTGCCTGTGCCCTTCAGGATGCAGGTCGTGCGAGGGGTCGCTTCAATTATCTGTATCACGAATCCAAACTGGAAACTTGGAGATCCTGGTTTGTCTGCCTGGTTAGATTTAGATTGGGGAATATAACGATCCCTCGGTTGGTTTCCTCCCGCGGGATGACAAGACCGGGACGATTGCCTGTCTATTTGACTTGAAACTCTCGGACCTGAATATGCTCATTCCTCCCGCGTGAACGGAACAAATGAGACAGCGCCCATATTGCGCGAAACCAGTTCGCCATCTTCCATGCGGAACTGCCACAGAGTCTGGTAGCCTCCCGGTGGGCCGATCGGGACGACGATCGTACCTCCCAGTGCCAGTTGATCGGTCAGCGGTGGAGGCAGGTGGTCCGGAGCGGCAGTGACGATGATCGCATCGAATGGAGCATGTTGCTCCCAGCCGAAATAACCGTCGCCCTGCTTGGTGACCACATCCGTGTAGCCAGCCTGGCGCAGGTCTTCGGCGGCGCGTTCAGCCAGCTCAGGGATGATCTCGATGCTGTAAACCTCCACGAAGCCCAGCTCCGCCAGCACGGCCGCCTGGTAGCCTGAACCGGTNNTCGGTCATCCAGGCGACGATAAACGGCTGGGAAATGGTTTGCCCGAAGCCGATCGGGAGCGGGTGGTCCTCGTAAGCCTGGTCTTGATAATCCTCCGGCACGAAGTGATGCCGCGGCACGGTTCGCATGGCGCGCAGCACGTCCTCGTCTTCCACACCGCGGGAGACGATCGTTTCCTCGACCATGAATTCACGCCACTGGACGAACGGATCTTCCGCCGTGGGTTCTACGGCGGTCTCGGCAGCGGTGGCTTGCACCTGGGTGGTTGGCGGCGGTGATGCTGTTGGTGTGGAATCGGTCTGGGCGCAGGCGGTCAGGATAATCAGGGTGAACAGGGTAAGCCTAAGTCGTTTCATCTTAAATGATGATACCGGAATTGGCCTGGTGAGGCAAGAGGACGACGATTGTTGATGAGTACATGAAAACGAAAAAGACCGTTTCAATTGCTACAAATAGACAACAAGACCTATGTCACCAGAACAACTGTAGCCTATCCATTTCTAAAAACTAAACCAACAATGACATCTCGGTCAGTTTTGAAAAATTGGTAGGGAACATTCTTTCCGATGCTTCTATCGATATATTGGTAAACACACTTCACCACGTATTACCGTGCATTTTCAAAGTATGAAGTCGTCTATAAACCAGATCTCATAAGGATGTACTTTAATTCTCAGTGTTACTTTTATTTGGATATTTGGCTTTGATCAATGGTTCAAGACGACGAAAATCATCTAGTAGCTTAAATGCTTCTACATACCAGATAGCTAAATCAATATGTGTATTACCTCGCCAAGGTCTATTGGATAAATCCGTAGGGTATCTCGCATATTGGTTATGTGGAGTTTGTTGTGATGACTGTACAAGCTCATCAACAGCACAGGCGAAGTTAAATCTTTCACCAGGATACAGATTTTTATACTGGGCAAACAATTGATCAAGATGATGGTGCATGGGAATATCCTTTTTTGATTGTGAAATACTCCCCTTAATAAATAACTCCATTGCATGCTCCATTATCGAAACGGACACTTTGGCATGGTGAAAGGTATCATTTACCTTTTCTTCTATCATTCCCTCAAGAAGATAAACGCAGCATTCTTGATTCGCTTTAGCCATTAGGAACCAGTGATCGGCTTCTGAACAATCCTCATAATCCCATGAAAAACGAGGAATCCGTTGATTGCCTATTTCTTCAATATTTAATGTCATAATATAAAACCTTTTACCCTTGTGATAATTATTATTGATCTATGGAATGAGTTTGCTGTAATGGATGCATGACTAAATGGAATAATATATATAAAACGCCGGGCATCCCTGGCATGGATTCTGATAACTGGCACACGTCTCGCAGTTCGCGCCGCACGGAATTTCTTTCGCATTGCCGGTGCGCAGTTCGTGCCCGGGGAACAGATCCAGCAGGCTGTCATCTCTCCTGAACCGGACTTTCCTGGCACCCAGGTACTCGGGATGCAGCACCAGGGTGTTGCCCTCCTGGCTGAAATCACCGTGCTGCTGTTGCTTCAATTCGATTGCCAGGATGAAGACCTGATTGTCCTTCGTTCCACGATTGACGATTGGCCACACCGGGCAGCCTTTGTATTGAGCGATGAAACTCTCGGCTTCACCGGTGGAGGCGAAATCGATTAGGTAAAGACCAGACATGAAGTCATCTTGGTTTGAGAAGCAAGTCATGGCAATAATATCAACCCTTTTTTAATTTTCGTTTTCGTACTCACCCAAACATCGGGTGCGATGCATCCTGAGTAGTTTTCGATAAGATCAGGTGCTAGCCAGCTTATTCTGGATTATAGATTTATTATATATCCATTCCCCTCCTCCAAAATTCTTGACACCCTCGCCACCTTCCCCATATAATTCGGTGTTCCGATCAATATAAAGAGGTGCGGAACCAACACGGCACCTCAAAAATCAAATATAATCTACACACAATATCTAAGCGATGAATCAGGAGCGATCTTTATGACTACTTTGTCCATCCCTGGCAGGGCATTCTGGCATACCTGGCGCAGGACATTGGTCCCGCTGGCACTGCTGCTGCTGGTGGCGGCAACCAGTTTTGTCGTCAAAGCAGCACCGTTGGAGCAGGCGGACCCGGAGGATGCCGAGTTCCTCTTCTCTGGTCAGCTGCTGGACACGCAGGGTCAGCCCGTTGACGCAGCGAGCATCCATGTGGGTGAGGCCGAGACGGAGAGCCAGGAAGACGGCTCGTGGTCCCTGGCACTGGCGGAGATGCCGGCCAGCGGTGAAGACCTGGTCATCGAACGTCCGCATTTCGCCTCCCAGACCATAGCTATCGATTCAAACGTCCGCCAGGCGCTTGAAGAAAGAGGCTCTTACAACACCGGTCCGCTGACCCTGGAACGGCGTATCACCATCGGCTTTTGGGTGGCAACCATCTCTTTTGTCCTGGTATTGCTGCTGATCGCCCTGGAAAAACTTCACAGCACGACAGCAGCCCTGTTCGGTATGTCGCTGGTATTCATCAGCACCTTCATCGGTCAGGCTTTTAATTCGGATTGGTATATTTTTAATTTCGAGCGCGGCATCGAGTATATCAACTGGGAAGTCATCTTCCTGGTGATGGCCATGATGATCGTCATCGCCATCATCGAGGAGACCGGCATTTTCCAGTGGACTGCCTTCCAGGCATACCGCCTGAGCGGGGGCAGGTTATGGCTGCTGGTGCTGATCCTGATGCTGGTCACCGCCGTCGCCTCTGCTCTGCTGGACAACTTCACCACCATGCTGCTGATGACTCCGATCAGCCTGCAGATCGGCATCGCCCTGGGCATCAATCCATTGGCGCTGATCATCCCAGAGGTGATGGCTTCCAATGTCGGCGGCATCACCACGTTGATCGGCACCCCAACCAATATCATTATCGGTGCTTACGCAGATATCGGCTTTACTGACTTTCTGATCAACCAGACCGTCGGCGTCCTTGTAGCGCTGGCGTTAATGGGCGGCTTTGTGGTTTGGTTTTACCGCAAAGAACTGTTCAAAGGCAGCGGCGGCATTTCGGAAGTCCTGTATGAGCGATTGGAGAAGAACGCCCAGATCCGGGAACCGAAGGTGCTGATGAAATCAGGCGTGGTGTTCTTGCTGATCATCGTTGGATTTGTGCTCGGTGAACAGTTCCACATTGTGCCGGCTGTTCCAGCTTTGATCGGTGCCACCGCGCTGCTGATCTGGCTCAAACCGGATGTGCAAAAGCTGATCAAGGCAGTAGACTGGACGACGCTGGTATTTTTTATGGCTCTATTTATCCTGGTTGGTGCGGTACAGGAAGTCGGTTTAATCAGTTCGATCGCCTTGGCAGTAAGTGGATTGGTTGGGGAGAGCCTGCCGCTGGCCGTATTTTTCATCGTCTTCGGCGTTGGCACCCTGTCGATCGCGATCGCCAATATCCCCCTGGCGGCATCCATGCTCCCGGTAGTAGAATTTCTGACCGGATCGGTGCCTGGAGCCAGCGGAAAAGTTTTGTACTATGCCCTCTCGATGGGTGCGGCGATGGGCGGCAACGGCTTTTTGATCAGTGCTGAAGCTAACCTGGTAACGGCAGGTATCACCGCCCAGGCGGATTCTCCCATCTCTTTCAAGGAATTTATGAAGATCGGCTTGCCGGTCACTTACCTGACTTTAACTGCCGGTTTCTTATGGCTGGCTATTCGCTTTGCAATTTTCGGTTCGTAATTGTACTCAAGGAGTGTTTCTGATGTCTGTTATTCTGTGTCCCACCCGCGGCGGAAAATCCAGTGTACCCAACCAGAAATGGGCGATCCAGCATGCCAAAGAACAGGGCGCGCATCTGATCTTCCTGTATGTCTCCAATGTGCGCTTCTTGGATCACCTCTCCAGTCCGCTGCTGGTGGATGTCTCCCATGAACTGGATGAAATGGGCGAGTTCTTATTAGAAATGGCGCGCGACCGTGCTCGTAAAGAAGGAATCGATGCGGAAATCATGGTGCGCCATGGTGGATTCCGCGAAGCAGTGGTCGAAGTGATTGAAGAGAAGGACGTCGATACAATTGTGATCGGCAAATTCACTGCCCAAACTGGCTTGACGACGGCGGAGTATATCGATCTGCTGGCGGAGGCTATCCGTGAAACCGGGGTTGAAATGCTGGTAGTCGATTCCGGCGAGCTGGTGCAGCGTTACATATCCCCAAAGGTTGAGGAAGAAAATAAGGCTGAATCAAATTCACTGGAGTGATTCCAGTCAGATTTTTCTGCCCCGGCGCGTTACAAGATTTCCTGCAAACAGGAAATTTTATAATTGATCCTCAAGAAAGTCAGATTGAGACCTGTGAATTCTTTACAGGTCTTCTTTTTGTCTTAGTAGTGCAGCGGTCGCCCGAGTGTTCTCTTCGAGAGCCAGAAGGACGAAGATGCCCTCTCCCATAGCGTAAAAGGTCAGGGCTAATGCACCGCCATTAATGATCGCAAATAGACTGGCAAGCAGTCCCCCGACAACACCTCCGAACATGCCGCTCATACCTCCGCTGCCGAATTCGCGTGAGAAGCTGTCCATCGCCGCTCCTCCGAAGACACTGGTGGCGCATAGAGCGATTGCGATCAGTATCGTTATGACTGCTGTGATCCCCCCGATGATTTTGTAAATTGTAGCGATCGTTCTGAGAGCTGTATATTTCTTTTCCATTTTCGCCTCCTCCTGGTTCAATTGAATTATGATGAATTATTGTCCTTAATGATTATATATCGAATATCTTGCAACTCCAATATTTGCTGGTTTCGATCACCTGGATGTCTTTCCTTCCCTGGATGTGATGAAATTCCGTGCCGATACAGGTCATTTGTCATTTGTTCGTACTCGAGGTAGCCGCTAAAATTATATGGCAGACCATAAAAATAATAGAGAAAAAATTATGTCAAACCATACAATACACGCGATGAGTGAAAACGAGCAAATGTACCTGGTGGCGATTGCCCGTCTGCAGGACGAAAATAACCAGGAATTGATCTCGTTGTCTGAATTAGCCAGTGCTCTTTCCGTCCAGCCGGTGTCTGTCAACCAGATGATCCGAAAAATGGATGAAGAAGGATTGGTGAATTATCACCCGTATAAAGGGGTTGAATTCAAACCCGAGGGGCGGCAGCTGGTGCTGCGAATTCTGCGCTACCGTCGGCTGTGGGAAGTCTTTCTGGTTACTCACTTAAAGATGCCATTGGATGAAGCGGATAAATTAGCCTGCCGCATCGAACATGTCACCTCAGACGATGTNNGACCCGATTCCTCAACTGGATAAAGGTCAGATGGTATTTCTTGAGGGGTTTCCTTTGTCGGATCTGGCATTGGGGGAGACCAGCAAGGTGAAACGGATTCAGTCGGATGTTTCATCCCTAAAATTCCTGGCAGACGAAGGCATCCTGCCGGGTACGGAAATCCGGGTTTTAGCAGTGGGCAGCAGTGGGGAAATGCTGCTGGAGACATCGAAAAATCGCCTGCACCTATCCGCAGATTTCGCTAAAGCGATCATCGTTGATCAACCCTCCAATAATCAAATCCAGTCATAAATAAGAGATTTCAAGATGATTCCATTGAGTGATCTAAAAATTGGTGAACGCGGTGTTATCCGCAAACTGAATTTCCGCGGTGCTGTCCGCCAGCGACTATTGGCAATGGGACTTGTACGGGGTGAGACAGTCCTTGTTAGACGCGTGGCTCCATTGGGCGACCCGACAGATTATATAGTTAAAGGCTATCATCTTACCATGCGCAAGAAAGATGCTCAGGAAGTGCTGGTCGATCGAATACTTGGAGAATAAACCAGAAATGATGGTGATGGGGATTGATCTGAGAGAAAAAATATTTACTGGTGAAGATGGATATGAAAAAATTACGCGTGGCGCTGGCTGGCAATCCAAACTCTGGAAAAAGCACGATCTTTAATGCGCTGACAGGTTCTCGTCAGCATGTTGGTAATTGGCCTGGTAAAACTGTTGAAAAGAAAGAAGGCGCATTCCACAACCGTGGATGGGAGATCCAGGTTGTGGACCTGCCTGGGACATACAGTCTGACCGCATACTCACCTGAAGAAGTGATTGCCCGAGATTATATTATTAACCAGAAACCCGATGTCGTGGTGACTGTACTGGATGCCGCGAATCTGGAACGCAACCTGTACCTCGCTGTCCAGGTCCTGGAGTTAGGACCCCCTGTGATTTTGGCGCTGAACATGTCTGATGTCGCTGAAGCGCGAGGTGTCAGGATTGACCAGTCAAGACTCGGTCAGGAATTGCGGTCACAGATAGTAAATATGACAGCGAATAAAGGGGAGGGGATCGATCTATTAGTGGATGCGATCATCAGGGTAGCTCAGGAGAGAGCAGTAGCATGACAGCACAGAGAATAACCTCTCCAATCCCGAACGATTTCTCTATCGATTACGGTTGGGATGCCGAGAGAGAAATCAATCGGCTCCAAGAGGTAATAAACCAACATCCACATGTTGCACATCAATATCCATCCCGATGGCTGGCGATAAAGCTGCTTGAGTCGGATGAGGACATCCGCATGCGCATACAGGTACTCAAAGGTGGTCTCGAAATCCTGACAGAAGTACAAAACAGCACGGCAATCCTGGAAGATATATATGGAGACGACATGGAGGTCGTCATTGCCGACCGACGCTATAGTTGGATTAATAATCTGGTTCGTGAAGCAGTTCAGCGGCCTGATATTGACCAGCAGACCACCACCGACAAGATCGATCGGATTCTCACCCACCGTATTCTCGGCATCCCAATCTTTCTGGTCGCCATGTGGGTGGTCTTCAAGCTGACCGCCGATGTGTCCGCTCCATATCTGGAGTGGGTGGATATGGTCATCAACGGACCTCTTACGCGCTGGATCGTTAGCATTCTCGGGTGGGTTGGCCTGGAAGGGTCGTGGATCGATAGTTTGCTGGTTGATGGGATTATTGCCGGGGTGGGCGGTGTGATGGTTTTTGTTCCGGTGCTGATGACACTCTACCTGGCGCTGGCAATATTGGAGGACTCTGGTTATATGGCGCGCGCAGCTTTCGTGATGGACCGGCTGATGCACAGCCTCGGTTTACATGGGAAGAGCTTTCTGCCAATGCTGGTCGGTTTCGGTTGCAATGTGCCGGCAATTTATGCTACCCGTACCCTGGAGAACGAAAAAGACCGCATCCTGACCGGGTTATTGATTCCATTCATGAGCTGTGGAGCTCGCTTGCCGGTGTATGTCCTTTTTTCTGCCATCTTTTTCCCTCACAATGCTGGCTTGGTGATTTTCGCCATGTACCTGATCGGCATCCTGACGGCGATTCTTCTGGGCGTGATCCTCAAGAAAACACTTTTCAAAGGTAAAGAACAGTCCACATTCGTGATGGAACTTCCGCCCTATCGTCTTCCAACCCTGAAAAGTATCTGGTTCCACATGTGGGAACGCACCAGCGGATTCGTCCGCAAGGCATGGACAATCATCCTGGTGACCAGCGTGATTTTGTGGGCATTGATGGCGATACCCATCGATGGAACCGGCGGCTTTGCCAAAATCGATGTTGAAAGCAGCGCATTTGCATCGGTGAGCCGGATGATCGCGCCGGTGATGGCACCGCTTGGATTTGACAGCTGGGAGGC
>JABAOG010001010.1_pt2 | contig 19810 bp, 20 predicted proteins | sample 7062131 | NCBI WGS metagenome assembly JABAOG01 (sample SAMN14538629, study PRJNA623070) | marine sediment metagenome | biome: marine biome [ENVO:00000428]; feature: marine pelagic biome [ENVO:01000023]; material: deep marine sediment [ENVO:00002113] | place: India: Arabian Sea | collected...
AGGGCGATGAAGGACACCCTCGGCGGGATCATGAAGGACCCGGGGCGCTTCGTGCAGAAGATGGCCCAGGCCCGTTGGCGCGCCCTCTCCGGCCGCGACCCGCTCGAGCGGCGGGTGGCCAAGCTGCAGTCGCTGAGCTTCGGCGTGCAGCAGCAGCTCATCGTCCGCACCGCCGGCGACAAGATGAAGGGGCTGCAGGGCAAGCCGATCGGCGAGTGGCCGGACTCCTTCCTCAAGGACTGGAACCCGAAGCGCGACTTCTCCTACGCGATGCTCCACGCGGACCGGCTGATCCGGATCCTCACCGACGTCGCCGTCGCCGAGCTCCTCTGGCGTCAGGCGAAGGAGCACCCGGAGCGGCGGCCGCTCCTCGAGCGACACCTCGAGCGGGCGGAGGTGCGCTGCACCAACCTGGTCAACGAGATCGAGAACACCGGCGAGCGACTGCTCGCCAAGCTCGGTCGCCTCGGCTCCGCGCTCGCCGACGCCGCCGAGTAGACCCCGCATTTCCTTCCGCGGCACGAGCGGGCTCCCGACCGGGGGTCCGCTCGTCGCCGTTCGGACCTTGCCGTTTTCTTGCCCGCTCGATCCCCCCTTCGGTAGGCAAGGGACATCGGACGCGCGAGCGGGCGAAGCCGCGCGACACATCCGGGAGGAACAGATGCGGAAGAGAAGCATGTTGGCCATCGCGGTCGCGATGGGGATGGCGGCCTGCGGGTCGAGCACGGCGGAGGCTCCGGCCTTCGCGGAGGCGCCGAACGAGGCGATCGGCAACGAGACGCCGATGGAGGAGAGCGCGCCGGCGACGATCGCCGAAGCGCCCGCCGACTTCGTGCTCCCGAGCTACTCCGAGGAGCAGCTCGCCGGCCTGCCCGACGCCCCCTGGGCGGGCGAGCAGGTCGCGGCCGGCGCCGCCCCCGACGCGGTCATGAGCGCCTGGACCACCGCCGACAACCGCGGCTGGTGCGCCCCCCTCGTCCCGAGCGGGATGAGCGACGCGCGAGCCAGCGCCCTCGATGGCGGCTGGGCCGTCGAATTCGACCAGCGGGGCGCCCCGGGCATCGGCGCCAGCGGCGAGCCCTGCAGCCGCTGTGGACGCAGCGCCTTCGGCATCGCCGGCACCTCGATGCCGGTCGACTCGCTCAACGACTTCGAGACCGACGCGGCCCCCGAGCCGACCTACGCCGACGGCAGCGCCACCATGGTGACCAGCGAGGACGGCGTGGCCAGCGCGACGATCAGCGTCGGCGGCCAGGGCTGCGTCTACCAGGTCTGGTCCTTCCTCGGCGAGGACCACCTCCGCGGGCTCATCGAGGGCCTGCGAGTGGTCGCCGTCGAGCCGCAGGACGACGGGAACGCCTTCGCGTCAGCCGACTGACGCAACGTAGCTTGGACGATCCGGCGCCCGGCCTCGCACGAGGTCGGGCGCCGACGCGTTCGGGGCAGGCTATGCTCGCGGCGTGGGCGCGTACGAGACCACCCGGGCGGCGCTCGAGGCCTTCGCCGACGAGGCCCGCGCCGCGCTTCGGGTGCCGGTGGAGGAGCCCCGGCTCCTCCAGGGCGGCGGGGAGCCCTGGCGCCTCGGTCTGCGAGCGCCGGAGGCCCAGCTCTGGCTCGACGAGCCGGGAACGCAGGAGCAGGCGCTGCTCCACACCGAGCGCTTCTCGCTCAGCTACGAGGGGCAATCGGCCGGCGAGTGGGCGGCCGGTCTCGCCCGCCGGCTGACGCCGGAGCACCAGCGAGCGCTCGCTTTCGCGATCGATCGACTGCGCGCGGCGGCCACGCTCCGGCCGCCGGAGGAGCTCCCCCTCGAGGAGCACCTCCACGAGCTCGGCGCCGAGGCACCGCTGCTCGAGCCACTCGCACGGGCGTATCGCGAGCACTACGGCGAGAGCATCCAGCTCGTCCGTTGGCCGAGCGGCCCCCCTTCGCTCCTCTTCCCGGACGTGGCGCCCGAGCAAAGCCTCTTCCTGCAGGGGTCGAGCCACCTGGAGCGCGACGTCCGCTTCGCGGCGTACCTGCGCGACCTCGGCTACGGCATGGCCGAGGGCAAGCTCCGGCTCGTGCCCACGCCCGCCGCCTTCGTGACTCGGCGAGCGGCGCTCGGTCTCGGGGACCGCGGCTTTCGACCACGGCTGATCCGCGCGCGCACGCCGGTGCTCTCCTCGCGGGTGTGGCTGCGCTCCATCGGCGAGGGGGTCTTCCCCATCAATCTTCGTGGCGCCCTCGCCTACCGGCTCACCCGGCCGGTCCGGGAGCTCGGCCGCCGGGTCCATCACGAGCTCGCCACCATGTGGCACACCCACTTCCACGCCCTCGGCCACGACATGAGCCTGCACGTCTTCGGCATGCACCGGCTCGAGCCGCGGCTGACCCGACGGCTCACCGAACGAGCGGAGGCGGCCGCCCGCACGCTCGATCCGCGGCGCCCGGTGACGGTGGCGGGCTACTTCGAGGGCGAGCTCACGCGCCACTGCACGCAGGTGTGGAACGGGATCGGTGCCCCCGAAGACTTCGAGCGAGCCGTGGGCGATGGCTTCCCGTCGCCCCCCTGAGCCGCTCGTTGCTACGCTGCGGCCGATGGCGCCCGAGGCAGCGAACGGATGAGCGGCCACCGCACCGAGCGGGTCTTCACCAACCTGAGCTGCAACCAGAACTGCGCCTTCTGCGACAGCCGGCGGCCGCGGGACGACCGAAGCTTCGTGGCGGCCGCCGCCGTGCGCGCGCGCATCGACGGCGCCGCGGAGGCGAAAACCATCGTGCTCACCGGCGGCGAGCCGGGCCTTCGTCGCGACCTACCCGCGCTGGTCCGCCACGCGAAGCGCTCGGGCGCCGAGGTCGTGCTCGAGACCAACGGCGCCCTCATCGATGATGCGCGCGCCGCGGCGCTCGCGGAGGCGGGGCTCGACGAGGCGCGAATCCACCTGCCGGGCTGGGACGAGGCGTGCGACGCCATCACCCGCGACCCGGGCGGCTTTCGGGCGACCCGCGCGGCCATCGACGCTCTGAAGGAAGCGGGGGTCGCGCTCTCCATCGCCACGCCGATCGTGGCCGCCAACGCGCACGCCGTGGCCGGGATGGCGGAAGTGGTCGCGCCCCTCGCGCCCCGGGCCTGGATCCTCGGCGCGCCGAGCCGTGGCGAGGGCGTGCTTCCGCTCGCGGAGGCCGCGCGCGTGATCGAAGGGGCGGAGGCGGCGGCGCGACGACACGACCTCCCGCTGCGCCTCGCGCCCCACACCCACGTGCCGCCCTGCCTCTTCGAGCGGCCGGCGCGGGTGGCCCACCTCTTCTCGCTCACCCCCGGCGGCGCCGACCGGCCGGGTCACGCCCGCCCGCCCGAGTGCGCGCCCTGCGCGATCGCCGACCGCTGCCCCGGGCTCCCGGAGGCGGCGGCGGGCACACCGGTGCGGCCGCTCGCGGAGGACCGGCTGCGGCGGCGCCTGAGCCTGATCTCGACGGTCGAAGAGCAGGTCGCTCGCGAGCTCTTTCAGGACGAGATCAGCCGCACGCCCGGCGGCGCACCGCAGCCGGTGCGCACGGTGCGGATCGGCTTTCGCTGCAACCAGGCCTGCGACTTCTGCTTCGTCTCCACCCACCTGCCGGCCGCCGAGCGAAGCGCCGTCGAGGGGGCGATCGCCGAGAGCGCGCAGGCGGGGGCCCACATCGTCCTCTCCGGCGGCGAGCCCACGCTCGACCCGGCGCTGCGCGAGTACGTCGCGCTGGCCAAGCGCGAAGGCACGGACTTCGTCGAGCTGCAGACCAACGCGACGCGGCTGGGCGACGTGGCCGCGGTGCAGGCGCTGAGCGACGCCGGGGTGGACCTCTTCCACGTGTCCTTGCACGGCGCGAGCGCGGCGGTCTCCGACGCGGTGACCGGCGCACCGGGCACCCACCACAAGACCCTCGCCGGCATCGACGCGATCCACGAGAGCGGCGCGACCCTGCGGCTGAACTTCGTCTTCTGCGAGGTGAACCGCCACGAGTTCCCGGCCTACGTGGACCTGGTCGCCGAGCGCTGGCCGCGCGCGACCGTGACCGTCTCCTTCGTCGCCCCGAGCACCGACGTGGTGCCGCGGACGAAGGCGCTGATCCCCCGCTACACGGACGTGATCCCCGCGCTCGCCGAGGGCATCCGCCGGGCGCGAGCGCACCGGCTGCCGCTGAGCGGCTTCGACTCCATGTGCGGGCTGCCGCTCTGCCTGGTGCCCGACGATCTCGGCGCCTTCTTCGAGCTCCCCGAAGCCCCCGAGGGCTATGGGCGCGGTGAGACGTTCTACGCCGAGCCCTGCGAGCGCTGCGATCTGGCGGGCCGCTGCTTCGGCCTCCGCCAGGGCTACGCGGAGCTGCACGGCACCGCCGAGCTGAGCCCGGTCCGCTCGCTCTAGCGGCGCATGCGTGTGTAGTAGGTGCGATAGCTCGCGTGCGGGTGGTGATCCGGGTGCGGCGGGCAGATCGAGGTGTGCAGGTCGATCGAGAGGGTGGTCGCGCCCTCCCGCCAGCGGTGCTGCTCGCGCGGGTAGGCCGGCGTCCCCTGGCGGCTGGCGTCGCTCTCGGCGCCGTAGCGGTCGCGGATCCACTGGACGTGGGCGGCGTACTCCTCGCGGAGCGCCTCGTGGGACTTGCCACGGGTCTCGTGGAAGCAGGTCACGCTGCAAGCGAAGGCGCTGAGCTGGCGGCGGCAGCGGATCTCCTCGCCGCCGAGGCGCAGCGGCCCGAGCTCGGCGCGGGTGGGCCGGGGGCTGACGGGGAGCTCCGTCGGGCAGAGCGCATCCAGGTCGAGGTTGCTGAAGCCCTCGGTGACGCTGACGCAGCTCCCGTCGGCCTCACAAGCCCCGGGCTCGGGCCGCAGGTGCTGGAGCACGTGGTGGGTGGCCTCGCGGTCGCAGACGAAGGGGCCGAGGGTCGGACTCGGTGCTCGGTGCTCGGTGCTCGGTGCTCGGTGCTCGGTGCTCGGTGCTCGGTGCTCGGACGTCGGAGCCGGAGTCGCGGTCGGAATCGCGGTCGGAGTCGGTGTCGGTGTCGGGGGCGGCACCGGCGGCTTGCCCGGGTCGCTGGCGAGCAGGAGCCCCGCGATCCCGAAGACCGTGGCCACTCCGAGGGCGTGAGGGACGTAGCGTGTGATGGATGCCGGCATGGGAGGACGGGACGCGCCAGCTCCCGATTCGGTCTGCCGACCATCCGACCCCGTGATCGAGCCCACGCTTGATGCCGCGGCTCGATCGGTACAAAGAGGTCCCATGGCGGAGACGATCCTCATCACCGGCGCCAGCGGCTTCATCGGCCGACGCCTCCGGCGCGCGCTCCTCGAGCAGGGCCACGACGTGGTGGCCATCCGGCGGCCGGGCTCGCCCCCCGCGCAAGAGGGCCGCACCATCGAGGCGAGCTACGACGACCTCGAGCGGCTGACGGCGATCGCCCGCGAAGAGAAGCCCAGCCGGGTCTTCCACGTCGCCGGCGTGACCAAGGGGCGGACCTACGCGGACTTCGCCCGCGGGAACGTGATGCCCACGAAGAACCTGCTCCGAGCCCTCGAGGCCGAGCACCCGGATGTCGACCGCTTCGTGCACGTCTCCTCGCTCGCGGCCTATGGTCCGGCGGAGCCCGGCAAGCCGCTCTGCGAGCACGATCCCCGCCGGCCCATCGAGCACTACGGCATCAGCAAGCTCGAGTCGGAGCAGGTGGTGGAGGACGCCGAGGTCCCCTGGACCATCGTCCGGCCGAGCGGCGTCTACGGGCCCGGCGACGTCGACTACCTGGAGCTCTTCAAGGCGGCGTCGCGGCGCGTGAACCTCTTCTTCGGGAACAAGAAGCGCTGGTTCAGCGCGATCTACGTCGACGATTGCGTACGGGCGATCCTCGAGGCCTCGAGCCACCCGGAGACCGCCGGTCGGGGCTACTTCCTCAGCGACGGCCGACCCACGACCTGGGAACGCTTCCAGAACGCCATCGTCGACACCATCGGCAAGCGTGCGCTCACCGTGGACCTCGGCGACCGGCTGGTCTCGGCTGCCGCCATCGCTGGCGAGCTGGCGACCCGCATCGACGGCAAGCCCCGATTGATGAACCGGCAGAAAGCGCGGATGGGCTTCCAGGACGCCTGGCTCTGCGCCTGCGATCGGGCACGCGAGGACTTCGGTTTCGAGTGCGAGGTCAGCCAGGAGGATGGGATCCGGCGCACCCACGAGTGGTATCTCGACAACGGCTGGTACTGAGCGCCACCGGCGGTCGTCACCCGATTGCCGTTGACGAGGGCCGCCGCGCGCGCTGGGATGCGGCCCATGCAGAAGACCGTATCGCCCATCGACGAGTCCGTCGTCGCCGAGCTCGCCTACCACGACCCCGCGGCGGTCGACGCCACCTTGGACGGCGCCCGAGAGGCGCAGCGCGCCTGGCGCCGGCAGCCGCTCGACGCGCGGATCGCGGCAGTGCAGGCCTTCGTGGACGGCGTGCTCGCGAAGAAGGACCTGCTGGCCGAAGAGCTGACCCGACAGATGGGCCGGCCGCTGAGCCAGACCCCCGGTGAGCTCGCCGGCTTCCAGGAGCGGGCCGAGACCATGATGCGTCTGGCGCCCGAAGCGCTCGCGCCCATCGAGCCGGGACCGAAGGAGGGCTTCACCCGCTACATCACCCGCGAGCCGCTCGGGGTGGTGCTGGTGCTCGCGCCCTGGAACTACCCCTACCTGACGGCGGTGAACGCCATCGTCCCCGCGCTCCTCGCCGGGAACGCGGTGGTGCTCAAGCACTCGGACCAGACGCCGCTGGTGGCCGAGCGGCTGGCGGAGGTGGCGGCTCAGACCCTGCCGCCGGGGCTGCTGCGTTCGCTGGTCGCGACCCACGAGACCATCGCGAAGGTGGTCGGCGACGCGCGGGTCGACCACGTCTGCTTCACCGGCTCGGTCGAGGGTGGCCACGCCGTTCATCGGGCAGCCGCGGACCGCTTCATCGCCACCGGCCTCGAGCTCGGCGGCAAGGACCCGGCCTACGTGCGCCGCCGACGCGGACCTCGACTTCGCCGTCGCGAACGTGGTGGACGGCGCCTTCTTCAACTCCGGCCAGTCCTGCTGCGGCATCGAGCGCATCTACGTGCACGAGTCGCTCTACGACCGCTTCGTGGAGGCCTTCGTGGAGGCGACCAAGGGCTACGTGCTCGGCGACCCGCTGGACGCCGCCACCAACCTCGGCCCGGTCGCCCGCGCCCGGAGCGCCAAGACCATCCAGGCCCAGATCGACGCAGCCATCGCCGCCGGCGCCACCGCCCACATCGACGCGCCCTACCCCGGCGCCGACCGGGGCCCGGCGTACCTCGGCCCGCAGGTGCTCACCGGCGTCGACCACTCGATGACCATCATGAGCGAGGAGACCTTCGGGCCGGTGGTCGGCATCCAGAAGGTGAAGGACGACGCCGAGGCGGTGCGGCTGATGAACGACAGCCGCTACGGGCTGACCGCGTCCATCTGGACGCCGGACCTGGCGAAGGCGCAGCAGCTCGGCGGCGAGCTCGAGACCGGCACCGTCTTCATGAACCGCTGCGACTACCTCGACCCCGCGCTCGCCTGGACCGGCGTCAAGGACTCGGGGCGCGGCGCACGCTCTCGAAGGTCGGCTACGAGTACCTGACCCGCCCGAAGAGCTTCCACCTCCGCCACTGACCGCGCTCAGGCGGCGACGGCCTGCCGGCGGCTGCCGCGGCGACGGATCTCGTAGGTGGGCGCGTGCTCGGGTCGGAGGTCGCCGGTCTCGGGATCGATGAGCCAGTCCATGGCCAGCTTCTCGGGAACCTTGATGGTGCTCGGCGCCTCGTAGGTGCCGAAGACGAAGTCCCAGATGGGCGAGGTGACCCCGTGGTTGGCGTTGGGGTTCACGAAGTGGTGGTGGAAGTGGTGGCGGCGCGCCCAGCGGCCGTAGGCACCGAAGCCGGCGTGGACGTGCTCGAGGCGATGGAGCACCTCGTAGCCGAGATAGAACCCCGACAGACCGAGCGCATAGGCGACCCCCGGCCCCCAGCCCGCGAGGAGGATGGCCGGCGGCGCGACGATGCCGAGCGCCAAGACGAAGGCGCCGGCCTTCTTCCACGCCGGGGCGAAGTAGTCCCCCTGGCTGTGATGGCGGACGTGCTCCTTCGAGAAGATGTTCCCGCGGAAGCGCCGGTCGTGGCCGGCCCAGCGGTGGATGCAGTACTCGAGGAAGGACCAGGTGAAGGCCCCGAGGAGCGCAGCGATGACGATGGCGAGGGTGGAAGACATGGTCGGTTCTCAGCGAGGAAAGGGTTGGGGAAGCGCGGCGTCGAGGGCTTCGGCGGAAGCGCCCCAGCCGCGGAGGACGAGCCGCGCCGTCTCGAAGGCGATGCGGCCCACGTGAATCAGATCGGGCGCCATCCGCGCCTGCTTGCGCAGCTGCAGCGCCCCGTGGAAGGCGGAGAAGAGGAGCATGGCTCGCTCGGCGGCGGCGTCGGGGCCGCCCCCGGTCGGCTCGAGGGTGCCCTCGGCGACGGCCGCCTCGAGGGCGACGGCCACCGGAGAGAGGGCGCCGATCATCGCGTGCATGACCTTCCCCGCCTCGGCGGTGTCCGGGAGCAGCACCCGCGGGTCGCCGATCATGACGGCGATGATCTGGAAGCCGTGGTCATCGCCGGTCGCGAAGGCGTGATAGGCGCGCACCATGGCGCCGACTCGCCCGAGCGGCGTGAGCTCGGCCGAGTCCGCCTCGGCGATGGCCTCGCTCAGCTGACCGATGACCCGCTCGGCCACCGCCGCGAGCAGCGCGTCCTTGGAGTCGAAGTAGCGATAGAGCGCGCCCGGCGTGTAGTCGGCGAGCTCGGCGACCCTCTTGATCGAGAGCGCGTCGATGCCGTCCTCGACGGCGACCTCGACGGCGGCCTCGGTGATGCGCTCGAGGTTCGCCGCCCGGCGCCGGGCGCGGGGGCTCTTCTTCGTTCGTGCGGCCTCTGCGTGACCCATGCCTATTTTGTAAACGACGTTTACTGTTTGCGCAAGAGCCTTTCGAAAGAAATCAGAATTCCCGTGGAAGAACGGTCGGTTCCACCCGTAGGGTGAAGCGATGAGCCGCGGACGAGTGGTGCGCACCGGTTGGGGTCGGCCCAACGAAGACGAGCCCTGCGAGGGCACCGGGAGCGTGTGGGCGATCGACACCTGGCGTGGGCGCCTTCTCGCGCGCTGCATGAAGGGGATCGCCGAGCGGCAAGACGGCGTGTGGCGTCTGCGGGTGCCCCTGTCCCGCCCGCAGAGCTGGGCCACCGACGGCCGGGAGCTGCTCGTGCCGATGGACGGTGAGCTGCAGCGACTGAACGACGAGGGCTCGGGGCTCGAGCCGGCAGCCCCGATCGCGGCGACGGCGCTGCACTGCACCGGGCAGGGCTGGCTCGCCGCGGGCAAGGGCGGCGCGTTCTGGGCCCGCACCGGCGATGGTGAGTGGCGCGAGCATCAGCGCATCCACTCGGAGGCGTCGATCATGGAGCTGGCCCTCGGCGGATCGGTCGCCTACGCCCTCGACGGCAAGAGCGGCATCTGGCGCAACGACGGCCAGGGCTGGGTGCAGGAGCCGACCCCGCCGGGCACGCCGATGCTCTTCTGCCTCCACGCGACGGAGGACCGCGCCTGGGCCGCGGGCGACGACGGCTGCATCCTGCTGCGCGGACCGAGCGGCTGGCAGCGACTGAACGTCCCCACGAAGAGCGGCTTCTCCAACTTCGCCTTCGCCGCCGGCTACCTCTGGTGCTGCGGCAGCGCAGGCGCCTGGTACTCGGCGGACGGCCTCACCTTCCAGCAGGTCCCGGTCGAAGGGCCGCGGGGCAACCTCTACTGCGCCCACGAGGGCGAGGGCGGCGCGGTCTTCCTGGGCGGCGACGTCTTCTGAGACCCTCGCGCACGCGATCACCGCGCGGGCTACCCTCGGCGCGATGAGCGAGCGCTGCTCCACGCCACCCGGTCGCGGCACCCTGGCGGCCTGGGCGCTCTACGACTTCGCCAACAGCAGCTTCACCACGCTGGTGGTGACCTTCGTCTACGGCACCCTCTTCGCGAGCTACATCGCCCCGGACGAGGCGACCGGTCAGAGCCAATGGGCGGTCGGCCTCGGCATCTCCGCGGTCCTCATCGCGTTGCTCTCGCCGACCCTCGGGGCCGTGGCCGACGCGGGCGGGCTCCGCCGCCGCTTCCTGCGGCTCACCACGATCGTCTGCGTGGTCGCCACCGCGGCGCTCTACTTCCCCGTCGAAGGGGAGGTCACCTTCGCGCTGGCGCTCTTCGTGGTCGCCAACGTGGCCTTCGAGGTGGGCATCGTCTTCTACAACGCCTTCCTCCCGGAGATCGCCCCATCGGATCGCATCGGCCGCATCTCCGGCTACGGCTGGGCCCTCGGCTATGTCGGCGGCCTCCTCTGCCTCGGCGTCGCGCTGGTGGTCCTCGTCCAACCGGAGCAGGCGCCCTTCGGCCTGGACCACGAGACCTTCGCCCACGTCCGCGCCACCAACCTGCTGGTGGCCGCCTGGTTCGCGGTCTTCGCCATCCCCGCGCTCTTCGTCCTCCCCGAGCCACCGGGGCGCGTCCCCGAGGGCATCCCCCGAGACACCGGCGTGGTCCGCGGCTCGCTGAAGAGCTTCGCCCGCACCTTCCGCGAGGTGCGCCGCTACCGGCAGATCGTCCGCCTGCTCGTCGCGCGGGTCTTCTACAACGACGGCCTCGTCACCGTGATCTCCTTCGGTGGCATCTACGCGTCGGGCGTCCTCGGCTTCGACACCGAGGACGTGCTGATCTTCGGCATCGTCCTCAACGTCGCGGCCGCCGTCGGCGCCGCCGTCTTCGGCTTCGTCGACGACGCCCTCGGCGGAAAGAAGACCGTGCTGATCACCGTCGTCGGGCTCTTCGCGGCTTCGGCGCTGGCGATCGTCAGCACCGACCCGACCCTCTTCTGGGTGGCCGGCATCGTGATCGGCCTCCTGCTCGGTCCGAACCAGGCAGCCAGCCGCTCGCTGATGGGTCGCTTCGTGCCGCCGGACAAGGAGAACGAGTTCTTCGGCTTCTTCGCCTTCTCCGGCAAGGCCACCGCCTTCCTGGGCCCGGCGCTGCTGGCGCCGATCACCGCCGCCTGGGGCCAGCGGGCGGGGATCTCGGTGGTGCTCCTCTTCTTCCTCGCCGGCGGCCTGCTCCTGCTCACCGTGGACGAAGACGAGGGGCTGCGCGTGGCCCGGGGAGAACCGGCGACGCCTCCGGCCACGTGACAAAGCGGGTTCGTGGCTCCAAGGTCAGGGACACCGGATGAGCCGTTCCGACGCCCCCACCCCCGCGCTACGCTGCACGAACGTCGTCAAGCGCTTCGGCGATTTCACCGCCGTCGACGACGTCACGCTCGAGGTCCAGCCCGGGGAGATCTTCGCCCTCCTCGGACCGAACGGGGCGGGCAAGACGACGCTCATCGGTTGCATCACCGGTCTCGCCCGCGCGACCAGCGGCTCCGTCGAGGTCTTCGGCTTCGACGTGCAGAAGGACTTCCGCCTCACCCGCCGGCTCGTCGGGCTGGTCCCGCAGGAGATCAACTTCGACCCCTTCCTCAGCCCCTACCAATCGCTGCTGGTCCAGCAGGGGCTGATGGGCCGCACACCGGATCCGGCGCGCGCCGAGGAGCTGCTGGAGACCTTCAGCCTCTCGGACCACCGCGACGCCTACTCCCGGCACCTGAGCGGCGGTATGAAGCGGCGGCTGCTCGTGGCCAAGGCGCTGGTCCACGGGCCGAAGCTCCTCTTCCTCGACGAACCGACCGCGGGCGTGGACGTCGAGCTGCGCAAGGAGCTCTGGGACGAGGTCCGCGAGCTCCGCGACGCCGGCACCACGATCGTGCTGACCACCCACTACCTCGAGGAAGCGGAGATGCTCGCCGACCGTATCGGCGTCCTCCGCGAGGGCGAGCTGCTCGTCGTCGAGGACCGCGACACGATGATGGCCCGCGGCGGCGGCGAGATGAAGCTCGAGGACATCTTCGTGCAGCTCGTGCGCGAAGGTGCGCGGAAGGACGCGGCCGAATGAGCCGGGCGAGCCATCGGTCGGCGGACGCGATCGTCACCGAAGCCCTCGAGGGGCTCGGCGACGAGCGGAGCGCCCGTCGCAACGCGCTGAAGGCGCTCTTCCTCAAGGAGTGCCGTCGCTTCGGGAAGGTCTGGATGCAGACCGTCTTCAGCCCCTTGGTGACCACCAGCCTCTACTTCCTCGTCTTCGGCGTGGCCCTCGGCTCGCGGCTCCGCGAGGTCGACGGCGTGCCCTACATCGACTTCGTCGTGCCCGGGCTGGTGATGCTGGCGATCATCTCCAACAGCTTCCTCAACGCCTCCTCGAGCCTCTTCCAGTCGAAGATCAACGGGACCATCGTCGACCTCCTGGTGGCGCCCATCGGCGCCCGCGAGATGCTCATGGCCTACCTGGGGGCGTCGCTGCTGCGCGGGCTCATCGTCGGCTCGTTGGTCTACCTGGTCGCGGGCCTCTTCGGCAGCTTCGAGATGGCCCACCCCGGCTGGGTGCTCTTCTTCGCCTGCGGCGTCTCGCTCAGCTTCGGCTGCCTCGGGCTCATCAGCGCCCTGTGGGCCGAGAAGTTCGATCACCTCTCGATCGTGCCGAACTTCGTGCTCACCCCGCTGACCTTCCTCGGCGGCGTCTTCTACTCGGTGACCATGCTCCCGGCGCCCTGGGACTTCATCAGCCGGCTCAACCCGATCCTCTACATGGTCAACGGCCTGCGCTACGGCCTCCTCGGCGTCACCGACGTGCCGGTGCTCCACGCCGCCGCCTTCGTGGGCACGCTGCTCGTGGTGCTCCTCCTCGCCGCCGGCACCCTCCTCGGCCGCGGCTGGAATCTCCGCAGCTGATTTCTCGGGGGATTTTCGACAAAATCCCCCAGCTCGTCGCGAGTGAATCGCTCCTCGCTTCCCCGAAGACCTGAAGCTCTCGCGGCGAAGCCGCTCGGTGCGTCCTCGCGTCAGAAGCTCATCCTCCGAAGCCGAGCGCTGCTCAGCCTGCGAGGAAGGGGAGCGCGGCTTCGAGGAAGAGCTCCGGCGTGTCGACGTGGGCGAAGTGGCTGCTCTCGTCGAGCCAGACCATCTCCGCCTCGGGCACCAGCCGGTGGAGCTCGTGACCCATCTCGGGCGGCACCATCGGGTCGGTGCGCGCGTAGATGAGCTGCAGCGGGACCGGGAAGCGCTCGGTGTGCTCGAGGTCGTGGGCGAAGCGCTCGAGGTCGGTCGGGTCGAGGCCGTCGCCCAGCCAGCTGGCGAAGGCGCGCCGGCCGCGCGTGGTCTTCAGCGGCGCGGCGTAGATGCGCGCCTCCTCGCGGCTCTTCAGGGTCTCGTCGCGGTAGTGCACGTTGCGGTTCACCCAGCGCTCGGGGGAGAGCGCGATGATCTTGCTGAGCGCGGAGCGGGTGAAAGACGGCGTGAGCGCGAGGTGCAGCGCGCGCAAGCGCGGGATCGGCTTCACCGGCGAATGCACGTTCACCAGCCGGCTCATCGACGCCGGGTCGTCGAGCGCCAGCCGCATGCAGACATAGCCGCCCATGCTGTTGCCCACGACGCGCTCCCCGCGCGCATCGGTCGCATCGAGAAAGCTCGCGAGCGCCTCGGCGAGCCGCGGCGCCGAGTGGGGCCCGCGCAGACAGCCGCTCTCCCCCGCCCCGGGCAGGTCCGGGACCAGCACCCGGTAGCCCGCCTCCGCGAGCGGCGTCGCCACGTAGCGGAAGCTGTAACCGGAGGTCATCAGCCCATGCACCAACGTGAGCGCCGGCCCCTCGCCCACCTCCCGGTAGCGGATGCGCACCGTCTCCGCGCCGACCGGCACGTCCACGTCCTTCGCCGGCAGCGTCAGGAAGTCGTGCGGGCGCCGCGGCACCCGCGGCAGCGCGCGGAAGGGCAGCGCCTCGAAGGGCTCGCTCACGCCAGCGCCTTCCACCCGGCGACGGCCAAGAGCACCCACCCCACGAGCAGCGCGAGCCCTCCGATGGGCGTGACGGCCCCGAGCCACCGCGGCCCTCCGAGCGCCATCGCGTAGAGCGTCCCGCTGAAGATCACGATCCCGGCGGCGAAGGCGAAGCCCGCGACGTTCCCCACCCCCGAGCCGCCCTTCGACACCACGAAGGCCACCAGCCCCAGCGCCACCGCATGCATCAGGTGGTACTGGGCCGCCGTCTCCCACCACCCCATGCGCTTCACCCCGTCCTCGATCCCCTCGAGCGACGAGCGCAGCCCATGCGCCCCGAACGCCCCCATCCCCACCGCGAGCGCCCCCAGCACCCCGCTCATCACCACGAAAATCCGCGCCATCCCCAAACCCTGCCACGCCCCCCCACCCCGGTCACCCACCCCCACCCCTCACGCTTCTCGTTCCCCCGCTTCTTCTTTCTTGTCTCTTCTCTCTTCTTCCTTCTTGGCGAGCTTGGCGGCTTGGCGGCTTGGCGCGAGGCAAAGACCACCTCGAAAACCGCCCCCATTGCGCCCATCACCACGGAATGGGATCACCGCCCCCATGCGCAAGACCTGGCTGCTGCTCCCCCTCCTGATGGCCTGCCCGGCCCCCGAGGCCACCCCCGAGCCGGACCCCGAGCCGGCCCCCGAGGCGGGCGACGAAGCCCCGCGCGGCTGGCCCGAGATCCTCGGCGACCTGAACGAGCGAGCCCGTGAGCACTCGATCACCGAGACCATCCACGGCACGCCGGTCACCGATCCTTACCGGGCTCTCGAGAGCGACTCGGAGCTCACCCGCCAGTGGATCGCCGCGCAGACCGAGCGGACGGAGGAAGCGCTCCCGATCGACGACGCCATGCGCGAACGGATCCGCGCCTTCCTCTCCATCGGCTCCATCGGCGGCGCGATGGTCGTCGGCGGCAAGGACCGCCGACCGCTGCGCGTGCTCTACGAGCGCCGCGACGGCGGCCGCGAGCAGCCGGTGCTGACCATGGAGGAGCTCGGCGAAGACGCCGGTGAGCCCCGGGCGCTCATCGATCCCGCCGACGCGGAGGCGTGGGGCGAGCGCGCAGCCCTCGACTGGGCCTACCCGAGCCCCGACGGTCGCTACCTGGCCTTCGGCATCTCCCACAACGGCGACGAGAAGAGCGTGCTGCACGTGATGGATCTCGACGCCGAGTCGGACGCGGTGCTCCCCCTGCGCATCGAGCGCACCAAGTGGTGCAACCTCGCCTGGCTGCCCAACGGCAGCGGCTTCTACTACACGCGCTACCCGAACGAAGGGGAAGAGGGTTTCGACGCCGAGCGGGAGGACGCCTACTTCCCGCGCATCTTCTTCCACGCGATGGACGACGAGGACCCCGGCGCCGACCCGCTCGTCTTCGGCGCCGAGCGACCGACGGACTTTCCATTCCCGCAGGTCTCGGCCGACGGTCGATGGCTGGTGGTCAACGTCTTCCGCGGCTGGTCGGCGAGCGACGTCTATCTCTTCGACCGCGGCCGCCGCGGCCGCCGCAACGCCCCCGACCCGGAGGCGAGAGCCGGCGGCCACCGCTTCATCACCGTCGCCGCGGGCCACGAGAGCCTGACCCGCGCGGTTGCCCACGACGGCGACCTCTACCTCTGGACCAACCGCGACGCGCCCCGCTATCGCATCCGGCGGGTGGACCTGCGCCGCGCGGCCGACCGCGAGCGCTGGGAGACGATCGTCCCCGAGAGCGAAGCGGTGCTCACCGATTGGACCTTCGCCGGCGACGGCCTCGCGCTCCACTACATCGACGACATCCGCTCGACGCTGACGCTGACCGACGGCGACGGGAAGAACGGCCGCAGCGTCGAGCTGCCCACCCGCGGCGCCATCGATGGGGTCAGCGGCCGGGACGGAGTGGGCACCCTCGCCTTCGCCTTCAGCGGCTACCTGCAGCCACCGAGCCTCTTCACCGTCGACACCGAGAACGGCGAGCTCGAAGAGCATCGCACCGTCCCGATCGATCTGGACCTCAGCGGCTACGAAGCGCGCCTCGAGCGGGTCACCTCGGCCGACGGCACCGAGGTGCCGGTGCACGTGATCGCGGCCAAGGACCTCGAACGGAACGGCGACGCGCGCGTGCTCCTCTACGGCTACGGGGGCTTCAACGTGAACATCCTGCCGCGCTTCAGCCGCAACGCCCTCTACTGGCTCGAGCAGGGCGGCGTCTACGCCGTCGCCAACCTGCGCGGCGGCGGCGAGTACGGCGAGGAGTGGCACCAGGCGGGCATGCTCGGCAACAAGCAGAACGTCTTCGACGACTTCGAAGCGACCATCGGCTGGCTCGCCTCGAGCGGCCTCAGCTCCCCGGAGCGCATCGCCATCACCGGCGGCAGCAACGGGGGCCTCTTGATGGGCGCGATGATCACCCGCGTCCCCGAGCGCTTCGGCGCGGCGGCCAGCTACGTCGGCCTCTACGACATGGTTCGCTACCACCGCTTCCCACCGGCGGAGCTGTGGATCAGCGAGTATGGCGACCCCGGTGAGGCCGAGGCCTTCGGCTGGCTCCACGGCTACTCGCCCTACCACCGGGTGAGCGAGGGCACGCCCTACCCGGCCGTCTTGATCGAAACTGCCGATCACGACAGCCGGGTCCACTGGGCCCACAGCACCAAGTTCGCCGCCGCGCTCCAGGAGGCCACGAGCGGCGAGGACCCGATCTACTTCCACATGGACACCCAGCAGGGGCACGGCGCGGGCACGCGACTGAGCGATTTGGTAGAGAAGTACGCTCGGATGTACACCTTCCTGGACCAGCAGCTGGCCGAATCGAGATGACGATGAAAGAACCCTTCAACCAGTCCCCGCCCGAGCTCGGCAACCAGTACGACGACGACGTCGTCCTCCAGGAGCACCTCGAGCGGACCCTCCCCGAGGAGATGCGCGAGGCCATCGAGCCCGAGCTCCGCGAGATGGGCGAGTGGGCCGTCGAGATGCACGCCCTCAGCCACGCGGAGCGGGAGCGCGAGCCCTCGCTCACCCACTGGAGCCCCTGGGGCGAGCGCATCGACCACATCGAGCTGACCGAGGTCTGGAAGAAGGCGGAGCCGAAGGCCGCCGAGGCCGGTGTCGTCGCCGCCGCCTACGAGGACCGCTTCGGCCGCCACGCGCGCGCCCATCAGTTCGCGCTGGTGCACCTCTTCTCGCCGTCGACCGACGTCTACAGCTGCCCGCTGGCGATGACCGACGGCGCCGCGCGCACGCTCATCGCCAGCGGCAACCAGGAGCTCATCGATCACGCCGTGCCCCANNGACCCGAAGCAGTTCTGGACCAGCGGCCAGTGGATGACCGAGTCCACCGGCGGCTCGGACGTCGGCCTCACCGAGACGATCGCCAAGGAAGAGGACGGCCAGTGGCGCCTCTACGGGCGCAAGTGGTTCACCAGCGCCGCGACCAGCCAGATGGCGCTCACCCTCGGCCGGCCGGAGGGCAACCCCGGCGGCGGCCACGGCCTCGCCCTCTTCTACGTCGACTGCCGCGACGAGGACGGCCGGCTGCGCAACATCCGCATCAACCGCCTCAAGGACAAGCTGGGCACCCGCAAGCTGCCGACGGCGGAGCTGAGCCTCGAGGGCACGCCGGCGGAGCTGGTCACCGGCACCACCGCGGGCATCCGGAACATCGTCCCGATGCTCAGCATCACCCGCACCTGGAACGCGACGGTGGCGGTCAGCGGGATGCGCCGGGGCCTCGCGCTGGTGAAGGACTACGCCAAGCGCCGGCACGCCTTCGGAGCGACCCTGGACCAGAAGCCGCTCCACGTGGACACCGTGGCCGGCATGCAGGCGGAGTACGAAGCCGCCTTCCAGCTCTCCCACTTCGTGGTGGATCTCCTCGGCCGCGAAGAGCACGGCGACGACTCGGGCTCCACGCTGCTCCGGCTGCTGACCCCCATCGTCAAGCTGACCACCGCCAAGCAGGCGGTGGCNNCGCGACGCCCAGGTGCTCAGCATCTGGGAAGGCACCACCAACGTGCTCAGCCTCGACGTCCTGCGAGCCCTCGGCCACGAGCCGGAGGCGCTACAGGCGCTCGGCGAGGAGCTCGCCCGCACTCGCGGCACCCTCGAGGATCCGGGGCTGGTCGAGGCCGGCGAGGTCGCCCAGAAGGCCTTCGGGCGCGCGGTGGAGTGGCTGAAGGCCGCGCAGAGCGAGAGCACCGACGAGCTCGAGGCCGGCGCCCGCCGCTTCGCGCTCACCCTGGGCCGCTCGCTGGCGCTGGCGCGGCTCACCGAGCACGCCCAGTGGGCCCTCGGCGAGAAGGGCTCCAAGCGGGCCCGCGCCGCGGCGCTGCGCTTCGCTCAAGAGGGGGTCGATCGGATCGCCTGGATGGACCGCGAGGACAGCGCCCTGCTCATGGCCTGACCCCCGCCATCCCCCCAGCGTCACCCTGCCGACGGTGCCGCTTTGCCTCGCACAGAGCCACGGAGCCACAGAGGACACAGAGCAGAAGAAATTCTGGGTGGGGCGGAGCGGTGTTCGCCGCGCGTGACCTCGACGCGAGCCGGTTCGACGACACGCCCACCAACCTTTTCTTCCCTTCTTTTCCTCTGTGACCTCCGTGGCTCCGTGACTCTGTGCGAGGCAAAGGGCTCAGCGGGCCGAGTGGGCGGCGAATGGCGGGCCCCGGGCGGTGCCGAGGGCTGGCTCCGGGGGCGCGTTCGCAGTAAGGTCGGGCCTCGCGAGAAGGGTGCTCCGACGTTCGGGCACCCACCGCTGCAGCGTGAAGACAAAGGACACCGGACATATGGGACACGACTTCGGCGTGAACCAGGGCTTGGTCGAGGAGAAGTTCCTCCAGTGGATGGCGAACCCCGCCTCCGTCGAAGAAGCCTGGCGTCGCTATTTCGACGGTCTGGACCCCCAAGAGTGGCCCGAGATGACCTCCCCCGGGGGCATCGCCGCCCCGCCCGAGCACGTGCCCCCGCCTCCGGCCACGCCGCGCTCGAACGGCGGCAACGGCGGACAACCGTCCGGTCTCTTCCACCTGCCGCCCACCGCGGAGAACCTCCCCTTCGTCGAGCGCCGCGAGAGCGACCGGCGCTCGATGCCGCCGAGCCAAGACGTCCTCGTCGCCACCGAGCTGCAGGGCCGGCTCTCGGCCCTGATCAACGCCTATCGGGTACGCGGCCATCTCTACGCCGACCTCGACCCGCTGGGCATCAAGGAGCACCCGGAGCCGGACGAGCTCTTCCTCGAGCGCTACGGCCTCGCGGACGTCGCTTCCGACACTCTCTTCTCCAGCGGCGACATGGCCGGTCCGCACACGGCCACGCTCAAGGAGATCCTCGAGCGCCTCACCGAGACCTACACCCGGAGCATCGGCGCCGAGTTCACCTTCCTCGAGGATCGAGAGGCGCGGACCTGGCTGCAGGAGGCGATGGAGTCGACCTGCAACCGCCTCGACCTCGGGACCGACGAGCAGCTCCGGATCCTCACCAAGCTCACCGACGCGGAGATCTTCGAGCAGTTCCTGCACACGAAGTTCATCGGCGCCAAGCGCTTCTCGCTCGAGGGAGGCGAGAGCGTGATCCCGATGCTCGATCTGCTGATCGAGCGCGCGGCCGACCTCGGCGTCGAGGAGGTCGTCCTGGGCATGGCCCACCGCGGCCGGCTCAACGTGCTGGTCAACATCATGGAGATGAACGTCCGCCAGATCTTCGCCGGCTTCGAGGACGACGACCCCGAACAGTACGTCGGGCGGCGGCGACGTGAAGTACCACCTCGGCTACTCGGTCGACCGGAAGACCCGCGGCGGCCACGAGGTGCACCTCACGCTCACCTTCAACCCCAGCCACCTCGAGTTCGTGAACCCGGTGGTCGAGGG
>JABAOG010016399.1_pt1 | contig 19782 bp, 19 predicted proteins | sample 7062131 | NCBI WGS metagenome assembly JABAOG01 (sample SAMN14538629, study PRJNA623070) | marine sediment metagenome | biome: marine biome [ENVO:00000428]; feature: marine pelagic biome [ENVO:01000023]; material: deep marine sediment [ENVO:00002113] | place: India: Arabian Sea | collected...
TGGTACGCCGAGCAGGTCCGGGACCTGACCCGGCCGTGCCCGCCCGGCGTGGAGGCGTCGGACCATCCGGGCCGCATCGTCTGTCAGCGACCGTTCCGGCCCGAGCGCCTGCCCGCGCCGCTCCGCCGGCTGGGCTGGACCGACGCGGAGCCGCCCCGGGACTCCATCCTCGGGCTCAGCGACGAGGAGATCGCGGGCATCGCCGCCGGCTGGCTCGTCACGTCGCGGCCGGTCACGCTGCGGGCCGGTCGGCTCCGGACGAGCATCCCCCGGGGGACCCTGCTCTCGCCCGCCGACAGCTTCGCCGCCGCGATCCTGCGGTCGACCCTGGGCGAGCGGCCCATCCACTTCATGCCGGGCTCCTCCCACGTAGAGACGCTGGGGCTCGGCGACCACGTGGTCCGCCACGGACTGACCTGGCGGATCGACGAGGACCCCGGTCGCGAGCCCGGGCGCGTCGTCCGGGTGCCGGGCGCCGACGCGGCGCCGATGCTCGGCGGCGCCATCGACCTGCCGGCCACGGACACGCTGCTGGAAGAGGTCTTCGTCCGACGCGGGCGGCTGCTGGACGCCGACGCGCCCTGGGTCGACCACGCCAACACGACCGTTCCGCTCCAGTACGTGTTCGCGCACTACGCCGCCGCCGCGGCCCACACCCGCCTCGGCGACGCCGCGGCCGCCCGGCGGCACGCCCGCCGGGGCGCGTGGTGGGAGGACGTGATCACTCCCGGCTGACGGGCGACGGCGGGCTCCCCCCCTTGAGCGAGACCGCGGACCCGATAGCTTCAGGGTCCGCCGCGGCGCGGCGCGCACGCGAACGAACCCATCAGCCAGGCGGGAGCCGCATGGACATCGCGATCACCGGGACGGTCAAGCAGATCCTCGACGAGCAGTCGGGCACGAGCCGGAACGGCCAGTGGCGCAAGCAGGACTTCATCCTCGAGACCGAGGGCAAGTACCCGAAGCCGGTCTGCATCACCCAGTGGGGCGACGACATCGAGGCGTTCGCCGTGCGGGAGGGGGAGCGGCTCACGGCCCACGTCGACATCCAGAGCCGGGAGTACAACGGCCGCTGGTACACGGACGTGAAGGCGTGGCGGGTCACGCGGGAGGAGGAGGGTGGCGCGGCCGCCCCGCCGGCGGCGGGGGAGGAGCCGTGGCCGGATCCCTCGACGGCCGGCCCGGACGACGGCCCGGGGGACGACCTGCCGTTCTGAGCGCCGGCGGCTGGCGGGGCCCGGGCCGGGGCCCGGCGACGCGGCCGCGCCGCGTCCGGGGCCGACCCGGATCCAGCGTCCGCGGGCGCCGCTTCAGCCTCCGGCGTGCGCCTCCTCGACGGCGAACTCGCAGCTCACCGCCGGGTTGAACGGCGCGAACGCGCCGGCCGGGTTGTCCCGGTAGAGCCACCAGTGCAGCTCGTAGTGGGGCTCGAACCCGTGGGCCTCGTCGACCTCGGTGGCCGGGTTGTCGATCATCCGGTAGTACTCGTTGCCGTGGAACGTCGGCGGCCCGTCGTTCCCGGCCTCCTCCCACGCATCGACCCAGATCAGGTTCTCGATCGCCGTGAGGCGGAGCGACCCGTCCGCCTGCGGCTCGTACAGGAGGATCGCGGGCTGCGTCCAGTCCGCGTGGGTCCCGTTGCCGTCGACCCGCGGCTCCTCGGCGGTGATGCCGAGCAGGTCGGGGCGGAAGTAGTGGTAGCCCATGGCGCCGAGCTGCTTCGGCTGGCCCTCCATGGGCGAGACGATGCACACCGGGTGGCGGACGTAGCCCTCGGCCTCGGCCACCGCCACGTCCTGGTACTTCTCCGTGGCCGCCCGGACGACGGCGATCTCCGCGGCCGGGACCTCCGACCGGAGGCCGGCGGCGTTCGAGGCGAGCGTGGGACCCTGCGCCAGCGCGGGCGAGACCAGCCCCAGCGAGAGCGCGGGCACGATTGCGAGCATGCGACCAGACATCGGGTACCTCCGGTTGTGATGGGTTCGTACCCGGGGCTGCGGAAGGCCGGGCGCCGACCGGCCATCCGCGATCGCGACGGCCCGCGTGCGCCCCCTCCGTCGAACCCCGTCCTTTGGCGCGGCCGGGAAGCGGGCGTACCTTGCCCACGGGTCCGGCGTCCCCGTCGGGGAGGCGGGAGGGCGTCGGCTCCGAGCCAGCAGCCTGTCCACCGCCAGCGGAGGTTCGCACGATGCCCGGCCAGTCCCCGGATCCCGACGGTCTCCTCGAGTACTCCGTGGTGTTCACGGAGCGGTCGCTGAACCACATGTCGGAGCGGTTCCAGCGCGTGATGCGCGACATCTCGGAGACGCTCCGGGACGTGTACTCGGCGGCGGCCCCGGCGGTGGTCCCCGGCGGTGGGACCTACGGCATGGAGGCCATCGCCCGGCAATTCGCCGGGGACCGGAAGTGCCTGGTGATCCGGAACGGATACTTCAGCTACCGGTGGAGCCAGATCTTCGAGGCCGGCGGGATCACGGGCGACGTCGTGGTGCTGAAGGCGAGCCCGGTCGCCGACGGCCGGCACGCGCCCTGGGCCCCGCCGCCCATGGACGAGGTCGTGGCCGCGGTCCGGGCCCACGCCCCCGACCTGGTCTTCGCGCCCCACGTGGACACGTCGTCGGGGATCCTGCTGCCGGACGACTACCTGCGGGCGGTGGGGGAAGCGGTCCACGAGCGGGACGGCCTGTTCGTGCTGGACTGCGTGGCGTCCGGAGGGGTGCGGGTCGACATGCGGGAGGCAGGCGTGGACGTGCTCCTCACGGCGCCCCAGAAGGGCTGGAGCGCGCCGCCGTCCGCGGCGCTGGTCATGCTCGGGGAGGCGGCCGCCGGGCGGCTGGAGACGACCCGGAGCAGCAGCTTCGCCTGCGACCTGCGCCGCTGGCGGCAGATCATGCGCGCGTACGAGGACGGGGGCCACGCCTACCACGCCACGCTGCCCACCGACGCGCTCCTCGCCTTCCGGGACGCCATGCTCGAGACCGTGGACGTCGGGCTCGACGAGGTGGAGCGGCGGCAATGGGAGCTGGGCCGGCGGGTGCGGGCGCTGCTGGCCGACCACGGGCTGCCCAGCGTCGCGGCGGCCGGATTCGAGGCTCCCGGCGTGGTGGTCAGCTACACCGACGATCCGGACGTCCGGACCGGACGGAGCTTCGCGGACGCCGGGCTGCAGGTGGCGGCGGGCGTGCCGCTCATGTGCGACGAGCCCGAGGACTTCTCCACGGTCCGGATCGGACTGTTCGGGCTCGACAAATGGACGGACGTGGACGGCACGGTCGCCACGCTGGAGCGGGCGCTCGGGAGGATCGCCCCCGCCGCGCGAGCCCCGGACGGCGCCGGCGCCCGCGGCTAGCGGAGCGCGCCGACCAGCACCTCGAGGCGGCCGCCACGGCGGACCCCCAGGAACGCGAAGCGGTCCCCGTCGGGGGACACGTCCCAGTCCGCCGCCTCGGGGGCCCGCTCGTAGAGGTCGGTCGCCACCCGCCTGCGGCCGCCGACCCCGAGCCGGCCGTCATGCTCCTCCAGGGTCGCCTCGATCACCTCGCCGAGCTCCGTCCGGTAGTACAGCCGCCGGGGATCGCCCGCCCACACGGGCTCGACGCCGCCCCCGGCCGAGATCGCAAGGCGCCCGCCGGGCTCCGGGAACGTGCTGACATAGACCTCCGGCCGGCCGGAGGCCTCCGACACGTAGGCCACCCGTCGGCCGTCGGGCGAGATCGACGGCGCGTATTCGGCCCCGGGGGCGGCGATGTAGGGTCGCGTGGCGTCCAGCGAGTCGAGCCGGGCCATGAAGATGTCGCGGTTCGACGCTCCCTGTGCCGCGGGGCCATCGGGCCCGGGCGGGGACTCCGGCGTCACGGTGTAGACGACCCAGTCGCCCCACGTGGAGAGCTTGCCGATGCTCGCCGCGCTCGGTGACACGACGGGACGGGGCGGGCCGCTGAGGTCCGCCGGGATCCGGTCGATGCCCCGGTAGTCGGTCGCCACGACGAGGGCGGACCCGTCGGAGGTCCAGGCGCTGTACTCGGTGTCGGAGTCGCCGGTCATCTTCAGGACGGCGCCACTCGCGAGGTCGAGCACGTAGACCACGTGCTGGGTCCTGCCGCTCGGCGCTGCCAGCGCGATCCGTCCACCGTCCGGCGAGAACCGTGGGCCGTCCAGGTGGTTGTAGTCGGGGATCGGGAGCGCCACCGACCGGCGCAGCCCGTCACGCTGCTCGATGACGAGCGACGGGACGATGTCATCGAGCTGCGCCACGAAGGTGCCACCGGCCGAGGCGTCGTAGTCCCCCCAGCCGCCGAGAGCGCGGTAGACGCCGGTGAGGAGCGTGCGCCGGGGACCCGTGATCCGGCCCGCCCGACGGTCGAACGGCTCGGCCACGATGGTCCCGTTGCGCTGGAGCGACACCAGGTGCCCCGCAGAGTAGCGGGGATGCATCCCGGGCCCCAGCTCCCGCACGTCGCCCGTGCGTCGGTCCAGCAGCGCGACCCGCGGGTCCGACGGAGCGATGGTGAACAGCACGTAGTCGGTCCCGGGGACGGCCGCGGGGCTGCTGGGGTACTCACGCTCCCCCTGGGTCGTGAGGCGACGGGGCGTCCCTCCGGTCGCCGGCACCTCGAACAGGCCCGCGCTATCCGCCGTCGTGCTGAACACCACGTGGTCATCGTCCGTCCACGTGGCCCCCGTCAGCGGTCGTGACATGATCAGCGAGCCCGGCAGGCCGTCGACGATCAGCTCGGGCGGGCCGCCGTCCAGGCCGACCCGCATGAGCCGGCCCCCGGCCTCGAAGCCCAGCCACTCGCCGTCCGGCGAGAAGAACAGGCTGCTGCCCCCCTCGGTGCCCGGGACGGGGCGCGCGGCCAGCCGGCCCATCTCCCGGACGTAGACCGGGCGGCCGGCGGCGTTCCCACCGGCATAGGCGAACCGGCGCCCGTCCCGGCTGATGGCGAACAGAGGGCCACAGCAGCGGAAATCGATGAAGTGGGTCGAGTCCGGGACGTGGGCGAAGCGGATCGGCCCGTCCGTCCCCGCGTCCGCCGGGTCGGGCGTCGAGCCCGGCGCAGTGCGGGCGTACCACCCGGCCAGGAGGCCGACCGCGACGATGCCCAGCACCGTGGCCAGGGTCCGGCCGGTGAGCCAGCCGCCGAACGTCGTCCGCCCCGCGCCGGGGCCGGCGGCCCCGGCCACGCCGGTGTCCGGGTCGGCATCCGGCGCGCCGTCTCCCGCGGGCGGTCCCTCGAAGGCCCAGGCCAGTCCGATCACCACCGGCAGCCCCAGAAGCGCCATGGCCGCCAGCGCGGTGATGATCCAGTCCGGCAGTCTCAGGGCGGGGATCAGCACGTCCGCCGCCTGGAGGACCGCGAAGACCGTGGCGCCGTATACCAGGGCGATGCGCACGATTCGCCGGCGCTTCAGCTCTTCCATCAGCTTCACGGGGATGCCCGAGCTCGGGTGAACGGCGAAGGGATGGGCCAATATGCTCGACGACCGCCAGAGGTACAACGTCTCCGGTCGGCGATCGAGGCGCTGCGGGCCGGGCCGCGCACCCCGCCCGCAGGGCCCCCACGCCCACGGCACGCTGCCGGCGATGCGCCGGCCCGGCCCCCGGACGGTTGAATTCGGGGCCGGCTCGTCCTTACCTTGGAGGCGGACTGCGACCCCCCGGCTGGAGGGGGCGAGCACGCCGTCCCCCCTCCTCACCGCGATGTCGCGCACCGCCGGCGGGTCCGTCCGGCGACGTGCGCACAAAGCCCTCGCGTCGCCCGATCGTCCGATACTCTCCTCGGAAGAAGGAGCCCCTGCCATGCACCGCAGAATCGCAGTGCTCGTGGGCGTCGTGCTGGTCACGGCCGCCCTGCTCCCCCTCCCCCTCGACCGGGCCCGCCCCATGGACGACGAGTCCGTCTTCGTGAAGGGGCTGGGGCCGGACGAGGACGAATCGATCCTCTACATCTGGACCCGCGACGGCGATGGCGCCGAGTCCGACTTCCTGGCCGTCGTGGACGCCGACCCGGAGTCGGAGACCTACGGCGAGATCATCGCCACCGAGCCCACCGGCTCGGCGGGCAACGAGGCCCACCACTTCGGCTACACGGTGGACACCGACCGGATCTTCGCCGGCGGGATGTTCTCCAACCGGCTGTTCATCTACGACGTCGCCACCGACCCCCGGGACCCGGAGCTCATCCGCACCGTGGACCTGGACCCCACGGGCTACAGCGGCCCGCACACGCTGTACGCCGTGCCGGGCGGCGTCATGATCGCCATGCTCGGGGCCACGGACGGCGGCGGGCCCGGCGGGCTGGTGGTGCTGGACGACGACGGCAACCTCATCGAGGCCCAGCCCCAGGCGGGCCACCCCGGCGTCCCGGAGTACATGTACGACGTGGGCGTGAAGCCCGAGATGGACCGCATGATCACCTCCGCCTGGGCCCACCCCCAGCACGTGAAGATGAAGGGCGGGTCGCCGCCCGGGGAGACGGGCAACGAGATCGTCGTGTGGAGCTGGGAGGACCGGGAGATCCTCCAGGTCGTGGAGCTGGACCTGGCGCCCCTCGAGGTCCGGTGGCTCCACGGTCCCGACGGGCTCGGCGGGTTCATCAACTGCGCCTACGGCGGCACCGTCTGGTACTGGGAGGACGGGGACGGCGATGGCGAGCTCGAGTTCACACGCGTCATTCAGCTGCCGGAGGGCTCCGCCCCCGCCGACATGCGGGTCTCCTACGACAACCGCTACCTCTACGTGTCCAACTTCGGCGGCGGATCGGTGCAGCAGTACGACATCGCGAACCCCCTCGAGCCCCGGCTCGTGGACGAGGTCGCGCTGCCGCATCCCAACATGATGAAGCTCTCGCCGGACAGCGAGCGGCTCTACGTCACCAACTCGCTCCTGTCGACCATGGACCCCGACGAGAACTTCGAGGCCTGGCTCCTCCACGTGGGGCCCGACGGGATGCGGCTCGACGAGGGCTTCGACCCCGACTTCACCAGCTTCGACACGGGGCCCGCCGGCCCCCACGACATGCTGCTGAAGTAAGGAGCGGCCGGCCCGCCGGCCGGCTCAGCCGCCGTCGAGCCAGCGCCGGGCGATGTCGGCGGGGAACGGCCCGCCGTGGGCGGGATGGATCGTCGTCGGGTCCCGGGAGAGGACCCGCTCCCAGCTGTCGAGGATCCGGTCCGGCTCGTCGGCGAAGATCGGGAGCGACGGGCGCGCCGTGAGCGGCAGACGGTTCATCGCCAGGTCGCCCACCAGCGCCCGACCGTCGTCGAGCACCACCGACACGGAGCCGGGCGAGTGCCCGGGCGTGTGGACGATGTCCGCGGGGATGCCCAGGTCCCGGAGCGAACCACCCGCGTCACCCAGGCGCCGGTCCACCCGGGCCGGCGGCACCCGGATCAGCGGCATGACCAGCCGGTGGACGGCCATGAACGTCCTCCCCCACGGCGTCACGCCCGGCGGGAGCGGCGGGTCGCCCGACTCCACCCAGCCGGCCTCGGCTTCGTGGACGGCCAGGGGTGCGCCGGTGATCTCCTTCAGCTCGGCCGCGGATCCCATGTGGTCCCAGTGGGCGTGGGTCAGGAGGATCAGCGCAACCTCCGACGGGTCGACACCCGCCGCCGCCAGGCCCCGGACGAAGGCCCGGCCGCGGCGCGGCATCCCGGCGTCGATGGCCACCGTGCCGGCGTCCCGCAGCACGTAGCAGGTATCGAAGCCCAGCGGGATCGGGAGGATCTCGGTCACGGGGCCGCCTTCCGGTCATGGGGACCGGTACAGGATGGCCCCGGCGACCCTCGCGCGGCAACGCTCCTGTCTGCCACGACGGTCGCCCGGGTCGGGATCAGCCCCCGGCCGGCGCGGCTTTCCGGTGGCGGACCAGGCGGACCGCGGCCCAGACCAGGAGGAGGATCACCGCGGCCTTGAGGAGGAACGCCAGGGCGGCCAGGAGCAGGCCGCCGATGCCGGCGGCGACGGTGGCCAGGAGGCCGCCGAGGAACCGGGCCAGGATCAACCCCAGCACCGCCATGATCCCGCCGGTCGCCAGGTAGCTCGCGCGAATGCCCACGTCGTCTCCTCGTCTTCAGGGTCCGGATGTCCCGCCTGTCGCTCTCCCCTACGGCTCGACGGCCGGCCGGGATTCAGGCCGGGCGAGCCGGGCTCTTCCGGGTGGTTCCCTGGAAGCCCTCGACGAACCCGCCGCGACGCCCTACCATCCGGGCCATGGACGAGACGACGCAGGACCTCGGAGAGCTGGAGGGGCTGGCCGACCCGGAGATGGCCCGGGCGCTGGAGCGGACGCTGGGCGCCCTGGAGAAGGAGACGGAGCTGCTGCTGTTCGTCAGCCCCGGTTGCGCCGTCTGCCCGCACCAGCTCCGCTCGGCGGCGACCGTGGCGCTGGCGAGCCCGAACGTGGTGCTGGACGTGGTGGACGCCACGCAGGAGCCGGAGCTGGCGGCCCGCTACGAGGTCCGGAGCGTCCCCACCACCGTGGTCGACGACGAGCTGATCATGATGGGCGTGGTGGCGCCCGGCGAGCTCGCGCTCCGGCTGGTCGAGCGGCAGGGGCCCGACGCCGCGGAGCGGGTGTTCCGGGCGCTGCTGGACGCGGGCCACGCCACGCAGGTCGCCGAGCGCCTCGCCGACGGCCGCGGGACCGCCCCGTTCCTCGCGCTGTGGGCCGAGAGCGACGCCGGGCGGCGGGCGGTCCTCCTGGAGGTGGCGGAGGAGTCGCTGCTCTACGACCCGTTCGGCCTCGTCCCGCTGGTGGCTCCGCTGGCGGCCGCCCTCGACGGCGACGGCCCCATCGCGTCCGACGAGGCCCACCGGGCGGACACCGCCGAGCTGCTGGGGAAGACCGGCGACGACGACGCCCGGGCCCCCCTCGAGCGGCTCGTGGAGGACCCGAGCCCGATGGTCGCGAAGGAAGCGGCCCGGGCCCTGGCGGAGCTGGACGAATAGGCGGGGGCCGGGACGCTACCTACGGGCTTCTCACCCTCCACCTGCCCGGAGGATGCGATCGTCCTCGCCCGGCAGCACCCAGACCGCTGCGAGGAGCCAGCGCTCATCCTCGCGGACCAGGAGCCACGTCGCCCGCGCGTACCGGACGGACGTCGGGCGCGCCGTCGCCCCGGCGGTCGCGCCCGTGGCGACCAGGTCGACCAGCGCGACATCCGCCGTGACCATCCGGATGTCCTCCGGGATGAAGAGCGCCCGGTAGGGGCGGGGCTCGGAGAAGTAGCGCTGCCACCAGACCCGGATGGCCTGTCGCCCGTGCATCACGGGCCCGTTGCGGATGATGAGGTCGGCGTCGTCGCGGTAGAACGCGCGGAGGGCGGCCGGATCGTGGCTGTTGAACGCGTCCTCGTACGCAGCGACGAACGCCCGGATCCCGGGCCGGAGCGTCGCCGCCGCCTCGACGGACGCCCCGAGGACGACCCGGTCCTCCTCGGTCGGGACCCCGACCATCGACGCGATCCGCCAGGTGCCGTCCTGGCCATGGACGACCCAGGCGCCCCGGAACCTCCTCGCCCGCAGCTCGCGACCCTCGCCGTCCCGGCCCCCGGTGGTCGTTCCCACGTTCACCACCGCGACGTCGGGCGCGACGAACCGGATCGTGCGCACGTCCAGCGTGAGGCGCCGCTCGGGCTCCTGGTTCGCGAAGTAGCCCCGCCACGCGTCCTGGATCGCCTGCCGCCCGCGGGCCGCCGGCTGGTTGCCCATGGCGAAGTACGCATCGTCCGTGAAGAAGTCCGCGAGGACGGAGGCATCGTGGGTGTCCCACGCGGCGACATAGGCGTCGATCCACGCACGGACCGCGACCGAATCCTCCGCCGCCTGGGCAGGTGCGGCCCCCGGGACCAGCGCGTTCACGACGCCCGCGGTCAGCACTGCCAACCATGTCGTGACGGCGCGGTGTGGCCCGCGCTCCGATGGCACCATGCCGGGTCCCCGACTCACCGATCCCTTCGCCCTCGCAGGCTGGCTCATGAGGATTTCCGAACCGCGAGACGCATCTCGGTGAGGCCACTCGCCTGGGGCCTCACCTCGAGCACCTTCAGCGGTGGAGTCGCGACCCGGCGCGTGAACAGGGGCGCCCCGCCCGCCAGGAATACCGGCGCGATCGTCACGATGATCTCATCGAGTAGACCCTGCTCATGGAATTGCGCGGCCAGGTCGCCGCCTCCCGCCAGCCAGATGTCCCGCCGCGCCGCCGCCTCGCGCATTTCCGTGAACACGGGGGCCACCTCTCCGCGGACGAACCTGACGTCGGCCCCCGGGGCGTCCGGCAGGGCACGGGTCGTGAAGACCCATGTCGGCTGCTCGTGAGGCCACGCCCTGGGTGCTTCCGGGTCCGCGAAGACGTAGTTGTCCAGGAGCCATTCGTACGTATGGGCGCCCATGACGATGGCGCCCACCTCGCGAATGAACTCGGGATAGCTGCTCTCCTCATCGCCTCCGAACTGGAACAGCCAGTCCAGGGAATGGTCGGGGTCCGCGATGAATCCATCCAGGCTCGCGGCAGTGTAGAACACGGTCTTCATCGGTTTCCGTACGCCAGGACTCGAGGTGGACACGAAAGGCCGCCTGCGACTCCATACATTATCTGGACCCGCCCGGGCAAGCCGGTCCTCGACCCTGGCGCCCTCACCACCCGCGGCTCGCCGCCGCCTCAACCCCCTCGAGAGGAGGCCGCGCAGGCCGGGTGCGCGCTGGAGTCCTTCGCAGGCGTCACCCGCCTTCCCGTCAGGGCCGTATCGCGGCTTCCACCACCGTCTCCTCGGCTCCCGGCTCCGTCGTCACGGTCTCCCGGGTCTCCCCCGGGAACCGGACGAACCGCATGACGTTGCGCTGGTCGTCGTGGAGCTCGAAGAGGAGCGTGTTGCGGACGCGGAGGCCGGTGATGGGCCCGGTCGCCTGCCAGGAAAGGGTGACCTCCCAGCCGGCGTGGTGGCCGAGCCGGGTCTCCTCCGCCCGGATCAACGTCGACTCCAGCGCCTCGCCGTGGGCCTCGAGCCGGAGCCGGTCGGTGAGGTAGCGGCTTACGAGGGCGTCGGCCTCGGGGCCGGGACTGAGGGTGACGGCGTCGGCCTGGACCATGGGCCCGAGGGCGCGCTCGAGGTCCTTCTTGAAGAGCTGGACCCGCCCGGCCACGACCGTGCCTTCGATGGCCAGGTCGGCGTAGGTCTCGTGCAGCTCGTGGACGGGGGCGGGGGCCGCGGCCAGGAGCAGGGCGGCGAGGGTGGGGGCGATCGGCCTCACGCCGCCTCTCCATGGCGCCTCAGCACCCAGATCACCCAGGGCGCGATCTCCGTCTCGCTGACCCAGTCGAACGGCTCGTCGGGGTGGCCGAGGGGCCGGTGGACTTCCTCGACGGCCAGGCCGGCGTCGGCGAAGGAGGCGCGGTAGGCGTCGTCGTCCCATCGGATGTCGTGGACGGGGCGGGCGTCGGCGACGTCGGTCATGCGCACGAGAACGACGTCCCCGTTCCCGGCGTCCTGGTTGCCGGGGAACCGGGTGCATTCGAAGGACGCCCAGTCGTGGGTGTACAGCTCGACGGACGAGACGACGCAGACCAGCCGTCCGCCGGGCCGCAGCACCCGCCTGAGCTCCCGGAGCGCCGCCCCCTTCCGGTCGGCCGGGATGTTGTCGAAGGTGAAGGCGGCGAGCGCGAGGTCGCAGGAGCCGTCCGGGACCGGCGCGAGGTCGCCGTCCTCCACGAGGCGGTAGCGGCCGTCGGGGTCCCGCGCCCGGGCCCGTTCCAGCATGGCGGGCGCGATGTCCACGCCGGTGACCCGGTAGCCGAGGTCGCGCAGGAACCGTGTGGACCGGCCCGTGCCGCAGCCGAAGTCGAGGGCCGCGGCCGGCGGGGGTGGCTCCAGGATGTCCGGGAGGTCGCGGAAGGCGAGGTGGTAGGTGCCGGGGAAGGCGAGGGTGGCGTAGGCCTCGGCCCGTTCCTCGTCCTCGTAGGTGTTCCGGAAGCCCGGCCCCGCCTCGCCTCGCTCCACGCCGCCTCTACCTCGATCCCGCCCCGCGCTCCACCGCCGCGGCCTGCCACACGTTGTCGCTGGGGTCGATGTCGGCGTACGCCTCGTCGGGATCGAGCGTCACGCTCACGAGGTCCCGGTCGCTGAAGAAGCCCTTGGTGAACTCGAGCTCGTTGTTGCGCCAGACGTCGACGGGGAGGTCGAACCGCTCGGTGGTGCCGTCGGTGTAGGCGGCCTCGATCTCGAGGGGCATGACGAGCCCGCCCTCGTTGCGGACGGTGACGCGGTAGTAGTGGCGGCCCATGGATGCGTCGCCGACCAGCTCCTCGGCGGGCTGGGCGGTGACGTCGGCGATGGCCTGGTCGTTGGCGTGGGTGGTGTAGAACCAGCCGCGCCAGAACCAGTCCATGTTCTCGCCGGTGCCCTCCTCCATGGAGCGGAAGAAGTCGGCGGGCTGGGGGTGCTTGAAGGCCCAGGAGGTCGCGTAGTACTGGAACCCGTCGTCGAACGCCTCGTGGCCGAGCACGTGCTCCCGGAGCATCTGGAGCCCGGTGGCGGGCTTGGCGTAGCCGTTGTTGCCGAAGTCCTTGTGGATGAGGTCGGACTCGGTCATGATCGGGACCTGGTCCGGGTCGGCCATGTACCCGACGATCTCGGGGGCCGGTCCCCGACGACTCTGGAACGTGCAGTCGTCGGTCTGGGTCCACTCCTCGCCGCAGTACGTCTCCGCGTAGTCCTGCTCGCCGTAGTACTGGAGGAAGGTGTTGAGCCCCTCGTCCATCCAGGTCCACTTCCGCTCGTCGCTGGCCACGATCATGGGGAACCAGTTGTGGCCGACCTCGTGGATGGTGACGCTGATGAGCCCCCGCTCGGTCCGGTCGCTGTAGCTGCCGTCGGGCTGGGGCCGGGCGCCGCAGAAGGCGAGCATGGGGTACTCCATCCCGCCCACGCGGCCGTTCACGTTCACGGCCTTGGGGTAGGGGTACCGGAAGGCCATGCGGCCGTAGGTCTTCAGCGTCTGGAGCGTGGCCCGGGTGGAGACCTTGTCCCAGAGGGGCATGGCGTCGCGCGGGTACAGGCTGTGGACCCTGATGACCCGATCCTCGCCGGGATAGCGGAACCCGGCGGCGTCCCAGATGAACGCGGGCGAGGAGGCGAACGCGAAGTCGCGGACGTTCTCGGCCGTGTAGTGCCAGGTGACGGTCCCGCTCCGGACGGGTCGGCTGGCGGGGTCGTTCACCTCGTCGGCGGTCCGGATGAAGACGGGCTCCTCCGAGGTGTACGCCCGCTCGAGCCGCGCCCGCTGCTCGGCCGTCAGCACCTCGTCGGGGTTCTGGAGCGTGCCGGTGGCGTCGACGATGTGGTCCCACGGGACGGTGAGCCTCACGTCGTAGTCGCCGAAGTTGAGGTAGAACTCGCCGCGGCCGAGGAACTGCTCGGTCTGCCAGCCGTTCACGTCGTCGTACACGCTCATGCGGGGGAACCACTGGGCCATCTCGTAGATCCAGCCGTCGCCGACCTTCTCCTTGGCGCCCCGGGCGTAGTCGGGGACGCGGAACGACCAGTCGATCTCCAGCTCCGCGGTCTCGCCCGGCCCGAGCGGCTCCGGCAGGTCCACCTTCATGATGGTGGCGTTGATCCGGTGGTCGGCGTCGACGAGGCGGCCGTCCCGGACGAGCTGGACCCGGCGGATGGTGTAGCCGCCGTCGAACGGCTCGATCCCGAGGAACCGTCGCATCCGCTCGCTCACCCGCTCCGGCAGCGCGCCCTGGGTCCGGTAGCTCCGGCTGTGCTCCACGGAGCGGACGTTCTGGTCCAGCTGGATCCAGAGGAAGGGCAGCGCGTCGGGCGAGTTGTTGTGGTAGGTGATCCGCTCGGAGCCGTGGAGGACGTGGGCGTCGGGGTCCAGCTCCGCCTCGATCACGTAGTCGGCCCGCTGCTGCCAGTAGGCGTGCCCCGGCGCGCCCGCGGCGTTCCGGTACTCGTTGGCGTCCGGCCACTCCTCGATGGGCCGGAACATGGATCGGTTGGTCTCGGAGCCGTCGTCGTGGAGCCACTGCTGGGCCGCCGCGGCGGAGGTGCAGAGGGTCGCCCCGCCAATGGCGAGGACGAAGAGGAGGCCGGTGGCCCGGCGCAGCGTGCGCGGCAGCGGTGCGGTCATCGGGTTCGTCCTGGGTACCGCGGGGTGGGGCCGTTCGCCGGAACGGAAACGAATTACTAAACGGGAATACGAGCGGGGACAAGCCCCCGGGGCGGCGGTCGCGTGCAGCCCCGGCGCCGTTCCCGCGACGTGCGCCCGCTCACCGGCGGCGTGACGGTTCGAGCATGGACCGGATAGCGGCCAGCACCCGATCCTGCGCGTCCCGGTGCAGCATGTGGCTGCTCCCGGTGGCGAGGACGAACTCGCCCCGGCGCGACCGCTCGGCGACGGCCCGGCTCTCTTCGGCCCAGTACTCCTGGTATTCCCGGGCGACGTCGCCGAACGCCGGGTTGGGCAGGCCGGAGGCGATGACCGTGACGGGCAGGTCGCCGAACGAGTCGATGGCCGCGGCCTGGCGCGCGCTCCCGCCGAGCATCTCCCGGTGCTCCGACGCGATCATCCGGAAGAAGTCGGCCTCGGCCCGGGCGCCGGGGTCCGCGGCGTCGGGCCGCCGGTCCGCGAGGCGCTGCCAGTCGTCCGTCATCGCCTCGGCCATCCGCCGGAGCCCCGGAAAGCGGTCGCCCAGGAGCCAGCCGAGGGGCGGTGGATCGAGGAGCACCAGCCCGGCGACGTCGTCACGGTACCGGGCGGCGAAGACCTGCGCGTTCAGCCCGCCCAGCGAGTGGCCCACCAGGACGTACGGGCCGTCGACGGACGCGGCCTCCAGGAGCGCTCTCAGCTCATCCGCCTCCCGGGCGGCGTGACGGGGCAGTGGGCCCGGCTCGCTGGCGCCGTAGCCCGCCCGGTCGTAGACGACGACCCGGGTGCGACCGGCCAGGGAGTCCTGCATGGCGTGCCATTCCTCCGATCGGCCGCCCAGGCCGACGTCGATGACCACCGGCGGTGCGCCGTCGCCCCGGATCCGGGCGTGGAGGGAGTGGGTCCCGACGCTCACGGGGCCGTCCACCGGGGGCGGCCCCGGGCCGCCGCAACCGGCGAGGGCGAGGAGTACGAGCGGGGGCAGAGGGCGGGCGCGGGCAGGCCGGGTCGCGCTCGATCGTGACGCGGGCCCGCGCCGCCGCGGGCGACGTTTCTGGTCGGTCATGGTCCCCTCCGGGTTCCAGCGCCCACGATCCGCTCCCGGCGCCGTCCGCGCCAGGGGATCGTTGACCCGCGGCCGCGTTCCCGGTACCGTCGGGGTCCGTTCCTCTCGCAGGAGGTGAGAAATGGCCAGGAAGCGGCGGTACACGGACGAGGCGCGCTTTTGAGACCATGAGCAAGCGCCGCCGGGGGTTCCCGTCGGAGACGCGTGTCAAGCGCGGCCGGCGGGTCGTCCACGGGTTTCAAGGAGCTGGAGGAGAAACTCGGCCGGAACGACCTCTGCCCGTGCGGATCCGGCCGGCGCTTTCAGGAAGTGCTGCATGAGGAGCGGTCGCTTTCGACGGAAGCCGGAGGAACTACTACTTCCGTGAGTAGCGGGTGACCGACCGAACGCCGGTGGAGCGACCGCTCCACCGGCGTTCTTCGTGGCCGGCCCGGCCAGGAATGGCGGCTACCCGCCCACTTCCACCGACCCGTCATACGACAGCCTGCCGTCCGCCATCTCGCCCGTCACCTCCAGCTCCCCGGCGACGCCGTCGCCGAAGACGATCCGGCCCCGGACCGCGCCGCCGGCCTCGACCTCAGCGGTGTAGACGAGCGTGCCGGCGGCCGGCTCGCCGTGGACGGTGCCGGTGAACGTGCCGCGGGCGATCCACTCCTCGGCGTACGTTCCGGCCGCCTCGCCGCACGGGCCCGCGACCCGGATCCGGTAGTCGACCTCGAGACGGCCCTCCAGCGTACCGGTGATGGCGTAGGCCTGCTCCAGGTCGACGATGCACGCGCCGCCAGCGTCGACGCGGACCGGCGGGGCGGTGGGCGGGCCGACCGGGGCGAACGTCCCCCCGGCCCCGGTCTGGCCGGCGGCGTTCCCGGCGGCGGCGAGGAGCAGGGCCAGCGCCGCGGGTAGGCGGCCCGTCCGGTGCATTGCGGTTCGGTCGTGGCGATCCATGGAGCTCGACCGGTCTCGCGGGAATGTCCTGTGAAGGTCGCAATATGGGGGAGGCGCCGGGGCACCTCAACGGCGCAACGGTTTGCGCGTCCCGCACGTCCCACGAGAGAATGCAGGCACCACGCGAGACACTCCCCACGCAGGCGAGGACGACACCGATGCGACGAGGCGAGGACGGGACCCGGGTCCGACGGGCGGGCCCGCCGGTGGCGATCATGGCGGTGCTGACGGCGGCGCTGACGGCGTGTGGCGGAGGGGCGGGCCCGACGGCACCGGCGCCCTCGGGCGAGCGGCAGCGCCCCGGTGATGACGGGATGAAGCCGTACGCCGCGGCCATCGAGGGGACGGAGCCGGACAGCGGGCTGTTCGTGGTGCATCGGAGCGACGAGAAGCTGCTGTTCGAGGTGCCGGACTCGCTGCTGGGTCGGGAGCTGCTGGTGATCACGCGGATCGCGCGGGTGCCGGGCGACATCAGCGGGTTCGTGGTGGCGGGGCACAAGGTCCACGAGCAGGTGTGGACGTGGGAGCGGCGGGGCGACCGGCTGCTGCTCCGGAAGCGGTCGTACGCGCAGGTCGCGCCGGACTCGGCGCCCGTCCGGATCAGCGTGGTGAACAACAACTACCCGCCGATCATCGACGCGTTCGACATCGAGGCGATCGGCCCGGACTCGGCGTCGGTGGTGATCGACGTGACGGCGCTCTACGAGGAGGACACGCCGGCCATCAGCGCGCTGGGACCGGACCAGCGGCGGGAGCTCGGGGTCCGGCGGCTGGACACGGACCGGAGCTTCATCGTGTTCGCCCGGTCGTTCCCGGAGAACGTGGACGTGCGGCACGCGCTGACGTACGAGGCGACGAGCCTGCCGCGGCCGAACAACACGGGCACGCTGAGCATGGAGATGCACCAGNNCATGCGGCCGCGGCTGGCGGACGAACGGGTCGGCTACTTCAGCGTGAGCCGGACGAACTTCGGCCGGCCGGACCAGAAGGCGGCGGAGGAGACGTTCATCGCCCGCTGGCGGCTGGAGCCGAGCGACCCGGCGGCCTACGCNNGGACCCGGTGGAGCCCATCGTCTACTACATCGATCCGGCCACGCCGACGGAGTGGCGGTCGTGCGTCCGGGAGGGGGTGGAGGACTGGCAGCCGGCGTTCGAGACGGCGGGGTTCAGCAACGCCATCGTGGCGCGGGACGCGCCCTCGCCGGAGGAGGACCCGGAGTGGGACATGAGCGACGTCCGCTACTCGACGGTCCGGTGGGCGGCCAGCATGGTCCGGAACGCCATGGGCCCGCGCGTGACGGACCCCCGGTCCGGGGAGATCATCGAGAGCGACATCGTGTGGTACCACAACCACATGCGGAGCTACCGGAACCGGCTGATGCTGGAGACGGGCGCGGCCAACCCGCTGGCCCGGGACCTGCCCATCGACCGGGACCTCATGTGCGAAGCGATGCGCCAGGTGATCGCCCACGAGATCGGCCACGCGCTGGGGCTGCCCCACAACATGATCGCCAGCTCCGCGTACGCCATCGCGGACCTGCGCGACCCGGCGTTCGCCGACTCCATGGGCGTGGCGCCGACCATCATGGACTACGCGCGCCAGAACTACGTCGCGCAGCCGGGGGACGGGCTCGAGGGCGACGACTTCATCCGCCAGGTCGGGCCGTACGACCATTACGCCATCAACTGGGGCTACCGGGTGCTGCCCGACGCGCCGACGCCCGGGGCGGAGCAGGCGACGCTGGACGCCTGGATCGTGGCGCGGGCGGACGACCCCGTCTACCGCTACCTTCCGCAGCGGGGCGCGCTCTGGGACCCCCGGGCACAGACGGAGGACCTGGGCGACGACCCCGTCGAGGCCAGCACGCTCGGGATCGCGAACCTGAAGCGGGTGATCGACAACCTGGTGGCGTGGACCACGGACCCGGGCGAGGACTACACCGACCTGGCGGAGCTGTACGACGAGCTGGTCTTCCAGTGGTACCGGTACGTCGGCCACGTCGCGGCGATCCCCGGCGGCGTCTACGTCGACCTGAAGACGGCGGACCAGCCGGGCCCGGTCTACGACGGCGTGCCCCGGTCGGAGCAGGAGCGGGCCCTGGCGTTCCTCGAGCGGGAGGTGTTCGAGGCACCGCGGTGGCTCGCCCACCGGGAGGTCCTGGACCGGGTCGGGCAGAGCGGGTTCGAGGCCATCGCCCGCTGGCAGGGTCGGGTGCTGGGCACGCTGATGGACGCGCGCCGGCTCGCGCGGCTGGCCGAGCTCGAGGTCGTGCAGCCCGAGGACGCGTGGCCGCTGGCCGACTACCTGGCCGCGCTCCGGGCCGGCGTCTGGGGTGAGCCGGCGAGGACGGCGAGGGACCCGTACCGGCGGGCGCTCCAGCGAGCCTACCTGGAGGAGGCGGAGTCGCTGCTGACGGAGGAGCCGCCGGAGCTGTCCTTCCTCGGCCCGACGCCGGACATCAGCCGTTCGGACGTGCGGCCGCTGCTCCGGAGCCAGCTCCGACGGCTGGCGGCGGAGGCCCGGTCGGCCGCCCCCCGGGCGCCGGCGGGCGTGGCGCGGGCGCACCTGGAGGACGTGGCCGAGCGCATCGACCGGATTTTCGACAATCGACAATCGACGATCGATAATCGATAATCGATCCCATGACCGACCTGTCCGAGAAGCTCCAGCTGGGCGACCGGGGGATGCGCGTCATCAACGCCCCGGAAGGCATGGTCCTCGACCTGCCGGCCGCCACCGGTCCCAACGACGGCGTCCTGGTGTTCGCCCGCACCCGGGCGGAGCTCGACGCCCACGCCGAGCCGGCGCTGAGCGCCGCCCGCGCGGACCGGCTCGCCTGGATCGCGTACCCGAAGGCCGGCCAGCTGGACACCGACCTGAGCCGCGACCGGCTCTGGGACGCGCTGGAGGGCCGGGGCGTGCGACCGGTCCGCCAGATCGCCATCGACGGCGTCTGGAGCGCGCTCCGGTTCCGCCCGGCCTAGCGGGGGCCCGAGACCGATGACCGACTGGACGGCCCCGTGGCCGCTGGTCGCCGCGGCGGCGCTGCTCGGCTACGCCCTGGGGGCCATCCCCACCGGGTACCTCCTGGTCCGGGCCCGCACCGGCGAGGACCTCCGGTTTCGCGGCAGTGGAACGGTGGGGGCCACCAACGTGGGCCGGGCCCTGGGCGGGCGGGCGGCGGTCGGCGTGGCGGTCGCGGACCTGCTGAAGGGGACGGCGGCGGTGCTGCTCGGCGGCTGGGTCGCGGGCCCTGCCGGCGCGGTCGCGGCGCTGGTCGCGGTGGTGACCGGCCACATCTGGCCCATCGAGCTGGGGTTCCGGGGCGGGAAGGGCGTGGCCACGGCGTTCGGCGGCGTGCTGGCCCTCGACCCGGTCGTCGCGGGGCTCGCCCTGGGCGTGTTCGTCCTGCTCTACGCCATGACCCGCCGCTACCGGGCCAGCGGCATCGCCGGCGTCGCCGCGGCTCCGCTCCTCGCCCTCGCCCGCGACGTCCCGCCGCCGTTCCTCGCCGGGATCGGGGTCGTGGTGGCGCTAGTCCTCCTGGTCCAGTGGACCCGCCGGAAACCACCCCCCGGCGTGATCGACGATCGATAATCGACGATCGATAAT
>JABAOG010004333.1_pt1 | contig 19778 bp, 17 predicted proteins | sample 7062131 | NCBI WGS metagenome assembly JABAOG01 (sample SAMN14538629, study PRJNA623070) | marine sediment metagenome | biome: marine biome [ENVO:00000428]; feature: marine pelagic biome [ENVO:01000023]; material: deep marine sediment [ENVO:00002113] | place: India: Arabian Sea | collected...
GCCCTGCTGCTGGTGGGCGGCAACGGCGGGGTGGTCTGGGCCGAGCAGCGCGTGCCCTCGGGAATGGCGGCGTTGCTGGTCGCGATCGTGCCGTTCTGGATGGTGCTGTTCGAGTGGCTGCGCCCCGGCGGGGTGCGTCCGACGCTCCGGGTGGTGATGGGCCTGGTCCTGGGTTTCACCGGCCTGCTGCTGCTGATCGGTCCGGGTGAGCTGGGCGGCGGCGCGATGGACCCGCTGGGTGCGGCCGGGCTGGTGTTCGCCACCATCTCGTGGGCCGGAGGCTCGATCTACACGCGCAGCGCGCGGCTGCCGTCGTCGCCGTTGCTGGCCACGGCGATGGAGATGCTGGCGGGCGGAGCGCTCCTCTCGCTGCTGGGCCTGTCCACGGGCGAGGGCGCACGACTGGCGCTGGACGCCGTGTCGCTCCGTTCCGCGCTGGCGCTGCTGTACCTGGTCGGCTTCGGCTCGTTGATCGGCTACACCGCGTACGTGTGGCTGCTGAAGGTGTCGACGCCGGCGCGGCTCGCGACGTACGCGTACGTGAACCCGGTGGTCGCGGTCCNNGCTGGCGGCGGCGGTCATCATCGCCGCGGTCGTGGTGATCACGACGACGCGGGCGAAGCAGGGCGGCGCGACCACGAGGCGGCGGAGGGGTTCGCGGCGGACGTCTCACGGGATGGAGGAGGAGCGGGCCGCCTGAGCCGCCACGGGCCCGGACGGCCGAAGCGACGCGGGGCGCCGACCCGGCGGGCCGGCGCCCCGGCCACGCGCGTGAGCTTTGCGCCGGCGAGGCATCGACGCTACGCCGCCGCCTCGCCGGCGCGCAGCTCGTTCAGCGCGCGCCGGACGTAGACNNCGCCAGCTCTCGTCCACGATAATGTTGGTGAGCGGGCGGCACTGCTGGAACGCGCGCTCGGCCACCGCGTCGATCACGTCGTCGGTCAGCCGGACGCCGACCGCGATCCCGTCGATCCCGGTGAGCGCGCGGGGGCGCGAGCCGAGCGCGGAAACGACCACGCGGAGGTCGCGGACGACGTCGCCATCGAGCTCCGCGGCGGCGGCCACGTTGAGTAGCGGGAAGTCGATGCTGCTGCGCTGGCGCAGCTTGTGGAACGCCGTGCGCCGGCCGGGCGGCGGGAGCGGCACGCGGATGCGCGTCACGAGCTCGTCCGGCCGGCGCACGCTGTTCCAGACGCCGTCGGCGACGAAGAACCCGGCGATCGGCACCTCGCGCACGCCCTCGGCGGAGGCCAGCTCCGCGACCGCACCGAGCGTCATGAGGGCCGGCGGCGTGTCGGCCGAGTGCGCGGCGACGCACTTCTTCCCGACCTTCGTGACGTGGCACACCGAGCCGTCCTTCTTCAGGCAGTACCCCAGGGCGCCCCGCCAGAATTCCGTCTGGTTGTAGTAGGTGCAGCGGGTGTCCAGGCAGAGGTTGCCGCCGATCGTGCCCATGTTGCGGAGCTGCGGCCCGGCCACGAGCCCGGCCGCCCGCGCGAGCGAGGGCGCGTGCCGCCGTACCCGCGGGTGCCGCGCGACCGTGGCCAGCGTCTCCGCCGCGCCGATCGAGAGCGCGCCATCGCCGAGCTCGATGCCCCTCAGCTCCGGCAGTCCCCTGAGCCCGACCAGGTGGCCGGGCGTGAACAGCCGGTGCTTCATGTTCGGCATCGGGTCGGTGCCGCCGGCGATCGGCATGACGTCGCCCGCGTGCTCGGCGAGCAGCCCGAGCGCGTCGGCGAGCGAGGACGGGCGGTGGTAGACGAACTCCGGGAGTCGCAGCATCGGTGGCCCGCTTCGGCTAGGCGCCGCTCACCAGCGAGTGCGTCCGTGAGACCGCGTCCGCCGGGACCGCGACGGCGTCCTCGACCGGCGCGATCCAGAAGGGCCAGCGGAACTCGCGCGTGATCCGCTCCCCCAGCCCCCGCGTTTCCGAGACGCTCGGCGACGCGCCGATCCGGAGCCGGTGGAACGTGCGCCCGTTCACCACGGCCCGGGTCGTCCAGGCCGGGTACCCCCGCTGCGACAGACGGTCCGCCCAGAGTCGCGCCTCGTCGGGCGTATCGAACGCGGCGACCTGGACCGTGTAGAGCCGCCCGGTCACGGCGGGCGACGGCCGCTCGGGCTCCGGCCGCCGCTCGGGCTCCGGTTCGCTCACCGCCTGCGGCGGCTGCGCCGCCCGCGGTTGCGGCCGTACGGGCGGATTCGCCTGTGCCGGCGGCTGCTCCTCCGCCGTGTCGCCGGCGCCGCATGCCGCGACGACGATCGCGAACGCGCTGCCGAAGATCCACCCGGGGATGCGGATCATGGCCGTTCCTTTCATCTGGTGTTGCGGTTCACGGAAGCCAGGTCGTCACCTGCGTGGCCGGCGTACGCGGCCGTGGCGCGGGCACCTCGGCCGGCTCGCCCACGAACACCAGCGCGACGACCCTCCGATTCGGCGGTACAGCCAGCGCGTCGCGAAGTTCCGGGTCGTCCATGACCGCGCCGGTCTTCACGTGCGTGCCGAGTCCCAGCGTCGTCGCCGCCAGCAGCATGTGCTCGATCCCCATGTACGTGGCCGCGTAGTCCTCCTCGCGGATCTCCGGGTTCTCGTCCAGCCGCACGGTCACGGCGACGATCGCCGGCACCGCCGTGGTCTCGCGCATCACCTTGTCCCTCACCGCCTCGGCCGCGGCANNCCACGGCTCCGTCATGCGGTGGTTCGGCGCCTGGACCGCAGCCCCGATCAGCCGCTCGATCGCCTCCCGCGCGACCGGCCGGTCGGTGAACCGTTTGATCGATCGCCGCGTCTCGATCGCCTCGAATACGTCCACGTACGCCCTCGGTTGAGCGATCCCCCGGGCCCGTGGGTCCCGCACCCCCCACGGGCCTCGCATCCGACCTGCGCGTGCGGGGATGGTGCACGATTCCGGACCGGTCGTCAAGGAGCGGCGGCGCCGTCGTCGCCCGCGCGCGGCGCCGCTCGACGAGCGGCACGCCGGGCGCGTCCGCCGCCCGTCGTCATTCGACCGCCCTGGCCCCCGCCGCCGTCCCGAGCCGCCCGGCGACCGTCGGCCCGGGCCGCTCCGCGACCGCCATCCCGGGCCGCTCCGCCGCACCCCGACCGCCCACCGCCGGCCGCCGGTACGCGACGATCGACTTCGGCAGGCCCAGCAGCCGCTCGACGTGGACCGCACCTTCCGGAAAGAGCCGCCGCATGTCCCGGGTCGTGAGCAGCTCCCAGTCCACGATGCCCCAGCACGACTTCACCCAGAAGCGGTCCGTCCACGCCACGAGGCGGCACGCCTGATCGTGCGAAAGGTACTGCGCGAACGGGAGGTGGACGTGCGGGTCCACCGGGAAACGCTTGTGCGGCGTCTGCACGAAGTAGCCACGCCCAATGCGCCGCACCTCCCGCGCGAACCGCTCCTGGGCGGCCCGCGCCTCCCTCCGCCACTCCCTCGACGGCACACGCTGCGTCACCCGGCAGCGCTCCTTCGGGAGCGTGACGTGCTCGATCACCGAGTTCGACAGCACGAGGTCGAACTCCCCGTCGGCGAAGGGAAGCGCACCGCCGTTCGGGATCCGGACGAACCGGAAGCCCGCGGCCTCGATCTCGTGCCGGTGGTCCTCGTGCACCTCCGCGACCGTGACCTCCAGCTCGGCCCGGCCCACCAGGCGTCGGGCGAACGAGCCGGTTCCACCGCCCAGATCCAGCAGCCTGGAACCCGGGCGCGGCTCGAGGAGCCGGAGGAACAGCTCGGCCCGGGCGCTGTGGAACCGCTCTCGCAGTCGCAGCGCGAGACTCACCACGCCCTCCATCGTCGTCTCATCCGGAGTTCCTCCCGCGCCGCACCGCCCTCGCGACGTCCGGCGCTCCGTTGCCGCCGACGCTACGCCGTCTCCCGCGGGTAGACGCGGATGGCATCGCATCGCCTGAGCTGGACCTGCCCCGGCGGCGCGCCCCTCGGCTTTCTCACATCGGCCACGCGGCAGACGTGCACCACGACCTTTCCGCGCGCCTCCCTGGCCTTCGAATGCCACGCCGCGAGCTCCGCCGCCCGCTCGATCACGTGCGCGGGCACCTCTCCGGCCCCTTCGGGAGCCCGGACGACGACGTGGCTGCCGGCGTAGCCCGCGGCATGGAGCCACAGGTCGCGGGGTCGGGCCACCCGGAAGGTCAGCTCATCGTTCGACCTCGCCCCCTTGCCCACCAGGATCTCGAAGCCGTCCGCCTCGAAGGTACGCCAGCCCCTGCCCCTGGTCATCTCGCCATCCTGCGCCGCTCGCCCATCGCGGCCGAGCCCTCGAGGCCAGGACCGAGCGGCGTGGACCCAACCGCTCGCTCCGCTCGCACCACCTGCCGAATCCTCGCCGCCCTCACGTGCTGCTCGATCCCGGCGATGCAGCCGACGACGTGCAGAAACGAACGTTTTGACGCCCGTCCACTGCCTTACCCGCTTTCGAGCGCGGACACCCGCAGCTCGAAGCCGTGGCCCCGCGGGCGTACCGCGATGTCCGAGACACCGCGAACGACGATGTCGGCCGACCGCAACTTCGCCGGGGCGTGCGTGCTCGCCACCGCGATGATCCGCATGCGCGCCGCGCGCGCGGCCTCGATCCCCGCCGGCGCGTCTTCGACCACCACACACCGATCCGGTTCGCGGCCGAGCGCCTCGGCAGCCGCCAGGTAGCCATCCGGCTCGGGCTTGCCTCGTTCCACATCATCCGCCGTGACCAGCGATTCGGGGATCGGCAGCCCGCAATGCCGAAGGCGCGCCCGTGCCACAGCGCGCGTTCCCGACGTCACCACGGTCCACGACCCGCCGGGAAGCGCCTCCAACAGTTCANNCCAGGTCCACGGCCTCGCTTGCGGAAAGCGCGGCAACCTCGGCGGCGATGTCCAGCTCCGGCGCGATCAGCCGAAGCGTCTCCACCGTTCGGCGGCCGTGAGCGATCCGAAGAATCGCTTCTGCATTGCATCCATGCCGACTCGCCCACGCCCGCCAGTGGCGCTCCACGCACCGCGTGGAATCGACCAGCACGCCGTCGAGGTCGAACAACACGGCGCTGCAGCCCATCACCTTCACGATCGCCCACCTGTGGCTCCGGATCGGATGCGCGTCTGCGTAGCGACCGTCGGACCAGAGCTCACGACGCGCCGCCGTTGCTCGAAACTGCACGAACCGGTGGGGCATCACAAGCTTCACGCCACCGAGATGCTCGGCCTCTCCTGCATGCGGCAGGTTCCGCACAGGCGGCCCCGGCGCGCCTGCCGCAGCGCGCGCGCCGGGGCCGCCGGCCGCGAAAATACTGACGACGCCCGGAAAACAATGGCGGATTCCGCGTCCGCCGGCCGGGATGGGCCGGCGAGCTCCCGCCCGGGCGGCGCTCTTGGCACTCCATCGATTAGGCCGCCGTTGCGGCCGCCGGCGCCCTGCTGGAACGTCGATTGCATAGCGGCGTGCCACACAGAGAAATCCGGGTGTCGGCCAGAAGTACAATCATCAGCGGACAATTCGCTGCTCAGAGCAAAGCCGTCGAAAGGCGGTGACGCAGAGCTACGGGGCTAAAGCGGACCGCGTCCGCCATGCCAGCCGGGCCGCCAGCGACTCGAGGAATGCGATCGAGGCCGGCGGCCCGTTGCTGTTGCACCCGAAACCGTAGGAGGGCTCCGTGCAGAGTTCGAACGTCGCGCCGTACGCTCCGCTTCCACGCGCCGCGCGCGCCGTGCCGTTCTACCCGTACCCGGTGGCCACGGGCGGGCCCTGGGCATTCGACTTCGTGCCTTCGCCCGCCGCGCTGGACGCGGCGCTCAAACGCGCACTGGACGTGCTGCTCGCGGCCGCGCTGCTGACCGCGTTGGCTCCCGTGCTTGCGGTGGCCATCCTGCTCATCCGCCTCACGAGCCGAGGGGACCCGATCTTCGTGCAGCCGCGCATCGGGTTGCACGGCGAGGAGTTCTCGATGTTGAAGCTGCGTACGATGGTGTACGGCGCCGACCGCCTCGAGGACCGACTGGCGCGGCGCGAGGCGGGACCGTTCCTCAAGATTCGCAACGATCCGCGCGTCACGCCGGTCGGCCGGGTGCTGCGCAGGCTCAGCATCGACGAGCTGCCGCAGCTCGTGAACGTGCTCAAGGGCGACATGAGCCTGGTCGGCCCGCGCCCGCTGTTGCGGTGCGATGTGGCGAAGCTGGCGTCCGCGGCCCGGAAGCGACGTTTCCTGGTGAAGCCCGGGATCACCGGCCTCTGGCAGGTCAGCGGGCGTAGCGCCTGTAGCGGCGAGGAGCGTGTGCGCCTCGACCAGGAGTACGTCGATCGATGGACTCCCTGGCTCGACTTCGAGATCCTCGTCCGTACCGTGCCCGCGGTGCTGTCGATGCGGGGGGCATCGTGAGCGCGGCCGCATCGGCGGCGGTGCCACGTGGTGCGACGGCCGGGACGATCTCGGCCGCGGGCACGAGCGTACGGCGGATGCTACGGCGAGGCTGGTGGCTCGGAATGGTGGTGCTGGGGTTCGCCGTCGGCTCCACGGCCTTCTTCACCTCGCGCCAGCAGCCCGTCTACCGGGCGACGACCATGCTGGTCGTGACGCCGAACACGCGGGTCGAGGAGGTGGCGGACATCATGCGCGGCCTGGAGACGCTCGAGCGGCGCACGGTCCTCGCCACGTTCGCCCGCATCCCGATGGCCCCGGAGATGCTCCCGGCCGCGGCCGAGCGCCTCGAGCGCGACACGGCCGAGCTGGCGAGCTACCGCATCGCGGCCAGCGTGGTGCCGAGCACGAACATCATCCGGATCGACGTGGACGGGCCCGCTCCGCACCTCGCGGCGGATATGGCGAACGCGGCCGCGGCGCAGACGCGGGACGAGGCGGGGAGCATCTACCGGATCTTCACGATGCGCACGCTCGCCGAGGCGCGGCCCGGTACGCGGCCGGTGCACCCCGACCCCCGCCGCAACCTGACCGTGGCCGTGATTCTGGGTGCGTTCGCGGCCGGGTTGGCCGTCTTCGCACTGGACCGGGTGCTCCGGCCCGTCGTGGTTTCCTGAGCCGGGCGCGGTCGCATGCCTGTGACCGTACCGCGTCCGGCCACGGTCGACGCTCCCGCCGCGGTTGCGCGCGGCCTGCCGGAGCGGACGGCTGCGGCCGGAGTCGTCGCCGTGGCCTCCACCGTCGGTGCGCTGCTGCTCGGCTACGTCATCGCGTGGAATCCGCGGACGGTGCACCTGAGCGTCTCGCTGGACGCTACGGGGCTCGGCCTCCTGCTGGGCGGGATCGCGGCCTGCGGCCTCGCGCTTCGCTACCCCGCGGCGGGCCTGTGCCTGCTTGTCGGCTTCCTCTACCTCAATCTGTCGCAGGTGCTGCTGCGGCTCCACGAAGTGCCGTCGCTGCTCCAGCTCCTGATCGTGCCGCTCCTCATCGCGGCGTGGGCGGAGCGGCGTCGCGACGGCCGGTCCCGGACCGCGCTCCCGCCCGCCCTGACCGTGCTGCTGACCGGCTACGTGATGGTGCTGCTCGCCTCGACGATGTGGGCGCGGGACCCGGTGCTGGCCGGCGCCCGGACGTTCGACGGCTTCAAGTCGCTGGTCCTCTTTTGCGCGGTCGTCTTCCTGGCGTCCTCGGCCGGGCGCATCCGTCGCGCCGCGTACGTCCTCGTCGGGGCCGGCGCGCTGCTGGCCGGGCTCGGCGTCTTCCAGACGCTCTCCGGCAGCTTCGCGAACGAGTTCGGCGGGCTGGCGCGGGTCAAGTACGCGCACATCTACGGCGACGTCTTCGACCCGCGCATCGCCGGGCCGCTCGGCGACCCCAACTACTTCGCCCAGATCCTGCTCGCCCTCGTGCCCGTGGCGCTCGCGGCCGGATGGGGCGCCCGGCGCCTGAGCGGCCGGATCGCGGCGTTCGCCGCCGCCGGGCTGCTGATGGTCGGTACCGTGCTGACGTATTCGCGCGGCGGCGCCGTCGCGCTGGGCCTCGTGCTGCTGCTCTCGCTGCTCGCGCACGGCGTCCGGTCGGGCCGGATCGTCGGCGGACTCCTGCTGGTCTGCCTGCTGCTGCCGTTCGTCCCCGACGAGTTCAGCCAGCGGCTGACGACGCTCGGACAGATCCTGCCCGGCGGCGAGTCGGTGCTCGATCCGGACAGCTCGTTCGGCAAGCGCCGCGTCGTCACCGCGGTAGCCTGGCGCATGTTCGTGGACCGACCGCTCGTCGGCGTCGGCGTCGGCAATTACGGCGTCCGCTTCCCCGAGTACGTCGAGGAGGTCGGCTCGGTCGCGCGGGAGTACGAGTCGGACCGCGCGAACTACGCGCACAGCCTCTACCTCGAGATCGCGGCCGAGACGGGGCTGCTCGGGCTGCTTACGTTCGGGCTGGTGGTCGCCGCCTGCTTCGCGGGGCTGCGGCGCGCGCGGGTCGCGTTTCGAGCGGCGGGTCGACCGGACCTCGCGGACCTCGCGCGGGGCGTGGAGATCGGACTGATCGGGTATCTCGTCTCGAGCATCTTCCTGCACGGCCATCACATACGCTACCTGTGGCTCTTCTTCGCGCTCGCGGCGGCGCTGGAGCGCGTGTCACGGGTGTCCGGAGCCGGAGACGGGGAGGCGCGGGCGTGCACCGCGTAGGCGGGCGGGCCGACTCGCCGGTGTCCGCTGCGCCGGCCGCCGCCCCGGCGGTGACGCCGGGCCGTGGGGCCGCGAGCACCGCCGGCCGCATGCCGGGGCCGCGCCGCCGACCCGCCCCGCGATCGCCGTCGTGATGTCGCGCTTCCCGGCCGTGACCGAGACGTTCATCCTGCGGGAGGTCATCGAGATGGAGCGGCAGGGCCAGCCCGTGCGGCTGGTCCCGCTGCTGCGCGGGCGCCCGGCGGTCGTGCACCGGGAAGCGGTGCCCTGGATCCGGAGGGCGCTGTACACGCCGTTCCTCTCCGCGGAGATCGTGGCGGCGAACCTGCGGGTCCTCCGGCGCCGCCCGCTTCGCTACGGCGCAGTCCTGGCCCGGACGCTGCTCGGCGCCGCGCACAGCCCGAATCTCCTGGTCCGGACGGCCGCGCTGCTGCCCAAGTCCGTTTACCTGGCCGAGCGGCTGCGCGCGGAGGGCATCCGGCACGTCCACGCGCATTTCGCGACGCACCCCGCGACGGTCGCCATGGTCGCGGCGGAACTGGGCGGACTCGACTTCAGCTTCACCGCGCACGCCCACGACATCTTCGTGCGGCGTGCGCTGCTGGAGCCCAAGCTCCGCCGCGCGAGCTTCATCCGGCTCATCTCGGAATACAACCGCGCCTTCCTCGAACGGCTCTACCCGGGCGCGCTGGGCGACCGGGCCCGGGTGATCCATGTGGGGATCGACCCGGGCCGCTACGCCGGCACCCGCCCGCATCGGCGGACGCGGCCCGGTGCGACGCCGCTGCTCCTGTGCGTGGCCGCGTTCAAGCCGTACAAGGGCATCCCGGTGCTGCTCGAGGCCTGCGCGCGGCTCGAGCGCGTCGGCGTGCGGTTCCGCTGCGAGCTGGTCGGCGATGGTCCGCTCCGCGGGGAGGTCGAGCGCCGGGTCGCCGCGCTCGGCCTGGAGACGGTCCTGCGGCTGCGCGGCGCGCTGCCGCAGGACGAGGTCGCGCGACGGCTGGCGCGGGCGCACGCGCTGGTGCTCCCGAGCATCGTGGCGGCGGATGGTCAGATGGAAGGCATCCCCGTCGCGCTCATGGAATCGATGGCGGCCGGGGTACCCGTCGTCGCCTCGGCGCTGTCGGGGATCCCGGAGCTCGTTCACGACGGTGTCGACGGCCTGCTGGTGCCGCCTGGCGATGCGGCGGCGCTGGCCGCCGCGCTGCGGCACGTCCTCGAGGAGCCGGGGCTGGCGCAGCGCCTCGGCGCGCGTGGTCGCGAGACGGTGGCGCGCGGGTTCCGGATCGACCGTTGCGTCGCGGCGCTGCTCGCCGAGATCGACCGTGTCCGGCCGGCCCCCGACCCGGACCTCGCGGATGCCGTGCGCGCGGCGGTCGACGGCGCGACCGGAACGCCGCGCGGCATCGGCATCCGCGGCGTGCGCGAGGGGCGGGACTCGCGCGTCGTCGAGCTCGTGATCGCGGGTGAGGCCGGGCCGGTCGAGCGGGTGTTGAAGACGCACCGGACGCGGCCTGGCGAGTCCGCGCCGGCGGCGGAGCGGGCGCGCCGCGAGTTCGAGACGCTGTGTCGGCTGCACGACGCGTTCGAGGCGGGCGCACCGTCGCGCGAAGACGCGGTCCGTCCCACGCCCGCGGCGCCGATCTCCCTGAACGGGCGGGGTTGCGGGCCGTTCGTCGGCCTCGGCGCCACGCGGCTCCGACCGGGTGTGCCCCGGCCGCTGGTGCTGGACGAGGAACGGGCGACGATCCTGATGGAGCGCTGCCCGGGCGCTCCGCTCGACGCGCTGATCCGCTCGTTGCGCGGGACCCGCGACCGGACGGACCGGCAGACGCTGGTCTCCGCGATCCGCGCGGCCGGCCGCTGGCTCGACGCGTTCCACCGCCGGACGGCCCGCGGCGGCGACGCCGGGCCGCTGTTCGACGCGCTGGTCGAGACGGCGGCGGCGGACCTCGCCGTCAGCCGCGTGTTGCGCGGCGCCGCCGCCCGCAGCGCGCTCGACCGGCTGCGCCGGCTGCGGGAGGCCGTCGATCCGGCCGCGCAGCGCGTCGTCGGACAGCACGGCGATTTCTGGCCGGGCAACATCTTCGTGGGAGCGGACGCCGTCCACGTCATCGACTTCGAGGGTCACCGACCCGGGCTCGCGTACGAGGACGTGGCGTGTTTTCTGGTACAACTCCGGCCGTTCCTCGCGTTTCCGGCCGCCCGCGGCCGGGCGGGCGAGCTGCAAGCCGCCTTCCTGGACGCGTACGTCGACGGCGGGCGCGCCGACCCGGCGTCGCTCGCACTCTGCCTGGCCGCGAAGGCGCTCGCCGCACTGGCGCGGGATCGCGAGGCCGGCCTGCGCGGCCCGGGCGAGTGGCGCCGCCGCCGCACGCTGCTCCGGTACCTGCGCGGAGGTGGCGCGTGAGCGGCGGACACGCGGTGCTGGCGCGGTCCACGGCGTGGGGCGCCGTGTGGACGCTGGTCGCGACCGGCGGCGCGCGGATCGTTACGCTCGCCGGCCTGGCGGCGCTCGCGCGCCTGCTCGCGCCCGAGGACTTCGGGCTGCTCGCGTTCGCGTTCGTCTTCATTACGTACATCGAGACGGTCGGCGACCTCGGCACCGGGGCCGCGCTGATCTACTGGCCGGACCGCCGGGACGACGCCGCCCGGGTCACCTTCTGGATCAACGTCGTGATGGGCGGCGTCTGGTTCACGGCGATGACGCTGCTCGCGCCGGCGATCGCCGCGTTCTTCCGCAACCCCGAGGGCGAGCCGATCCTGCGGGCGCTCGCGTGGAGCTTCCCGATCAAGGCGCTGGGCAACACGCACGACGCACTGCTCCAGCGTGAACTGCGCTTTCGCGCGCGAATCGTGCCCGAGCTCGGCCAGGCGGCCGTGAAGGCCGCCGTCTCCGTGCCGCTCGCGCTGGCCGGCTTCGGCGTGTGGAGCCTGGTCTGGGGGCAGCTCGCGGGCCTGGCGCTCTGGACCGTCCTGCTCTGGGCGGCGCTGCCGTGGCGGCCGCGGCTCGGGCTCCCGCCCGGCATGCTGCGGCCGATGCTCCGCTACGGCCGGGGCATCGCGGCCGTCAACGCAATCGCGGCGGCGGTCCACCACGTCGACCTGGTCATCGTCGGGCGCATGCTCGGGGCGGCCGCGCTTGGCTACTACCAGCTCGCCTACAAGATCCCGGAGATGACGGTCATCCTGCTCGTCCGGGTGGCGAGCCGCGTGCTCTTCCCCGCCTTCTCCCGCCTGCACGCGGCGGGCGGCGAGCCGGAGCTGAGGGCGGGATACCTGACGGCACTGCGCTATGTGGCACTCCTCGCGCTGCCGGCGGCCGTCGGACTCATCCTGCTGGCCGGGCCGATCGTGCGGGCCGTGTTCGGCGACGGCTGGGAGCCGTCGATCCCGATCCTCCGGGCGCTCGCGGCGTACATGGGGCTGCGCGCGCTCGGCACCAATGCCGGTGACATCCTCAAGGCGACGGCACGGCCGGGACTGCTCGCCGGGCTGGGCGTCGGCAAGGCCGCGGTGTTGATCCCCGCCCTGTACGTGGCCGGCCGGCACGGCGCGACCGCCGTGGCCGTCACGCTCGCCGGCGTGACCGCCGGGCTGACGGCGGTGAACCTCGCGGTGGCCTGCCGGCTGACCGGGCTCGGCGCGGCGGCGCTCGCGCGCGCGCTGCGTCCCGCCGTCGTCGGCAGCGCCGTCATGGCGCCCGTGCTCGCGGCATGGCTCGCGACGGCCGCCCGGCATCTCCCCGCGGTCGCGCTGCCTGGCGGCGTGCTGCTGGGTGCCATCGTGTACCTCGCGGTCGTACACGTGCACAACCCGGACGTACTCCGGCACGCCGGATCGAGCCTGGCCAGGGCGCGCCCCGCGCGCCCCGTCGCCGAGCGCATCCCGGAGACGGCCGGATGACGAGTATGACCGTAAGCGCGACAGGGCGCGAGGACGTCGCCCCGCCCGGCTTCCGGGCGCTCCGGATGGGCGAGCTGGACCGATTCCTCGTGCCGCTCGAGGACGACGACATCCTGCGCTGGTTCCTGAAGCACCTCTTCGTCGCCCACAACCTCCGCGAGCGGGTCGCGGGGCTCGTCGCGGCCGGCTCCGGCGCGCGCTGGGCCCGCCGCGCGCTCTTCAGCCGCTGCTGGACGCTCGAGCCCGCGATCCCCGACGCGGACGGCGGTACGGCGCAGGTCGACGAAGGTTGGGCCCACGAGCTCGCGCGGATCGGCGCCACGCTCGCGCAGACCGGATCCACTGTCGTCGACACGCCCGACCCCGCGCGCTGCATCTTCGTCAGGGATTACACCGGCAGCCTGCGGGGGCACCTGCTGGTCTTCGCCTTCCCGCTCGGGAGTGACCGGCCGGGCGTCGTGGTCAAGATCGGCCCGGCAGAGGCGCCGGGAGGTACGCTTCGCACCGAGTGGGAGGCGTTGCGCCTGCTCGATCGACGGCTGCCTGCCGAGCTACGCGACCGGGTACCGCGGCCGCTGGCGTTCGACCGGACCACGGACCTCGAAGTGCTGGTCGTCTCCGGCCTGTGCGGCCGGTCCGCCTACATCGACCTGTACCAGGGGCTCGACCCGGGCCGCCACGTCGCGGTCCACTTCGCCGCCGCACTGGACTGGCTGGTTCGATTCCACACGGCAACGCGCGTCCCCGGTCGGGTCTATCGGCCCGATCGGGATCCGGTACTCCGAGCCTGGCTCGCCGCGCGACACGGCCGGACGCTGCCCTGGTACGACCGGCTGCTCGAGCTCTGCGCGCGCGCGCCCGTCCCGCTTGCTGCGGGGCACGGCGACTTCTGGGCGCGCAACCTGCTCCTGCCGCGCGAGGCGGGCTCGGACGCGGCGCAGCCGCCGGCCGCCGCCGTCGTCGACTGGGAGCGCTTCTCGCCCGAGGCGCCGCCGTTCGACGACCTCTTCCACTTCGCACTGACCTACGGCCTGAATTATCCGTGGTCGCGCTACCGACGTCGGTGCCCGCTCGAGGCGTTCCGGCTCACGTTCCTCGCGGACAACGCCGTGTCCCGCGAGGTACGGCGCTTCCTGAACGGCTACTGCGAGCGCACGGGCCTGGACCCCGCCCTGTTGCTGCCGCTCGCGTGCGTGCACCTGCTCGCCCGTGCGCAGCGCGCGGATCGCGATGACAGCGTCTGGCTCAAGTGTCAGCGGCTGCTCGAGCGCGCCCCACGCTCGGTCCTGGAGCCCTGATGCGGCCGCTCGTCCTGATCAGCGGGCTCGCGACCGGCGGCGCCGAGCGCGTGACGGCATCCTTTCTGTGCTGGCTCGCGCGCGACGGCCGGAACGTGCCCACCTGCACCGTCACGGACCGTCACGACGGCCCGCTGGCCGACGAGCTCGGTGGCGCCGGCGTCCGGCGCCACGACCTCGGCGCCCGGCGCCTTGCCGACGCGCGCGCCCTCGGCCGGCTCGTGCGCCTGCTCCGCCGCGATGGCATCGATCTGGTCCACGCCCACGGGCAGGACGCCACGATTCTGGCGGCCGCCGCCCGCCGGCTCGCCGGCGTGCGCCTGGTCGTGACCCGGCACGTGCTCGACGAGCCGCGTGACGATACCCGGCAGCGGTTGCGCGCCCGCGCCGCACTCGCGGCGATCCGGCACGCGCACGCGGCCATCGCGCCGTCGACCGCGGCCGCCGCGCGGCTGGCCGAGCTGGCCCGCATCCCGGAACGCCGGATCCATGTGCTGCCCAACGGCATCGATCTGGACCGCTACGATCGGCCGGAGCTCGAAGCCGGCCGCGCCGCCACGCGCGGAGCGCTGGGCGTCGGGCAGGGGGAGCCGCTCGTGCTGATGCCCGCCGTGCTGCGTGCCGGCAAGGGACACGAGGTGCTGCTCGACGCGGCGACCGCGCTCCGCGCCCGCGTGCCGCACGCCCGCATCCTCCTCGCCGGCGACGGGCCGCTCGAAGGGGCCCTCCGCGCGCGCGCCGCGCCACTCGGCGAAGCCGTCGTGTTCCTCGGCCGGCGCGACGACGTGCCGGCGCTCCTCGCCGCCTGCGACCTGGTGGTGCTGCCTTCGTTCACGGAGGCGCTGCCGACCGCGCTGCTGGAAGCCGCGGCCGCCGGCCGGCCGGTGGTGGCGACCCGCACGGGCGGCACGCCCGAGGTCGTCCGGGACGGCGTCACCGGAGTGCTCGTCCCGCCGGACGATCCCGGCATGCTGGCCGACGCGATGGCCGCGCTGCTCACCGACCCCGCCCGCTCCCGCGCCATGGGCGCCGTGGCCCGGCGCCTTGCGCGCAGGCTTTTCGGCATCGACGAGCAGGTTCGACGGACCCTTGCGCTCTGGGAGGCCGTCGCCGGCGGAGGCGCCCTGTGCGACTGACCTGGAGCCTCCCGGTACACGGCGAACGGCTGGACTCCGGCCGCGGCGACCTCGTGCGGGCGCGTCGGATGATCGAATCGCTGCGCGCGGACGGCCACGACGTGCGCGTCGTGGAGGCCGCCGCCGGGACCGGAGCGGCCGCCACGTCGCTGTACCGCGGCTTCATCCGTCGCGTGCTGCCTCGCGCCGCCGCGCTCGTGCTGCGCGACGTCGGGCGTGCGATTCACGCCCGAGCGCACGCGCGGCGAGTCGTCGCCGCCGCCCATGCCCAGGGTGCGGAGCTGATCGTCGAGACGCAGGTCCATTTCTCCGCGTCGGGCGCCCGCGCGGCGCGGCGCGCCCGGCTGCCGCTGGTGCTCGACGACTGCTCGCCCGCGTCCGAGGAGGTCGCGCTCGGCGCCGGATTGCCGGCCCTTGCACGGCGCATGTTCCGGCGCCAGACGGACGCCGCCGCGGCCGTCGTCGTCTCCTCCCGGGAGCTCGCCCGGGTCCTGCGCCGCGAGGGCGTGGCGCCGGACAGGATCCGCATCGTGCCGAACGGCATCGATACGGACGCGTACGCCCGCGCCGACCGCGACGCGACGCGCGCGCGCTTCGGCTTCGGCGATGCGTGCGTCGCCGCGTTCGTCGGTTCGTTCCAGCCGTGGCACCGGGCCGATCTGCTCGCCCTGGCCATCGCGGGCGTGGACTCCGCGGCGCGCATTCGTGTCCTGCTCGTCGGCGACGGCCCCGGGCTCGGGACGCTCCTCGATCTCGCGCGCTGGCTCGGCGTGCGCGAGGCCTTCACCACGGCGGGCGCCGTGCCGGCGTCCGAGGTCCCGGGCCTGCTCGCGGGCTGCGATGTCGGCGTGCTGCCCGGCACCAACGCCTACGGGCAGCCGATGAAGCTGCTCGAGTACGCGGCGGCCGGGCTCCCCGCTGTCGCGCCGGACCTGCCGCCCGTCCGCGCGGCGGTCGAGCCCGGTCGGACCGGCCTGCTCTTCCCGTCCGGCGATGCCGGCGCGCTCGCGCGTGCGCTCGGCCGGCTGGCCGCCGATCCGTCACTGCGGGCCGCGCTGGGCGGCGCCGCCCGCGCCCGCGTGGGCACGGATGCCGACTGGCGCGACCGCGCCCGCGACCTGCTCGCCACCGTGGCCGGCCACGATGCCGCGAGCGACGGTGCGGCGAGGATCGGGCGCCACACCGCGGTGGACGCCGGGCACGACGCTCCGGGTGCCGCTGCCCCCCGCGCCGTGGCCGCCGGCCGAGCCGACGCCGCAAACCGCCCGCGCTCGAATCACGGCCCGTGAGGATGACTATGGGAGTGCCCCTGTGGGTCTTTTGCCTGTCGCTGGCCGCGTGCGGTTACCTGTATGCCGGGTACCCGGTCCTCGTTTTCCTGCTCGCCCGGATCCGCCCGCGGCCGGTGCGGCGCGCGCCGGTCCATCCGGCGGTCAGCATCGTGATTCCCGCGTTCAACGAGGAAGCGGTGATCGAGCGCAAGATCCGGAACACGCTCGCCCTCGACTACCCCCGCGACCTTCTCGATATCATCGTCGTCTCCGACGGCTCGACCGACCGGACCGAAGAGGTCGTGCGGCGCCACGAAGGGCCGCGTCTGCGGCTGCTCGTGCAGCCGCGGGTCGGCAAGGTGCCGGCGCTGAATCGCGGCGCGCGCGCCGCGACCGGCGAGGTCCTCGTCCTGACCGACGCGGACACGCTGCTCGAACGCGATGCGCTGCTGCGACTCGTCGAGAGCTTCGCCGACCCGGCCGTCGGCGGCGTGTCCGGCACCCGACGCTACCGCACGGCCGCGGTCGGCGACGGGACCGGAACCGGGGAGGCGATGTACTGGCGGTTCGACACGTGGCAGAAACGCTGCGAGAGCCGGATCGGCAGCATCTTCGCCGCCGCCGGATCGCTCTACGCGTTGCGCCGCAACCTCTACACGCCGATCGCGGACCCGGCGCAGGCGGACGACATCGCGATCTCGACGCGCGTCGTGCTCCAGGGCTACCGCCTCGTCTTCGAGCCTCGCGCGGTCGCGATCGAGGAGGCGCCGGTCGACGGCGCGCGCGAGTTCCGGCGCAAGGTCCGCATCACGAACCACAGCTTGCGGGCGCTGCTGAATCTGCGCGCGCGGCTCTGGACGTCCGGCTTCTATTCCGTCCAGCTCCTGTCGCACAAGTTCTTCCGACACTTCTCGCCGGTGTTCCTGCTCGCGCTCCTGGCCTCGTCGACCGCGCTCGCAACCGCGCACGCGATCTTCCGGCCGGTGCTCGCCGTGCAGCTCGTCGTGTACGGCCTCGGCGCAGCGGGCTTCGCGCTCCGGGCCCGGCCCGGCTGGCCGGGCCGGCTGCTTACCCTGCCGGCCTACTTCTGCGTCGCGAACCTGGCCGCGCTGCTCGGCATCCTCGCCGTGCTCCGCGGTCGGCGACTGCGGCTCTGGATGCCGCGCGGCGGGGCCGACGCGCACCCGGAGGCCGCCGCTGGGACGCCCGCCCGCGCGAAGGATGGAGTGCGCGGCACGGGCGTCGCCCTCGTCGCACTGCTCCTCGGCGCGACCGGCGTCGGCGCGCAGGACGCGACCCCCAGCCGGCCGCCGGAAACGCGCCGGCCCGGTCCGCAGCTATCCGTGGCGCTGACGCTTGCGAGCATCTTCGACACGAACCTCGACTATGTGTCGGACGCGCTCCCGTCGTACGGCGCGCTCGCCGGCTTCGACGCGCGCTTCCAGAGCCGACCCTACCGGCAGGCGGTCACGCTCGAGTACGCGGCGGCCATCCAGTCCTACTCCCGCACGGACAAGTGGGACCGCGTGAGCCACCGCGGCCGCGCCACGCTTTCGGGCCACCTCGGCTCGAACTGGACGCTGGACGCGGTCGGCGAATTCTCGCTGCTCGGCGCGACCGAGGACCGGGAACTCGTCGACGACATGACCTTCGGACCGCGCCTCGAGTTCCGGCACGACGCGAACCGGATGAGAGTGTCCGCGGCCCGGCGGATCCGACGCAACCGCGGCAGCGAAGGCGCGGACGCGACGAACACGTACGGCGCCATCGACGTCCGCGGTCGTCTTGCCGGCACCCACGACTTCGGGCTCAGCTACCGCTACGAGATCAGCGACGCCGCCGACCCGCGTCGCGGCTACGTGGAATCGCTGTACGGCGGGCTGTACAGCGCGTCGGTCGGTGTGCGCGGGACCGCGACGTTGGGGGTCCGCTACCGGTCGCAGCATTACCCCGAGCGGACGATCCGGATCGAAGACCGCGAGTCGCCGCGGCAGGACCGGACCTGGCAGCCCTCCCTCTCGTGGATGGAGAACTTCGCACCCGGCCCGCAACTCCGCCTGGACTACCGCTACGAGGCCCGCAGCTCCAACATCGAGTGGGCCAACTTCGACGGGCACTACGTCTCGCTCTCGCTGCGCCAGCCACTGAACCTGACCGGCGCCTCACGCCCGACGCCGCCCGTGCGGACCCCGACACCCGCCGTGCCCGTTCGGCCACGGTTCACGCAGACCATCGCCGGCGGCCTCCAGACCTGCGCTCTGACCACCGAAGGCATGGCACACTGCTGGCCGACCGGCGACGATGCCGCGAACGCGGCCGGCGCGCGCCCGATCAGCGAGCAGGTCCGCTTCTCCACCCTCAGCGTCGGCGCCGCGCAGGCCTGCGGGCTGACCGTCAACGGGATCGCGTACTGCTGGGGCTCCGCCGATGCCACGCCGAGGGCCATCCGCACCTCCGTCCGTTTCGCGTCCATCGCGGTCGGCGCACGACACGTCTGCGGCCTCACTCCCGACGGTCGGGCCTACTGCTGGGGCGACACGCGCGAGGTCGGAGCGGGCAGCGGCATCTGGATGGAGAACAGCCAGCCGGCCGCCATCGCGGGCGATCTCGTGTTCACGGCGCTCGCCGCCGGCTGGGACCACACCTGCGGACTCACGTACGAGGGCGCGGCGCACTGCTGGGGCAGCAACCGCCATGGCCAGCTCGGTGCGCTCTTTATCCGTTCGACCGACAGGCCCCGCCCCGTCACGGGCGGCATCCGCTTCGCCGCCCTCGCAGCGGGCAGGGATCACACCTGTGGACTGGCGGCCGATGGGACGGCCTACTGCTGGGGCGCCAACGCGTGGGGTCAGCTCGGCAACGGCTCCGTCACCGACAGCCGATCCCTCGTGCCCGTCGCCGGCGGGCTGGCCTTCACGACGATCAGCGCCGGCTGGGAGTATACCTGCGGCGTCGCGACGGATGGCACGGCCTACTGCTGGGGCCGCAACGACCGCGGCCAGCTCGGCCACACCGCGACAGACGCCGCGAGCCCCTCCCCCCGCCCGGTCGCCGAGGCCGCCGGCTTCCTCGCGATCAGCGCCTCGGAACGCACGTGCGGCATCACGCGGGACGGGGAGGTCCGCTGCTGGGGCGCGAGCCGTGCCGAGCGGCGGGAGCGGTGATCTGCGCCGCCCGCCACGACCGCGCCCGGTGCTACGACGACGAACGCCGTGGCGCGGCTTCTTCGAGAGCCGCCTCGTAGCGTTCGCTGAGACTGCGCCGAATGCCACGCCCGAACAGCATGTTGGACGGCCTGAGCAGACTGTCGTTGATGATCCTGCCCTCGAAGGGAAGCAGGACGGCCTCGGTGTAGACCGGCAGGTCCGGCCCCGACACATCCTCCAGTGGGCTGGCCAGACCCAGCACACCGTACGCCCGCGGCACGCTGTCGTCCCGGCATGCCGAAGTGCCGCTCTTCCCACGGCCTGCACCAGGACAGCCGGACACGTTCAAACCTGCTCGAAGCCGCCGCGGGGACCATTGCGGTAGAGTCGAGTCCGAGCGTCGGAGCCGGTAGGTCGG
>JABAOG010005549.1_pt2 | contig 19766 bp, 14 predicted proteins | sample 7062131 | NCBI WGS metagenome assembly JABAOG01 (sample SAMN14538629, study PRJNA623070) | marine sediment metagenome | biome: marine biome [ENVO:00000428]; feature: marine pelagic biome [ENVO:01000023]; material: deep marine sediment [ENVO:00002113] | place: India: Arabian Sea | collected...
AGCTAGGCGCAGCGATCGAAAAAGCGCACGAGGCGCTAAAGCGTGACCTCGCCAAGATTCGCGCCGGCCGCGCGAACCCCGGCATCCTGGATGGTGTCCGGGTCGACTACTACGGCTCGCCAACTCCATTGAAGCAGTTGGCGTCGATTTCGGTGCCGGAGGCGCGCATGATCCTCCTCAAGCCGTTCGATCGCACGCAAATGCAGGCCATCGAAAAGGCGATCATGGAAGCGCAGCTCGGCCTCAACCCGTCCAACGACGGCGAGCTGATTCGGATCCCGATGCCTCCCCTCACCGAGGAGCGCCGCAAAGATTTGGTCAAGGTCGCCCGAAAGTCGGGCGAGGAGTGCAAGGTCGCGATTCGCAAGGCGCGGCACGACGCCAAGGACATGATCGATAGCCTTCAAAAAGAAGGCGAGGTCGGCGAGGATGACGCGGACCGCGCCCGCAAAGAGCTGGAAGAGATCGTCAAAGGCGGCACCAGCAAAATCGACGAGATCGTCGGCAAAAAAGAATCCGACATCCTAGAGGTCTAGGCGATAGTGTGGGCGTGGTGGGGCGGGACAAACTGTTCGCCGGAGGCGTCTAGAACGGCCTCCCAAAGTTCACGTAGAACTGCGCCCCTCCGCCTTCGTCGAACCCATACGCGAAGCCAAGTCGGAGCGAGTAGGGCTGCGTGTATCCCAGTGTGAAGTCCATCAGGATTTCCGCACCTGTGCCCTTGCGGAAGTTGTTGAAGTCGAGCCGCCCGAAGTACGCATCGCCGTAGTCGAAAAACACGAGCCCGTACATACGGTCGAAGAACACGGGCACCGTCCCGGGACCCCGCAGCACGCGCGTCAGCGGGAACCGGTACTCTGTCTGCAGCAGATGAAAGCGGTCTCCGACGATGGAAAACGCCGGGTAGCCCCGCAAAGCCACCCCGCCAAGCTGCTCCAGGTTGAGGAGTTGCTCGATCAATGACGTGTCCGGGAACCCGCCCAACGAGAACATGCCCCGCTCGCCCCGGCTGTCCTCGCCGGCCCCTCCACCGTACCGAAATGCCAGGACATGGTGTTGCGCCCAGGGCATCTCGATGAACCGCCGAATGAACCACGAGGTCCGAATGCTCTTGAACTGGCTGCCGATTGCCGGGTGGGCCAAAGCCGCCGCTGCCCCGAAGGTGCGCCCCTCCGACGGGGTGTAGTCGTAGATGTGGCGCCGCGCGTCGTTGTAGCTCCAGGACAGGCCGATGTCTGCGTTGAGGCCTGTGGCGGGGATGATCGGAGGCGGAAAGTTTGGGTTGAGCCGGCCTTCGAAGCTGGAGAGCGAACGCGTCCACGTGAGGCCGTAGCTCGCGCTGATTCGGTTCGAGTGAAAGGAGCGGGGGAAGATGTGCGAGACCGCGAGGCGTCCACCGTACCCATCCTCGACGTAGGGTAGTCGCTGCCCGTTGACGATGAAGCCGCCCCGAGGGGTTACGCGGCGAAAGAAGGAGACCGACAAGTCCGGAGGCATGCGTCGCAGCGTGTAGCGGAGGTCGGCGCTCACGTAGCCTTCGGTGAGGCTGACACCGAGGCGCGCGAACAAGATGTGGAACTGGGCGGCGTCCTCGCCCCGTGTGAAGATCCCGAGCTGACGCCCAAATGCATCTTCCTCGAAGTCGATGCCCCAAAACCGTGGGTACAGCGTTCGCGCCCCGACGTAGCGCGTCGAGAGCTCGGGGATTGTCGTGTCGGCATCGCTCGGTGGCGGCCGATTGTCGACGTACGGCGAAGCCGGCCGACCGGTCTTGGGATCGAGATCGAGCACGTAGATGTCGTACCCCCGGCTGGTGTAGCCGATGTACGCGAGCCGCGTGCCGTCGGGAGATGGCGCCGGCGTGTACGCGCCGGACACGACGTTGGTGATTTGCGACACCCTGCCGGTCGTGGGCTCCCAGGCGTAGATGTTTGCAATACCCGTCCGGTCGCTCGAGAAGTAGAGCTGACTGCCGTCCGGGGACCAGGCGGGCCCGGTATCGAGGGCCCGGTCATGGGTCACGTGCGTGATCTCCCGGGTCGCCAGGTCGATCACTTGGATGTCACGGTAGCCGCCCTTTCGCCAGGCGCTGTACGCTATCTTCGTTCCGTCGGGAGAGAAGCGAGGCGTGTACACCTGCTCGAAACGTTTGCTTTCGACGAGAACCTCTTGGGTGCCTTCGATGTCATCGAGGCTCGCAATCCACAGGGTTTGGNNTGATCGCGTGGCCGTCCGGAGAGATGTCGGGGTACCGCGCACGGAGGCCCCGCGTCAGGCGCTTGCGTTTCCACGGTCCGCGCGGGTCGAACCGGAAGAGGTCATAGTAGCTGTAGATGTTGGTCTTGTACGCGTCGAAGGACTCGAAGTAGAGGTCGCCACTCGGGTGCAGCGTCGGATAGCTCTCTCCGGCGCTACGGACGATCCGCTGGACGTCGTTGCCGTTCGCCAGGTCGAGCGTTCGAATTTGTGGGTCGCTCCGCCCGTCCTCCGCGTAGTAGAGCAGCCGATGGTCGTCCGCGAAGCGCAAGCCGCGAACGGTTTCCCCGTTGAACGTGACCCGCTGAGCTCTCGTGACGCCTTGCTTGTGTACGGCCGCCTCCACCTCGCCATACTGACGGCGCATATCCGCGATCCAGAGCTGGTAGAGCTCGTCGAAGGTCTTTCCGGTCAGCCGCTTGCCCATCCGGTTGACGCTGAATGGAATCGCCCGGCTTCCGTACCATTCCGTCATGTCGAGGATGAGCTCTTCGCCGTACTGCTGGACGAGCCAATTGACGAACCGCGACCCGTACAGGTACCAGATGTCTCCGTGCGGCCAGTAGTCCGTTCGATTGTTGAGGGTGTCGAAGTGAAGAATGTTGTTTTCGAGAACGGCCATGCGCATGTACATCTCGTACTGCGTCGAGCGAAGTCGCCCGCCAGCGGTTTCCCTAGACTCTAAGTACGTCGTGATGCCTTCGATGATCCATCGGGGCTGAAGCAAGTTCGGTGCCCAGATCTTGCCGAAGACTTTGTTGATGACTGCAGGCAGGCCGCCGATGTTGTCGAGGTGCAAGATGTGGGCGTGCTCGTGGGTGATGAGCACCGTTAGCCAGTCGTCGAAGTCACTGAGCACCGAGAGGTCATCCGGCGCGCTCACGTAGAGCCGAATCGTGTTGTAGTGCAGCGGCGTGGCGTTGCCATTGGCGGCGTCGATCTCATCGGTCAGGATGATTTGAACGCGTTTCTTGGGTTGGTGGCCGAGGAGGGGCGCCATCCTGGTGGTAGCCCGTTCGGCGATCGCCAGAACGCGCCGGGCCACCAGGGCCAGGGGCTCGGGGTAGTTGACCTCGAAGTGCTCGCTTCGGACCGTCCGCCAGCGCCTGGTCAGGTCCTTGGTTTGGGCCCCCGCTGGAATCGCCCCCAAAAGACCCAGCAGACAAGCCATCGCAGCCGCAGCGCGGGCCATCCTTGACCTTCTAGCATGGGCCTCACCGCAACCCATAACCGTCTGTTCACCCTCCTTTCAGGGTCAAAGGCTTGACCGCTTGCATGGCCAGCTCCTAGCCTTAACTCTGATTGAAGATGGGGATTCGCTAAAATGGGGTCACAGCGAGGGGAGTTGGTCATCGAAGGTCTAGCGTTGCCGTTGGCGCTGCGTTTCATCTCTGGAAAGTACCAGGGAGGAGAATTCCCTCTTCCTGAGGATGGCGAGATCGTCATCGGGCGCTCGAGCGAGCTCGACATGGTCCTCGTCGAGGACATGGTCTCGCGCCGCCACGCGAAGATCTCCGTGACCAACGGTCAGATCTTCATCCAAGACCTCGGCTCCACCAACGGCAGCTTCGTCAACGGCGAGAAGATCAAGCGCTCCCGGCTGACGGAGGGCGACCGGATCCTCATCGGGACGAGCATCATCAAGGTGATCGCCACCGAGTCCGCCCAGTCGCTCGACCAGGCGAAGGCGCACCTCGAGGACGTGGCCGCCGGCAAGCGCACCTCCCAGGTGCGCACCATGACCGGCTCCATCGCCGAGGTCCCGCTGCCCGACCTGCTCCAGCTCTTCTCGGCCTCCAAGAAGAGCGGCGTGCTCGTGGTCCGGACGGACCAGGACACCGGCAAGATCTTCCTGGACAAGGGCAAGGTCGTCTACGCGACCATCAACGACAACTTCGACGTCTCGCCGATCAAGACCTTCTATCGGATCCTCACCTGGGAAGAGGGCACCTTCGACATGGCGCCCCCGGAGGAGCGCGAGTTCCTCGAGCCCATCGAGATGAGCACCGAGGCCCTCCTGATGGAGGCCATGCGACAGCTCGACGAGGTGCGCCGACTCGGGCCGGACATGCCGCCGCTCTCGAGCGCCTGCTCCCTCGCCGTGCCCCTGATTCCGCCGCTGCGCGATCTCTCGCCCGACGAGCTCGACGTGCTGCAGCTCGCGCACAACTACGGCCACGTCGAGACGGTGCTCAACAAGAGCCTCGCCAGCGATCTCGAGACCAGCAACATCTTCGTCAAGCTGATCAAGGCGGGGTACGTCAGTATCGACTGACTGACGAGCGACGACGTCGCGACGTCACCCTTGCCCCGCCGAAGGCGGATGCCCTTGCCGCGCCGGCAGGCGCATGCCCTTGGAAGCGACCAGGCCCTGCTGGTCAGAGAGGAGAGTCGAGAGATGACGACCTGAAACTCTGATGAGTCGGCCAGCGGGTGCGATCCCCGTCCGGGTAAGGGTAGCCGCCGCCCGGTAGCCAGGCTTGCAGGCGCGACGGCGACGTGGCGCTTGATGCGTAGCCAGAGCGAGCGATTGGGCCGCGAGCGTAAGCCCCGAAATAGAGGTCAGTCCCACCGCCCAAGGAAACAGGGGTCTGGAAGGCAACACTCGCGTCCGGCGATATGGCGAGCCGGAGCGGGGGTGGCGGGGTCGCAGCGCGCGGCACGATCGAAGAGGCCGGCCCAGTAACCTGGGAGATCCGCGCTCTCCTCGAGACACACGGCGGGAACGGAGGCCCGATGCCCAAGCTCCGAGCGACGGCTCGCGCGGGGTGTGCCGGACGTCGCGCCAAGAACGAACACCCCGCTCGAGGAACGGGGCGCCAAGGGAAGACTGGAGGCGCTTCGGGAGTGCGGAAGTCGGATGGCCCCATAGGAGCGAAGACGTCGGGGAAGCAGTGGCGCGCGACCCGGTCGAGCAAAGGGAGGCCAGAGCGGAAGAGAGCTTCTTTGGAGAACCATGAACCGAGTCGAACTCGGAGGAACCATGTCAACGAAACTGGAGAAGGTAGCGGAGCGAGCGCAGGACGCAGAACTCTGCTTCCATAGCCTGGCGCACCTGATTGATCAGGAGGCGCTGAGCCGGTCCTTCCGCCGCATCCGCAAGGGGGCGGCGGCAGGGATCGACGGGGTCACGAAGGAGGAATACGGCGAGCGCCTGGAGGAGAACCTTCGGGATCTCCACGAGCGCATGCGTGTCAAGAAGTACCGGCACCAGCCGATCCGCCGGGTGCACATCCCCAAGGCCGACGGTCGAACGAGGCCCATTGGGATCTCGACGATCGAGGACAAGATCGTGCAGCGGGCGCTGACCGAAGTGATGGGGACCGTCTATGAGCCGTTGTTCCGCGACTGCTCGTACGGTTTCCGTCCTCGCCGCAGCCCCCACGACGCGATGCGAGCAGTCAATCGCATGTGTCTGTACGAGGGGGTGAACTGGATCCTGGAGGCAGACATCGAGTCCTTCTTCGATAGCGTGGACCGCACGCGACTGAAGGAAATGATTCGGCAACGGATCTCCGACGGGTCGATCACCCGGCTGGTCGGAAAGTGTCTTCGTGTGGGCGTCCTCGATGGGGAGGAGTTCGCAACTCCCGACCGAGGAACGACGCAGGGGTCGATCATCTCACCCCTGCTCGGCAACATCTACCTGCACCACGTCCTCGACGTGTGGTTCGAGGACGAGGTGAGCGTCCGGCTGCGGGGACGAGCACGGTTGATTCGGTACGCCGATGACTTCGTGATCGGCTTCACGCGGAAAGACGATGCGGAAGAGACCCTGCGGCGCTTGCGCAGCAGGCTCTCCGAGTACGGGTTGAAGTTGCATCCCGACAAGACCCGGTTGGTCCCGTTCCGCCGCCCACCTCGTGGACGGCAGGACGGGAAAGGCCCGGGGACCTGGGACTTCCTAGGCTTCACCGTCTACTGGCGGCAGAGTCACAAGGGGGGCTGGTTCCCCGGCATGAAGACACGAAAGGCGAAGCACCAGAAGGCCGTCGAGGCCGTCAGCGAGTACTGCCGGAGCCACCGGCATGAGCCGCTCGCGGTGCAGCACGCCGCGCTCACCAAGAAACTCGTTGGGCACTACAACTACTTCGGCGTGAACGGGAACTACGCGAGCCTCTGGAGCATTCGGCAGCGCGTCGAACGCACCTGGCTCAAGTGGCTGCGCCGGAGGAGCCAACGAGGGGCCCGACTGAGCTGGGCCCGCTTCAAGTCGTACCTGAGGCGGTTCCCCCTACCTCGGCCCCGCATCGTAGTACAGGTGTGGGGTGCCCCGTGAGACTCCGAAGCGGAGGAGCCGGATGGTGGAAATCTCCTTGTCCGGATCTGGAGAGGGCCCCGGCCGGTGTACAGTCGGCCGGGGCTACTCGACCCCGACGCTACCGAGCCGCGAAGTACGCCTTCAGCCCGTCGTAGGCCTCGCGCAGCTTCCGGGTGAGCTCCTCGGCCACCGCCTTCTTGGCCGGGTCCGATTGCCGCTCCGGATCGTATTTGTCGAGGAGCTCGAGGTACTGGTCGTCGATCTCGCCCTTGGTCGCGCCGGGCTCGAGCTCCAGGCTCGCCAGGTACTTGCGAACCTGCTCGGCCGAGGGCGCCGGGCGCCGGAGCGACTTCGCGCCTCCGCCCTTGCCGCCGCGTCGTCGCGATCGGCGGCGAGCCTCCGCCTCGCGCTGCAGCTCCGCATCGCTCAGCCGATGGATCGGCTTTCCGTCGATCGTGACGCTCACCCCTCGCCCTCGTCCTTGCTGGAGGTGAGCAGCTGGCTCAGCAGGTGCTGCGAGTATTGGCTGAGCTGGGTGAAGACCACGCCCATCCCCGGCGGGTCCTTCTGCACCCGGACCACTTTGCCGACCCCTTCGATGGTCTCCACCTCGTCCATGACCACCGTGAACTTCAGGTTCACCTCGGTGCCGATCGGCAGCGGGTCCTTCGACTTCACGAAGGCGCCCGTCCGCGAGATGTTGGTCACGTACTCGTGGATGAAGGCGTCGAAGGACTCGAAGTCCTTGTTGATGGTGACCCGGGGCTCCTGGCGGGTCTCGCCATCGGCCACGGGGGATTCGTCGTTGTCTTCGGGCATGGGCTGGGGCGTTGACCTCAGCCGGCGGTGAGGTCGAACTGCTCCAGATGATAATCCCTGCGCGCCTTCAGCTCTATGCGTCGCTGCACGACCTTCGAGGCAGCCTCGAGCGCGGCCTTCTCCTCCCGCTCGAGCGCGTCGCAGACGGCCGGATGAGCGGTGACGGTGATCTTGTAGCCGGGGAGGGTGCTCCGTTCGCGGCGGAGCTGGCGGAAGATCTCGTGGCAGACGGTGGTCTTCGACTTCAGGAAGCCGGTGCCGTCGCAGTAGAAGCAGGGCTCGTAGAGGGTCCGACCGAGCGACTCGCGGGTGCGCTTGCGGGTCATCTCGACGAGCCCGAGCTCGCTGATGCGCACCGCGGTGGTCTTCGCCGGGTCCTTCTTCAGCTCGCGGAGCAGCGCCTTGTAGACCTTGTCCCGATGGCCGCTCTTCTCCATGTCGATGAAGTCGATGACGATCAGCCCGCCGATGTTGCGGAAGCGCAGCTGGTAGGCGATCTCCTTCACCGCCTCGAGGTTCGTCTGGAAGATCGTCTCCTCGACGCTCTTGCCCTTGCCGGTGAAGCGGCCCGTGTTGACGTCGATCGCCGTCAGCGCCTCGGCCTGATCGATGATCAGGTAGCCACCGGAGGGCAGCGCCACCTTTCGTGAGAGCGCCCGCGCGATCTCTGCCTCGACGCCGAACTCGTCGAAGAGCGGCTCCTCGCCCTCGTAGAGATGCACGTCCTTCACCCGGGCGGGCAGGAACATCTCCACGAAGCGCAGGATCCGCTCGTGCTCGTGGGGATCGTCCACGACGATCTCGTCGATGTCTTCGCTGAAGAGATCGCGGGTGACCCGGAGCGGCAGGTCCGGCTCCTCGTGGATCATCCGCGGGACCTTCAGCTTCTTCTTCGACGTCTTGGCCGCCTCGAGCTGCGCCTCGACCCCTTCCCAGACCTTCACCAGGTAGCCGATGTCCGCCTTGAGCTGAGCCACGGTCAGGCCCTTGCCCACGTTCCGGACCATGACGCCGCCCTTCTCCGGCTTGATCTCCTCGACGATCTGCTTGAGCTGTTGCCGTTCGCGATCGTTGCCGACGCGCTTGGACACGCCGACGTGGTCGACCCGCGGCATGTACACGACATGCCGGCCGGGGAGGACGACGTGGGTCGTGACCCGCGCTCCCTTGGTGCCGATCGGGCCCTTGGACACCTGGACCAGGAGCGACTGCCCCTCGGTCAGGAGATCGCGGATCGGCGTCTTCCGAGAGGCGCGCTTCGAGCTGCGCCCTCGCCGCCGTCGCCGGCCCTTGCCCTTACCGCCATCGTCGTCGTTCGCCTCTTCCGTGGGCGACGCCTGCAGATCCTCCACGTGGAGGAAGGCGGCCCGGTCGAGTCCCACGTCGATGAACGCTGCCTGCATCCCAGGCAGCACGCGGGTGACCTTTCCGAGGTAGATGTTGCCTACCGGCGAGCGGTCTCGTCGTCTCTCGACGAAGAGCTCGCAGAGGCTCCCATTCTCCGTCAACGTGACGCGGGTCTCCCCGACCGCCACGTTCATCAGCAAGCTGCTGTTCGCCATTGCACGCCTCGAGAGGCGCGACCCGAGATCGCTTCTGCGAAAGGTGCCTTCGGCGACCGGGAATCCCGATCGCCTCCACCCCGCGGCTACGCTCGCGCCGCGCCTCGGCTGTCAGTTGGTCTCGAAGATCTTCTCGATCTCGCCCAGGACCTTCTCCTCGCTCTTGTGGCGGGCCACCGCGATCTCTTTGACGATGAGATTGCGGGCGGTCTCGAGCATCTTGCGCTCACCGAAGGAGAGGCTCTTCTCGGCCTTGAGGCGGTAGAGGTCACGCATGACCTCGGCGACGTCGAAGACCGAGCCGGTCTTGATCTTGTCCATGAAACCGCGGTAGCGGCGGTTCCAGGTCTGGTTGTCGAACGCGATCGTCTGTTCCTCGAGGATCACGAAGATCTCGCGGATGTCCGACTCGGAGATCGGCGGGCGGAGCCCGACGTTGCTGGCGTTGCTGACCGGGACCATGATCTTCCGGTCGGTGTCCAGGATCTTGAGGACGTAGAACTGCTGCCGGTTTCCGGCGATGTCCTTTTCCTCGATCGAGACGACCTCGGCCACGCCCTGGGCTGGGTAGACGGCCTTGTCTCCCACCTTGAACTCGTGCTGCTCCGCCTGCATCAGGCCTCCTTTTGGGGGTGACCGGGGGTCACCCTGTTTCGTGCGGGGGCTCGATGCGCTCGGCACGTCCCCGTCGGCGGGCTCGCTGCCTCACCGCATGATCGACTCCCGGACTGGCGAGATCATTCCAGAATGTTTGGAATGACCCGAGTCCGGCCCCGAGCCGTCCCGCATCGAGACGCGCCCCGAGGCGGCCAGAGCATAGGCCAACGGCCCCCCTCGCGCAATCAGAGGAAGGCCGGCGCCCCTCACTCCTCGGCGTTCGAGCTGCCCCCCTCTTGGGGGCTATCTTCGTTGGCGAGGCTCGAGAGATCGGGCAGCTCGTCCAGGTTGGGCAGCAGCACGATCTCGATCCGCCGGTTCTGCGCCCGGCCCTCCGGCGTGTCGTTGGACGCCGTGGGCTCGGTGTCGGCGTAGCCCGCCGCGCTGACGCGGTTCGCCGGGACGCCCTCGCTGATGAGGTAGCGGGTCACGGTCACCGCCCGCTGGGTCGAGAGCTCCCAGTTGTTGCGGAAGCGGCGGTTGCGGATCGGGATGTTGTCGGTGTGGCCCGCGATCTGGAAGGAGCGGTTCTCGATGCGCGCGAGCACGTTGGCGATCTCCGCCAGCGTCTCCTGGCCCCGCTCCTTGAGCTCGGCCCGGCCGGAGTCGAAGAGGATGCCCTCCGGCAGCTCGACCACCATGCGGTTCCGGACGATGCGCACGCGCAGCTGGCCGCTCTCGATCATGGAGCGGAACTGCTCGATCAGGTTCCGGAAGGTGTCGAGGCGAGCCTGGGCCTGCCGCTCGCGCTCCCGGAGCTCCTCGAGCGCCTGCTGCAGCCGGGTGTTCTGCCCTTCGAGGCTCTCGACGTTCTCGCCGAGGGCGGTCAGTCGAGCGGCGAGGGCGCCGTTCTGGGCCTGGAGCTCGTCGAGCTCGCCCTGGAGCGCTTCGCCTTCGGCCCGCGCCTGGGCGAGCTGGTTCTCGAGCTCCGCCGCCCGCGCGTTGGCGGCGTCGAGCTCCTCTTGCGACGGGCCGCATGCGGCGGCGAGGCCCACGAGGGCGACGAAAGAGACGCGAGCAAACATGACCATCCTCCTCACCCCGTTCGAGGTTTGCCGGACCGTAGTCGGGCCCCTGGATCCGTGTCAACGGGGCCACGCGATCGCCGTCGCCAGGTTCCTCAACGGTTTCGGTACCTTCGCCGCGTGGGCGCAAAAATTCAATGATTCCCGCGAATTGGCCGTACGTATGCAGAGTATTGGCTTAAATGGAGCAAAGTTAGATATAAATTATGTGTTCTTTGCCTTGACACGTGACGTGACGTGACAATACGGTACGCCCGTACCACCGGCCCCATCGGAGGAGGTCCCTATGGCTACGAAGAGATCCACGAAGAAGAAGTCGACCAAGAAGCGCAGCACCAAGAAGAAGCCTGCGAAGAAGCGGACGACGAAGAAGCGCACGACCAAGAAGCGCACGACGAAGCGGAAGCCCGCCAAGAAGCGGACGACCAAGAAGCGTGCGACCAAGAAGCGCGCGACGAAGAAGAAGGCGACCAAGAAGAAGGCGACGAAGAAGAAGGCGACCAAGAAGCGCGCCACCAAGAAGAAGGCGACCAAGAAGAAGCCCGCCAAGAAGCGGACGACCAAGAAGCGCACGACCAAGAAGAAGTCGACGAAGAAGCGCTCCACCAAGAAGAAGCCCGCCAAGAAGCGGACGACCAAGAAGCGCACCACCCGCAAGCGCAAGGCCGCCAAGAAGAAGTGAGCGGCGCCGCTTCGGCGGCCCGACTTCTCTGAGCGGCTCTCCGGTCGGCTTCCGCCGACCGACCCCCGGCTCCCCTCGCGGGTGAGCCCCCTCGCGACCCTCCGATTGGATCGCTCGATCACGCCTCGACGGATTGCCCGTCGGGGCGTGGTCGATCGAAGTCGCCTTGGCCATCGGAGGGCGCCGTCGCCATGCGTCGCCGCCCATCGGCGGGGCGCGAGCGACGCCGCTCGTCAACGCTGCTCTGCGGCGACGAGCGACCGGATGCGCGCCGGCTCCATGCGCACCGCGATGACCTTCTCCCGGCTCGGTCGCACCGCGCCGGGTGGGTCTCCCTTGCGCTTGTGCACGTGCCGGCGCGGGACGTACGAGACGTCGACCACGGCGTCCCCCGCGGCGTCGCTGAAGTGGGCCGCGAGCATCGCCGCGTCCGCCAGCAGCTCCGGCGGGCAGTCCTCCCGCTTCGATAGGGGCACGATCACGTGGGCTCCCCGTCGGCCCTTCGCGTGGAGCCACAGGTCCCACGGGCGGCTGTGTCGTAGCGTCAGCTGGTCGTTGTCGGCGGCGCCGCGTCCGACCAGCACCGGCCGCGATCCGGCGGCGAGGAAGCGGCGGTAGGGGAGCCGCTCCTTCCGGCGCTGCTGGCCTCCGCTGGAGCCCTTCGCTCGCCGCGGCCGCACGCTCGCCGGCGCGGCGGCCTCCCAGCGATCGATCGACGCCTCGTCGCTCGGCTCGTCCGCCAGCCACGCCTCGACCTCGGCCAGCTCCGCCCGGAGCGTCTCGAGGCGCTCGGTGCCGATCGCCGCGCCCCGCTCGAAACGCCGGGCGCGATGGAAGAGGGCGTCCGCCTCGGCGCTCGGTCCGCGCTGGGGATCGACGGCCCACCGTTCGCTCGCCGGGGGGTCGGCGTGGAAGTCGACGACCTCGATCGTGTCCATGCCCGGTGTCCACTGATGCGCGTGGGCCTTCAAGACGTTGGCGCGCTCCCGGAGCGGGTCGACCTTCTCCACCCGGGCGATGTCGCGCTCGACCGCGGCGATCGTGCGCCGGAGGGCGGCGCGGCGGCGCTTGCCGGCCTTCGCGAAGGGCGAGCGGCGGGGTCGGGCCTTCCGCGGAGGACCGCGACGAATCGGGACCGGCTCCCAGTCCTCCTCGAGGGCGCGCGTCGCCAACCGGCTCCGGCCGGCGAGCGGGCGCCCCTCGGCGGTCCGCAGCACGGGCTCTCCGTTCTCGTGACCGAGCACCACGGTCCGGCGGTCGTCCTTGGGGCCTCGCTCGAAGCGAAGCCGGCGGCTCGGACCACGGCCCTCGACCGCTTCGAGCCATGCGCCGGTCAGGAGCTTCCGCAGTCGGCGCCCGAAGCCGTCCACCGGCTCGCCCCGCGGGCGCTCCTCCGTGAGCACCACCTCCTGCGGGCTGCACACGAGGTAGCCCTTCGCGTAGCCCTCGCCCGTCGGCCAGCGGATCTCGAGCACCACGACCTCGCGCCGTGGCGTGTCGACGCGCTGCACCCGCGCGCCACGGAGCGTGGCCGGGTCGATGGAGTCGCCGTCCCCCATGGCGACCTCCCGTCAGCCCCCGAGGGCGAGCTGCTGCAGGGCGACGGCCTCGTCGAAGGAGCGCTTCGACTCGAGGGCGATGAAGGCCTGCTCGGGCTCGGCGTCGACGAGCGCGTCGAGCAGCTCGTAGCGGACACCTTCGCCGAGCTGGCGGCGGGCGCCGATCGCCTCGACCCGCGCGTAGAGCACCGGCCCCGCCGGCGCCGGGTCCTCGAGGGGGTCGAAGGCGCAGAGCACGCCCAGCTCCGCGGCCACCGGGTGGGCGAGCTCCGCCTCCCACAGCCCGCGCGGGGACCAGACGATGTGCCGGTCGTCCCGGCGGGGGAGCGCGTCGATGAAGGTCGCGAGCCGCTCCTGGTCGCGCTTGCTCGTCGTCAGGCCGCTGCCGGTGGGGAGCACGACGTCCGCGTCGAGGGCCTCCACGGCCTCGGTCAACCAGTCGAGCCCCTCGCGGACCTCGTCGGTCAGCCGCAGCGGGGCGCGCCGCGGGCCGATCGCCGCCCGCGGAACGACGATGGCCACCCGGAAGGACTCCGGGACGCTCTGCCGCCAGCGAGCCAAGGTCTTGGCCTTCGGCAACGAGGCGGGGAAGGTCAGCTCCGCGAAGGGCAGAGCCTCCACGTACTTTCGCCCGGGCGGGCGTTCGAGGGTGGCACCGACATAGAGCTGCATGCGGGGCCCATAGCATGATGGACGATGAGGAGCCGGCGCCTTCGCTGTGCTATCCTCCCGCCGTGCGCGAGCGCCGCTTCCTTCTCCTCTCGGCCGTCGTCCTCGTGGCGTTCGGCTGCGGTCCGGACACCCCGGAGTTCAACCCCCTGCCGGTCGACGGTGGCCGCGAGTGCGGCGCCGCACCCGGCGATGGTGGCGAGGCGGGGGCCAGCTGTGACGATGGTCAGGTCTGCCTGGCCGGGCGCTGCTACGACGAGTGCGACTCCGACCAGCAGTGTTCGGGCGCCGAGACCTGCCAGGACGGGGTCTGCACCACCGGTGGCGAGCGGTCGGATGGCGGCGTCGACATGGGCATGGATGGTGGCCCCTGCGGCGCCGCGATCTGCGAGGAACCGGAGGTCTGCCATCCCAACTCGGGCGTTTGTGTGCAGTGCGTCGAGGCCGGATCGTGCGGAGGATTGACGGGCATCTGTGACTTCGCCTCCGGCACCTGCGTGGGGTTCCGGAGCGGCATCCTCTGCGCGCCCTGCGACATCGACGCGGACTGCCCGAACGCCGGCGAGACCTGCGTCGACCGCGGGAACGAGAGGGTCTGCCTCGGCGCCTGTGACGCGGGCACCCCCTGCCCCGGTGGCCTGCAGTGCGATGAAGACGCTGGGCTCTGTCAGCCCACGCCCAACAGCTGCACGCAGCTGCGCAAGGCGATCGACCGTGCCGGCTGCACGACCGACACCGATTGTGTCCCGCTCGGCTCGGCGGCGGCGCCCGGTACCTGCGACCCCACTTCGATGCAGTGTGTCGCCGTTTGCGCCACCGGGATCACTTGTCCCGGCGGGTTCGTCTGCGATGACCCCGCCGACGGCTTCTGTCAGCCGATCTGAGCTGCCGACACCGGAATGGGCCGACGGGGCTCGGCGTTGAGCTGTCGTGGAAGGGTGTCTCTCTCGACGCTATGGTGGGATCGTGAGGATCCTCCGATGACGCGCGCTTCGCGAGGCGCCCCCTGGGCGCTGGGCGCGTTGCTGGTCGCCCTCGAGCTCCTCGGTGGCACCTGCCCCGAGCCCGCCGCGGCTCAGGGCTGGAGCCTCACCATGATGCGCGAGCGCGGGATGCAGCGCGGCATGCGCCGGGGCATGCGCCGCGGCATGGCGACCTCGTCCATGGACACGGCCCCAGGGCAGCGGAGTGGCGGTCCGGACCGAACCGAGGTGCTGATCACCCGCTACCGCCGCATCCTGCGAGCGGACCCGCGGGAGACCTTCGCCTTCCGGCGCCTGCTCGACCTCTACCGGGAGCGCGACGGCGACGTCGACGAGCTGGTCAGCGGCCTTCGGGCCGAGGTGGAGGCCGACGCCGACGCCTACGCACCGCGCATGCTCCTCGGCCACCTCTACAAGGCGCAGGGGCGAACGGACGAGGCGCTGGCCCTCTACACGCGCGCCGCCGAGCTGCGACCGAACGAAGCCGCGCCGCAGCTCGGTCTCGGCGCGCTCCGGGAGTCGACCGGCGACGCGGCCGGCGCTCGCGAGGCGTTCGAGGCGGCGCTCGAGCGCACGAACGAAGACCAGCAGAAGCAGGAGCTGATCCGCCGGCTCGCCGGTCTCGCCCTCGACGCGGACGACTTCGAGGCGGCCCGGGCTCTCTACGGCCGGCTCAGCGGGCGGGGGGCGACCCTCTTCGTGCGGACCGAGCTCGCCCGCGCCCTCTCCGAGCGGGGCGAGCACGAGCGCGCCATCGCCGAGTACGAGCGGGTCCTCCGAGGGCTCCGCGGCGACAACCGGGTCATCGGCCCGGTGCTGCGGGACCTGGCGAAGGCGCAGCTCGAGGCGGGGCTGACCGAAGAGGCCATCGCCACCCTCGACCGGGCGCTCTCGAAGGTCGGCCGCACCTCGGGCATTCGCCGCGAGATCTACGACGTGATGGTCGACGCCTATCGACGGGGCGAGCGCCTGCCCGAGCTCGCGGAGCAGCTCGCCGAGCGGCGGCGCGACTTCGACGCCATCGAGCTGCTCGGGCGCATCCACGACGAGCTCGGCAACGACGAGGAGGCGCTCGAGGCCTACCGACGGGCGCTCCGGCTGAATCGCCGCGACATCGACACTCGGGTGCGCATCGTGCAGCTCCTCTCCCGCAGCGGGCGCCTGGACGAAGTCGTCGAGGAGTACCGGGCGCTGGTCCGCGCCGCGCCCCGGGAGCCTCGCTTCGTGGTCGAGCTCGCCCAGCTGCTGATGCAGACCGGCAAGCGCGAAGAGGCGATGCGACTGGCGGAGCAGACCAGTCGACGAAACCGGCGCGACGCCGGCGTCCACCAGGCGCTCGCCGAGCTCTACACTCGCTGGGGCGAGAGCGAGCTCGCGTCGCGCGAGATCCAGGCGTTGGTCCGCATCGATCCGCGCGATCCGGGGCACCTGATCGCGCTCGGTGAACAGCAGCTGGACGAAGGGCGGCGGCAGGCCGCCTTGGCGACCTGGAACCGGATCCTCACGGCGGACAACGATCGCGCCCGGGCCCACGCGACCCTCGCCGGTGTCCTGGCCGACCACGACTTTCTCGACGAGGCCGAGTCCCACTACCGGAAGGCGGTGGAGGCGGACCCGGACGGGCTCGAGTACGTCCGTGGGCTCGCGACGGTGCTCGAGCGCCCCCACCGAAACGAGTCGAGCGTCGATCGCCGCCGCCGGGACGAGGAGGCGGCCACCTGGTGGCAGAAGGTCCTCGAGGTCACCGACGACCGGGCCTCTCGTCGGGAGGCCCGACGGAGGATCGTGGGCATCTGGTCCCGGCGGCGCGAGCTGGACGGCAAGCGGCAGCAATGGCGACGCGCGTTCCGGGCCGACCCGCCGGACATCGACGCGGGCCGCTTCCTGGCGGAGGCGTATCTACGGGGGCAACCGAGCGATCCCGGTCGCGCCGAGGAGGTGCTCCAGCGGATCGTCTCCCTCGAGCCCGGCGACGTGGAGAGCTTGCTGGCCCTCGAGCGAGTACAGACCACGCGGGGCGACCTGGAAGCGGCCATCGGGACGCTCCGGAAGTTGGCCGACGCCGACCCGCGGCGAGCGCCGCGCTACCTGCAACGGATGGCCGAGCACGCTCACGCGCTCTACCGCGACGAGGACGCGGTCCGCTATGCGGCGGAAGCCGTCTCTCGCACGCCGGACGACGCGGAGGGGCACCGCCGGCTCGGTGACCTGCTCCGTGCGCGGCAGGACCTCGAGGGCGCCATCCGGGCGTACGAGAAGGCTCTCGAGCTCGACGAGCGGCTCTTCACCACCTACTTCGATCTGGCCGAGCTCCACCTCGCGCGCGGCGAGCACGACCAGGCGGACCGCCTCTACCGACGGGTGCTCGCGCTGACTCCGGACGACGACCTGGTCGCGCGCGCCGGTCGCGCGTCGCTCCAGATCCACCTGGGCGCGGGCAGCCTGGAGACGCTCGAGGCGGACCTGCTTCCGCTGGCGCTCTCGCACCCGCGCCGGCCGATCTTCCGCAAGCTCGTCGTCGAGCTCTACGATTCGCTCACCGCCAGCTGGATCCAGCGGGCGACCCGCGGCGACGCCGAGGCGCGGGAGCACCTCGACCGGCTGGGCCATCGAGCGCTCAAGCCGCTGCTCGAGGCGCTCGCCGACCCGGATCCGGCCCAGCGACGGGTCGCCGTCGACGTCCTCGGTCACCTCGGCAACCCGAACGCGGCCGGGCCGCTGCTCGCCATGGCCGAGGGCGACGCTCCGGTCGAGCTGCGGATCCGGGCCCTCGAAGGCGTGGGACGGCTCGGTGAGCCCTCGCTGGCGGAGCGGCTCGCGGCCATCGCGCGGGGCTCGGAACGGCGGCTGCGACCGATCGCCGCGTGGGCGTTGGCGCAGGTCGGTGGGCCCCGCGCCGTCGAGGCGCTGCGCTCGCTGCTCACCCGCGGTGACCCGGCGGTCCGCGCGCACGCCGCGCTGGGCCTCGGCCTGGCGGAAGACGCGCGCTCCCTCGACGCGCTCACCCGGGCGCTGCGGACCGAACGGAGCCCCGCGGTGCAGGCGGCGGCCGCCTGGGCCCTCGGGAAGGTCGGCTCGGCCGAGCAGGTGCCGGCCCTCGTCAGCAGCCTCCGCGGTGGCGTCTTCCTCGTGGCGCGGGCGTCGGCCCTGGCGCTCGGAGAGCTCGCCGAGGGCGGGGCCGACGAGGGACGAGCCGCGCTGGTGGACGCCATCTTCGATCCGCGGCCGCAGCTGCGCGAGTCGGCCGCGGCGGCTCTGGCGCACGCGCCCGGGGAGCAGGTTCGGCTCTCTCCGATCGGCGTCTCGATCGACGGCTACCTGGGGCGCCTCCTCGACGTCCGCGCCAGCGCTCGGCCGGTGGCCCTCGCGCCCTTGGCCCCGGCCTTCGAGCGCGCCGCCCGCGCGGCGCTGCACGGTCCCCTCGAACGGGTTCGCGCGGCGCTGGCGGTCCTCGCGCCTCCGAGCAGCGAGGTCCCGCTCGGTCTCGGGCCCCTGACCGCCGAGCTCCGCAGCTGGCCCGAGGAGGCGCGGACGGCCGCGGCCCAGACTCTCCGGGGGCTGTTCTCGGCGTTGGCCCCCGATCTCCTCGGCCTCGCGACGCATCCCTCGCCGGCGATCCGGGCCGAGGTGCTCGCTCGGGTCGCCGCCGGAGACGAGGCGGGGGCCGACCCCGCCGCGGTCGCCGCGGTGTTGGCGAACGCCATGGAGGATCCCGAGGCCGCCGTCCGCCGTGCCGCGCTCGAGGCCGTCGACCGCCGGCACCAGGGACACGCCGCGCTGGCCGAAGCCATCGCCGACGCGACCGACGCCCCCGACTGGGCTTCGCGGCTGCGGGCGGTCCGCGCCCTCGGCCGGCTCGCCGCGCCGGCCGCCGAAGGAGCGCTCGTCGAGCGGCTCGCCGAAGACTCCTACGCTTTCGTGCGCGAGGGCGCGGCCGAGGCGCTCGGGGAGCTGTCGTCGCTCTCGGCCGCCAGTCGGCGGGCGCTCCAGAACGCCGCCGAGAGCGATCCGGAGGCCAGGGTCCGCGCTGCGGCGAGCGCCGCGCTGAGCGACTGAGGGTCGGCCGCGCGGTCGGCCCCGAGCTCGCGGGGGCTCGGGTCGGCCCACGCCATCGTTGACGGGTCGCCATCGACTGGCCTACAACCTCCACGCGCGCTCGGTTGCGACACGAGAGCATCGGGGCGACGGATCATGGAGGAATGGGTCGGGATCGTTTGTGGAAAGTGCGACGCGCTATCGCCGCTCGGCGCTCCGCGTTGCGTTCTCTGCGGACATGAGCTCCGACCCGCCGCCCAAGCTGCCGGCGCCGAGGCCGGCCAAAGCCAGGAGGATTTGATGGAGCAGGCTCGCAATTACGTCTGCAAGGAGTGCTCGAGCCCGGTGCCGACGGGACACAAGTTCTGCGGCGCCTGTGGCGCGACCGTGCCTCAGGCCGTTCAGGAGGCACAGGAGGAGTACTTCGGCGCGATGCAGACGCCGGGCAAAGCTCGTCTGATCCTCATTCGTGGCGACCAGGGCGTCGACGGTCTGAGCTACATGCTCCAGGGCGACGAGCACCTCGCCGGCAAGCAGGAGGGACAGATCCTCTTCCCGGAGGACCCCTGGCTGAGCAACAAGCACGCGAACTTCTTCTACGAGGACAACAAGCTCATCGTCCGGGACGAGGGCAGCGCCAACGGCATCTACGTTCGCGTGAGCGGCACGACGCCCCTCGCGCTCGGTCAGCACTTTCTCTGCGGTGAGCAGGTCTTCCGCCTCGATCCGCCGCCGGCCGACGATGCCGGCCCCGAAGCGGACCAGACCTACTTCTACTCGTCGCCGAAGCGGCCGATCTCCTTCTGCGTCACCCAGATCATCGAGGGCGGACGGGACGGCATGGTCGCCACCAGCCGCGACGACGTGGTCCGCATCGGTCGCGAAGACGCGGACATGAACTTCCCCGAGGACATCTTCATGTCCGGCCAGCACGCCCACGTGCAGGGGCAGGGCGGAGCCTTCCAGCTCGTCGACGACGGCTCGCGGAACGGCACCTACATCCGCATCGACGGCCAGCAGGAGCTGAGCCACGGCGACTACCTCTTCCTGGGCAAGCAGCTGCTCCGGGTCGAGGTCACCGCCTGACGCTTGGTCTTGGGGGGATTTTGAAAAAGCCCCCCGCTCGTCGCGAGTGAATCGCTCCTCGCTCCCCCAAAAACCTGAAGGTCTCGCCGCGTAGCGGCTCGGTGCGTCCTCGCGATAGACGCTCGTCCTCCGAGTGGTCTGCCTCGTCGCGAGTGAATCGCTCCTCGCTCCC
>JABAOG010003604.1_pt1 | contig 19755 bp, 15 predicted proteins | sample 7062131 | NCBI WGS metagenome assembly JABAOG01 (sample SAMN14538629, study PRJNA623070) | marine sediment metagenome | biome: marine biome [ENVO:00000428]; feature: marine pelagic biome [ENVO:01000023]; material: deep marine sediment [ENVO:00002113] | place: India: Arabian Sea | collected...
GTCTAGGCGCCGTGCGAGGGACCGACGCTCGCCTTCGGCCCGAGCGGTCGCTACCGGGTCGAGGTCCACGAACGCGGCCAGATCTACCGGAGCACGCTGACCTTCACCGCGGCGGACGACGGCTGGTCGGCCGTCGAGCGGGAGCTGAGCGTCGAGCCGGCGACCGACGCGCTCGGCTCCCTGACCGGCGCCGAGCTGCGCTGGACCCTCGACGAGGACGGCGTCCCCCTCGAGCCGCCGAGCGAGTCGGGCAGCGCCCATCCGGGGGTGCTCCAGAACCTGACGGTCTTCGCCTTTCGGCCGAGCGGGCTGACCATGGACCCGGTCTGCGCCGGCGCCGCGGCCACCCGTCGCTGGGTCGATGGCATGGAGCGTGCGCGGACCGTCACCTTCGAGGTGGAGCGCGTGGCGGACGAGGCGGTGACCTTCGTCGTGCGCTCGACCGTCGAGACGGCGGCGAACGAGTGGCGGAGCGAGGGGCGGGTCACCGTGGATCGCGCCGACGGCTTCGCCGGGGAAGCGGAGCTCGAGGTCACCGGGCCCGGCGGCCAGCGTTTCGAGCGGCGGCTGACCATCGCGAGCGCGCCGTGACCGAGGAGCCGACCCCGGACGAGATCGAGGCGATCTTCGACCAGTTCGGCGACGTCCTCGGCGACCTCTTCGGCGGTACGGCGGCGAAGGGCGGCGCCGACGTTCGCATGGAGCTCGAGCTCGACTCCGACGATCTGGCCCGCGGCATGCGCAGGGTCACCATCGAGCGCTTCACCGCGTGCGAAGGCTGCCATGGCTCGGGCCGAGAGCCGGCCAGCGACCCTTGCCCGAGCTGTGACGGGAAGGGTCGGCTCATGGAGTCGAAGGGGATGTTCCAGCTGAGCCGAACCTGCGACGACTGTCGAGGCAGCGGCTCCGCTCGCGAGTGCGCGCGCTGCTCCGGGCAGCGAGGCGAGACCCACGAGGAGATCCTGAAGGTGACCATCCCTCCGGGGATTCGAGACGGTCAGATCCTGCGCTTGAAGGGCAAGGGCAGCGACCGGAGCGACGGCGAAGGAGCCGGCGACCTCTACCTGGCGGTCCGGATTCCAGGCGCCAGGGCGCCCACGATCCCGGTGCGGGAGACGGGCGGGTCGAGCCTGGGCCCGTGGATCGCCCTCGGCGTCGCGGTCTTCGCCATCGTGGTCGCCGCGCTGCTGCTCCGCTGAACGAACCGCTAGACTCCCGTCATGACCAAGCGCAAGGACGTGAGCCGAATCGCGCTCGGTGATCAGGAGCTGTTGGTCGTCGAGGTGGACGACACGCCGCTGGTCCTCGAGGAGCTGACCGAGTCCGAGAACGCGGTGGTGCACATGATCATGGCCGGGCGCTCGAACAAGGAGATCGCCTCCGCGCGGGACGTCTCGACCAAGACCGTCGCCAACCAGCTGCGCGCGATCTACGAGAAGCTCTCGATCACCTCGCGCTTCGAGCTGGTGGCGCTGGTGGAGTCGCGACGCTGACGGGCGCGGCTCAGGGACAGAGCGGCGTGCTCTCTTCCAGGGGCGCCGGCGCGCCCCAGACCACGTCGTAGGCGCGCAGCCCGATCGAGAAGCTGAGCGCGTCGCAGGGCAGCGAGGGGTTGGTGTCGGTGGACTCCTCGCGGATGTCGGCGAAGCGATCGATGGCGCTCATGTAGGCGTTGCGCTGAGCCATGATGACCGGGTCGGTGCTGTCGGCGCAGAGCCCGAGCAGCGGCGCGGCCGCGCGCGCCTCGGACTGAGCCCAGCGCCCGGTGAGCACGGCGTCGGCGAAGGCCGCCGGCCCGAGCACCGACATCGTGATCTGCGGGTCGGAGAGCTTGAGCTCGAGCTTGCGATCGCCGGTGTCGAAGCCGAGGGGGATCCGGTCCGGCAGCTCCGCCACGAGCGTGCCGTCCGCGACGTAGGCGTTGTCATCGAAGGCGATGGGTCGCAACGGGTCGCCCTCTTGGAAGAAGGACTCGGCCGGCTGGAAGACGTCCGAGCCGTCCCACGCCGGTGGGCTCGGCATGGTCGCCGCGGCGGCGGCCACGGTGACCTGCACCTGCGGATCGCGGGGCTCGCCGTTCCAGCCCTCGATGCGGAGCATGATGTTGAGGTCGCCGTCCTCGAGGGCAGCGGCCGCTCGGTCACCGACGGTGGAGTCGATGATCAGGATCCCTTCCCAGAGCGCCACGCCGAAGACGTTGTCGATGCCGCCCATCGGGTCGGGGGCCCGGAAATCCTCGTTGGGCGCACATCCGCTCGGCGTGCCTTCCGCGCCGGAGCAGTAGCCGTCCAGGTCGTAGCCCTTCATCCGATCGCCGAAGACGGGATCCCGGAGGGCGACCTCGATCGGGTCCATCGAGTCACCGGTGTCCTCGCAACCGATGGGCCGGGTCGGCGGACGAGCGAGCACGCAGGTGCCATCCGCGGAGACTCCGTCGGGCGGCGCGGGGCCGGAGAGGCACATGCCGGCAGCGTCGATCGGCCCTCCGTCGCCCGGGCGCATGTCGGCCGGGCCTCCGTCCTGCCCGCCGACCAGCTGCGCCTCGACGCAGCCGACCAGGGCGAGGAGCAGCGCCGCCCTCAGAAGCGCCAACGGCAGTCCAGCGCGAGCACGCCGGGGCTGCACCCGGCCTGCTCGTCTTGATCGTCGTCGCTCCACAGCCAACGCAGCATACCCATCGTCACGCCCAAGAGCCCAGCGGCCCCGGCCACGAGGGTGAAAGTCGCGAGGCTCCGGCGCCGGGCCGCGAGGGTGGGCTCGTTGATGCAGTGGCCGCCCGCGGCCTCGAAGTCCCGGCAGGTGCTCAGCTCCCCGCCGACGTGGGCCCATCCGCCGATGCCGATGCCGGCCAGCACGAGGAACCCGGCGCCGCCGCCGACAAGGCCCCAGCCGAGCGTGTCGAGCTGGCGACCGGGCGGCTCCTCGGGTGGGCCGGCGTCCTCCGGCTCCAGGCGAATGATGATCGTCTCGTCCTCTCCGCCGCGTACCTCGAGCTCCTGCTCACGGCTGCGGTGGCCCTCGGCCTCGACGACCACCGAGTGCTCACCGACCGAGAGCAGGATGGCGCCGTCGGGCTCGGGCTCCGGCGGTCGCAGGTCGATCTGGACGGTGGCGTCCGCCGGCTGGAGCGAGAAGCGGAAACGGCCGAGGAACGCCAGCGTGCGCTCGAGGAGCGCCTCGGTCTCCGCTCGCTGCTCGGCGGTGAGCGGCCGTTGATCGCTCGCGAGGGAGCGCTCGAGGAGCCGGTGCGCCTGCACGTAGTCGCGCACCTCGAAGGCCGCCATGCCCGCGCCGCGCTCGAGGCGCGCCGAGGGCTCGAGCTCGTGGGCTCGCAGGAAGAGCGCACGGGCCTCCTCGAAATTGCCCCGCTCGAATTCCCGCAGCGCCTCGCGGGTCAGCGAGCGCGCGCTCTGCGCGCTCGCCACGGAGGCCGAGATCACGGCGGCGAGCAGGGCCAGGGTGACGAAGGCGAAGCGCACGGAGCGCGAGGATACCGAAAGGGCGCTCAGAAGTCGTCGATCGAGAGGCTTCCGGACCGAGCTTCCGCCGCTTCGCTCCGGCTCGGGCGCGTTCGACGGCGCGGAGGGGTGCGCGCCGCTTCGTCGGAGGCGCGAGCGGAGTCGGACTCGGACTCGGACTCGGTGTCGGTCTCGGTGTCGGTGTCGGTGTCGGTGTCGGTGTCGGTGTCGGTGTCGGTGTCGGTGTCGGTGTCGGTGTCGGTGTCGGCCGCGGCCAGGGGCTCACGCTTGCCGGTGGACTCGGCGAGCGGGGGCACCACCTGCTCCTCGACGACGGGCGGCTCGGAGCGCCAGAGCCAGCCGGCGACCGCCGCGCCCACCAGCGCGGCGACCAGCGCGGCCGCGGTCCACCAACGGCGACGGCGTGGCAGCGAGGTCTCGAGGGAGAGCGTCTCCTGGCCGGAGCTCGGGCTTCGGGGGTAGGCACCGGACCAGTCGGTCGCGGTGTCGTGGAAGCGGGCGCCCGCCCCGAAGGGCTCCAGCTCGAGGGCGAAGGTACGGACGTCGGCGAAGCGCTTCGACGGCCGCTTGTGCATCGCGCGGAAGATGAGGCGCTGCAGCTTCTTCGGCACCGCCTGCTTGAAGGGACGCGGGTCGTCCGTGAGCTTGACCGCCGCCAGCTCCGGGTAGCTCCCCGCGTCGTAGGGGGGCTTGCCCTCGATCATCTCGTAGAGGATGCAGGCCAGCGCGTATTGGTCGCAGCGCGCGTCGATGGCCTTGTCGCCCTTGAGCTGCTCCGGCGCCATGTAGTGGGGCGTCCCGAGCACCATGCCGGTCTGGGTGAGCTGGATCTCGACGCCGGCCATCTTCGAGATCCCGAAGTCGAGCACCTTGATGGTGCGCGGCGACCCATCCTGGTGCTCCACCAGGAAGATGTTCTCCGGCTTCAGGTCTCGGTGGATCACCCCCTGGGCGTGCGCGGCGGCGACGCCCCGCATCACTGGCATGAGCAGCCCGATCGCCTCGGACACCGGCATCGGGCCCGGGGCCATCGCGGCTTCGAGGGGCATCCCCTGGAGCCGCTCCATCACCAGGAAGATCGAGCCGTCCTCGTCCTCGCCCACATCGTAGACGTCGACGACGTTCGGGTGATCGACCCGGCCCGCGGCCTTCGCCTCGCGCAGAAGCCGCTCGCGGGAGACCTCGTGGGCGTCCTTGGCGATCAGCTTCAGCGCGACCGGCTTGTCGGTGACCAGGTGGGTGGCGGAGTAGACCGTCCCCATGCCGCCCCTTCCGAGCATGCCGTCGATCCGGTACTTGCCGGCCACGACCCGTCCTGCCTCGAGCTGCCGCTGGGCCCTCACCCTTCGAGGATAGCGCGAACCGGCCTCGCCCGCGGCCCCAGCGCTCGACAGAAGCGTCGGACGGACTATCTGTGCCCCCAGATGGCGTCCGCTCGAAAAGCCCTGTGGCCGGCCGTGGTGATTCCCCTCTCGATGATCCTCGGCGCCGGTCTGGTGATCCTCGCGAACCATCTCTACGGCGACAGCGAGCCGGAGAGCCCGGTGCTCGTGCCCCAGACGGCCGACACCGCGGAGCCCGAGCCGCCCCCGGAGCCGCCGCCGACGGTGGCCGCTCGTGGCGACCTCTCCGACTCCGAGGAGACCACCATCGAGATCTACCGCAACGCGAGCGCTTCGGTGGTCTTCATCACCAAGCTCTCGGTGCAGATGGATCCCTTCCGGCGGAACATGATGACCCTCCCCGCCGGCACCGGCTCCGGCTTCGTCTGGGACGACCAGGGGCACATCGTCACCAACTTCCACGTCGTCGCCGGCGGCCAGGGCGCCCGGGTCACGCTCCACGACCAGAGCGTCTGGCCCGCCCAGCTGGTGGGCACCTACCCCGACAAGGACATCGCGGTCCTGAAGATCGACGCGCCCGCCGAGACGCTCCGGCCCTTGCCGGTCGGCTCCTCGAGCAACCTGCAGGTCGGCCAACACGTCTTCGCCATCGGCAACCCCTTCGGCCTGGACCAGACGCTCACGACCGGCGTGATCAGCGGCCTCGGCCGGGAGATCATGTCGCTCAGCCGCCGACCGATTCAGGGCGTCATCCAGACCGACGCGGCCATCAACCCCGGCAACAGCGGCGGCCCGCTCCTGGACAGCGCCGGCCGCCTGATCGGCATGAACACCGCCATCTACAGCCCGAGCGGCGCGTCGGCGGGCGTGGGCTTCGCGGTGCCCGTCGCCGCGGTCGCCCGCGCGGTGCCCCAGCTGATCAACGACGGGCAGGTCGAGCGCGCCGGCCTCGGCATCCGCATCGACGAGGGCCAGCTCGCCAGCCGCCTCGGCCTCCACGGCGCCTTGGTCATCGGCGTCGTCCCCGGCTCCGGCGCCGCCGAGGCGGGCCTGCGCCCGACCGTCCGCGACCGCCGCACCGGCCGGATCATCCTCGGCGATCTCATCGTCGCCATCGACGGCGAGGAAGTCGCCGACGTCCTCGACCTCTACCGCGTCCTCGACGGCCTACGGGTCGGCCACGACGCCCAGGTCACCCTCCAGCGCGACGGCGAGCAGCGCACCGTCCAGGTCCGCCTCACCCCGCTGACGAACTAATCCTTCGCGGGCGGGAAGAGCGCCTGTGCCACGGAGCCGACCACGCTTGACTGCGACGTGGGCGGCGGCGATGGTGGGGCGAGCCGAAGCCCTCGCCACATGACCAACTCGCTCATGGACCAGCTCCTCGAGCGCGTGACCCTCGGGCCCCGTGAGCGCACCGTCTCGAGCGTCGATACCCTGGAAGAGGCACACGGCACACGGCTGACCGGCGCGGTGCGCGCCTACTTCGAGCGGCAGGATCGATGCGAGCTCGAGGGCATGCCGCTCTTCCACTGCTACGGCCACGCCATCCCCCAGCTGGAGCCGAGCGAGGCGAATCGCTTCGTCGCCGCCATGGATGGCGAGCTCCCACTGATCGGCGCGTTCACCGGCTCCGCCTTCCTCGCCCACGAGGGGGGCGGCGAGGTCTACTACGTGAGCCTCGCGCCCGACGCACCGGAGGTGGCGATCTACGGACCGGGCGAGGGCGCCATGCGCTACCTGGCGGACTCCCTCGAGGCCGTCGCGGGGCTGGTGCTCGCGGTCGACCGCTGGGAGAGCCACGCCGAGGCCGAGGGGCTCGACACCGAAGACCTGATCGAAGGGCGGGTGACGCCGCCCGGTGACGGGCCCCTCGCGGAGCTCCTCGCCGCGCTCGAAGGGCACGTGCATTTGCCGCACGAGGAGCTCGACGACGACGACGGAGAGGGAGCGGCCGACCTCGCGGTGCTGACGGTGCTCGAGGAGATCGTCCCGCGCCTGGCCGGAAAGAGCCTGGCCGCGCCACGCGACTCGGCGCTCGTGGCGGCCTTCGAGCGGGCCTACCCAATCGTGTCCATGCTCGACCATCGCGGCCTCTTCCCGCTCGAGCCGGGCCAGGCACCGGCCGGTTGGGCCGACACCGCGGCAGGTGCGCTCCATTGGCTCTGGCACGGCTACCTCACCAGCGACTCGGACTCCGCCGAGCGGGCCCTGGCCCTCGCGGACCACGGCGCCGCGCTGGTTCGCGACGCCGCGCGCATCGTCGCCGACCTCGAACGGGACCCGGCGAGCTGGCCGGCGCTCGGCCATGTGCCCGTGCTCCGCGAGCTGATGGCCGATCCCCCCACCGCCGCCACCGAGCCACCGGCCGGCCACGAGGCGCTCCTCGACGGGAGCGACGCAGCGAAGAAGCTCGAGCGCTCCCCCGCCGACGCGGACCATTGGAACGCGCTCACCTACGAGCACTTCGGCCAGAGCGACTGGCCATCGATGCTGGGCTGCGCCGACATCGCCGCCGCCCTCCGACCACACCACTACTACCCCTGGCTGCAGCGGGGCATCGCCCTGATGATGCTGGAGCGATATCCGGAGGCCGTCGCCGCCTTCGACCGAGGCCTCTGCTACGAGCGGCACGACGACCTGCTCCTGAACAAGGCGATGGCCTTCCGGGAGAGCGGCGACCGCGACGGGGCGGTGGCGACCCTGCGACGCATCCCGCGCTGGAAGCGCGCCGAGACGATCGCGCGGGTCCCCGAGCTGGCGGACCTCGCCGACTCGGTGGACCCACCGCTCGACCCCTAGCGTGCTATCGGCGGGCGTCGGTGACCGTGAGAGTGGCGGTGCCACGGACCCGCTCGTCGCCTTCCCAGACGACGGCGTCGCAGCCCTCCGGCTCGAGGCCTTCGATGGTGACCACGGGGCCCTGCGCTCCGGGTTCGAGAGTCACCGCGTAGCGGCCCGGCTCGAGCTCGTGGCACTGGCGGGCGGTCGCTTCGATGAAGGCGACGATCCGGAGGTGGACGCTGCCGCTGCGGGCGGCGAGGGCCCGGCGGGCGGCGGCGATCTCGTCCCCGTCGCCCGCCGCCTCCGCGGCTTCGAGCGCGACCCGCGCACGCGCCAGCAGGCCGCGATCGGTCAACAGCCGCGACAGGCGCGCGAGGATGGTGGCGCGTCGCGGTGCCGCGACCTCGTCGCCCAGCGCGGCTCCCCGGTCGTCTTCGTCGCTCGCGAGGGTCTCGGCGATGAGCTGGACCATCTCCGGAATCTTCTCCTCACCGCGCCCGGGGGTCGCTCGGCCAGCCTCGGCGTAGGCGATCTGGCGGAGAGCCGCGGAGCGCGCTTCGTTCGTGTCGCCGGCAACCCAGTGGCTCCAGGCGAGACGGTAGAGGGCGAGGTCGTAGGTCGGGTCGCCCTCGGGCACGGCGCGGTACGCGGCGATGGCCCGGGCCAGGTCTCCCGAGTCGAAGTAGTGCTCGCCCAGCCGGAAGCGCACCTCGGCCTGGAGCTCCTCTCCCGGCGCGTCGAGCAACGCCTCCCAGCTCTCGGCGGCGGCGTCGTGCTCGCCGGTCTGGGCGAGCAGGCAGCCGAGGAGATAGCGCGCGCGGCGCTCGTCGTGCTCTTCGAAGCGGCCCCGGTGAACGAGCCGCCGGAGCAGGTCGATCGCCCGCGACACGTCGGGGAGGTCCACGCCGTCGGCGGCCTCCGCGGTCGCCTGCTGCACCTCGAGCTCGGCCAGCGCGAGGACCTCGGTGGAGGACGCCCGGTCGAAGGCGTCCAGGACGTGGGCCCGGAACGCCTCCAGCGCACGCGTTCGCCGAGCGTCGAGCCGGGCGGTGGCTCGCTCCATTCGTGGCTGGAAGCGCTGCATGAGCGCCTCCCGCCGCGCCCGGAGCTCAGCCCGCCGCGCCGGCGTCAGCTCCTGCTCCGGCAACGCGCGGAGCTCGTCCTCGAGCGCCCACATCGCCTCGTGGCGCTGGGTCCCCAGCGCCTTCACCCGCTCGAGCGCCGCCTCGTGCGCCCGCCAGTGGCGCCGGAGCCGTCGGTTCAGTCGTTCGGGCGCGACGGTCGTAGAGGCGCGGACCAGCACGTAGACGATCGCCGGTCGCGGCTCCTGCAGGGCGAGGTGGATTTCCGCCCCGTCCAGCTCGATGGCGGGCCGGAGGTGTCGCTCGGACTCGTCCGAGCGCTCGCCCTCGTCCCCCGTGCTCGCGTGCTCTCGCTCCGGCGACCGCTCCGTGGTCCGGACGTCCACGCCCCCACACGCGCCCGACGGCGCCAGGAGCAGGAGCACGGCCGACACGCGCAAGGACATCGTCTTCGGCGTAGTCGAATCGGAGTCGTCCGGGTAGTCCCTGGGCGTCGCCGCCCTCCTCGACGATGGCTCCCGCGTTCCCGCGGAAACGTCCCCGGAAGGCGCGCTCCACGAGAGCACCGGCTTCCTGCGCACCGACGTCGACATCGACGCCAACCTCTTCTGGCTCCAGCGAAGACCCGACGACCGCTACATCGTCAGGGCGATGGTGTAGGCCGCTCGGGCTCGAGCCACCGAGAGCGAGACTCCCCGCCCCGAGTCGCAGCGTTTCACTCGGGGCTACGGTCGAGCGCCTGCCGGACGCGGTGGCCCAGCTCGGCAGCCGAGAAGGGCTTCTCGAGGAGATCGACCTCGACGCCGAGCTCCCGAACGCTCGCGACCGAGTCGTCGGTGTAGCCGGAAGCAAAGAGGACCCGAGGGTGGTCCCCCATCTCGTGCAGCATCCGGACGAGCTCGGGCCCGCCCATGTGGGGCATCACGACGTCGGTCACGAGTAGATCGATCTCGCCGCGGTGGCGCTTCCAGAGCGAGAGCGCGTCGCGTCCATCCCGGGCCAGCAAGACCCTGTAGCCACGCTCGCGCAATACCCGGACGACGAGACTGCCAACCGACGGCTCGTCCTCGGCGACGAGGATCAGCTCCGTGCCTCCCGCTACGGGGAGCGCGGTGGGCAGGTCCGCCGCGAGGGCCTCCTCGTAGGTCAGCGGTAGAAAGACTCGCATCTTCGTGCCGCGCCCGGGCGCACTGGAGACGTGAACGGTCCCGCCCGCTTGCTCGGCGATGCCATAGACGGTCGCGAGCCCGAGCCCCGTTCCTTCGCCGAGCCCCTTGGTCGTGAAGAAGGGCTCGAAGATGCGCCGAGCGGTCTCGTCGTCCATGCCCACACCGGTATCGGAGACCGCCAGGACGGCGTACTCGCCCGGCGGAAGCTCCACGTCGGCGGGAACGGAGTCGTCGTCCAACGTCACTCGCTGCAGCTCGATGGTGAGCATGCCGCCCGCGGGCATCGCGTCACGAGCGTTCGTGGCGAGGTTGATCACCATCTGCTCGAGCTGGACCGGGTCCATCTCGACTCGGATCGGCTCGTCACTGGGCAGGGTCATCAGCTGGACGTCCTCGCCGATCAGGCGGCGCAGGAGGCGGTGCATCTGTCGCAAGCCGACGTTCAGGTCGATGACCGTGGGCATGAGCTCGCGCTTGCGGCTGAAGGTCAGCAGCTCCCGCACCAGGGCCGCCGCGCGACCACCGGCCTCGCTGATCTCGGTCACGTGCTGGCGGAGGTCCGGACGGTCCGCGAGCTTCGCGCCGAGCAGATCGCTATGGCCGAGGATGGCGACGAGGAGGTTGTTGAAGTCGTGGGCGATGCCGCCGGCGAGCTGGCCGATCGCCTCCATCTTCTGCGCCTGCCGCAGCTGCGCCTCGAGCCGTTTTCGCTCCGTGATATCGCGCCAGACCACGTGAAGGACGGGCTTCTCCCCACTCCTGACGGCGGTCAGGAGGACCTCGACCGGGAAGACCTCGCCGTCGGCCCGCTTGTGATCCCACTCGAAGCGATGGCTGCCCTTCTCGAAGGCCAGGGCGATCATCTCGTTGGCCTTCTCGAACGAGTCGCGGCCGTCGGGCTGGGTCGGCGGTGAGAGCTCGGACGGGTGTGTCTCGAGGACCTGCGACTTGTTCTCACAACGGAGCATCTCGACCGCGGCCTGGTTGCAGTCCACGAAGGTCTCGCCCTCGATGATCAGGATGGCGTCCGCCGAGCGCTCGAAGAGCTCCCGATAGGGATCGGGCGCAGCCTCGTCGGCCTCGGAAGGCCCTCCGGTCTCAGTCCCCACCCACCAATGATCATGCCATTCCGCATATTGTCCAACCCGCGGCCTCTCGCGGAGGTCCCGAGAGCGTTCGATCGCGGTTCAGCTATCGAGCAGGAGCCGGCTGGCGCGGTAGCCGATCATCATCGACGGCGCGTTCAGCGCCGCGACCGGGGTCACCGGCATCACGCTGGCGTCGGCGACGCGCAGCCCCTCGAGCCCCTGGACGCGGAGCTTCGTGTCGACGACCGCGCCCTCGCCCTCCCCCATCCGGCAGGTGCCGGCGTAGTGGTAGGTGGTCATCACGTTCTTGCGAGCCCACTGCTCGGTGTCGCGCTGTAGCGGTCCGGGGATCAGCTCCTGGTTGCCGAAGCCGGGCAGCGGGTGGCTCGCGGCGATCTCGCGGGCGCGATCGACGCCGCGCAGCAGCGTCTGCATGTCCGCCGGGTCCTTGAAGTAGCCCGGGTCGATGGCCGGCTTCTCGGTCGGGTCGGCGCTGCGCAGCCAGAGGCGACCGCGGCTCTCGGGCTTGCCGAGGATCACCACGATGCCCCAGAGCTGCTTCACGAACTGCTGGGTGGCGTCCATGCCGAAGAGGCCCTCGATGGCCTTGCGCATGCCGCCGCGCACCCACTGCTGCTCGTAGAGCGCCTCGGGCAGGGCGATGGCAGGCAAGAGGCGCATCAGCCCTTCGCGGAAGCTCGAGCGCGCCGGGTAGAAGACGTAGCAGGTGTCCGCCTGTCCCTCGGCGAGGCTCGGCGCGTCGCCGACCCGGTCGAAGCCGTAGAGCTGCGGGTAGCGGGTGTCGACGTCCCGGTCGCCGCGGAAGAAGAGCTGCACGTTCGGGTGGTCGTGGAGGTTGGCGCCCACCGCCGGCTGGTCGAGGACCACCGGGATGTCGAGCGCGCGCAGGTCCGCCGCCGGACCGATGCCCGAGCGGAGCAGGATGGCGGGGGTCGCCAGCGTGCCCGCGCACAGGATGGTGTCCGGGGCACGCAGCTCCTTGCGCTCGGCGCCCTCGTACCACTGCACGCCGACCACTCGCCCATCCTCGACCAGCACCTTGTCGATGGCCGCGCCGGTGAAGAGCTGCAGCTTCGGGTCGTCGCGATGCTCGCGCAGGAAGGCGACGTAGGAGGAGCGTCGCTCCTCGCCGGCGTAGTTCATCGCCTCGTGGCCGAGCACACCCCCGAGGTCTCCGTCGTTCAGGTCCCGCTTGCGGCGGAAGCCGACGCCCTCGGCGGCGGCGATGCAGCGCTCGGTGAAGTCGGTGCTCGGCCTGGGCCGAGGCTGCAGCGTCTCTTCGACCGCCTCGAAGGCCGGAACCACGTCGTCCCAGCGCCAGCCCTCGGGCCAGGCGTCGAAGTCCTCCTTCGCGCCGCGGGTGTAGACCATCGCGTTGATCGATCCGCTGCCACCGAGGCCGCGGCCGGAGCCCATGAAGAGGCGCCGGTCGCCCCAGCGACCGCGGTGGACGCTGAAGCGCTCGTGCATGAGCTCGTCGTTGATGAAGGCCTCTTTGTAGCCATCGGCGACGAGGGTCTCCGGGTGATCCTCGGCGTCCGGCCCGGCCTCGAAGAGGGCCACCTTCCGGCCGGCCTTCAGCAGCTCGGCGGCGACGATGCAGCCCGCCGAGCCGCCGCCGACGACGATCGCGTCCGTGGAATGCGTCATCTACTTCTTGCGGCCGAGCTTCGCGCGGAGCGTGAAGGCCAGGTCACCCAGGCCCTTCACCTTCTGGGTGAGGTCGGCGCCATACATGCTGCGCAACACGCCGCGGACCAGGTCGTAGTCGTCGGTCCCGACGGGGAAGACCTTGGCCGGCATGCTCGGCAGCGGGAAGCGATCTTCGAGCACCGCCTTGCGGTTGGTGCAGGCGCGCAGACCGTCGCGGCCGTTGAGCCGCCCGAAGCCCGAGCCCCGCACCCCACCGAAGGGCAGGTCCTGGGCCATGTAGGTGAAGCCGAAGTCGTTCACCGAGGCGCTCCCGCTGACGATGCCGTCGGCGATCTTCTTGGCGCGCTTGCGGTCCTTGCTGATCACCGTGGCGCTCAGCCCGTACTGGGTGCCGTTGGCGATGCGGATGGCGTCCAGGTCGTCCTTCACCTTCGCGATGCACATCACCGGGCCGAAGGTCTCCTCCTGCATGATCTTCATGTCGGGGGTGCAGTCGGCCAGCACCGTCGGGGCGAAGTAGTTCCCCGGCCGGTCGAGGCGCTTGCCGCCGACCACGGCGCGGGCGCCCTTGCGGATGGCGTCGTCGACCAGGTGCTCGACGATGTCGAGCTGCTGCGGGGTGACCAGCGCGCCGACGTCGACCGGCTCCTCGAGGGAGTGGCCCTGGCGGAGCTCGCCGGCGAGCTCGGTGACCCGCGCGACGAAGCGGTCGTAGATCTTGGAGTGCACCAGCGAGCGCTCGGCGGCGAGGCAGTTCTGACCGGCGGCGATGTAGGAGCCGTTGAGCGCGGCGTGGGCGGCGTGCTCGATGTCCGCGTCGTCGCAGACGACCATCGCGTCCTTGCCGCCGAGCTCGAGGATCACCGGGGTGATGGTCTTGGCGCTCTCGGCGAGGACCTTCTTGCCGTTGCCCATCGAGCCGGTGAAGACCACCAGGTCGACGCCGCCGCTGACCAGCGCGGCGCCGGTCTCGGCGTAGCCGTGGACCACTTGGAAGAGGCCCGTGGGGAAGTCGTGGGCCCGCAGCGCGTCGTGGACGAGCTTGACGATGGGCTGCGCGGAGAAGGCGACGTGCTCGCTCGGCTTCACCACCACCGCGTTGCCGGCGAAGAGCGCGTGGATGGTCGGCCCGAGGATGTTCTGCAGCGGGTAGTTCCAGGGGCAGATGTTCGCGATGACGCCGAGCGGTCGGTACTCGATGGTCGCCTTCTTGTGCGCGAAGAGGCCCGAGGAGACCCGCTCGGGCTTCAAGTGCTTCTCGCCGTGAGCGAGGGTCCAGCGGATCTTCTCGCTGACCGGCCAGAGCTCGCCGACCATCGCGTTGTGGCGGGTCTTGCCCGCGTCACGGACGATGAGCTCGCAGAGCTGGTCCGCCTGCTCGAGGAGCGAGCGCTGGATGTGGCGCAGCACCGAGCGGCGGGTGGCGAAGGAGCTGGCGGCCCACTCGGGCTGCGCGTCTCTGGCCACGGCGATTCGGCGACGCACCTCGTCGGGCGAGGTCACCGGCACGGTGCCGAGGGGCCGGCCGGTGGCCGGCTCGACGCAGGGGATCACATCGGGGGTCGTGGCCCCGGCGGTCGCGGAAGTGTGGGTCGCCGTCATCGCGGCGGAGCCTACCGCGCCATCGGGCGCGATCCAGCGAGGCCCCGTGAGACGTCGCAGGCGGGGCCCAAGCGGTGGAGGGCGGCCGCCGAGCCGGGTCGGGGCTCGCGTGGCAGTTTGCCCCTCTTGTCCGCGGACGAAAGTCGCTCGATGGATCGCTCATGCAGGAGTTGAGTACCTATCGAGTGGGGCGACTCTTCTTCCGGTCGATGAGCGGTGAGGAGTCGGAGGTGGGCGCCGCACCGCCGGAGCGTGTGGAGATCGAGATGCGTCCCGAAGGGGTGGCGGCCTCGCAGGGCACGTTCGCGGCGCTGATCACCGTGGCGGTGATGGTCGCGCTGGGGGCCTGGGCCGCCGTCACCGCCTGGCAGCCCTTCATGGGGCCGATCATGATCGTGGTGGCCATCGTCATCGTCATCCTGACGATGCGTGCTCGGGCTGGCCGGCAAGCGGGTTGGCGCATCACCGCCGACCCGAACGAGCTCCTCCTCGAAGCGACGAGCCCGGCGAAGGACGTGACCCGCCTGAGGCTCGACGTCCGCTCGGTGGAGCGCATCGCCGTCGACGACGAGCCCGACCATCACACCCTCTGGGCAGAAACCCGGGCCGGCGAGCGGGTGGTGCTCCTCGAAGGCCTCAGCGACGCCGAAGCGAAGGCTTCCGCCAAGTCGCTCCGGGACACGCTCCCACCACCCCCTTCCTGACCGCTTCCGGTTCGATCGCGAGGCCCCGATGATGGCGAAGAGCCCTCCGCTCGTTGCATATTCAATCGATTTATTGAATGCTTGAGCCTATGAGCAACCCGACCCGACGCTTCAAGGACGCGATCTACGAGCAGCTCGCCCGCATCGGGAAGGGGCTGTCTTCGCCGAACCGGCTGGAATTGCTGGACCTTCTCTGCCAGGGCCCGCGCACCGTGGAGGCGCTGGCGAGCCAAGCGGGGCTCTCGACGGCCAATGCCTCCCAGCACCTGCGGGTGCTGCGCGCGGCGCGCCTGGTCGAGACCGAGAAGAAGGGGGTCTACGTCGAGTACCGCCTCGCGGACCCGCAGGTGGCCGCGCTCTTCCTCGCGGTTCGGAGCCTCGCCGAGTCCCGCCTCGCCGAGGTCCAGCAGGTGACCGACGACTACCTGGCGGACCGCCGGACGATGGAGCCGATCGCGGCCGAGGAGCTGCTGCGTCGCGCGCAGCGCGGTGAGGTCACCGTCCTCGACGTGCGGCCCGAGGAGGAATTCCGCGCGGGCCACCTCCGCGGCGCGCTCTCGGTCCCGCTCGCGCAGCTCGAAGAGCGGCTCGGAGAGCTGCCGAAGGACCGCGAGGTCGTCGCCTACTGCCGCGGGCCCTACTGCGTGATGGCGCTCGAAGCGGTCGAGGCGCTCCAGGCGGCGGGCTTCGTCGCCCATCGGCTCGAGCAGGGGGTCGCCGACTTCCGCGCTCGCGGGCTCGCGCTCGAAGAGGCCGTCCGATGAGCGAGATCCGCCTCGGCCTCCGGGAGAACCTCGGGCAGTTCTCGCTGCTGGTCGTCGTCAACGCGTTCGTGGGCGCCATGGTCGGCATGGAGCGCAGCATCCTGCCGGCGATCGCCGAGGACGAGTTCCACCTCGCCGCGCGCACCGCGATCCTCTCGTTCATCGTCGTCTTCGGCATCACGAAGGCGATCACCAACTACTTCGCCGGCCGCTGGTCGGACCGCTTCGGCCGCAAGCACGTGCTGGTCGCGGGCTGGCTGGTCGCGGCCCCGGTCCCCTTCCTGCTCATGTGGGCGCCATCCTGGACCTGGATCCTCGTGGCCAACGTGCTGCTCGGCGTCAGCCAGGGCCTCACCTGGTCGACGACGGTGATCATGAAGATCGACCTGGCCGGCCCGAAGAACCGCGGCCTCGCGATGGGCCTGAACGAGTTCGCCGGCTACTTCGCCGTGGCGCTCTCGGCGCTGGCCACCGGTTACATCGCGGCCGAGGTCGGTCTGCGGCCCGAGCCCTTCTATCTCGGCGTGGGCTTCGTCGTGCTCGGCGGCTCGCTCTCGCTGCTCGCCGTTCGCGAGACCCGCGATCACGTGACCCACGAATCCTCGCTCGCCGGGGACGTCCCCGAGGTGCTCACGCAGCGGGAGATCATCGGCCGCACCAGCTTCACCGACCCGGATCTGTCCTCGGTGAGCCAGGCCGGCATGGTCAACAACCTCAACGACGGCATGGCCTGGGGCCTGTTCCCGCTGCTCTTCGCCGCCGCGGACATGTCGCTCGCGCAGATCGGAACGCTCGCCGCCATCTATCCGGCGGTCTGGGGCCTCGGTCAGCTCTTCACCGGCGCGTGGTCCGACCGGGTCGGCCGCAAGCGGCTCATCGTCGCCGGCATGTGGACGCAGGCCGTGGGCATCGTGGTCATCGCTCTCGGCTCGAGCTTCCTGCTCTTCGCCGCGGGCGCCGTGCTCCTCGGCCTCGGAACGGCGATGGTCTACCCGACCCTGCTCGCGGCCATCGGCGACGTGGCCCACCCGAGCTGGCGCGCCTCGTCGGTCGGCGTCTACCGGCTGTGGCGCGACATGGGCTACGCGGTCGGCGCGCTGCTCGCGGGCGTGGTCGCCGACGCCTTCGGCCTCTCGGCCGCCACGCTCACCATCGCCGGGCTCACCTTCGCCTCCGGCGTCGTGGTCGCCGTCCGGATGCGCGAGACGCTGAAGCGACACCCGCCGGTGACCGCCGCCGAATCGGCCGCATAGCCCTCACGACTCTCGCCGTGCTCGAACGCCGGTTGGGGCGTGAGAGAGCTGGACGGCGATTGCGATGTTCGGGCACTCTCTCCCTCTACTGCATCCGTCGTTGACCCCGACGGATCGAGGTGATGAAAGGGGGAGGCCTTTTGATGGAGGTCGAGGGGCGCTCGGATCGTCTCGGTCAGGTCATCGCAGGGAAATATCGACTGGAACGCGAGCTGGGGGCTGGCGGTGCCGGAACGGTCTATCGCGCCATTCACATGACCTTGGGTCGCCCGGTGGCGCTCAAGCTCCTCAAGACGGAGCACCTCACCAATGATCGGAAGTGGGCGCGATTCCATCGCGAGGCCAGGCGGGCGGCAGCGCTCTCTCATCCGGGAATCGTGGAGATTCGCGACTTCGGAGTGGACGAAGAGGCCGGGCCCTATCTCGAGATGGAGCTCCTCGAGGGGGTCGCTCTCGACGAGCTGCTCGAACGACGTGAGCGGCTCGATCCCGAGATCGCCGTCCACATCGCGGTGCAGCTCCTGGAGGCGCTCACCGTCGCGCACGCCGCGGGTGTGGTGCACCGGGACGTGAAGCCCGCCAACGTCTTCGTCGCCCTCGAGGAAGGCGGCCCACGGGTGAAGCTCGTCGACTTCGGTGTGGCCCGTCTCTTCGCGGCGGGCATCGAGGCGATGAGCCGCAGCCAGGAGGAGACGATCACCAAGCTCGGCGCGATCGTGGGCACCGTCGCGTACATGAGCCCCGAGCAGCTGCGGTCGGACGCGCTGGACGGTCGGGCCGATCTCTATGGCGTGGGCGGCACCCTCTTCCACATGCTGACCGGGAGACCGCCGCTGTCCGCGACCTCGGTGATGGAGGGGTTCGCCAGGCTGGCCGCCGGGGAGGTGGAGCGAAGCGTTCGCGCGATCCAAGCCGAGCTACCGGAGACGCTGGACGCATGCGTTCGGGAGTTTCTCCACAACGACCGCGCTCGGCGCTTCGGCTCGACGGACGAAGCGCTGGAGGCGCTGCGCGCGCTGGAGCTCCACCGACCGGACCAGGCGCGGAGCGCCCTGCGCCAGCTCGCCTCGAAGACGGACCGAGGCGAGCCGCCGGACGAGCCGCGGGTCGGTCCGAGCACCCTCGCACCACCGGGCGCCACCACCGACGAGCCGATGGCATCGCAAACGGTGACGATGGAGCCGTCGGCCGACGGCCTCATCGCCGACGGCTTCGACCGAAGCGAGGCGATGCGGCACGAGGACGCGGCCCGCACACGGGTCTTCGCCTGGCTGGGCGTGGGCATCGCCTGCCCCGTCCTCGCCGGGCTCAGCGTGCTGGAGGGCGATCCCTTCGCGCGGCAGCTGCACGCGATCGGACTGGGCCAATGCCTGTTCATCTGCGCGGCCATCGGGCTGACCCTGCGCCAGCTGGAACGCTATCGCGTCTGGCACACCTGGGCGCTGGTGATGTGCTGCGGGTTGGCGATCGTCTCCAGCTACTACTTCTGGGGCATCTTCTCCTCGGCGATGATGATCCTGCCCGTCTATCTCTACTTCGCGAGCGGGTTCCGCTCCCGGGGCCTGGTCACCGCGGCGTTCGTCGTGGGGGCGCTGCCCCACATCGTCCTGGGCACGGCCATCGCCACCCGGCTCTATACCGATCGGGGGCTGGTCAATCCCACGAACCTGAGCCCCATCGAGGCCACGGTGGTCTATCTGCTCGCCGTGGCGATCATGGTCGTCACCTACATCCAGGCGGCCCAGCATCGACGCGCCACCGAGAACGCGATGGCCAAGCTGGAGATCGCCGCGCACTCGGCCTCGCGCCGGCAGGCACAGCTCCAGGAGGTGAAGGCGGAGCTCGACCGCGCGCTCGCGATGGGAGGACAGGGGCGATACAGCGACCAGACCGTGGGCGACTACCGCCTGGGCTCGATCCTCGGGCGCGGTGCCATGGGCGAAGTCTACGAAGCTCGGCACGAAGACACCGGCGATCCCGCGGCGGTGAAGCTCTTGAACGCCGCCGCCGCCGGTGATCGGGAGCTGGTGGAGCGATTTCGGCGGGAGGTGAACGCGGTCAGCGGCGTTCGCTGTCCCCACATCGTGCGCGTCATCGACGCCCCCGATACGGGCGACGGGCTCCCCTTTCTGATCATGGAGCGCCTTCGTGGCTCGACGCTCGCCGAGATCCTGCGCGGGCGACCGCGTCTCGCCCCCAAGCAGCTACGCTCGATGGTGAGCGAGGTGTGCCTGGGCCTGGAAGCCGCGCACTCGGCGGGCATCGTCCACCGCGACATCAAGCCNNCGGCTCGAGCACATGGAGAGCATGACCGGAGGGCAGCTGCTCGGTACCCCTTCGTACATGGCACCCGAGCAAGTCGCCGGGGGCGACGTGGACCCCCGAACGGACGTCTACTCGTTCGGGGTGGTGCTCTACCGCTCGCTCACCGGCCATCCCGCGTTCGCCGCCGATCAGCCGGCGGCGATCCTCTACAAGGTCACCCACGAGATGCCGGTCCGGCCCGGCGCGCTGGCCCGTGTCGGCTCCGACGTGGNNCTCGCGGCGGCCTACGCCGGCTTGTTCGAAGCAGGCTCGCTCGAGCCCGGCCTCGCCCGTCGCGCCGACGCGGTGCTCGCCGAACGCCCGTGGCGCGATGGCTGATGGGCATCGGCCGGCTCCAGGTCGGCTACGGCTATACTGGGGCCTCTACCTCTCGTGACGCACATGGATCCCCGCGAACGCTTCAGCCAGACGGTCGAGGACTACCGGCGCTACCGCCCGGACTACCCGAGCGCTCTCTTCGACTGGATCGAGCAGCACGCTCGGCTGGA
>JABAOG010002228.1_pt1 | contig 19714 bp, 23 predicted proteins | sample 7062131 | NCBI WGS metagenome assembly JABAOG01 (sample SAMN14538629, study PRJNA623070) | marine sediment metagenome | biome: marine biome [ENVO:00000428]; feature: marine pelagic biome [ENVO:01000023]; material: deep marine sediment [ENVO:00002113] | place: India: Arabian Sea | collected...
TGCTTCCGGCAGCGGTGGATTCACTTGGTGTGCGCGTATTCGACCAGCCTGGGGAAGCGCTCGAAGGCGCGGACGTCGTGATGGTCCTTCGCATTCAGCGAGAGCGTCTCGGCGGTGCGCTCCTTCCGAGCCTGCGCGAATACGCCCGCACGTTTGGCATCGNNCGCGAAGCCGGATGCCATCGTCATGCACCCCGGGCCGATGAACCGGGGCGTCGAGATCGAAAGCATCATTGCCGACGGCTCTCGCAGCGTCGTGCTCGATCAGGTCGAGGCCGGTGTCGCGGTGCGCATGGCGCTCCTCTATCTTCTCACCGGCGAAACGGCCGAGGCGCCGGCCGTGGACGAGGCCGATTGACGAGCGTTCGAACAGGCCTGGACCGTGTTGCCCACGGTGATTCGGACGCCATTCGCCTGGTCGCGGGCCGAAACGTCGGACTGTTGGCGCATGCGGCCAGCGTCGACCGCAGCCTCCGCCCCGCGGCTTCGATCCTCGAGCAGGCAGGGGCTCGCGTCACCGCGCTCTTCGGTCCCGAACATGGGTTCGCCGGTACGGCGCAAGACATGGTCGGCGTTGGGACCCACGACACGACCGAAGTGCCTGTCTATTCCCTCTATGGAGACGACGCCGAAGACTTGAGCCCCAAACCGGAGTGGCTGCAAGGTCTCGACGCGATCGTGATCGATCTGCAGGACGTCGGGTCGCGCTACTACACCTACGTGTGGACGGCGGCGCTCACGATGAAAGTCGCCGCGGCGGTCGGCACCGACGTCGTTCTCCTCGACCGACCCAATCCCCTCGGCGGTGCGCGCGTCGAGGGCGCTCCACAACGTGAGGGGTATCTCTCGTTCGTCGGTTTGTATCCGGTTGCGGTGCGGCACGGGCTCACGATCGCGGAGATCATGCATTGGGTCTGCGACTGCGAGCACATCGACCGCGATGCTTTGCACGTCGTCTCCATGGACGGTTGGACGCGATCGATGGAGTGGAAGGACACCGGCCTTCCCTGGGTCATGCCGTCACCCAACATGCCGACCTTCGACACCGCAGTGGTTTATCCCGGTGGATGCCTCGTCGAGGGGACGAAGCTCTCGGAGGGGCGGGGGACCACGAGGCCGTTCGAGCTTTGGGGTGCTCCTGGCCTGGACGTGGGCCCGCTTCTGACGCTCGACCTCCACGGCGTCTCGTTGCGGGCGGTCGAGTTCACGCCGACCTTTCACAAACACGCGGGCCAAAATTGCTCCGGGGTGCAAGTGCACGTAACCGACGCATGGGTCTTTCGGCCGTACGAAACCTACCTTCGAATGCTTGCCGCCGTGCTCCCCCAGCTGCCGGTCGAGGGTCGCTGGCGGACAGAGGACTATGAGTTCGTGTCCGACCGCCGCGCGATCGACCTTCTCACCGGCGGCCCCGAGTTTCGTGCCGCAGTCGACGAGGGCGCGTCGCTCGACGACATGCTCGCCGATGAGGCGCGCGGTGCAGCCAAGTTCGACGACGAGCGCCGCTCGGTCTGGCTTTACGAGAAGTGACGGTAACCGGTTCGGCCCAGGTCGACCTTTTCGCCGACTGTGTCGAGGACCTGAACGCCCGAGCCCTCGATGATTTCCCCGATCTTCGTGCCGAGGGAGGCGGCATCCGGGGACTCCGGTGCGGTGAACATCAATTCGTAGTCTTCGCCGCCGGTGAGCGCGAGCTCGATCGGATCCAGGCCGAGTGCGTCGCACAGTGCGTGATACCCAGCTGCAGTGGGAACCGCGTCAGCGTGCAGGATCGCGCCGACGCTCGAAGCGGTGCACACGTGCTCCAGGTCTTGAAGACAGCCATCGGAGATATCGACCGCTGCGGTCGCGAGGCGGGCTAGCACCTTCGCCGCGTGGCCATTGCTCGGCGGCCGCCTCCACCGCTCTACGAAGCTCGCTGCGTGATCGAGCTCGAGGACGCCGGCTTGGAGGACCGCGAGCCCTAGCGCAGCGGAGCCTAGCGTTCCTGTCACGTAGACCGAGTCGCCAGGGCGCGCGCCATCGCGGGTAACCGGTTCGGCGATCGGCAAGCCAAAGACGGTCGTGGTGACCGTCAACGATTGGCTCTGGCTCAGGTTGCCACCGATGACTCGTGCTCCCGTGCCTCGGGCGGCTTCGGCGAGTCCATCGATCAGCTCGCGAAAGTCTTCGTCGGGAAATTCTGCGGGGAGCGTGATTGCGGTCACGGCCGCGCTCGGCCGAGCGGCCATCGCCCAAACGTCGCTCACGGCGGCGACCATTGCGCGGTAGCCCAGGTCGCGGCAGGAGATCAGGTCACGCCGAAAGTGGATGCCTTCGACCTGCGTATCGACCGTGACGATGGTTGGCCGGTTACCGAAGTTGATCACCGCCGCGTCGTCGCCGATGCCGACCACGACCTTCTTCGAGTCACCATCGAGGTCGAAACGGGTCTTCAGCCATTCGATTTTGGCGAACTCATCATGCATCGGGATCGGCGGCGGGTAGCTTCACGGTGAAGATTGTGCCCTTGCCGAGCGCGCTGGTCACCTCGATCTTTCCACCGTGGCCATCGACGAGCTGCTTGACGATCGATAGCCCCAGACCGGCGCCCCCATGCACTCGCGTCGTACCCGCGTCGATCTGATAAAACGCCTCGAAAATCCTCGAGAGGCTCTCCTCGGGGATCCCCATGCCTGTGTCGCGCACCGTCAGAACCACCGCGGGCCGGCTCACCGTAAACAACGCCGCGCCTAAGCCTGACGGACCTCCCGCTTCGAGCTTGCCCGGCGCCGCACCGAGGACCACCTCTCCGCCTTCGTGGGTGAACTTCAACGCATTGTCGGCGAGGTTGAGTACGATCTGCCGAAGCCGAATGGCATCTCCCCAAATCTTGGGCGTGTCGTTGGCCACTTGGATGTCGAGTGCCACGTTGCGCCGGTTGGCGTTGGGCACGATCGTCGACCCGACGTCGGAGAGCAGGGCGCGCGGGTCGATCGCCTCGCTGTGGAGCTCGAGATTCTCTGCTTCGAGGCGGCCGAGGTCGAGGAGGCTGCTGATCAGCCCCAGTAGCTGGTCTGCCTTGCCGCGAATCGTCTTGAGGAACTCCGCTTGGCCGTCGCTAAGCGCTCCGGCGGCGCCACCTTCGAGCATCTCGGTGTAGCCGATGATCGACGTGAGCGGGGTTCGCAGCTCGTGGCTCACGGTCGCCAAGAAGGTGGACTTGAGTTGATCGAGCTGTTTCAGCTCGTCGTAGGAAGCCTTGAGCGCCTCGTTCTTCTCCGCGAGCTCGCGGTAGTTCTCACGCACGCTGGCGACCTGCATCGTCGATGCGAGCTGCGCGCGGTGACCCGAAAACACCAATAGCTCGAACACGCCCTTGAGGTGGTCGGTGAGCTGTTCAGCGATGTCTTCGCGCACGCGGGGCATGTGATTGAAGTGCGCACGCGCAGTGGGAGCGTCGATCGCGTCGTCGACCGAGATCAGCGGCACGGGTGGTTCGCGGGTTTCAGCGGGCACGTAGGGCCCCACGATGAAACGGCCGATGGGACGACCCTGATACGCAAGCGGCACGATTCGATACGCGGCGCCCGAAAAGCAAGGATGCACGAGGGTCTGCCCATTTGGCTCCAAGTCTCGGACGACGCCGACGGTGCTGGCACATTCGCGCTCGCCTCTGGGCAGCGTGTTGAGGTAGTTGCAGAGCGGCCGGTCACGATGCACGTCGGCGAGAAGGTCCCCCTCGTGGGAGATCACGCGAACGGGAATTCCGAACAAGGCAAAAAAGGACTTGGCGACCGAAGTCACCGAATCGCGGCTCACCACGTCTTCGAGGCGAACGACGTCTCCCATGAGGATGTCAGCGGCGTCGATGTCGTCCTGCATCATCGCTCCTGTCGCCCCGGATTGTGTTTCAGGTTCAACTCGACTTCGTTCATGAACCGTGCTGGGCTGATCCCGAATTTCTTCTCGAGCTGATGCTCTTCTTCGAGCTTGTCCCAGGTCTCGCGGATCAGACCACGAAGCGTCTGCATGACGCCGTAACCACGCGTCGCCACGGCCTTGTAGATCGTTTCTCTGCTTTGGTTCGCGATCGCCTCGAGCTCCTCGTCCGGCCGGATATCATCCATGTCCCGTTTGTTGAACTGAATGATGATCGGAATGCGCGCCGGGTCGATCCCGTTTTCCTCGAGGTTCTGTTTGAGGTTGAGGAACGATTCGCGGTTCGCGTTGGCCTCGCTGCGTTGCGAGTCCGCGATGAACGCCACACCGTCGGTTGCCTGCAGGACCAGTCGCCGAGTTGCGTTGTGCATCACCTGCCCTGGAACGGTGAACAGCTGCAACGGAACCGTGAACAGCTTCAACCGAACCTTTAGACTGCTTTCCGAGCTGACCGTGATCGGGAGCATGTCGAAGAACAGCGTGCGATCGTTCTGGGTTTCGAGCGTCATGAGCTCGCCACAGGCGCTCGAGGTCCCCAGCCAGTGAATCGCCCGCAGGTTGGTCGTCTTACCGCTGAGCGCGGGTCCGTAGTAGACCAGCTTCACAGTCAGTTCTTTCGCGCCAAAATCTACTTGCATGCCGAGCCGCGGTGTCGCTCACGACCGCGGGGTTATCCCCGCATCAAGAGCAAGACCCCCGCCCCCATCAACACCAACATGATAAAGAACGCGGCCCATGTCAGCGTTCTTTTGTGTTCGGTCGTGGCCGGTTTGAGCCGAGTGTCCTGGAGCTGCCGAGTCGCCAGCCCGATCAGCTTGTCGATCTGCTTGGCGGCATCCTCCCGCCGAGCCGGGTCGTTTTCGCGTACCTCTCGGTACCGTTTTCCGGCTTCCGGCAGTCGATCGAGCGCAACACACGCGCCGACGAACCGCCGATGCGCTTCCTCATTCCCCCAGTCGGCTTCGACCCGTGCCCAGGCTTCGTCGATCGGATCCACCAAACGAGAGGGTAGCACGAGCCGGGGTAGACAATAACGACACACAAAAAGCCGCAAAAACGACAGAAACGCCTTCTCGGCCGAACCTTGGAAGAGTGAGCCATGCCGAGAGCGTTCATCTGGATGGGGCGAGGGTTTCCCACCCTGGATTCCAGGTCCGATACCGCCCCACATCATCCCAAAAAACCTTTTGAATTCTATCACTTGGCCTGCAGAAAGAAGTTGACATCGGATGAGCTCGGGCCTTAGTTTCCGGACTTGGTGGGAACTTGTGGGATCAAGTGCCAACCAGGCGCCAACTAGGACGAGAGGGCTAGGTTGTTTCGAGGCCGCTACGAGCACAGCATCGATGCCAAGGGTCGCACCTCCGTCCCGTCGCGGTTCCGTGAGGTGATGACGGCCCAGGGCGATTCGAAGCTCGTGGTGACGACCGGGCTGGAGACCTGTCTCGTCGCGTACCCGATGGCAGAGTGGCTGGCCTTCGAGAAGCGGCTTTCCGAGCTTCCGCGGTTCGACGCGGACGTGGTCACACTCAAACGCATCTACGTGTCCGGCGCTGTCGAGTGCGAGGTCGACAAGGTCGGGCGACTTCTGATCCCGGCGGCACTTCGCAAGCACGCCCGTCTCAAGCGCGACGCGCTATGGGCAGGCATGGGAAGCTACATCGAGCTCTGGGCCAAGGAGACCTTCGAGGGTCTTCGCAAAGAAGTCCTCAGTGATGAGGATCGCCGTTTGGGGATCGCCAAACGGCTAGCGGAGCTCGGCCTGTGAACGCGTTTGAGCACACCGCCGTCTTGCTCGAAGAGGTGATGGAGCAGCTCGCGCCGAAGGCGGGCGGTGTTTACGCAGACGTGACACTCGGTGGGGGAGGGCATGCGCGTGCGATCTTGGAGCGCAGCGCGCCGGACGGTCGTTTGATTGGAACCGACCGCGACCCGACTGCGCTCGAGGCCGCCGGTGGGGCGCTCGCCGAGTTCGGGGATCGTGTGACGCTTCGCAAGGCCCGCCTTCGCGACCTTCGCGCAGTGCTCACCTCCCTCGACATTGAACACGTCGATGGCGTCGTTGCCGACCTCGGAGTCAGCTCCGCTCAGCTCGATCAACGAGAACGCGGGTTTTCGTTGGCCAATGAGGGCCCGATCGACATGCGAATGGATCCCACCGAGGGGGAGACCGCCTTGGATCTGATCGGCCGCAGCGACGCGGAAGAGCTCGCGAACGTGATCTATCGATATGGAGAGGAGCCTCGTTCGCGCAAGATCGCACGATCCGTGCGGCGGGCTTACGAAGAGGGCGAGCTCGAAACCACGGCCGACCTGCGGCGCGCCGTACACCGCGCGACCGGACCGCGCCGCGGCCGGATCGACCCCGCGACCAAAACCTTTCAGGCGCTTCGCATCGCGGTGAATGAGGAGCTCGGGGAGCTCGAAGCCTTACTCGAACAACTCCCGAGCGTGTTGACGATGGGCGGCGTCGTTGCGGTGATCAGCTTCCACTCCCTGGAGGACCGGATAGTGAAGCATGCCTTCCGCGACAGCGAGCATCTCCGTGCGTTGACCAAGCGGCCGATCATCGCTTCCGACGAAGAGCGAGAGAGAAACCGAAGGTCGCGCAGCGCGAAGCTGCGCGCCGCTCGTCGCGTGGAGGTGGCCGCATGAAGGGTCGCTTTCTACCGCTTTGGTGCGTTGCCGTGTTTGCGACGGCCGCAGCCTTCGTCGTTCATCTCGCGATTCGCTTCGAGACCGTGCGCCTCGGCTACGACGTGAGCGAAGAACGTGGACGGCAACGCGAGCTCCTTCAAGATCGCCGCCTGCTTTCGATCGAGGCGGCAACGCTTCGACAGAGCGGTCGCATCGAGACCATTGCGCGCGGAACCCTCGGGATGGAGGTGCCCAAGCCGACCCGCATCGTGACCATGACCGAGAGCCGCAAGCGCACGGCCGCCGGGAGGGTGCGGTGAAGAATCGTTGGCAGCGTTGGTTTCGAGCGCGGATCGCGCTGCTCGGCGCGTGCGTGATGTGCGTCGCGATGGCTGTCGTCATTCGCGCCTTCCACCTTCAGGTCGCAACCGGGGATCGCCTGCGTGAAATGGCCGAGGACCAGCACCTTCGGCAGCTTCGGGTGTCTCCCCGTCGAGGGGCGATTTACGACCGGCACGGCGCCGAGCTGGCAGTCAGCGCGGACGTCGACAGCGTGTACGCGAATCCCCGGCGCCTCAAAGCGATGGAGCAGAACCCCCGAACCGTCGCGAAGCGTGTCGCCAAGATTCTCGACGTCGATCCGGAGTGGCTGGCAAAGCGACTGGCAGCCGATCGCTACTTCGTTTGGATCGAACGCCGTGTCACGCCTCACGAGGCTACACGCATTCGCGAGCTCGACATCCCGGGCCTCGAGCTGACGACCGAGGCACGTCGCTACTACCCGAACCGCCACCTCGCGGCGCATCTGCTGGGCTTTGCGGACATCGATGGAAGAGGCATCGAAGGCGTCGAGCTCGCCTACGAGGATCGACTTCGCGGTTCGGATCGACGCGTGGAAGCGATCCGCGACCGTCGCGGCCATGTCGTCTTCGCGGACGACATGGAGGATGACCGGTCGATGCAAGGGCAGGGCGTGGTGCTCACGATCGACAAAGCGATTCAGCACATCGCAGAGCGAGAGCTCGCGTTGGGCGTGCGCACGTTCGAGGCGCGCGGCGGAAGCGTCGTGGTGATGGATCCCTCGACCGGGGAGATCCTCGCGCTTGCGAACTATCCCCCGTTCAACCCGAACGAGCCGTCCAAACACCCGACGGCGCACCGCCGCAACCGAGCCGTCGTTGACCGCTTCGAGCCGGGCTCGACCGTGAAACCGTTCACGATGGCCGCGGCCTTGGCGGCCGGGGCGGTCAAACCCAACCAGTCGATCAATTGCGAGAACGGTGTCACGCGCATGGGCGGGCGCCTTCTTCACGACGCACATCCGTACGAATGGCTCACCCCGACCCAGGTTCTCGCATACTCGAGCAACATCGGCACCGCGAAGATCGCGCAAGACCTCGGAAAGAAGGACCTTTACCGCGCGTTTCGCCGATTCGGGTTTGGGGAGCCCACGGGCCTCGGCGTGCCGGGAGAAACCGGGGGAATCCTCCGTCACTACCGACGTTGGTACGAGATCGATACCGCAGCCGTGTCGTTTGGTCAGGGCATGAGCGTGACCAACGTTCAGCTAGCAACAGCGATGAGCGCCATCGCCAATGGGGGCCGGTTGATGCAACCGATGCTGGTGCGCCGCATGACCGACGGGCACGGCGCAACCATCGAGGAGCACAAGCCGCGCGTTCGGCGCCAGGTGGTCCCACGACGCGTCGCCAAGCTCGTGGGACAAATGCTCACCGCCGTGACCGAAGCGGGGGGTACCGCCATGGAAGCGGCGGTCGACGGCTACCTCGTCGCAGGAAAGACCGGCACCGCACAGAAAGCGGACTACGTCCGCGGTGGTTACGCCAAGGACAAATGGCTGGCCTCTTTCATCGGGTTCGCGCCGGCCGAACGGCCTCAGATCGTGATTTCGGTNNCACATGGGGATCGCACCCCAAGGTAGGCAAGCGATTCTTGCGAAGAGAAAGGAACATCAAATCGCCGCTGCCGAGGCAGAGCCTGCTGCCGAAAACGAAGCTGTCGAAAAGGGAGAGAGCGCCGTTCCGGACGTCCGGTCCCTTCCAATGCGGCAGGCCGTCATGGCCCTCCACGCAGAGTCGTTGGTGCCCGAGGTCAAAGGTTCGGGGATCGTGGTCTCGCAAGAACCCGCGCCCGGCAAGGCGGTTTCCCACGGCGCCGTGGTTCGTATCCAACTGGAGCGACGGCGCTTCGATGCGGACGTGGCGGCCCGAGAGGGACATTCCAAAACACTTGCAGCCGCGGTGTCCCGGAGGCCGCATGCCCCTTGAAGCGAGAGAGGGCATGACGCTCGAGCAACTCCACGAGGGCGGTGTCGGCGGCCGAATCAGCGGCCTGGCGACGCAGACCGTGCATGGGGTGCAGCACGACTCCCACCAGGTGACGAGCGGAGACCTGTTCGTTGCAGTGCCCGGGGAGACCCACGATGGGGTGAGCTTCGTCGGCGACGCGTTGGCGCGAGGCGCTGTCGCCGTCATCGCCGAGCAGCATCTGTCGCGCGAGGTTCCGCAGATCACCGTACCGGATGCACGACGAGCGCTCGGGCGTGCCGCCGAGCTGGTGTACGGCGCGCCGACCAGCGCCATGCACACCGTTGGCATCACGGGCACGAACGGCAAGACGACGACTGCGTATCTCTTGAAGCAGGCGATCGAAGGTGTGTCCGCAAAGCCTGCGCTGGTCGGGACGACCGGGCTGATCGCGGCTGGAACTGAGCGCCCGTCGATTCACACGACGCCAGAGGGTGATGATATTTCGAGGTTCGCGCGACAAGCGCTCGACGGGGGCGCGACCCACCTCGTGGTGGAGGTGTCCAGTCACGGCCTCGCGATGCATCGGGTCGACGCCCTCGATTTCGAGGTCGCCGCGTTCACCAACCTCTCGCGCGACCACCTGGACTTCCACGGGAGCATGGAGGGCTATGGCGACGCCAAAGCGCGGCTCTTCACCGAGCTAGCTCCCAAACGCGCGGTGATTCACGTCGATGACCCCTTCGGCGCCGAGCTTGCGGCCCGCCTNNGCTTGCGGCTCGCCTGTCCGTTCCCGTCATCCGCTGCTCGCGCCGCCCGGAAACCAAAGCCGAGGTTCTCGCGACCGAGTGGTCCGTGACGCGCGCCGGTGTCCGCGCCGAGGTTCACACGCCGGCGGGGCCAGTGGAGATCCATAACCCCATGCTCGGCGAGCACAACCTCGAGAACCTCCTGGTCGCGCTCGGCTGCGCACACGCGCTTGGCTTGGATTTGAGCGCGGTTGCAAAGTCTTGGGAATCCGCCGGAGGAAGCCCAGGACGGCTCGAAAGGATCGTGCACCCCGAGGATGTCGCAGTGCTCGTCGACTACGCACACACAGCCGACGCGCTACGGCGCGTTCTCGAAACCATGCGAGCCGTGACACCGAACCGGTTGATCGTGGTGTTTGGTGCCGGTGGTGATCGCGACAAGGGGAAGCGGCCAGAGATGGGCCGCGTGGGTGTGCAATGCGCGGACCTCTGTCTGCTGACGAGCGACAATCCGCGGAGTGAAGATCCACAATGCATCCTCGATGAGGTGGAAGCCGGCGCCAAAGAAGCAGGTGGCATCCGAATCGAAGCCGACGAGCTCACCGGTGCAAGCCGGGGTTACTGCACATTGATCGACCGCCAAGAGGCGATCGCAGCGGCCATCCAGGGGGCTAGTGCCGGAGACACCGTGCTCCTGGCCGGCAAAGGGCATGAGACGTATCAGATCGTCGGGTCTGAGCGAAGGCATTTCGACGATCGTGAGGAAGCGCGCGCGGCGATTGCCAATCTGGCGGGAGGGGCATGATGGCGACCCCGATTCCGGCCAACCAGGCGCAGTTCGGCCGAGACGACGTCATCTCGGCCACCGGGGGCAGCGCGATCGGCCCTTCGTGGGACAGCGTCTGCGGCGTCGTTACGGATTCGCGCGCAGTACAGCCCGGCAATCTGTTCGTAGCGCTTCGCGGCGAGCGGTTCGATGCACACGAGTTCGCGGCGCAGGCCGTGGATGCGGGCGCTACTGCGGTGGTGGTGGAGCGCGGAACCTCGCTTCCCGACCACGTGAGCGCCGTGGAGGTTGGCGACACGCTCCGCGCGCTCGGCGACCTCGCGAAGGCTCACCGTGAGACATGGAACGCAAAGGTGATCGGAATCACGGGTTCGGTTGGCAAGACGACGACGAAAGACCTGACCGCGGCTGCGCTCCAATCCGCCGGGCACCGAGTGCTCAAGACCGCCGGCAACCTCAACAACCGCATTGGGGTTCCCATGACGCTCTTTCAGCTTGATGCGACGGTNNTGGGCCTCGTGACCCGGGCGACCCTGGCACACACCGAAGGCATTGGTTCGATGGAAGCGGTGGCCGATGAAAAGGTTGCGCTTCTGCACGCGCTGGCGCAGGACGGCGTGGCCATTGCCTGCGGGGACGACGCTCCATTGAAAAAACGGGCGTCGGTGGTGCGCGCCAAGCGCAAGCTCTTCTACGGCCGCACCGCCGGGAATGACGTGCGGGTCATCGACTGGGATGTCGACGCGGAGGGCACTCGGGCCCGATTTCAGGTTCGCGGTCAGAAGGTCGAGATCGAGATGGGCTTGTTGGGGGAGGGGGCGGTCCTCAATGCGGCGGGCGCCCTCGCGATCGCCTTCGGTTTGCAAGCACCGCTCGAGGACGCTGCTCGCGGAATCGCGAACGTCGCGCCTTCAGCGGGCCGGTTGCAGCCCCGGGCGGGCAGCGGCGACCGCCTCATCATCGACGATTCTTACAACGCCAATCCTGCATCCACCGAAGTCGCGCTGAACGCAGCGCGAGCGATCGCCCATAAGCGCGAAGCGCCCCTGGTCGTGGTCCTCGGCGACATGAAGGAGCTTGGGGCGCACGCCGAGGAGGCGCACCGAAAGGTCGGTGAGCTCGTCTCGGACGCCGGCGCGTTCCTATTCGTTGGTTGTGGTGAGGGCATGCACGAGGCGGTAGCCACAGCAAACGCACGCGGCATCGACACGCTTTGGTTCGAGGATGCGGCCGAATGCGCAGAGCTGGGAGACCGGCTCCCCTTGCAAGCCATAGTTCTAGTGAAGGGCTCCCGGTCGATGGAAATGGAACGGGTCATCACTCCACTCCTTCGGGGAGAGCAACGATGATCTACTACTTGCTCTATCCGCTCCACACGTACGAATCCTTGTCGTTTCTGAACGTCCTCCGCTACGTCCCGTTCCGTTTCCTCATGGCGACGATCACGTCGCTCTTGCTGACGTTCGGGCTCTATCCATGGTTCATTCGCCGGCTTCAACGGAGGCAAATCGGGCAGGTCATTCGCGTGGAGGGTCCCGAGACACACCTCTCCAAGGCTGGCACCCCGACGATGGGCGGCGCCCTCATGTTGCTTGCGCTGGTCCTTTCCACCGTGCTGTGGGCGGATCCCTCGAACTCCATGGTGTGGGTCGTGACGCTGATCACCGTGGCCTACGGCGTCGTCGGCTACATCGACGACACGTCCAAGATCCGAGCCCGTTCGACTGGCGGTCTCGCAGGCCGGTACAAGCTACTGCTGCAGTTTGCCACGGCATTCTTACTGTGCGGCTGGCTTTACTACGGCGAAGCAGGCCTTCCGAGCGACTGGCTGGAAATCCGTCACCGGCTCGCAGCACCGTTCTTTGCGTTCTCGAAGTATCCGATCGAGCTGCCGCCATGGGTCTATGTCCTCTTCGCTTCGTTCGTCATCGTCGGTACTTCCAATGCGGTGAACCTGACCGACGGCCTCGACGGNNGGCAACGTGGTGGCCGACTATCTGGACATCCCTCACATCCAGAGTGCCGGCGAGCTCAGCATCTTTGCCGCGTCGGTGGTCGGCGTCGGCTTCGGCTTCCTTTGGTACAACACGTATCCCGCTCAAGTCTTCATGGGCGATGTCGGCTCGCTCGCACTCGGCGGAGGCCTCGGGGCGCTCGCAGTCCTGACCAAGAATGAGCTTCTTTCGGTGATTCTCGGCGGCATTTTCGTCGTCGAGGCGGTGAGCGTGATCGTGCAGGTTGGCTACTTCCGGCTCACGGGCCGGCGCATCTTCCTGATGGCGCCCATTCACCACCACTTCGAGAAGAAGGGCTGGCCCGAGCCGAGGGTCATCGTCCGCTTCTGGATCATCGCCATCGTATTGGCCGTGTTCAGCTTAGCCACCTTGAAGTTGAGGTGATCATGGAGCTTTCGGGCAAAAACACGATGGTGGTCGGACTCGGCGAGAGCGGACTGGCCGTCGTGCGCTTTCTGAGAGCGCGGGGCGCGCGAGTCCGCATCAACGACCAGCGAGACGCCGAGGCCCTCGGGGCCGCGGCAACCGAAGCCGAGATGCTCGGCGCGGAGCTCGTCCTCGGAGGTCATCCCGACGGAGCGTTCGCCGATTTGGACCTCATCGTGGTGTCGCCCGGCGTGCCTTCCCTCGCGCAGCTCGACGAGTCCNNTACCGGTCGTGAGCGAGGTGGAACTTGCCGCGCGTTTCATCGAGGCGCCCATCGTTGCGGTGACCGGGACGAACGGCAAGAGCACGGTCACGACCTTGATCGGCGAGATGTGCCGCCACCTCGGGCGCCCGGTATTCATCGGAGGCAACCTCGGTCGACCGATGATCGAGGCCGTGGGCACCGATGCGGGGGCGAAAGGCGGTCTCGTCATCGTCGAGCTCTCGAGCTTCCAGCTGGAAAGGGTGTCGCAGATGAAGGTCCACGTGGCGGTCTTGCTGAACATCACCCCTGACCACCTCGACCGCTACCTATCGTTCGACACGTATGCGGCGGCCAAAGCGCGTGTCTTCGAGCGGCAGACCGCCGAGGACTTTGCGGTTCTTCCGGCCGACGCCCCAGATCTCCGCGAGCTCATCGCGGACGACGGGACGGTCGTCTTGTTCGGTGGACGGAACGGCGAGGTTCGAGTGGCCGGTGGTGTGCTCACCGATACGCAAAGCTCACTTCGTGTTCCGGTCGATGAGCTGGGGATCCGGGGCTCGCACAACGTGTCGAACGCTTGCGCCGCTGCGCTTGCCGCGCGCTTGCTCGGCGTCCGCGACGACGATGTTGCCTCGGTCCTGCGCGAGTTCAAAGGCCTGGCCCACCGCATGCAGTACATACGCTCGGTTGACGGGGTCCAGTACATCGACGATTCAAAGGCCACCAACGTAGGCGCTGCGGCTGCCTCGATCGACGGGCTCGCCGGGTCGGAAGGCAAGATTGTTCTGATCGCCGGGGGCGTCGACAAGGGTGGCAGCTACCAGCCGCTCCGGCAGCGCATGACCGACGAGGGGAGGGCGGTCGTAGTCCTCGGGGAAGCAGCCTCCTTGTTGGAGCGGGCCTTTGCGGGCTCTCACCTCGAGCTCCGCCGTGCGAGCTCCATGAACGACGCAGTGACGCACGCCGCCGCGCTAGCCCATCCCGGGGACACCGTGCTCCTGGCGCCAGCTTGCTCGAGCTTCGACATGTTCCGCTCGTACGCCGAGCGGGGCGAGCGCTTCCAACGAGCCGTCCAAACCCTCGGAGAGCAATCATGACCCGGTCCTCGAAATCCGTCCCCCCGATGCAACCCGGACCCCTGGACGTCTCGCTTGCGGCGACCCTCGTTGGGTTGATCGCGTTCGGCGTGGTGATGGTTTACAGCGCGAGCGCGGTTTTCGCGAGCAATATGTTCGGCAACGGATATCACTTTCTGATCCGACAGACGGTCTTTGCGGCTCTTGCGTTCGTCGTGCTCATCGTGTTCGCGCACGTCCCCATCAACGCACTTCGACGCTCGACCTATCCCCTCTTGCTGGTCGCCGTGGTCCTGATGATCGCGGTTGCTCTCGGTTTCGGGCGGAGCGCGGGCGGCGCAACCCGCTGGCTCGCCATGGGCCCGGTCAACGTGCAGCCCGCCGAGCTCGCCAAGCTTGCGATGATCATGTGGCTCGCGCATTCCTTGGCGAAGAAAGCGAATCGGGTCCGGACTTTCTCGATTGGGTTCTTGCCGCACGTCCTCGTTGCGGGCCTGCTCATGCTCCTATGCCTCGCGCAGCCCGACTTCGGCAGCGCCGTGATGATCGCGCTCCTGACCTTCGTCGTGCTCTTCGCGGCCGGTGCGAAGGCGGGCTACCTCTTGGGTTGCGTACTGATTGGGCTCCCGGTCGGCTACGCGGCCATTGCATCGTCTCCCTATCGAATGCGTCGCATCCAGGCTTTCCTCGAGCCGTTCGAGCACAGGCAGGGCGCTGGCTACCAGATTACCGAGTCGCTGATGAGTTTTGGTTCCGGCGGCTGGACCGGCGTCGGTCTCGGCGACGGCCGTCAGAAGCTGTTGTTCCTGCCCGAGGCGCACACCGACTTCATCAGCGCGATCATCGGCGAGGAGCTCGGTTTCATAGGAGTTGCGCTCCTTTGTGCAGCCTTCGCATGGGTGGTCCTTCGTGGTCTTCGTGCAGCGTGGCGGGCCCAAGACGAGTACGCGGGCTACCTCGCAGCCGGCATGACCTTGTTCATCGGCCTTCAGGCATTCACGAATTTGGCGGTCGCCATGGGGCTCCTGCCCACAAAAGGTCTCGCGCTTCCTTTTGTCAGCTACGGCGGCTCTTCACTCCTCGTGAACGCCGCCGCCGCCGGCATCATCCTCAACACGTCGCGTTTCGGGATGTCACGAGCCGAGGAGGCTCCGGCACAGCCGAGACCCAAGAGACCCCAGCCTCGGCTGCTGACGGCTAGGGGAGGTGCGCGATGATCCAACGCATCATGATTGCCGGCGGCGGCACGGGGGGACATCTCTTCCCGGGGCTTGCGGTCGTGGAGGAGTTACGGCGGCGAGTTCCCGAGCTCGAGGTGAAGTTTGTCGGCACGGCCCGGGGTATCGAGGCGCGCATTCTTCCGAGCCGCGGCGAGTCGTTGGAGCTCCTGAAGGTGACCCCGCTCAAAGGCCAAGGGGTCGGAGCACGGCTCAAGAGCTTCGCGCGCATTCCGATCGCAATGAGGGAGGCCTCCTCTCTGATGCGCGACTTCGAGCCGGATTTGGTGCTGGGGGTTGGTGGTTACGCATCCGGTCCTGTGTTGCTCTCAGCGTCTCTTTCCGGAAGGCCGACCGCGCTTCTCGAGCAGAACGCGCACGTCGGAATGACCAACCGGATTCTCGCTCGCTTCGTCGACCGCGCCTATATCACCTTCGAGCAGACCGAAGAGGTCTTCGGTAAGAAGAAGTCGCGTCTGACAGGCAACCCGGTTCGGCACGAGTTCGTCGAGCACGCGCGCCTGGCACTTGCAGATCCCGAGGGCTTCGAGTCGCGCGCGCGCACCGTGCTCGTCCTTGGCGGCTCGCAAGGCGCAAGAAAGCTCAATGAAGACGTACCCCGCGCGCTCGCCCAGGCAGGGCTTGCCGATCGCCACCTCCAGGTCGTGCATCAAACCGGCGAGTCGATGCGCGACGAAGTCGAGAAGACCTATCGGGAGCTCGGCATCCGAGCGAGGGTCGTGACATTCATCGATGAAATCGCGCGCGCCTATTCGAACGCCGCTCTAGTCGTTGCCCGGGCAGGTGCCACGACGCTCGCCGAGCTCTGCGCGATCGGGCGTCCGTCGATACTGATTCCATTCCCGTTTGCTGCCGATGACCACCAAGCCAAGAACGCGAAAGCGCTCGAAGAGCAAGGCGGGTCGATTTGTATTCGAGAGTCGGAGCTGGAGGTCGATGCGCTGGGCGCGCTGATCGAAGAGTTGTTGGACGACCCCACCAAGCGCCAGGCCATGGCGCGTGCGGCGCGCGATCACGGCAGGCCCGATGCCGCGGCTGCCATCGTCGATGACATGATGGGTTGGCTCGGTGGTATGCAACCCCTGGGCGAAGCCGGTGCGGCCCCTCAAAGCGAGCCCCCTCCAGGCGTTCGCTACACTGGCCTCGCGATGACGCCCATGCTTCGACTCGGCTGCTCCGAAGTCCCCATGCGGACCGCATCGCATCGCCCACGACGCCCAGTTGTCGTCGATGGAGCCGTGTGGGAGTAAGCGACCATGTTTCGCGGCAGAATTCGGTCCATCCATTTCGTCGGCGTCGGCGGCGTCGGGATGAGCGGCATCGCAGAGGTCCTTCTCGACTCGGGCTTCGACGTGACCGGTTCCGACCTTCGCGAGAATGACTACACGCGCCGTCTCGCCGAAAAAGGCGCGAACATCTACGTCGGCCACGAAGCCGAGCAAGTCACCGATGCCGATGTCGTCGTCTTCTCTTCGGCAGTCCCAGCGACCAATCCAGAGCTTGTTGCGGCGCGCAGGGCGGGGGTCCCCGTGATTCCTCGAGCGGAGATGCTCGGCGAGCTGATGCGGCTCAAGGACGGCATCGCGATCGCGGGCTCGCACGGCAAGACGACGACGACTTCCCTGGTAGCGACCGTTCTGCGTGCAGCCGGATTGGACCCGACGGTCGTCATTGGAGGCAAGCTCAACGCTCTCGGGTCGGGAGCCGCGATGGGCGCCGGAGACCTGCTGGTCGCAGAGGCCGACGAGTCCGACGGCTCCTTTCTCCATCTGATCCCTGCGATTGCGGTGATCACCAACATCGATCCGGAGCACCTCGACCACTACGGGAACCTCGACGGAGTGAAAGAAGCCTTCGTGGGTTTCGCCAATCGGGTCCCGTTCTACGGCCTAGTCATAGCCTGTCTCGATCACCCCAACGTGCAGGACATCTTGCCGAGGCTCGACAAGCGCATCGTGACATACGGTTTTTCGGCGCAGGCGGACTATCGAGCGCGCAACCCCGTGTTCTCGGGGCTCTCCGTGCGCTTCGACGTCGAGTATCACGGCAAAAGCTTGGGCCAGTTCGAGGTTCGAATGCCAGGTGCGCACAACGCGCTCAATGCGCTTGCGACCATCGCGGTCGCCGACGAGCTCCGCGTCGATCACGATCGGGTCCGTTCGGCGTTGCAAAGCTTTGAAGGCGTGCAACGGCGCTTCTCGATCGTGGGCGAAGAGGCCGGGGTCACGGTGATCGATGACTACGGCCATCACCCCGCCGAGGTTGAAGTCACACTCGAGGCTGCGCAGAGAGCCTATGGCGCGCGCATCGTCGTCGCCTTCCAGCCGCATCGCTATACGCGCACGCGCGACCTCTTCGACGAGCTCACCCGGGCCTTCAATCGGGCCGATGTCCTATTCTTGACCGAGGTCTACGCCGCGGGCGAAAAACCAATCGAGGGGGCCGATGGGCGTAGACTCGCCGACGCGATTCGCGCGCACGGGCACCGGGACGTGACGTTGGTGGAAGACCGAGAGGATTTGGCTGAAGCGATCGGCGCACGAGCCGAGCCGGGGGATGTGGTGATCACGCTCGGGGCGGGGGACATCACGCGAACGGGTCAGGAGCTCCTCGAGGTGCTCCGCCGATGAATCGCCGACGGGCCACATCGAAAGCCCGGAAGAAACCGGCGCGCAAGAAGGCCGCTGCGAAGAAGCCACAGGCGAAAAAGCCGGCCCGGAAGCGGCCTGCCCGCAAGAACGTCGCCGCCAAGAAAGCTGCCCCCAAGAAATCGACCCGAAGGGCCGCCGCGAAGAGAACGTCTCGCAAGAAGGTCGCTCGCAAGGGCGCCTCGACCGACCGCAGCCAGAATCGACGAAGGCCGGTCCCGAAGCAGCCCCGGCGCACCGAACCTAGGAAGAGCTGGCGCGAGAGGGCCCAGAGCGTACGCGGGGGCCTAGGCGGCTGGATCATTGCCCGCCGGGGTTGGCTTCGCCGCGGAGGGCAGGTCGGCTTGCTTGGACTCGCGGCGTCGGCCTTGTTTTGGCTCGGCGACCGCACCGTAGGCTATGCGCACACGGCCGATGCGTTCGCGATTCGCGAGATCATCATCGAGGGAAACCACCAACTCGAGGACATCGACGTCCGTCGGGCTGCGCGGCTCCAAATCGGCTCAAACGTTTTCGAGGTTTCGAGTGAAGGCACACGAAATCACTTGCTTCAGCATCCTTGGATCGAGGAAGCAAGTGTTGTCCGGAAGCTGCCTGGGCGCGTTCGAATCGAAATCGTGGAGCGCAAGCCCGTCGCGCTGGTCGCCCTGGATCAGCTGTACTTGGTGAACGACGAGGGCGCGGTCTTCAAACGCCTCGGCGTGGACGATCCCGTCGACTTGCCGGTGATCACCGGCATCGCGTCAGAGCGCTTCTACGACGACTTCGACTACCGAACCGCCGTTCTCCTTCGTTCGATGGCACTGCTCCAAGACTACGAGGGTGCCGGCCTTGCAAAAAGGGAGCCTGTATCGGAAATTCATTTCGAAGGCGCGAACGGCATCGAGCTCTTCGTCGGTGACGACGGCATGAACGTGCGCCTTGGCAACGGCCAACATCGCCAGAAGCTCCGCCGCCTCCGCCAAGTCCTCCAACGGCTTGCCAAAGAAAAAACGCGACCTTCCTACGTATACCTCGACAACGTCCGAAGTCCCGAACGAGTCACCGTCCGCCTCCCCTAACGAAAAAGGGGACAGTCCCCTTTTTGAAAGGGTTAATTTTCTCCCAACAAAAAGTGCATTTCAGCCCTTTTTTTTCTGCACAAAAGTTGTCCCGTCAAATCGCGTTTCGGTATGGGTCAGACAGAGGCGAGGGATGGCGGAAAACGAGATCATTGCAGGNNTGTCGTCGTCAACATCGAGTCGACCGTCCAAGCGATTCGCGCGGCGGTCGAACAAGCCGAGACGATGGCCGGCGTCGAGATCAACACCGTGTACGCCGGGATCGCTGGGAGTCACGTCCGCGGCATGAACCAAGACGGGGTCGCCGCCATCGCCAACCGTGAGGTTGCGACAGAGGACGTCACCCGGGTTCTCGAGCAGGCCAAGGCCGTGCCGCTCCCCGGTGATCGCCAAGTGCTTCACGTGCTTCCGCAGGAGTACATCGTCGACGAGCAGGACGGNNACGAGCGTTGCGAACGTCACCAAGTGTGCCGAGCGCTGCGGGCTGTTCGTCGAAGAGGTCGTGCTGCAACCGCTCGCCAGTGCGCATGCCGTGCTCAGCGGCGACGAGCGAGAGATCGGCGGTGTGCTGATCGACATCGGCGGCGGCACGTCGGACATCATCATCTACGTCGACGGCGCGGTCGTGCACACGAGCTCGATTCCCATCGGCGGAATCAACCTCACGAGCGACATCGCCACGGGT
>JABAOG010012849.1_pt1 | contig 19682 bp, 14 predicted proteins | sample 7062131 | NCBI WGS metagenome assembly JABAOG01 (sample SAMN14538629, study PRJNA623070) | marine sediment metagenome | biome: marine biome [ENVO:00000428]; feature: marine pelagic biome [ENVO:01000023]; material: deep marine sediment [ENVO:00002113] | place: India: Arabian Sea | collected...
CTTGTAGAACTGGGTGACCGGCAGGTTCGGTTTGAACTGCCAGGTCGCGCCGTCGTCCCGGCTCTCGTACACGCCGCCATCACCGCCGATGAGCAGGTGGCGGGTGTCGGACGGATCGATCCACAGGGCGTGATCGTCCACGTGCCGGTCGGGGTTCGGCAGCCGCTCCAGCGTGCGGCCGCCGTCCGTGGTCACCCGCGTGTAGGTGTCCATGGCGAACACGCGGTCGGGGTCCACCGGGTCGCAGATCAGCTCCTGGTAGTAGTTCCCGCGGCTGGTCCAGTCGTTCATCTTGCGCCAGCTGGAGCCCCGGTCGGTGGAGCGGTAGAAGCCGCCGTCATCGTCGCCCGTCTCCACCACGGCGTAGACGTGGTCCGGGTCCGCCGGCGACAGGCACAGGCCGTAGCGGCCGACNNGCCCACCGGAGACCAGCGTCCAGACGTGGCGGCGGCGCTGCCAGGCCGCGGCGATGAGCACGTCGGGATCCCTGGGGTCCATGACCACGTCCGTCACGCCCGTGTGCTCGCTGACCTGGAGCACCGGCGTCCAGGTGTCGCCACCGTCCGTGGTCTTGTAGAGCCCCCGGTCCCCGCCCGCGCTCCAGAGCGGACCCTGGGCGGCGACGTAGACCACGTCCGAGTCCCGGGGGTCGACCACGATCTTGCCGATGTGCTCGCTGTTCTCCAGCCCGACCCTCTCCCAGCTGCGACCGCCGTCCTGCGACCGGTACACGCCGTCCCCGTACGCGACGCTGCGCTGGGCGTTGTTCTCGCCCGTCCCGACCCAGACGACGTGCGGGTTGCCCGGATCCAGCGTGACGTCGCCGATGGAATAGGAGCCCTCGTCGTCGAAGACCGGGCGGAACGTCGTCCCCCCGTTCGTCGTCTTCCAGACGCCCCCGCTGGCCACGGCGACGTAGTACTCGGATGGGTCCTCGGGGTTGACCGCGAAATCCGCGATCCGTCCGGAGGTGAGGGCGGGCCCGATCTCGCGCAGCGCGAGGCCCCGGAAGGTGGAAGCGGTGTACTCCTGCGCGACCGTCGGCGCGGCGACGGCCAGGAGCGCGACGGCCGTCAGGAAGCGGATGATTCGCATCAGAGCATATCCCGGCTTCGGGTTCTCGATCGTGACGGGGTGGGGCCCCGGGCAAAGTGGGTCGGAGCCGTGCACGACGCCAGGGCGCGCGGCTCCCGCCGAGCCCGGGCTCACGCTACTATTCCCGGTTCATGACGATCTTCACACTGCCCGCCCGCCACGAGCTCCGCTCGCTGATCCGCCTCGCACTGCCCATCGTGGCGGTCCAGGTCGGCCTCATGGCCATGGGTGTGGTGGACACGCTCATGGTCGGACGCGTCAGCGCGGCGGCGCTGGCGGCCGTGGCACTGGGCAACCTCTACTTCTTCTTCATCGCGATCTTCGGGATGGGCGTCCTGTTCGCCCTGGACCCCATCATCTCCCAGGCCGTGGGGGCCCGGGACCGACCCGCCATTGCCCGCGGGGTCCAGCGGGGGCTGCTGCTGGCCCTGGCCATCTCGGTGCTGGCCCTGGTCCCGCTCCTGCTGGTCGAGCCGGTGGTGGTGGCGCTGCGGCAGCCGCCCGACGTGATCCCCCTGGCCGCGGGGTACGTGCACGCGGCGACACCCGGGCTCCTCGCCTTCCTGGCGTTCATGGTGCTGCGCCAGACCCTCCAGGCCATGGACCGGGTCCGCCCCATCGTCGTCGCCATCCTCGCGGCCAACCTGGTCAACGTCGTCCTCAACTGGGTCCTCGTCTTCGGCCATCTGGGCTTCCCGGCGCTCGGCCCCGTCGGCACGGGCTGGGCCTCCACGCTGAGCCGCTGGACCATGCTGGGGGCCCTCGCCGCCCTCACCTCCTCCACCCTGGCGCCTTTCCTCCGCCCCGCGGGGCGGGAGGTGCTTCGGGCCCGACCGCTCTGGCGCATGATCCGCCTCGGGTTCCCGGTGGGGGCACAGCTCCAGCTCGAGATGGGCGCGTTCGCCGCGGTCGCGCTGTTCATGGGCTGGCTCGGGACCGCCGAGATGGCCGGCCACCAGGTCGCCATCAACCTCGCCTCGCTGACCTTCATGGTGCCCGTAGGGATCTCCCAGGCCGGCGCGGTGCGCGTCGGGCAGGCCGTGGGCCGCGGGGACCCGACCGCCGCCCGGGGCGCGGTCCGGAGCGCGCTGGTCAGCGGGGCCGCGTTCATGTCGGTGACGGCCGTGGCGTTCCTGACGCTGCCCGGTCCCCTGACGGCCCTCTACACGGAGGAGCCGGAGGTCGTCGCCATCGCCATCGCCCTGATCCCCATTGCCGGCGTCTTCCAGGTCGCGGACGGGCTTCAGGTCGTGGCCGCCGGCGTGCTCCGCGGCATCGGCGACACGACGGCCCCGTTCGTCGCGAACCTGCTGGCTTTCTGGATGGTGGGGATTCCCATCGGCGTCTACCTCGGGTTCCGCACGCCCGCGGGGCCGGTGGGCCTGTGGTGGGGGCTCGTGGCGGGACTGGGGCTCGTGGCGCTCTTCCTGGTGGCTCGCGTGCGCGTGCGAATGAGCCGGGACCTGGCGCGGGTCCTGATCGAAGACCCGGCCCCGGCCCCGGCTTCCCGGCGGGCCTCGCCCTAGGCCCGGAACCCGTCCGGCGGCGCCCCGCTCGACAGCGGGACGGCGCGGCCCTCCGGGTCAGCTCTTCCGCGAGGTCTTGGCGAAGAAGGACGTGAAGACCTGCTGGACGCGGTCGCTCCCGCATTCCGGGCAGGTGGGGCGAGCGGTCTCGTGCTCCGCGATGTGCTCCGGCCGCTCGAACTCCTTCTCGCAATCCTGGCAGCGGTACTGGTAACGTGGCATGGCAACGCTCCTGGGGGTCAGCCGGTCGGGCCGAGGGCGCGGACCCTCCGCGCGACCGGACGGGCCAACGACCCCATCGTAGCGCCGCCCACGCCCGGAGGCCAGGGGTCGGTGTCCCGTCCCGGGCTCCTCGCGGCGGGGCCGGACCGCCGCCGGACCGCCCCGGCGGCCTCGGCCACCAGGGCGCCGGCCACCGGCCAGTCCGCCGGTCCGAATCTTGTGCCCGTCCCGTCCCGGGGCCCATCTTGCTGTTCCCTTCGCCCCTCTCCAGGAGCAGCTCATGACGGCTCGTACCCTGCTGGTCGCCCTGGTCGCGGCACTCGCCCTGCCGGCTCTCCGCGCGGACGCGCAGGAGGCGGGCCCCACCACCTCGTGGCTCCCGCCGGACGGCGAACACGCGCTCGAGGCCCTGCACACGTCGCCCCGGCACGGGGAATGGCAGATGGTCCGACTGGAGAACGGCGACAGCGTCCGCAGCTGGGTGGTCTACCCGGAGCGGAGCGACCCCGCCCCGGTGGTGGTCGTGATCCACGAGATCTTCGGGCTGACGGCCTGGATCCGGGCGGTGGCAGACCGCCTGGCGGCGGAGGGGTTCATCGCCATCGCCCCGGACCTGCTGACCATGCGCGACATCCCCACCGACGAGAACGGCGATCCGCAGCGACAGCCGGCGGTGGAGGCCATCCGGGACCTGGATGCCGACGCCGTCCACCGCCAGATCCGGGCGGTGGCGGAGCACGCCATGGCGCTCCCGGCGGCCCGGGAGATGTACGCGATCACCGGCTTCTGCTGGGGCGGGAGCACGACGTTCGAGCACGCGACCCGGTACGACGACCTCCTGGCCGCCGTGGTCTACTACGGCAGCTCCCCGTCCGAGGAGGCACTGGCCCGGGTCCGGGTCCCGGTCGTGGGCCACTACGGAGGAGACGACGCCCGGGTCAACGCCACCATCCCCCGGGCCGAGGAGGCCCTGGGCAGCGGCTACGTCCCGCACGTCTACGAGGGAGCGGGCCACGGCTTCCTGCGCCAGCAGGACGGCCGGGACGGCGCGAACCTGGCGGCCTCGCGGCGCGCCTGGCCCTACACCATCGGCCTTCTCGATGGGGCCGTGTTCCGGCACGACCGGGACCGGTAACCCCGACCGCGAAGCCGCAGGAGCCAGTGGTGTCGACGCAGGCCGCGCCCCGACCGCCGTACTCCACGCACCCGGGCCCGTCCGGCGGGCCGCCTCCGCTCCGACTGGGGGCCGCCGCCGCCGCGGTGTTCGTCGTCCACCTGGCCGTGGCGGCCTGGGGGCCCTACGAGCTCCACAGGGACGCCCTGCTCTACCTGGCCATGGGGGAGCACCTCCACCTGCTGCGAATGGACTTCCCGCCGTTCATCGCCCTCGTCGCCGCGGCGGAGCGGCTGCTCGGTGAATCCCTCGTCATCATCCACGTCGGGCCCGCCGCGGCCCACGCCGCGCTCGTGGTCCTCGCCGGACTGTTCGCCCGTCGGTACGGGGGTGGCCCGGCGGCCCAGGGGCTCGCCGCCTTCGTCGTCGCCACCGCCCCGGTGTTCATGCGGGGCGGGGCCCTCTTCCAGCCGGTCGTGTTCGATCAGCTCTGGTGGACGCTCGCGCTCTACGTCCTGGCCCGGATCGGGGAAGGCACCGTCCACGGGCGCCGCGTCGGATCGAGGAGCGGGCGGTCCGATTTCCTCCGGATCCCCGCCTCCGAGGGCGGGCGCTGGACCCTCCTCGGGGTCGTGCTCGGGCTCGGGCTGCTCACCAAGTTCACGATCCTGGTCCTCGGCGCCGCCATCGCCATCGGCCTCGTGGCCTCGCCCCTGCGACGGACCCTGCTCACCCCCTGGCCCTGGGCCGCCGCGGCCCTCGCCTTCCTCATCGGCAGCCCCAGCATCAGCGGCCAGGTGGCGCTGGATTGGCCCTTCCTGAACCAGTTCGCGGACCTCCGGCACGCCCAGCTCTTCCGGATCTCCCGGACCGCGTTCGCCGCCGAGCAGCTGCTGATGGTGGGCCCGGCGGTCCTGATCGCCGTCGCCGGGGCGGCAGCGCTCATCCTCCGCCGGGTCGCGCCCGGGCTCCGGGCCGTCGGCTGGACCACGATCGCCGCCTTCGGCCTCATGCTGCTCCTGAACGGGAAACCGTACTACATTGCGCCCATCTGGCCGGCGCTGCTGGGCATCGGGATGGCGGAAGCGGAACGGTGGGCCCGGGGACTGGCACGCCGCCGGCCGTTCGTTGCACTGGGATTCCGCGCCCTCGTCGGGGTGGCCGTGGTGGGCTTCGGCGTGGTGGCCCTCCCCATGGGGCTGCCGTTCCTGCCGCCGGAGCCCATGGCTCGATACGCGGCCCGCCTCGGGGTCACCCAGGCCGTCACCACCAATACCGGGGAAGTCCTCGAGCTGCCCCAGGACTACGCGGACATGCTGGGCTGGGAGGCGCTGGCCGATTCCGTGGCCCGCGTGTACCGGGACCTCCCGCCCGCCGACCGGGAGCGGGCCGTGATCCTGGCCACCAACTACGGCCGGGCCGGTGCCATCGACTTCTACGCCGGCGACGAGATCCCCCACGCCGTGGCGCCGGTGGGCAGCTACTGGTTCTGGGGGCCCGGGGACCGGCCCGGAGCGGTGACCGTCGCGGTGGGCGCCGAGGTCGAGGACCTGGTCGGAGAGTACTTCCGCATCGCCGTGGAGGCGACCCGGGTCCGCAACCCCTGGGGCGTGCCCGAGGAGCGGGACGTCCCCATCGTCATCGCCCGCGAGCCCATACGCCCGCTCCAGGACCTCTGGCCCCGGTTCCGCGGCGCGAATTGATGGCCAATCGATAATCGACAATCGATCATCGATTACCGATATCGATCAATGCCCCACCGCTCCCGCGTCGGGGTCACGGGGGTCCGGGGCGCCACGGCGCGTGCCGTCGCTGCCGATGCGGATGGCGTGGACGGTGCCCTGGCTCCCTTCCACCACCAGGGTGTGCCCCCGGCGCTCCAGCTCGGCCAGCATCGCCTCGCCCCAGGTCGCCTGCTCCAGCTCGATCTCGTCCGGCAGCCACTGGTGGTGCATGCGGGGGGCCTCGACCGCTTCCAGGACACCCATGTCGAAGTCGATGAGGTTGAGCGTGGTCTGGAGCACCGAGTTGATGATGGTCCGCCCGCCCGGCGTACCCACCACGGCGAACAGGCCGCCGTCCGGGTCGGTCAGGATCGTCGGCGTCATGCTGGACAGCATCCGTTTCTCCGGCTCGGCCAGGTTCGGCTCGGTCCCGATGAGCCCGGACTCCGTGGTGAGGCCGGGCGCCGCGTTGAAGTCACCCATCTCGTTGTTGAGGAGGAAGCCGGCGCCGGGCACCACGATCCTGCTGCCGTAGCTGTACTCGAGGGTGTAGGTGGTGGACACGGCGAGCCCGTCCCGATCGACGACGGAATAGTGGGTCGTCTGGGCGCTCTCGGCGATGGGCTCCACGTCCTCGACGGCCGACGGCGTGGAGCGCTCGCTGTCGATCCCGGCCCTCAGCTCGGCCGCGTAGGCTTTGCTCGTGAGGCGGTCCACCGGGACGTCCACGAAGTCGGCGTCGGCCAGATGGCGTGCGCGATCCCGATAGGCCCGGCGCATGGCTTCGGCCAGGTGGTGCACGTAGTCGGCACTGTTGTGTCCCATGGCCGCGAGGTCGAACCCCTCCAGGATGTTGAGCATCTCGACGAGGGCGGTCCCGCCGCTGCTCGGTGGTGGCATCCCGAGGACGCCGTACCCGCGGTAGGTGCCACGGATCGGCTGTCGCTCGACGGGCTCGTACCGGGCCAGGTCCTCCCGGGTGATCAGGCCGTCGCCGCGCTCCATCTCCGCGACCAGGAGGCGGGCCGTCTCGCCGGCATAGAACCCGGCCGCGCCGTGGTCCCGGATCCGTTCCAGCGTACGGGCCAGGTCCGGCTGGCGCAGAACCTCACCCGGTCGATACGGCCGGCCGTCGTTGCTGAAGGCCTCCAACGTGGCCGGGTATCGCTCGGCACGCTGCAGCAGCCCTTCCAAGGAGCCGGCGAGCCCCTCCGTGACCTCGAACCCCTCCCGGGCGAGCCGCACCGCCGGATTCACGAGCTCCTCCCAGGGCCGACTGCCGTAGCGGTCGTGCACGTAGGCGAACCCCGCCACGGTTCCGGGGACCCCGACCGCCCGGTGGCTGAGGTGATGGAGCTGCCGATCGTATTCCCCCTCCTCGTCGAGCCACATCTCCGGATGCGCCGCCAGGGGGGCCTTCTCGCGGAAATCGATGGTGGTGGCCCCGCCGTCCGGGAACCGGATGACCATGAACCCACCGCCCCCGATGTTCCCCGCCCTGGGGTAGACCACGGCCAGGGCGAACCCCGTGGCTACGGCGGCGTCGACCGCGTTCCCCCCGTTGCGCAGCACCTGGTCGCCGATGCGGCTGGCGAGGACGTGAGCCGAGACCACCATGGCCTCGGACCCCACGGCCGGCGCCTGTGCCGGGCTGGTGACGACGGACCGGGTGGCGGACCCTTCCGGCGGCGCCGGCTCGACCCGTGCGGCGGGCGCCGCGGACGGCCCGGCGCAGGCCGTGGGCCCCAGGCCCAGCGCGAGGCCGAGGGCTGCGAATCGAAGGAGGGCGCGCGTGAATCGTGTCATGGTGATCCCGTGGGTCGTCGTTCGTCTCAACGCCCGGCGGACCTCGGTCCTGCGGGCCGGCCCGAGCTGGCCGACAACGTACGGCCTCCGCTCCGGCGCGTCACGGCCGGGCCCCGGACCTCGGCGGCCGCGGGCTTCCGACGACCTGGGCCGGCGACCCCGGTCGGCGACCGCCGCCGCTCGGGGCGTGGCGGATGCTCAGTCGGGCTCCGGCACCTCGCAGCCTTCCGTCTGCCGGGTATCCGCCACCTGCGTGATCTTCCAGCCATCACCGGTCCGGACGAGCTGGAACGCATCGTAGCCGCAGTGGCTGAGCTCGTCCCCGACGTGCAGGGTGTAGTAGGTCCATACGGCGGCCAGGTTGTCGGCCACCCGGACCTCCGGCTCGTGGATCTGCTCGTCCAGGATCTGGTCCGCGCCGGCGACGGCCTCCAGCCACCGCGCCATCGGGACCACGCCGGCGACGGGAAAACCGTCCCTGGACCCGGTCGTCAGGAGGCGAATCTCGGGATGGAAGGTCGACCGCATCATGGTGGTGTCCGCCGCTCGCATTCCGTCGAACAGCCGCTGGACCACCTCGAGCACGTCCGCTTCCGGTGTCTGTGCCGCGGCGGGGTCGACCAGCAGCGCCGCGGCCAGGACCGGGATCACGATCAGGTTTCTCATGGCGCGCAACATAGGGGGCGGGCGGTGGATACGGCCAGTCGCTTGCAGGAGCCGGCCGGCGGGTGCCACTATGGAACCCCCCTGGAGAGGCGATTCCAGCGAACCCCGGGCAGATTCGGCGATGAAGGCCCCGACTTCAACTCCCCCGGACGCCGACCGTTCCGGCGGGGCCACGATCCTACGCGGCTCCGCCGCGGCTCCGGCTCCGGAGCCACCGCGCGATGCCGCGGCCCCGATCCGGCACCCGGCCGTCCGCCTCGTCGGTCTCGGTTCGCTCGTGGCGGCGGTCGCCGTGCACAACCTCCTGCTCCGGGGCTCGCTGGACCCGTTCGCCATGGGCCTGCTCGCCGCGGGCCTGGGAGCCTACGGCCTGGTCACGTGGCTCACGCAGCGACCCGCCCGCCGACCGGGAGGCTGGAGCCCCGTCCTGGTGGTGGCGGATCTGGCGGCCATGGCCGCGGCCGTATACATCGCCGGAGCCGACCAGAGCTGGCTCTTCTGGGTCTTCGTCCTGCGCGTGCTCGACCCCGACCTGACCCCGGGGCGGGCGCTGGGCGTGGCCGCCATGGGGACCGGGGCGTACCTGGCGGTGATCGCCTGGGTCGACGTGGTGGACGGCGGAACGGTGGCATGGGGCGTGGAGGCCGCCAAGCTGGCGTTCCTGGCGCTCGGCGGGACCTATGCCGCGCTGGCCATCGGGGCCGCGGCCCGGGACCGGGCCCGGCTCGCCACCGAGGCCGGGCGCGCGGGCCGGAGCGCCGGGGCGCGCCATTCCGCGAGGCGCCGGGAGCTGGAGCGGGCCGGGGCCGAGATGCGGGCCGAGAGCCTGGCCAAGAGCCGGTTCCTGGCCCGTGTGAGCCACGAGGTGCGGAGCCCGGTGGCGGCCATCGTGGGACTCGCCCAGGAGTTGGAGCAGGCGCCGCTGTCCGAGGACGATATGGAGCGGGTCCACCGGATCACGGAGCGGGGGCAGCACCTGCTGGACGTCCTCAACGAGGTCCTCGACCTCGCCCGGGTCGAGATGGGATCGCTGGACGTCGGCCCCGTCCACCTCGAGCCGGCCCTGCGTGACGTGCTGGTGCGGGCACGGCGGGGCGCGGAGCGCAGGCGGATCAGCCTTCCGGACGAGCCACCGCCCGGGTCCGATGTCTGGGTCACCGCAAACGACCGGAAGCTGCGTCAGGTCTTCGCCAACCTCGTCAGCAACGCGATCAAGTACAACAGCTCACCCGGCGAGATCCGGCTTGCATGCGACGACAGCCAGGGGGTCGTGCGGGTCAGCGTGACGGACAGCGGGCCCGGCATCGCGCCGGACCGGGTCGCCGCCGCGTTCCGGCCGTTCGACCGCCTCGGGGCCGAGACCACGGGTGTGCGGGGGACCGGGCTCGGATTGACGGTGGCCCGGTCGCTCGCAGAGGCCATGGGCGGCCGCCTCGGCGTGGACACACACCCGGAGTCCGGGAGCACGTTCTGGTTCGAGCTCGAGCGGGCCGAGCCGGCTCCCGAGCCGGAGCCGACGCCCGAGGAGGAGCGTGGCCCGACCGTCCTCTACATCGGGAGCCAGCCGGAGAACCTCATGCTCGTGCGCCGGATCCTCGACCGGCGCCGCGGGGTCGAGCTCATCACGACCCCGACCGGGCTGGAGGGAGTCGACGCCGCCCGGGCCGGTGGCCCGGCCGTCGTGCTGCTGGAGCGTACGCTCCCGGACATGCCCGGAGCCGAAGCGCTGGCGCAGCTCCGGGCGGAGGCCTCCTCCGCCTCCGCGCCCGTGTTGGTGGTGACCGCCGAGAAGGCGCCGGAGGAAACCGAGCGCCTGCTGGCGGAGGGGGCCCACGCGTGCTTCAACCTGCCGTACGAGGTGGTGGGTTTCCGCGACACCGTGGACGCGCTGCTCCGCCTCCGGGGGGGTTAGACCCGCCGTCCCGGATCCGCCCCACCGGCCGCTCGTCCGGGCCCGGCCCCATCCCGGGCCGGCGTCAGTCGCGTTTCGTGATGACCTCGATGGCGCCCTGGACGTGGCCCACCCCGAACCGGTACTGGGCCTGCCGCGCATCGTAGTAGTGGATCTCCTCGACGTTGATGGTGGCGATATCCGCCAGCATCTCGACACCGCCCGCGTGGACGCCGTCGAGGTAGACGCGGATCTCGGGCTCCTGGGTCAGGCTGGTGGAGCCCCGGATGCGAAGCCAGTGGGGCCGGTCGGAGCGGATCAGGTCGAGGACGTTGAGCTGATTGGCCTCCACGATCTCTTCCTGGGTCAGCACCGACGGGTCCCTCGAGCTGCCGGTTCCACCGGCCGTGGCGCACGCGGTGATGAGGAGGGCGAGCAGCGGCGTTGCGATTCTCATGCGTCTCGGTCGAGGATGTACACGTTCCGCTGCGCCGACGGCAGGAGCACCATGCGCAGCACGTTGGCGTGGGCGGGGAGGTTGGCGATGTACGCGACCGCGTCCGCCACGTCGTCGCCCGTCAGGGGCTGGAATCCGTCGTACACGGAATCGGCCCGGTCCCGATCGCCGTGGAATCGGACCACGGAGAACTCGGTCTCCACGAAGCCCGGATCCACGCTGGACACCCGGATCCCGGTCCCGGCGACATCCAGGTTGATGGCCTCGGTGAGGGCGGTGACGGCGAACTTGGTGGCGTTGTAAACGTTGCCGCGGGGGTAGACCTGGTGGCCGGCCGTGCTGCCGATGTTGATCACGTGGCCGCGATCGGCCTCGATCATGGGCGGAAGCAGCATCCGGGTGACGTTGAGGAGGCCCTTCACGTTCGTGTCGATCATCCGGTCCCAGTCCTCGAAGTCGCCCTCCTGGACCGGGTCGAAGCCGGCCGCGAGGCCGGCGTTGTTGACCAGGATATGCGGGGGCCCCGCCTGCTCCAGCAGCGCCTCCACGGCCGTCCGCACCGCGTCCCGGTCCCGCACGTCCACATCAGCCACATGGACCGCCACGCCGTGCTCGCGGACCAGGTCGTCGGCCAGCCGCCGCAGCCGGTCCTCGCGCCGGGCCCAGATCGCCACGTCCGCGCCCTCCGCCGCCAGCCGGCGGGCACAGGCCTCCCCGATGCCGGAGCTCGCCCCTGTCACCAGGGCGAGCTTGCCCTCGATCCTGTTCATGCGGTGAAGGTCCGGGGACGGTCCGGTCGTGTCAACCCGGGCTCAGGGGTCGAACCGGCAATCGTCGTGGGAAGGGGTCTGACCCGGCTGCCGGATCCGGCTCTCGATGCGCTCCACGACCCGGTCCCGCATGGCCAGGAACCGGGCCGCGAGCGCGGAGTCCACGGCCTCGACGGGGGCCGCGAGGGAGTCGGGCGGGAGGGCTCGGTAGCGTTCGTACGGGCGTCCGAGGTCTCCGGGGGCGGCGATGGAGTCGATCTCCGTCTCCCAGCAGGTCTTCGGGCGCGTGGTCGGCTGGTACTCGAAGGCCCGGTTGTGGTCGATGGCTACGGCCCGTCCCTCGGCCGTCACCAGCCAGTTCTCCCGGTGCCGATCGCTGTTGCCGATGATGGCGTCGAAGAGCCGGATCGCGTCGGGCTTCTCCGCGCCGACCTCCGCGGGCGGTCGGGTATCGTTCACGAAGTACATGGCGGAGCCGTACAGCGTGTCGTCCGCCGCCACGATCCGGAGCGGGACGGTCATGGGCGTCAGGTCGAAGCCCAGCAACCGGTCCACCCGGTAGGTCGCGACCTCCCGGTCCGCGCCGCATTCCGGACAGAAGATGTCGGAGCCGTCGACCTTGAAGATGGACTCCACTCCCTGCCCGTGCCGGAGACGATAGGTGTAGGAGACACCCTGGCTGTCCATCCCCAGCGGCCGCACCCGCTCGGGGGGCGAGCGCAGCAGCGCCTCCAGGCGCGCGAGGACGCGGTCCGCGCGCGCGCTGTCGCCCTGCTCGCGGGCCAGCCACGCCGCTTCCTGCAGGCGGCCGCGCTCCACCAGACTGTCGACCGCGGTCGACTGGGCGGCGTCCGGCGCCACCGTCTGGGCCGCCGCCGGCGCTCCGGCGAGCGCCCCGGCGAGGAGCATCCCCGCCGCGGCGAACCGCGCGGCGAACGTCCGGCGGTGCGTCATCGACCTCCGTTCTCCCTGCTCAACGATCTGAAGTATTCCTCCACGAGCGCGCGGTACTCCGGGTCGACCGACGGATCCGCGGAGAGGAACAGCCGGAGGCGCTCCTCCCCGGTCAGTCGGACCCGCAGCACGAGCTCGAGGCGTTTCGCCCGGTCCGCGAGGGCCGTCTGGAGACGGATCAGCTCCTGCATGTCGCCATAGACCGACTCATCCGTCAACCGCTCCAGGCCCCGCATCACCGCGTCGATCTCGTCGGTCCCTACGCCCTGATCCCGCAACTGGTTTCGGAGCTCCCGGGCGTCCTCGAGCCGCTGCCGGGCCTCCCCCCGTCCCTGACGGGCGGCGTCGGGGTTGAACCCGCCGGGCCCCCGGGGGTTCCCGGACGCGCGCTCCCTCGCCTCCTCGCCCCGCCGGCGCATGGACTCCAGGCCGCGGGCGAGGTCGCCGGCCTGCTCGATCGCGCGCTCCGCCCGCTCCCCTTCGGCCCGGTCCTCGAAGGTGTCCTCGATCCCCTCCAGCCGCTCGTCCACCTCGTCGAGGTCCTCCTGGATCTGCTCCTCCAGCTCGCGGACGTACTCGTCCGGAGCGCCGCCGCCCACCAGCTGCCTCGAGAAATCGATCTTCTCCCCCACCCGCGTCTCCGAGATGCTCCCCGCCGCGTCCCGGAGCCGGCGAGCGGTCTCCTGCTGGCCGCTCGCGCCGGTCTCGGCCGCCAGCCCGCGGAGCTCCCGCTCCAGGGAGTCCACGGCCGCCCGCTGGTTCTGCTTCCGGACCTGGAGCCGCCGCTCCCGCTCGGCCCGTTCCGGGCCGGGGCCGGCAGCGCGAAGGTCGGCCGCCTCGCGGCGGACCCGCTCCTGGTCACCGGCGAGCCGGTCCGCGGTCTCGGCCGCCTGCCGGGCGCGGCGCCGGAGGTCCTGGTCCCGACTCCGCTCGAGCAGCCGCCGGGCTTCCCGCAGCTCCTCGACGGCCCGCTCGCCCTGGCGGGAGCCGGCCGCGCCCCGGCGCATCGATTCGGCGGCGTCCCGGAGCCGGCGGGCCGCGTCCCGGAGCTCCGGCTGGCGGCGGTCCCGGGAGAGCCGCTCCAGTCGCCGGGCCTCCTCCTCCACCCGGTCGGCCAGCTGCCGCTGCTCGGCCCCGCCGGCGGTGCCCCGTCCCCTGGCGGCTTCCCTCCGCTGGCGCTCGATCTCCTGCTGCTGTCTGCGCGCCAGCTCCTCCAGCCGCTCCGCCGTCTCGTCCACGGCGGCGTCGGTGGAGTCCCGACCGGGCGCGGCCCGGTTCACCGTCTCGTACTGGTCCTCGAGCTTGTCCATCTCGAGCTCGAAGAGGTCGGCCAGGTCCTCCGCGTTGGGCGTGGCGCCGCCGCCGGCTCCGCCCTGCTGGCCCATCGTGACCTGCACCTCCCGGAAGATCGCCTCGGCCCGCTGGAGCTGCTGGAGCGCCCGCTGCTCCGGCGGCAGCGCCCCGGCGGCGTCCCGCTCCCGCAGCCGGGCGGCGGCCCGGTCCATCTCCTCGGCCGCCCGCGGCAGGATCTCGGCGATGCGCAGGAACGCCGTGTCCGCGGTCACGCGCCGGGCCACCATCCGCTGGGCCAGGGTCCGGGTCTGGTCCCGCAGCCGCTCCTGAGCCAGGGCCAGGGTATTGAGGTTCTCGCGCCTCTCGGCCTCGGCGTAGCGATCGCCGTCCCGCAGGACGTTGAAGGTCCCCGCGATGATCTGGCGCTGCTGCTCGGTGAGATCGCCGTCCGGGCCCTGCTGCCCCTGTCCCCGCTGCGGCATCCCGCGCTGCTCGGCGGCCGAGTAGTCCCTGGAGAACGGCCGGATCTGGATGAAGTAGATGTCGCTGGTCGCCGGCTTCCCCCCGTCCACCGCGTCGTTGTCCACCGCGGTGGCGTAGTAGGCCACCAGGTCGCCCGGCTGCAGCCCGTACTCTTCCAGGTAGAAGGTGTGTCCGGCCGTGACCTCCTTCAGTGCGCCCCGTCCGCCGTACAGGGCAACGGTCTGCTCCTCCCCTCCGTTGACCACGTAGTGGAGCGTGAGGCCGCCGACCCCGTAGTCGTCTTCGGCCCGGGCTTCGACGTACAGCTCGTCGATGGCCGTGGCCCGCTCGTCGCGACCCGGCGCCTCGAACGCGACGACGGGCTCCCCATCGCTCAGGGCGTCGATCACCCAGCGCGGCGATGCCTCCAGGGTCTCCCCCGCGGGGCCGTCCAGCACGATGTGGTAGAACCCGTCGGCGCGGACCCGGAACTCTCCGGAGAGGGTGCCCGCCGTCGTGTCCACGGCCAGCGGCAGGGGATCCGCGCCGTCCACGACGATGCCGCCACCCGTCACCGGGAGCGTGGGGGTCACCGTCACCCGGACGATCGTGCCGCGGAGGGCCGTGACATCCCCGCCGTCCTCGACCGTCCGTGCCGGGAGCCCGGTGTAGCCCGGCGGGACGAGCTCGAGGTCGAGCCGCCGGACGTACGGGAGCTCGGCGACGGTCAGTGTGAACAGGTCGGAGCGCACGCCCGCGGCCTCCACGAAGTACTCCGTGTCCGCCTCGAGGTCGAACAGGAGGTAGCCGAACCGCCCATCGGCCCCGGCGGCCATGGGCAGCCGGTCGAACGCGGTGTCGCCCGCCGTTCGGACGACCAGCTCCACGAGCCCGGCATCGAGACCCCGGAGCCGGGCGCTGATGGACGCGTCCGCGCCCCGGGAGATGGTGGCGCTCCCTGGCGACACCAGGACGGCGACGGGGCCGGCCGCCTCCACGGGGCGGGGCGAGCCGAAGAGCGATGCCGCCCCTCGACGGGCCGACAGCGGTCCCAGGAACCCGACCAGCGCGGCGCCGACCACGACCACCGCCAGGGCGGCGGCGACCCGGGCGAGCCCCGCCCGCTCGACCCCCCGTCCGTCATCGATCTCGTGGCAGCGCCGGATCGCCGTCTCCAGGGTGCGGCGCAGCAGCGCGTCGGAGATCGCCGGCCTCGGGGCGGGAGCGTCCGATTCCGGGCCCGGGTCGCCCGCCCCGGCCTCCAGGGCGCTCAGGACGGCCGCCTCGAGAGAGGGCTCGTGCTCCTCCAGGTACAGGGCGATGGTCTCGTCGGAGACCCGGCGCAGGAGGGGTCGGACCAGCCAGACGATGGCCACCAGTCCGACGATGGCGGCCGCGGCGATCCGCAGCCCGAGCACGCCACCGGACGCCGGCTCCAGCGACTCGGCCACGAGTCCCGCCGCCAGCAGGACGCCGAGGGCGGCCGCGACGGTCACGGCGACTCCCCTCATGAGGACCCGCAGCCGCCAGCGGCGACGGACACCGCGGATGACGGCGAGGAGCTCGTCGTAGACCTGTCTCTGATCGGATCGCCTCATGTCGGTTCTCCCTCCGCGGCCGGGGGTAGCGGCTTCGTGGACAGCCGGTTGGACAGCATGGTCTCGGCGCTCATCACCAGGAACGCGGCCACCAGGAAATACCACCACAGGGCCTGCCGCCGCTCCTGGTCCTGCGGTGCGAAGGAGGCCGCCGCGGCGGGGGCCTCCGGACCTGCGATCGCCCCGCGGACCTCCTCCGGGTCCATCAGCGCGGGCTCGGACTCGCTTCGATCCATGTTCACGGCCACGATGCGGGGCTCCCCACCGGACCGCGGGTCGCGGTACTCATAGAACCCCGCCTCGCGCAGTCGGTGCGCCTGGCCCGGGGCCACGGCCAGCGCCTCGTCCCCCGGTGTGAGAAGGACCGGACTCCCCCCGCGCCCCGGATCGCCCGCCGGGCCCTCGTCCCCATCCCGTACGGCCACCAGCGACTCGAGCTCCAGCAGCTCGCCCACGGACCGCCAGGCGGGGCCGGGCTCCCGGGCCGAGGCGTAGCGGACGAGCCGGTGGACCAGCGGGACGAACCCGGGCTGGAGCACGAGGTCGCTCCACAGGCCGTCGAGCGGGGCTGCCAGGGCGAGCACCCGCCCGGGACCGGCCGCCGAGGCCACCAGGGCGGCGGCGCCATCGTCGAAGCGGGCCAGCACCTCCGCCCCGGCGGCAGGCTCGATCTCCCGGTACCGGTAGAACCGGGCCCCGCCCAGCCCGCCCGCGGCGTCGCGGACCGCCTCGAACACCGGGTGCTCGTTGCGGATGGCGGTCAGACCCGCCCCCGTCGCGGCTTCGCGGGTCCCGCCCAGCGACCCCGGCAGCAGCCCGCTGTCCCGCCAGGCGCCCGCCCGGGAACGGGGGCCCAGGACAACCAGCAGGCCTCCGCCGGTATCCACGAACGATCGGAGCACCCCGGCATCGTCCGGGTCCACGCCGTTTGCGACCACCACGTCCACGCCGGCGAGGAGGGCCGGCTCCAAGCGGCCCGGCGGGACCGCGGCCACGTCGTGCTCGACACCCACCGCCAGCGCCCGGGCCAGGTACGGCGCCGCGCCCCGCGGCTGGACGACGAGGACGCGGAGCGAACGGCTCGGCGAGAGGACGAAGTGGAAGGCGTTGTCCGCCGGCAGCCCGTCGGACCCCGCGCGCACGGTGCCCCGCACCGCCCGGTCCGGGAGCGTCACCGGGTCGAACTCCACCGCGCCCACGCCGCCGGCCTCCAGCGCGACGGATCGCGTCTGGAGCGTGCGGCCATCCACCACCAGCTCCACGTCCAGCCGCTCATCGGCGCCCCGGGCGGCCAGGGTGGCGGCCACCCGCACCCGGTCCCGACCCGAGAACCGGCCCCGCCCGAACCGGACGCCGGCGACGAACGCGTTGGCCACCGGGTCGCCGACGGGGACCGTGCGTACCTCCGTGCCCGCGGACATGCGGACGGCCGACGCGGCGTCCCAGCCGGTGCGCTGGAAGTCCGTCACCAGCACCAGCACCCGCCGCGGGAGCGGGCTGCCGGAGAGCACGCTCTCCGCGAGACGAAGGGCGGGCCCGAGGCGGGTCGCGCCCGCGCCCGGCTCCACCGTGTCCGCGGCGGCCCGGAGGACCGCCGGCTGGTCCGTCGCCCGGTTCGCGGCCGCCGCCTCGTCGTCGAACGCCACCAGCGTGGCCCGGTCCCCGCGCCGCAGCCCATCGGCCACCTCCGCCACCGCCGCACGCGCCCGGGCCATACGGTCCCCCACGGCCATGCTGCCCGAGCGGTCCAGCAGGATCACCACCTCCCGGCCTCCATCGGGCGCCGTCGCCGGGGCGTCCGGCCGATCCAGGTAGGGGCGCGCGAAGGCGGCCGCCACGAGGACCAGCGCCAGCGACCGGAGCGTGAACAGGACCAGGTCGCGGAGCCGGCGTCGGCTCGAGGCGCGGTACTCCACCCGCTCCAGGAACATGAGGGAGGGGAACTCCACGACCTGTTTCCTGGGTCGGTTGGCGAGATGGATGAGCACGGGAATCGCCAGCGCCGCCAGGCCGGCCAGGAAGACGGGGGCGAGGAAGGCGAGGGGCATCAGCGCACCCGGCTCAGCCGCTCACGGTCGGACAGGTAGCGGAACAGCGCGTAGTCCAGCGGCGTTCCGGTGTCGAACAGGGAGTAGTCGATTCGCTCCTCGGTGAACCGGCGGGCCAGCGTCGCGATGTGGGCATCGATCAGCTGCCGGTACCGGCTCCGCATGGTCTCTGGCACCACGGGGATCCGCTCCCCCGTCTCCAGGTCCCGGAAGCTCGCGGCCTCCTCGAACGGGAACTCGACCTCCGCCGGGTCGAGCACGTGGAACGCGATCACGTCGCTGCCCCGGAACTTCAGGCGACGGACCGCTTCCACGGCGCGTTCCGGGTCCTCGTAGAAATCCGAGATCAGCACCACGATCCCGCGGCGACGGACCCGATCGGCCAGGTGGTCGACGGCGGCCGCCAGGCCGGCACCCCCCTCGGGAACCGTTCCCCCGCCTGCCGCTTGGCCCGTTCCTTCGCCCGGCCTCGCGGCCGGGTCCGGGGCCGCCATGGCGCCGCCAACTCCGCGCTCGCGGCCGGCGCCGCGCCCGGGCTCCAGTCGGGCGAGGGTATGCAGGACCGTCTCGAGGTGTCGGGCGGCGGGCGGAACGTAGTCCCGCACGCCGGCATCGAAGGTGATCAATCCGACCCGGTCGCGCTGCTGTCGGGAGAAGTACGCGAGGCAGGCGGCGAGGTACCGGGCGTAATCCAGCTTCGTCAGCGTCCCGCTGGAGAAGTCCATGGAGCGGGACGTGTCCAGCAGCAGGGTGAAGTTGGCGTTCGTCTCGGCCTCGAACTCCTTCACGTAGTAGCGATCCGTACGGGCGTAGAGGCGCCAGTCGATGCGCCGGATGTCGTCGCCGGGGTTGTACGGCCGGTGCTCGGCGAAATCCAGGGACATCCCGAGGTAGGGCGAGCGGTGCAGGCCGTTGATGAAGCCGTCCACCACCGTCCGGGCCAGCAGCTCCAGGTTGTCGATCCGGGACAGCGTGGCGGGATCCAGGAACCCGGGCGCCGGGTCCCCCCCCATCCGGGCGGTCACACGGCGCGGGGTCACGACTCACTCCAGCGAGCGGGGGGCCGGCTGCTGGCGGGCACGGCGATACCGGCGTCGAGAGGCTTGCGGAGGGTGATGATGCAGTCGACCTCCTCGAACCCGAGTCGGCGATGGGCCTGCAGGCTCGCCTCGTTCTCCGGCCAGGTGTCCGATGCCAGCTCCTCGCAGCCGCGCTTCCGGGCCCAGGCCTCGAACGACGCCACCAGCGCGCGGCCGACGCCGGCGCGGCGGTGCTCGCGGGCGACGAACCAGCCCTCCAGATACGCCACCGGGCTCGTGGCGCAGCCGTCGGCGTGAGACCGGAGCTGCCCCTCCAGGAACCCGATGACGCGACCGGTCGAGGCTACGGCGATGCGAGAGCAGGTGTCGGACCGGGCCAGCCAATCCGGGAGCTCCGCCCGGTGCTCGGCAACGGACCCTTCCGGCCACAGCCTCGAGCGCAGCTCCGCCCACACGGGGATGTCGGCCGTCCCGGCTGCGCGAATCGTGGTCATCGCTCCGTCTCCTCCGCGGCTTCCCGCCGGACTCGTCGTGGCCTAGAGCCCCGAGCTCGGGGCCGGCACGGCTTCCAGCAGGCGGTCGATCACCTGGTCCGTGGTCACCCGCTCGGACTCCGCGTGGAAGTTCAGCAGCACGCGGTGCCGGAACACCGGGTGCGCCAGCGCCCGGATGTCCTCGAACGAGACGTGGGTTCGGCCCCGGGTCAGCGCCCGGGCCTTGCCGCCCAGCGTCAGGTACTGGGCCGCCCGCACGCTCGCGCCGTAGGAGACCCAGCGGCGCACGAACTCCAGCTCCTCGCCGGCCTCGGGATCCGGCCGGGTCGCCCGGGCCAGGGCCACGGCGTGCCGGAGCACCGGTTCCGACACGGGGACCTTCCGCACCAGCCGCTGGAAGGCCTGGAGGTCCTCGCCCGTGACGACGTGCTCGAACTCGGGCTCCTGGATCGCCGTCGTGGTCCGCACCACCTCCAGCTCCTCCTCCTCGGGCAGGTGCTCGATGACGATCTCGAACATGAA
>JABAOG010003272.1_pt1 | contig 19639 bp, 18 predicted proteins | sample 7062131 | NCBI WGS metagenome assembly JABAOG01 (sample SAMN14538629, study PRJNA623070) | marine sediment metagenome | biome: marine biome [ENVO:00000428]; feature: marine pelagic biome [ENVO:01000023]; material: deep marine sediment [ENVO:00002113] | place: India: Arabian Sea | collected...
CGCGCCCGGAGAGATTCGAACTCCCGACCTTCTGGTTCGTAGCCAGACGCTCTAATCCACTGAGCTACGGGCGCAAATGACATAGATGTGTTTAAACTAAATTTAACCACATCTAACAGGCTTAACCACTACCATATAACTTAAAATATAGTTGGTCAAGCCCAAAGACCTCAAACGTAATCCGTTCCATACAATCCACTTTTCAAAGCGGGCAGCGTTTCAGCTTGGTCTCATTGAGCGGGGAGGAAGGGATTCGAACCCTTGAGCGGCTTTTACACCGCTAACCGCTTAGCAGGCGGCCCCAATCGTCCACTCTGGCACCTCCCCAAACACGTTCATTCTCAGTTGTTAAGGCGGAGGGAGAGGGATTCGAACCCCCGGTGGGCGGTAAACCCACAGCGGTTTTCAAGACCGCCGCCTTCGTCCACTCGGCCATCCCTCCAGGCGCCTCAGGGGAATCCCATCCCGAGCGGGTGGATTGTACCACATGGTAATTCCAGGTGCAATGATACTGGACGTTAGTAAATATTATATTAGAAATTAACTTTCTGGAAGAGCCTGTTTTAACAAAAACGGGAATGGTGAAATCAATAATTCAACTTTAGAAGCAAGGTCACCTAATTAAATGAAGGAAATAGGTAAAAATATGAACCTGGACCCGATTTCGTGATCCTCAACTAGAAATCTGTACTACTTTTGAGTGGAATCTATCTGCACCAGGTCACCACAGGTTATTCAGTTTCGGGATGCCGCTCGAATGCTCATATTTACGTTTTCCCTTGACCAAACGGTCTTTACAAGCTAAAATCCGTCCTTGCGGTTGGGTCAGGATTTCCCAACCGATAGTGATGTATTGAATATGTTTGAAAATTTAACCGACCGTTTGAATGATGTTTTTGACCAGTTGCGCCGCCGGGGTAAACTTTCCGAGCGGGATGTCGACGCGGCCATGCGGGAGGTTCGCCTGGCACTGCTGGAGGCAGATGTCAACTACAAGGTCGTTAAGGACTTTGTAGAACGGGTCAGAGAACGATCTATCGGTCATGAAGTATCCAAAGCACTCAACCCCGGTCAACAGGTCGTTAAGATCGTTAATGAAGAGTTGATCGCTACCCTGGGTGAGCCCGAGAGATTGAACCTATCTGGTCCTAAGCCGCGCATCATCATGCTGGTGGGTTTGCAGGGCTCCGGTAAAACGACAGCTGCAGGAAAACTGGCTCGACTGCTGCGTAAGAGTGGCGAACGGGTGATGTTGGTGGCAGGTGACCCTTACCGTCCGGCCGCTGCCAAACAACTCCAAACCCTGGGCAACCAATTGAATGTCCCAGTATTTTGGGAAGAAGGTGTGAAACCACCTGAGCTGGCTGTCAAAGCAAAAGACCAGGCACAAAAGGGTGGTTACTCCATCTTGATCATCGACACTGCAGGGCGTTCGCAGTTAGATGATACGTTGATGGACGAGCTGACTGCGATTGACCAGCGGGTCGATCCGCAGGAGATGCTCCTGGTAGTCGACGCGATGATCGGCCAGGAAGCGGTTACCATCGCTGAAGGTTTCCGAAAAGCGGTGCCAATTACCGGGCTGGTCCTTACCAAGATCGATGGTGACGCCAGGGGCGGCGCTGCGATCTCGATCCGTTCGGTGACCGGTGTGCCCATTAAATATTTAGGCACCGGAGAAAGCCTGGATGCGATCGAGGTTTATGATCCCTCCCGTTTGAGTTCCCGTATCTTGGGGATGGGGGATGTGATCGGGTTGATCGAAAAGGCTGAGGAAGCATTTGATCAGCAGAGTGCACAGAAGCAGGCTGAGAAGATCATGGCGGGCGAATTTTCTCTGGAAGATTTCGCCAATCAATTGAAACAGGTACGTAAGATGGGTCCGATCGGACAGATCCTTGAAATGCTGCCTGGGGGTATGGGTCAGGTTGCCAAGTCCGTCGATCCCCGTGATGCCGAGAAACAGCTGGCTATGACCGAAGCGATCATCAATTCAATGACCACGCAGGAGAGGCGCAACCCGAAAGTGTTGAACGCCAGCCGCCGCAGACGGATCGCATCAGGATCCGGTACCCAGGTACAGGATGTCAACCGCCTGCTTAAACAATACCGCGAAGCCAGACGCATGGTTAAAACATTGAGCAAGTCTGGTATGAAGGGTCTTTCAGGGTTATTTGGATAAAAAAGAAGTTAAAATCAGTCATTGATTTCATAACAAAATTGAAATAATATATAGCAAGAGTAAGGAATTTAAGGAGATTTTAGAATGGTAAGAATTCGATTGCGCCGGATGGGCGCACCCAAGCAGCCCAGTTACCGGGTTGTCGCAGCGGATAAAGAAGCACCTCGAGATGGACGATTTCTGGAAATCCTGGGATATTACAATCCCCGAACACAGCCAGCTACGATCGAGTTGAAAGAAGACCGCATCTATCACTGGTTGAGCGTAGGTGCTCAACCGTCAGAATCTGTCGAACAGATTTTCAATGAGATTAACCTGCGAGATCGCTTCAAGCGATTCAAAGAAGGTGAAGAGTTAGAAGACCTGTTAGCCGAAGCTGAAAAGGTCGTTGAAGACCGCGCAGTGGACCCCCGGACCCGACGAGATGATATCGTTTCGAAGAAAGGGAAGAAACAAAAGGCGTCTGCAGCAGAAACAGAACCCGAAGCCGAAGTCGAAGCTTGATCTCATTAAACCTTGGGTCTTACAACAGATTAAACCTGGTGGTTAATTAACTTCCTTTGAATGTTTTTGATAACTTCGCAGGCAGTTAATTATCGCCAATCCAGTTCGGGAGCATGATAAATGAAAGACTTAATTGAATACATCGCCCGTTCTTTAGTGGATGATCCCACGCAAGTAGTAATCACGGAAAACAGGCATGGAAATTCAGTCAACTACCAGCTTCGAGTCGCGAAAGAAGATATGGGTCGGGTGATTGGAAAAGGTGGGAGAGTTGCCAATGCGATGAGAGTCCTGCTGCGCGTAGCCGCTGCTAAGGGTGATTCAAAAGTTTCCTTGGACATTGTTGATCCCCAATGAGCGAAAGACAGGATTCTAACAGCGCATCGATTAATCCAGGCTCGTCCAACTCAGACGAGCCTGTGTATTTACTGGTTGGAAAACTTCACAAACCCCATGGTGTGCGTGGTGAGATGCGGATGTCCGTATGGACGGATTTCCCTGAAAGACTGGAACCCGGTCAAACAGTCTATATCGGTGCGGATTACATTCCTCAGGTGATTTCCAGCACCCGCTCGCATAATGACCTGCTGTTAATTGCCTTCGAAGGAATTACAGATCGTGATGAGGTTGGGCTTTACCGGAACTTTGAAGTATTTGTTGATGCGGAAGACCTGCCAGAGCTGGAAGATGGAGAGATTTATCTCCATGAACTGGTCGGTATGCAGGTCATTTTGGAAGATGAAAATGAGGTTTTAGGAGAGTTGACCGGGATCATAGAAACTGGGGCTAATGACGTTTACGTGATCACGAAAGAAGATGGGAAAGAAGTGCTAATTCCAGCAATCGACGAAGTTATTCTTTCGATTGGTCTGGAAGAGAACGAGATTCTGATCCGTCCGCTGCCGGGTTTGCTGGATTGACCTTACTAAGTTCTCCCTTGACACGCTTTTTACCGCTGTGGTATTCTCATGCCCGTTTGAAATCTGCTATAAAAGAAGACAGCCAGGGGGCTGGTCGTGAATGATCGATATTATTGGGTTGGATTAGGGCTGGTCAAAGGCATCGGTACTGTACGTACCAAAGCCTTGATCGACCATTTCGGTTCTGCTAAGACGGCATGGTGTGCCTCGAAGCAAGAACTGATCGATTCAGGACTCAATCAGCGAATTGCAGAGAACCTTAATAAAACCAGATCAGAAGGTCACCTTGAAGCGACATGGGAACGTATCGAAAAGGGTAATATCCAGGTCCTGACATTGGAGGATGAGGGTTACCCCAACAGGCTGAGAGAGATCAACAATAAACCTGCTGTCCTGTATGTGCTGGGTGAATTAACCCCCGAAGATGATTTTGCCATTGGAATCGTCGGAACCCGCCGGGTAACTTCCTATGGAAGACAGGTGGCGATGGAAGTATCTTCCTACCTGGCTCGGAATGGCCTGACAGTTATCAGCGGGATGGCACGTGGAGTTGATGGAATGGCTCACAAATCATGCCTGGAGGCGGGCGGCAGGACGATCGCTGTTCTCGGCACGGGAGTGGATGTGGTCTATCCTCCCGAGCACAGGAAGCTCGCCGAGAAGATTATTGAGGATGGGGCATTGGTAAGTGATTACGCTCCCGGCACTCCCCCGGAAGCGACTAATTTCCCTCCACGCAACAGGTTGATCTCTGGATTGTCCAAAGCAGTCGTTGTCGTCGAAGCTGGTCATAAAAGCGGTGCAATGATCACTGCAAAGTTTGCAGCCGATCAAGGCAGAGAAGTATTCGCAGTTCCAGGAAACATCAATGCACCACAAAGCCGAGGCACCAACCAGATGATCCAGGATGGCGCCTACCCGTTATTAAGACCGGAAGATATTCTCAGCGTGCTTGACCTGGAAATGATCGAAGAGAAGAAATCCGCCCGCGTGGTTCTGCCCGGAGATGCCGTAGAAGCAGAACTTTATTCATTGTTGACGAATGAACCGCAGCATATCGACGAAATTGGGGCGCGATCTGACCTTTCGATTGAAGAAATCTCATCGACTTTGACCATTATGGAACTAAAAGGGTTGGTCCGGCAGTTGGGCGGCATGCGCTACGTTGCCGTACGTGAGAGTGAGAGTCCATATCACTTCGATGTAGAGAAAGATTGAAATCTGGAGTAATGGTATGTATAAAGATTATTATGCAGTCATCATGGCAGGCGGTGGTGGAACGCGTTTGTGGCCGCTATCTCGCAAAAACAATCCCAAGCAAATGCTTAAAATTGCGAGTGATTTAAGTCTGTACCAGACGGCAATCCAGCGCCTGGAAGGGATCTTTCCACCGGAACGAATCCTGGTGGTCACCGTGGAAGACCAGGCTGTTCAACTGAAGGAACAGGTTCCAGCGATACCTGCTGAGAATTTTCTGATCGAGCCAATGCCGCGTGGAACGGCATCTGTAATCGGGTATGCAGCCATTGCGCTAAAGAACCTGGATCCCAATGCTGTCATGGCTGTATTAACAGCGGATCACCTGATCGAAGATGTTGCCAAATTCCAGGATTTATTGGTAGCTGCCTACCAGGCGGCAAAAGCAGGCAACCTGGTAACGCTTGGCATCGAACCGACCCACCCGGCAACCGGATATGGTTACATCCAGCAGGGTGATTTTGATCAGCAATACAATGGGTTTGATGCGTATCAGGTTCTGAAGTTTAAAGAAAAACCAGATTTGGAACGGGCACAAGAGATGCTGGTAAGCCAGGACCACGCCTGGAATTCCGGGATGTTCTTCTGGTCGGTCGACCAGATCACTAGCGAGTTCCACCGGCAGATGCCAATCCTGGCTGAGTCATTGGATAAGATTACAGCCGTTTGGAATAGCCCGGACAGAGACATGGTTATCTCCGAAGTATGGCCGGCAATTGTCCCTGAAACCATCGATTATGGCATCATGGAAAATGCAGAAAAAGTTGTCGTCATCCCGGCAAAAGCACTGGGATGGAACGATATCGGCAGCTGGGATGCTCTCTATGATGTCCTGAAAAGTGATGATGATGGTAATATAGTTATGAGTGGAGAAATATTACCCTATAACTCCAAGAATGTATTGGCGTTAGAGGGAATGAAAGACAAACTGATCGTCACGATCGGAGTAGATGATTTAGTTGTCATCGACACTCCGGATGTGCTCCTGGTTTGTAAGAAGCAAGACTCCCAGAGCGTCCGTGACATAGTTAAAAGACTAAACAACGAAAAATCAAAATTTATTTAGGAGGTATTCTCCTTGAAAGCTTATTGCGTAAAGTGCAAGGAAAAAAGAGAAATTCAAGATCCAACCCCGGTGTTTACTTCGTCAGGTACTCCTGCCACGAAAGGGGTCTGCCCTGTATGCGGAACGAATATGTTCCGTATGGGCAGGACAGATGCTCACGAGGGTATGGAACCACCCAAGGTTGACCGATCTTCAAGAAAGAAAAAGAAAAATAAAAAAAGATCTGGAAAATTAGTGATCGTGGAATCCCCGGCGAAAGCCAGAACGGTAAGCCGTTACCTCGGTAAGGGATATACAGTTAAAGCATCCGTGGGACATGTACGGGACCTGTTGCGATCTCAGTTATCGGTTGATGTTGAAAATGACTTCCAGCCAAAATACCGGGTACCTAATGAAAAGCGTAAAGTTGTCAAAGAACTCAAAGCCGCAGTCGATACTGCGGAAGAGATTTACCTGGCGACCGACCCGGACAGGGAAGGGGAGGCGATTGCCTGGCATTTGATGGAGTCTACAGAGACGGATCCGGAAATCACACATCGTGTGGTCTTCCACGAGATCACCAAGCCAGCGATTGAAGAAGCTTTTGCGCACCCACGTGGTTTGAATATGCAGCGAGTGGACGCTCAGCAGGCACGACGGATCCTGGACCGGTTGGTTGGCTACAGCATCAGTCCTATCCTGTGGAGTAAAGTCCGGGGTCGACTCTCCGCGGGCCGCGTGCAGTCTGTAGCCTTGAGGTTGATTGTCGAACGTGAACGGGAAATTGAAAACTTCGTTCCAGAAGAATACTGGTCAATCCACGCGGAATTTTTACCTGATGGTCACCAGAAAGGCGACACTTTCATAGCTAAACTTCATCGTTTTGATGGTGAAGAGCCTGCCCTGAATTCAGAAGAAGATGTCCAACCGCTGCTGTCAGATATGGAAACAGCAGATTATGTGACCACCCTGGCTAAAAAGGGAACCCGCAAACGAAATCCCTCACCACCGTTCACTACCAGTACGATGCAGCAGGATGCCTCGCGCAGCCTCAGGTACAGCGCCCGGAAGACAATGCGGATTGCCCAACAATTATATGAGGGTGTAGATCTTCCAGGAGAGGGTTCAACCGGTCTGATCACATATATGAGGACCGACTCCACGCAGGTCTCTAATTTAGCGGTGAAGGAAGCTCGGGATTACATTGGCAAGAAACATGGGAACAAATTCCTGCCAGAAAAACCACCAACACACAGAACGAAGACCAAGCGAGCGCAAGAAGCCCACGAGGCTGTTCGACCTACATCAATTTTCCGAACTCCCAAATCGATCAAGTCCCACCTTACCAGGGATCAATATCGCCTTTATCAGTTGATTTGGAAGCGGTTTATCGCCTCACAGATGAAACCAGCGATATACGATACGATCACAGTGGAAGTTACAGGGAAGACTCAGAAGCATGAGTATCTTTTCCGGGCAACCGGTTCCCAGATCCGCTTCCCAGGATTTTTAATTGTTTATGAAGAAACTAAAGGGGAAAGCGATAAAGAGAAAAATGGGGATACGGATGTGCCAACTGATCTCCACGAGGGTCAGGCTCAAGAATTGATTGAACTGCTCCCGGAACAGCATTTCACCCAGCCGCCTGCTCGGTTTTCTGATGCCTCTCTGGTCAAGGTAATGGAAGAGTATGGCATCGGGAGGCCTTCAACATATGCGCCGATCCTGTCCACCCTGCAGCAGCGTGGTTATATCCTGCGTGAATCACGTCGATTGGTCCCAACAGAAATCGGCTTTATCGTCAACGACCTGGTTACCGAACATTTCCCGGATGTTGTTGATGTCGGTTTTACTGCCAGTATGGAAGACTCCCTGGACAAAATCGCCTCCGGTGAACGCGAATGGGTCGAGATCATCCGGGATTTCTATACTCCATTCTCTGCCCGGGTGGAAAAGGCAAAAGAAGAGATGCCAGAGGTTAAGGCTGAACCCGAAAAGGTTGGACGAGCATGCCCGGAATGCGGTCACGATCTGATCGTTCGTTGGGGACGTCATGGCAAGTTCATCGGATGCAGCAATTTCCCGAAGTGTCGGTATACAGAACCATGGTTAGAATATATCGATGTCAAATGCCCGGATTGTGCTGATGGTGAAATTGTCGAGAGGAAAACCCGACGGGGACGCACATTCTTTGGTTGTTCCAATTATCCAGAGTGTGAGTTTACTTCATGGAAACGCCCAGTTTCTACTCCTTGCCCTAATTGCGGTGGTATGTTAGTCATCGCAAATAAAACGAGTGTTGAATGCATGCAATGTGGTGAAAGATTCCCGCAGGAAGAAGTACTCGCTTCGGAAAAACTCGAATCGGCATAATCCTTGCAACATTAAAATCAGCGCTTTGTAGGGATTGCGTGAATTGAAAATTTGTTCTAAAATACATACTTAAGCAACGTTTATTGCAAAACAAACACACGACATCTAAAAGAAATTCCTACTTGCGTGAATGTATTCACAGAAGGAGTCAGGTGGATGGACATGGATAAGATTCGAGAATATCTGGAAAACCCCATCATCGTGGGTGTAGTAGGACTAGTGGTTGGTCTTTTCCTTGGGTGGTTTGCCCTGGGATGGGGCCTCTTCCCGGTAACCTGGACAGACGCAGCGGCAGTAGACCTGCGAGAAGATGCGCGCATGGACTACATGAAGATGGCTTTAGACAGCTATGCCGTCACCCGCAATGCTGCTGAAGCCCAATACCGATGGAATGAATTAGGTGATACAGCGGAAGAAACTCTGGCCTCCGTTAAACAGAGTCTAGGTGAAAGCTACGATCCGGTGATCGCAGATTTCCGTGCTGCGGTCGGAGCGGAAGGTGCCCCGGCAGTCACCCTAGCAGCAGGTGAAGAAGAACCTGCTGAAGAAGAAGGCGGTCAAACTGGCCCCAATCTGGGTTTACTGTTGGTTATTTGCCTGGTCGCTGTTGTAGCTGGTGGTGGAGCGATTGCTTACTTCATTCTTCGTCCCCGGTTCGTGAGCGACGAAAGCGAAGACCAGGAGTACTCGCCAATCGCGGCAGCACATGATTTCACCGAGCAGGTTCCTCAGACGGATTATGATGAAGGCGCTGAAGGTCCACCCCTGGCTCAGTTTATGACCACATATGCTGTTGGTGACGATCTTTTTGATGATTCCTTCAGTATCGATTCGAATTCAGGTGAATTCCTGGGTGAATGTGGTGTGGGTATATCCGAAGCAATTGGAGTGGGTGAACCAAAGAAAGTTGCTGCTTTTGAGGTCTGGTTGTTCGATAAAAACGACATTCAAACCGTCACCAAAGTATTGATGAGCGAGCATGCTTTTTCGGACCCATCTGTCAAGCAGCGATTAGAAGCAAAAGGTGAGCCAATATTGGCTGAACCCAATAGCGAGATGGTCCTGGAAACTGCAACTCTGACACTGGTCGCCAGGGTAGTAGATATGGAATATGGAAGTGGTGCACTGCCTCCACGCAGTTTCTTTGAAAGAGTAACTTTAGATCTTGCCATCTGGCAAAAGTAATAACTGAAACAAATAAATAAAAAAATCCCCAGCAGGATTTCAATTGCTGGGGATTTTAGTATCCTGATTCAGGTTTATGCAACATCAACGATCTTAAATTGAACCGACCCACTGGGCGTTTGTACATTGACTACATCACCAACCTGGTTGCCGATCAGTGCCATCCCGATTGGAGATTCATTTGAAATCCGCCCGTTGGTTGGATCTGCTTCCTGGCTGCCTACTAATTGGTAAACTTCCTCGCCATCATACCCATCTTCCTTGATGGTTACTGTTGCTCCAATATCGATTTTTCCATTCCGGTTCGCGGTTTCATCAATGATTTCGGAATGACTCAGGATCCATTCAAGTTCTTTGATCCTTCCCTCCAAAAATCCCTGATCTTCTTTAGCTTTAATATAATCAGCATTCTCAGAGAGATCACCCATTTCGATGGCGGATCTCAATCGTTTGGCCATTTCCTCTCTGCGAGGACCTTTTAACTCTTCGAGCTCTTGCTGTAGCTTCTTTTTACCTTCTTTGGTTAGATAATGAATATCACTCATAAATCGTTCTCCAATACTCATTGATCACCGGTTTATGGTAAAACGCGGGGATCAAATAATTTGCTATGTTCTTCGATGGCAAATCGGTCAGTCATACCAGCAATATAATCGCAAATCGTTCGTTCCAGTCCGTCCTCATCAATCCATTTTTGAATGTGCCTTGGAAGCATTTCAGGTTCACTCCGATATGCATGGAACAGGTCAGCGATTATCTTTTCTGCTTTTGTTTGCATCCTGACCACACGATGGTGGCGGTATAGTTGACTGTATAAAAACTGCTTTAATTGCCTGTTTTGCACCTTCATTTCTTCACTGAAACCGATCACATTATAAGGAAGACGCTGTAAGGCTTCTACAGAGTCCACTTTATCCTGTTCCAATCGTTCGCTTGTTGTGTGCACTAAATCGGTGACTTCAAACCCTATCAGGCGTCGAATCAATCGGTGTCGATCAAGTTCAAGCAGTATTGGCTGATCCCAACCGACACTTTCAGTGATGCGTTTCCAGAGGGTGATTCCCTCCAACATGTGAGGCGTAATCATACCAGAACGCAGGCCATCGTCAAGGTCGTGGGCTGTATAGGCTAATTCATCGGCTGCATTGGCGATCTGGGCTTCTAAATGGCCGCGCAATTCAGGATCGTAGTCAGAAGCATCGGAAATGTCATATTCGGTTTCGTGTTTTACGATGCCTTCAAGGACTTCCCAGGCCAGGTTCAATCCACGGAAATTGGGATAGCGGTGTTCCATTTTTGTGACAATCCGCAGTGATTGTTTGTTATGATCAAATCCGCCATAAGACTCCATCAATTCATTTAGTGCGACCTCGCCAGAATGTCCAAATGGTGAGTGACCGAGGTCGTGAGCCAGGCAGATAGCTTCGATCAGGTCTTCATTAGCCCCGAGTGCGCGTGCTGTTGTTCGCCCAATCTGGGCAACTTCCAGCGTATGAGTCAATCGTGTGCGGTAGTAATCTCCCTCGTCATTGATAAACACCTGGGTTTTGTATTCCAGTCTGCGAAATGCGGTGGTATGCAGAATCCGATCTCGATCCCGCTGAAATACTGTTCGGTAGCTGGGTTCATCTTCCGGGTATTTTCGGCCCTTGCTGTTCATGCTCAGCACAGCATATGGAGCTAAAGTCTGGCGTTCGAATTCTTCTAATTGTTCTCTTGAGTAAAACATGATAATTCCCTTCCTTTTGGCGACGATTGAAATCCGTTTCCACGGATCAAATAGTTCCAGTTTGCCTCACCATGACAAATTAGAGTATATTCTCCAATTTGTCTTCTAAACCCTGTAACTTTATTTTAATTTCTGTCAGCAAGTTTTGATTTTTCCCAATCGCTTCATTTTCCGATTGGATGAAGCGAGTATATGGAGCGATTGTCTGCCGGATATTTTGGATGCTGCGGTCGATCTCCTGCGTGAAGTAGCTTCGCAGGCTGCCGGTCAGCTGTAAACGCATCTCCTCGACCTTCTTGTGGATTTCATCCTTGGCCAATCTTCGCCGGGCTGGCAGAACAAATAATCCTAATGCGGCAATCAATCCTGCCAGGATAATACCGGTCACATCGACAGCGACCGTGGTCGCCAGTGCGGTGACCAGTGCACCCACCCCGATTGCACCAACCTCTAAAACTGCGGCGGCAGCGATTGCATTTTGAACCCCGCTGGCAAGCTGGTGCGCTTCCTTTTCTTTATCGTATCCTTGAATGACCTGCTTGGCTTGTTCACCGATCCCTTCGATCAGCCTCTTCCGATCATAATGAAAACTGCCGATTTTATGTGCCCCGACTATCCGGGACTCGTGAAGTTGAATCCGCCTGGTAATGTGCTCGGTAACAGCTTGCCATTGAGCCAGATCTGCTTCTACCATCCAATCAATGATCGTATTGACTTTGAGCTCCAACTGTTTGGGGACATCGCCAATTACTTGTTGGGTGAATTCACGCTGGATTTTTTCTTTGTTCAATAGTTCAAACACCCGGGTTAGACGGATATTTTCATCGAAATATTCTTGAGCCCGCTGTTCCATCTCATACAGGTAATTTTCGATGTCCGCCAACCGGTATTCAAAGTCCTGAATCATATCTTTGCGATAGATCTCAAGCTGGCTGTTGATATCCTGGATAGCGGTCAGGTCTGCCTGTAAAAGCTGGTTTCTCTCATCCAGGACGGCCAGATAACGGTTGACCAGGTGCTTGCCAACGCCGATCGGATTGAGGAATTTGTACTTCAAACGCCCTTTTTCATCTAATGTGTCTTCAAGGTATTTTTCAAGTGCTTCAAACCGGCTTGATTGCCAGAGATCGGGGTTGTCCTGTTTTGCTTTTGAGGCAAGGCGAGCACTGATAGGGAAGATTTCTGGAGTGAATTGCAGCTGCTTCTGGGCGTTGTCTTTAACAAATTCGATAATTTGTTCAAGTTCTTCATCCGATTGCAGGTNNTGCAGGTTGTCGATTTTATTGATCACAAAAACGACTTTCTTTCCCCAATCATCGATCAATTTGAGGAACGACCGTTCGCTTTCGGTGAAGGGTCTATCCACTGAAGTGATAAACAGGACTAGATCCGCTCGGGGAACGAAATGTGCGGTGATCTGTTCGTGCTGGCGGATCACAGCATTGGTTCCGGGAGTATCAACAATGCTTAAGTCTTGCAGTTGTTCAACCGGAACTTTGATTTTAACCAGGTTATCTTCATCAATTGTTCTGGATTGTTCTTCACCATATTGCAAAATATTGATCTGGGTGGTTGTTGGTGTAACCCCTTCTTTCAACAAAGTTGTTCCCAGCAATGCATTTATCACCGCGCTTTTGCCTGAATTAAACTCTCCGACCACAACCAGCAAGAAGAAATCATCTAATTGCTGAAGGGATTCACTGAGGGCGGTTTTGTCATCTTCCGTTCCCCCAAATTCGATGAAGAATTCTTTCAGCTTCCAAAGCGTGCTGCGTTCTTCTTTGAGGAAATTTTGTTGTCTTTTTGTTAATAATTGCATAGTTATTATTTCTCTAAAATGAACCAAAAACTGGTTCTTGGAGTATGTATTTTAGTTTTTCTCGGCAATGTGATTATAGCATTGCTGCCCTCAAACATGATATACTTGCCTCGAATTCATAAATTACGCTAAACTATTGATAATTTAAATATTGAATTCTTACATGCGAAAAAAATTTTGAGAGAATGGAGCAATAGGAGATCCAATGGATATTAATAGAACTCATTATAATCGCTGTTCAGTAGTCTGGGCGAATGGCCGCATTGACACAAACACTGCACCTGATCTGGAAAAAGCGTTCAAAGAAGTAATAAATGAGAATAAAGCGAATATCGTATTCGATATGGATGAGGTGAATTTTATTTCCTCCCGGGGAATCTGGGTCATTCTCGAAACCCAAAAGGCATGTAAACGTGAAGATGGAGATTTCGTCATCGCACAGGCAAATGAGGATATCAAAAAGTCATTAGATCTTGCTGGAGTCCAGCATTTTGTCCACATGTATGATGATCTTATTGAGGCTGTAGGAAGTTTTTAGTTGGCTGTTCAATACATAATGCCCACCGAAACCTATCCAGGTTATTACAATCAATTGCCGGAAATCAGCAAATTCGTTGCCAGCGTTGCCCGGAAAGCAGGGGCAGAACGTTCAGATATTTATGAACTCCAACTGGCTGTAGATGAAGCCTTTACCAACATTATCGAACATGGGTATGGTGGAGAAGGAAAAGGCGAGATTGTTTGTATCTGTGAGGTCGTGGATAATCGATTTCGGATAATCCTGCGAGATTGGGGAAAAGCTTTCAGCCCTGAAGATATACCAACGCCAGATTTCAATGTCCCATTGGAAGAATTAAAAATCAGGGGAGCAGGCCTCTATATCATGAAAGAAGTGATGGATGAGGTCAAGTATACTTTCGATGAGAAAAAAGGGAATGTTCTGAAGATGGTGAAATATCTGCCCACCTAGGATTCATTATTTTCCTGCGGTTCATTCCGGTCGCGGGCAATGATCATCAATGTGATGTCATCCAATTGATGTTGTTCACCAATAAATCCATATAATGATTTGAGAATTGCTTGTTGGATCGCCTCGGCAGAACTGTCGAGGTTCTCTTTAACTACACTGACAAGATTGCTTTCGTAATAGAATTCCTCCTTTTCATTTTGTGAATCAGGAACCCCATCTGTGTACATGATCAGGACGTCACCCGGATCAATGGTTGCACTGCCGGACTGCCAGGTCGTCTCATCAATCCCGATCGGGATACCAGTCCGTGTCAGTGATATGGGTTCACGGTCATTCGAAGCCTTGAAAAGATAGGGAGGGTTATGCCCGGCATTCGCATAGGTGAGTTTTCCCGTCTGTGTGTTGAGGACGCCGTAGAATGCAGTTACAAATAAGTTTGCCGTTGTATCCTGCAGGATGCGTTCATTAACTGCATAGAACACGATGTCAGGTCTGGCATCGAATTCGATGGCAAATGTGCGGATCAGTGTTCGGCTCAGTGTCATGTAGATGGCCGGACCGATACCTTTATCCATCACATCCGCGATCACGATACCAACACGCCCATCATCCATAGGAATGATATCGATAAAATCTCCAGATGTTTCCATGGCGGGATGTAAGGTGAACGCCAGCTGCCAGCCTGGCAGATCAGGGATGCTGCGAGGCAGCAGGCTTGACTGGATCTCACTGGCTAATCTGAGCTCCTCTGAGACACGTTCCAGATCTAATGCTTGTTGGTAGACTCGAGCTTGATTCAAACTGGAAGAGAGATGCGCGCTCAGGGTTTGCACGGCAGGGCACAATTGGGACAGTGCGGATCGGTCCCATGGTTGAGCCAGTCTGTGCAGTTCAATCAGGATTCCCCCAATATTATTGCCAGTATCCATGTCCTTGATTGGGCACAGGATAATCGGGTCATGCTCTTCGTGCTGCTCCTTCCATGGCAGGGGATCACGGGAGATGAATGGTTGTGAACTTTCTTTGCCAAGCAGCCAGGGCCAGATTTCATCAATATCTGGAACCCAATAGTCGGGGTATTTATACAGGATATTATCCGGGAAGAGCCAGATTAATTGTCGACCTGCAGGGAACATGTTGGGGATATGTTCTTCCAGCAGGTATGCTAAACGGTCTTCCCCGGGAGGAACGTTGATGATGGAACGTCCCAAGATCTCAATCCGTTCCAGGATACGGGATTTTTGACGGTTGCTTTCCGCTGCCCAGCTCAACTGTCTTGCCAGGAATGCTACCACCAGCATACCGGAGACAAAGAACATGAAAATCAGTATCCCATTCTGGCTGAACAGATACGTTCCTATGATGGCGAACGGGTGGGCAAGGTCTGGCAGGCTCATTGCCAGTAAGAAAAAGGTGTAGATTTCTCTCATCCGGCTGGATTGGGTCAGTGTTTTTTGGACCCAGGCATTATAGAGCATGAATCCACTCAATAATGCACTGCTTAGAAGCATATTCACCAGTAGAACTGTCATCGTGATGATCAGAGTTTCCAGGTTCAGCGTTGCTAAAGGAAAATTACCACCAAGAAGAATATAAATTGTTAAGGAGGTTAATGGAACTGCAGTGTTCCCGGCGAGCATGAACAAGAAATTACGCAAATTGCTCCACAGATTTGTTTTTGACCTGGTCTTTGGGAACTGGATGCCAAATTTGATCAGTTCTAATAGGATGGGCAGCCATAAAACGGTGGGACCATATAAGAATAACGCTGACCAGACGATCACCCCTACGAGGGAACCCGAGGAGCTGCCGTAACGATTTGAACGGATTTCTGTGATGAAGTAAAAGCTGAAACGGTCAAAAAGGGCGATCAGAGTAAAAAACAATAAAAGCAGGTACCAATGACTGGTAAAGACCTGGATATCCGTACTTAATATCAACCAGACCAGCCCAAAGACGGCGATAGGAAGCGAGTAGAACACCGAGAATATATCTCCCACACCAATGATCTGCCGTTCGAATCTCATCTCTNNCACAGGCGACGCGCTGCTCGATATAAATAACGATATAAGACGGGTCTGATTTTGCCTTCCTCCATAATATTTATCGCTGTGTCTGTGAATTCATCTTATGTTTCTGCTGTGTGGAATTATGCATGGATCGATGTCCCTGGTGCATCATCCAACAGTGCTGTTTTTATATTTCCAGCATCTAATCCTGAGAATATCTCAACCATCAAATGGTCATATTGTTCGACCATTTCTAACATTATCTTTACTTTAGAGAGCATACCACCAGTTACATCTATTGTATCCGCTGTTAGCAGATCATGATCGATTTTTGGGTGATTTTCCGGGGTAATTTCGGTAATTATCTGCTCGCGGGATGGGTAATCGGCGAATACACCGGCCTCGATACCAGCGATCAGCATCCTTTGGGGGGTTATATGTTGTGCCAGTATATTAAATACCTCTTCGGTGGAGTAGATCGTACCACCGGTTGACAGGTCAAAAATGACATCTCCAAATACAACCGGGACCAGTCTATGGGACAGGGCTTCGCTGATCGGTTCGTATAGGCATCGAACCGGCGATCGATTGTCGCTGACGATGAAAGAAGAGGGGGCAAAACGGACGGCGGGTACATCTTGTTGATGTAATGCATCCATCACGAGTGAATTTAGCTCACTGGCATCCTTCCAAACCTGGAGAAATCCTTGCCAATCCTGAGGTGTATGGACACCCTCCCGGGTACCATATTTGTGGGCACTGTAATGACCATAGGAACCAGAACCATGCCCAATAATTAAGTGTAAGCCTGGTATTTCATCGAGCGCTTCGCGGATCTCGCCCGCTACCCGCAGAATTATTTCCATCCTTGGGGATCGGACGTTTTGCTTATCCGTGATCAATGAACCGCCCAACTTTAAATAAACAGCTTTTTGATTGGCATGCATTCCCAAAAGCCTTTAATTTCGTTTATACCTGGAATATTGCTAACTGCTAATTATACCCGAGTAAAAAAAGTTAAACCGGGTTATCAATCGTAGTTTGGATGGTATTGACTGCCCCAGCCGTAACCAGAGCGTTTTCTACATGGGCAATACTGTGGGCGTCCACGAGTGCAATCATATTTCCACCTCGACCGCCCCCTGAAAGTTTAGCGCCGGATGCACCGGCATCCAGAGCAGCCTTGACCAGTTTTTCCAATTCTATGGATGAAACTTTCAGAGACCTGAGTAAGTCATGGTTTTCGTTCATCAGTGGTCCAAGCTGGTTGATTTTTCCGTGTTCGATGGCATACTTTGCTGCCTTTGCCAGGCTGCCAATGGCTGAAAAGATAGGCGTGATTTGATCCGGGGTCTCTTCCCATAATTTGCGAACATCTCCAACCGTCACGGAAGTCGGGTAGGCGATCCCCGTATCCGCGATGATCAGTTGGAAAGGGGTGTGGATTTTAAGCGTCTCAATCTCCTTGTTGCGAATGAAATATACCGGACGTTTGTAGGTCACGACTGTATTATCGATCCCAGATGGTGTACCATGATACAGTTTTTCGATTTCAAAGGCTAGCGAGGAGACAGTTTCATCCGCAAGAGGGTGACCCAAGAAAGCTGAGATCCCCCTCAGGATGGCGACAGTGACTGCCGCACCGGAGCCTAATCCAGCAGCAATTGGGATGGTTGATTTAATTTGGAGACGGAATGCGGGGGAACTTTCAATGCCAAAGTGTTTGAAGAGAAGGTCTATCGCTGCCCGGAATGGATGCAGCGGACTTAATTCATCAAGGTTTGAATCAAAACCGATTTCGGGTGCCTGGATGCGGATGCGACCAGGGGGAGCGTCGATGTCTGCCTGCACAATGGCTTTCGCCTGTACCTGCGTGACGGGTACAGCAATCCCTGGCTGTCCGTACACAACAGCGTGTTCTCCAAACAGGATGATTTTTCCGGGGGCTGAAGCGGAGAAGGCAGGCATATCAGTGAATGTAGAAAATGATTAACACAGCGGCACCATATCCCAGGATCGACAGCATGATGGGGACGTCCGACAGGACGATATCTTCTGGGGATTCGCCCTCATCAAAATGGATCAGGTGCAGATAGCGGAAGATGCCGTACAGCACAAAAGGGATCGTCAGCATCATGGCGTTATTGGTGGGAAGGTTCGGTGCAGAAAAGGTGTACAGGCTGTAGGCAACGATCGTCGTCCCCGCTACGATCGATATGAACTGGTCTAAAATGGGAAGAGTATATCCTTCCAGCACTTTGCGTTGGGAATTTCCATTTTCTGCCAGCAAAGATAATTCTGCCCGGCGTTTCCCAAAACCGATGAACAGTGCCAGCAATGTTGCAACAACATACAACCACGGTGAGAGCCTAACGCTGATCAAGACTCCCCCAGCCACCACACGTAGCACGTAGAACGATGCCAGGATGAAGACATCCAGGATGACGATGTGCTTAAGCCACTTTGAGTAAGCCAGGTTGAGCACCAAGTAGATCACACAAATTAAGGCAAACAGGGGGGACAGTAAATAAGTTGCCGGCAAAGCGATCAGGAACAATACAATTGCCAGGGCAACTGCTGCGGATACAGGTACTTTACCTGAGGCGATTGGTCTGTATTTCTTCAGGGGATGCTTTCGATCTGCTTCCAGGTCAGAGATATCATTCGTGATGTAAACGATGCTAGCTACCAGACTGAAGACCACAAAACCAGCCAGAATTGTCGACAAGGCTGGAATATTGGTCAGCTTCCGGTCGAAAATCAATGCTGCAAAAATAAATGAATTTTTCGCCCATTGTTTGGGACGCATCATCTTTATTAATCCCAGTAACATGGGTAAATGATAGTTTGTAAAAGGATTTCCGTCAAANNATGCGTAAATGATAGTTTGTAATAGGATTTCCGTCAAATGATTTATTCGGAGATGCAGGTCTTTTGTAATGCATTTTTGATGAAAATCGTTTATGAGGCTGCCGAACCAATTTCGCTGGCAATAGTCAAGCTAAATTTATGGACGATGTCTTGGAATTGCACTATCCAGGTGGGTGATACAATTAATTCATGCCAAAGAAAATCCGTATTGATGTGTTGCTTGTCGAAAGAGGGCTGATGGAAAGCCGCTCATCTGCTCAGCGGTACATCATGGCGGGGCAGGTGCGGGTTAATGACCAGGTGGTGACGAAAGCTTCCTACACGGTGGAACCTGATGCGGAGATCTCCATCGATACGGGTCCGAAATACGTTTCCCGCGGCGGTGTTAAATTGGAGGCTGCCCTGGATGCTTTTCCCATTGATGTGAACGGAAAAATTTGTGCGGACGTCGGTGCCTCAACAGGAGGTTTTACCGATTGTCTGCTGCAGAGAGGGGCTGCAAAAGTCTATGCGATTGATGTCGGAAAAGGTATCCTGCACTGGGAGATCCGCAAACACCCGCAGGTGGTCGTCATGGAAAGTACCAATGCGCGCTACATCGATGAGCTTCCTGAGCCTGTCGATTTGATCACCATAGATGTATCCTTTATTTCACTCAAAGTACTGCTGCCGGTATTAAAAAACTGGGGCGAAGATCGTCATTTGGATCTGATATGTTTGATCAAACCACAGTTTGAGGCCGGAAGGAAAATCGCGGCTAAAGCGAAAGGGGTCA
>JABAOG010006325.1_pt1 | contig 19628 bp, 22 predicted proteins | sample 7062131 | NCBI WGS metagenome assembly JABAOG01 (sample SAMN14538629, study PRJNA623070) | marine sediment metagenome | biome: marine biome [ENVO:00000428]; feature: marine pelagic biome [ENVO:01000023]; material: deep marine sediment [ENVO:00002113] | place: India: Arabian Sea | collected...
TGGTAGAGCGCAACCTTGCCAAGGTTGAGGTCGCGGGTTCGAGCCCCGTCTTCCGCTCCACGAGGGCGGCCCCCGGCCGCCCTCGATGGTTCCGGCGACGTGGCCGAGTGGTTTAGGCACGGGTCTGCAAAACCCGGTACACCGGTTCGATTCCGGTCGTCGCCTCGAGCGGTATACACTCATCGCCATCCGGGCCCTTAGCTCAGGGGGAGAGCGCTTCCTTGACGCGGAAGAGGTCACAGGTTCAAATCCTGTAGGGCCCACGAGAGAACCCCCAGGGTTGGTGGGGGTCTTTCTCTATCTGGGGGATTGTCCATCAGGTCCTTCGACGTATCAGCCCCACAGGAACCCCACATGCCGGTCGGTGATGGCATCGTCAAGGGCGTCGGCGGCAGCCTGGTCTATCCCATCGAACAGGTGCCCGTAGAGGTCCAGCGTCGTCCGTATCGAACTGTGCCCGAGTCGATCTTGAAGTACCGCACGGGCGAATACGGAGGACTGGTTTTCCTGTTTCGCTGTGAGCGGTGCCTCGGGTCCGCACCGGTGGGATTCCGCCGACCACTTCGCCAGCTCCTTGGTAGACCCTGCACACCGCAGCCATAGCCATTCCGCCCGAAACGCCCTGATTGCGCTAAGTGATGGGCGACGAGGTGGTCGAACCAGCCTCGGGTGGTATCACGCCGGATCGACGAAGGGTGGGCTGCGCTAGCGGTCCTTCGTGCAGACGTTGCTGGCGGGCCGGTTGGGAGGCGGCTCTAGCCGGACTCTTCGATGACTCCGACGAGTTCGCTTATGCCGGACCCGTCATGGGTAGCTACCGGCAGGGTAGCTGTCAGCGTCACGGTCAATCCGCCGTAGCCTCCGTCACCCTCTAACTCAACGGTGTTCACCGCCGCAGGCCCTTCTCGTGTTCCCGCCATGGTGCCGGACCACGACCCCTCATCACCTGTGGAAGCCATGGTGGCCTCCCACGTCTCCGCCTCCCGGGACGTGTAAGTGACGATGAATGTGCCCGTCAGCCGATCGTCGGACGCCTCGGACTGGCACACCTGGAACTCGGTACCGGATGTGTCCTGCTCGATTGGTTGACAGGTAACGGTTCCCGTGAACTCTGTCGGTTCGCTGCCACTTCCACTGCATCCCACGAGCATGACCAAAGCTGTGAGCATCGCGATCCATCGGACGCCGAGTTTCATCTAGTCCTCCCCTCGTGCATACTCCCACCGTCGTGGGAGGGCGGGGTCGACTCTACATAGAGGGCGCCTCGGGTGCCGCCGGATGCCCCCGCAACCACGCCAACACCTCGTCCCGGTAGAACACCTGCGCCCGGCGACCATCAACCCGATGTGAGGGCAAACCCTGTTCTCTGACGGCTCGCCGTACCGCCTGAGGGTGCATGCCTAGGAGTTCGGCGACTCGTCCGGCGGTGAGGATGTCGGGGTCAGTCACGAAGGGTCGTGAACATAGACAGCTCTCCGAAAGTCGTCGTCGAAGCCCTGGTCGGGTCAACATTCGCATGCCGTCCGCCTTCTGTGGAAGCGAGGTTCTTTCGCCGAGTTCGTGAACTCCTTTTGGCGCGCATTGGTCAGGCCGACCTGACCCCTGATTCCATTTCTGCTGGCCACCGGCCCTCGGATCCGGGGGCGGTGACCTATACCGCGGTTGGCGCGGGAGCAGGTGATGTCGGGCAGTCTGATGCGCTCGATCCTGCGGATCCGAAGTGTGCCCTCGACGAGAGGCCCTCATTGATTGGGGTTGAGGTCGAGACGGGGATAGGAGACGTCCATACATCAGACCTTGTGGGAGGCACCGGCCGACCGGGATGCACTGAATATGCGCATATTTGCACATAACTAGTCGATTCTGGTTGGTTTTTTGGTCCGTGACTAGTCGAGACAATGTGTCATTATGGGAGTCTTGAGGGGAGGACTCAATGAATAGGTGGCTCGGCCGGATGATGGCGTTCGTGCTGGTAGTTGGATCTCTGACGGTGGCTCCGTCGACGGTTTCCGACGCCGCAGGTGTCTGGACGCAGCAGGCTCTCATAGAAGATTACAAGACCAATTTCGGAAGCAACTTCGGTCGTTCAGTCGCCGTTGAGCTGAACACTTTGATCGCTCAGGCATCTGTCGGTTCGTATGGTATTGGAGTGTTCCAGAGTTTCGATCGCAGCCCCGATGGAAGCTGGAGTGCAGGACCCGATCTACCACGCGCCGGTCGCTCCATTGACATGGACGATGATCTCGTCGTGATCGGCAGCCGAGGAGCTGCTTGGGTGTTGACGCGAGCCGATGCAACGACGTGGTCCGAGCTTGCCACGCTCCGCGGCGGTGACAGCGAATCGGGCGACTTCTTCGGATATGCGGTCGCCGTTGCCGGCAGCTACATCGTTGTTGGTGCTCCTGGCGAGGACGAAGCCGGTATCGACGCCGGTGCCGCATACATCTTCAGACGAAACACGGCCGGAGTCTTCGACCAAACGGCAAAGCTGGTGGCTCCCGACGGTGCCGCCGACGGGCGGTTCGGTGCCTCGGTCGCGGTCGAGCCAGGAGGTCGGGTTGTCGTTGGGGCCCCCGGTCACGATGAGCTGACCTACTCCTTTGATCCGGGGCACATCGACCTCGGCGCAGCATATGTGTCCGATGTTGATGTGCTCGGCAATCGACTCCCGACCGCCAAGATCGTGGCACCGGTCGAGTTCCTGTCGGGCAACTCGAGTACGGCGCCTACCAACTTCGGAGCTGCAGTGGCAACATCCGATGTGGGACTCGTGGGGATCGGCAGCGGGCAGTTCGCACAGTCCCCGGCCCGCACAGTCCGCGTCTATGACAAAGAAACCGACTGGGCTCTGCACTCGCAGCTTCGGCCATCCCAGCCGCAAGACACCCCCTCCTTTGGTGCCGCGTTGGATTGGGAGGGAACGCTGCTGGGAATCGGAGCACCCTGGGCCAACAGCGCGCTCCCGTCACGTGCCTCGGGCACCGCATATGTTTACGAGTACGACGAGACGACCGGCACGTGGGACGAGACCTTCGACGCTACAACCGGCCTTTGGGTCGGTACCGAAATTGAACCGGCTGGACTCGACACGACGGATTTCGCCGGATCAGATGTTTCCGTGGATCGCGACACGGCTGTGGTCGGCGTCCCGGCCTACGATCCCGGATCGAGTACCCGACGGACGGGCGCTGCGTTCGTCTTCGTGCCTTCCGACTGGACCTACCCAACCGACGTCGATCTCGTCGGTCCGCCGGCGCCGGCGATGGGTGTAGGCCCGAATCCGGCGGGCACGTTCGAGAACATAGCCCTCACCGCAACAGTCGACGACTCCACCACCGGCGGCTCGATCATCGCCGGAATCGAGTACCAACTCAACGGCGGGGCATGGGCGCCTATGGAGTCACTCGATGCAGGATTCGACGAAGTTCAGGAAACGGGCATAGTCACCTTCAGCTTCGCCACCGAAGCGACGCACGAGGCATGTGCTCGGGGTGTCGACGAGGCCGGGAATGTTGGTGCCGTCTCCTGTCTCGATATCGAGGTCGGCGCCGGCGACCTCACACCACCCACGGTCGTCCTCACGATGGACCCCAATCCCGTCGATCGCCTCACCGAGACCTCGGTGAGGGTCTCGGCCGACGACTCGAATAGCGGAGATTCATGGGTCGTGTTCACCGAATACTCGATCGACGGTGGTCCATGGACGGGAATCCTCTCACCGGAGGACGGTTCCTACGATTCGCCCACCGAGGTCGGGGCGGCGCAAGTGTCGTTCAATGCTGTTGGGGCATACGAGATCTGCGCCCGCGCCACCGACGCTGCCAACAATACGAGTGAGCCGGTGTGTGAGCTACTCAACGTTGGAGACGTGGTTCCTTTGACCGTTACCTTCACCAGCGTCGAACTGCTGAACACTGGACTGGACGACGGCGCAACTGCCGACCTGTACGGCAGGGTTTCGTTCCTGATCCCGGGCAACGAAATCGAGCTCTCCAACAGCGATGATGCGCTGACGATGGGGACGGGCGATCCACAGTCGCCGTACTGGAACTTCCCACTCAACGTGCCGAGGGCGGCCGACCCGCTGACCGTCGGGATCGCGCTCGCCGACCGGGATCCCGGTGAGGTCGACGATCTCGCCAATATCACACCGGACGCAGGCTCCAACGGGTTGACGCTCGACATCGATCTCTCCACCGGGACCTGGACGGGAGCCCCCCTTGCCCAAGGGTGCTTTGCCGGCGACAGTGCAAGACTGTGCATCGCTGTCTCGGTACGTTCGCCGAACGCCGACCAGGACGGTGACGGAATCCACGATGCCTACGAACTGTACGGTTACGACCACGACGGCGACGGGACCGTCGACGTCGACTTCCCGACACTCGGCGCAAACGTGTGTCGACCAGACATCGCCGTGGAAATCGATTGGATGAAGGATCACGCACCGCTGGATGCCTCCATCCAGGCGGCTCAAGATTCCTTTGCGGATGCGCCGATTGCCGCCGATCCGACCTGCCTCGACGAGGCGGGAGTCGCACCGGGAGATGGAATCAACCTCATCGTGGTCCGCGACGAGGAGATCCCTACCGAGCGAGGGATCGACTGTGAGAGGATCGGCGAATTGAACGACGAGGAGATGGCAGAAGAGCGTAGGCCTTTTTTCCTGTGGAACGGGTGGATTCACGATATCGAGGAGGAGGGCGACACGACCTCCGGCGTCTCCTGTGGCTCGGGGGGCTTTGTCGCCAGCCTCGGCAACTACAGCTACGGCGGCGAGTTCGGTAGCGAGTCGCGGTTTGGCGTGCTGTATGGGTCATTGGTCGACCAGATTCGTATCGAAGCGGGAACGTTCATGCACGAACTCGGCCACAAGCTCGGCCTCGGCCATGGAGGCGCCGATGGAATCAACTACAAGCCGAATCATCTCAGCATCATGAGCTACGCCTTCCAGTTCTTCTGGCTCATCGACTCAAGCGACACCAGCGGGGCTCCACCAGCCACGCTCGACTATTCGCGGGCGTTGGCGCGAAATCTCAATGAGGACGATCTGACCGAGGATTCTTTCGGTTCGGACGCGCCGTACCTGACGCTTTGGGATGATCCCAACGATGACGACCGGAGGTTCATAGCGGCGCCTGCCGATCAACCGCTCGATTGGAATCAGAACAACTCCACCGACTCGGGCTACGCGCAGGATCTCAACCGCGACGGCGTGCGGGACTGTGTTACTGCCGGCTCAGACGAGTCACTCGAGACGCTTCTTGCGCTCGGCACGGACGATGTTCTGGACACATCGGAGGTCATTCCGAGAATAACGGTCGGGCCGAATGGCGTCTGCGATACAACTGCATTCGCGAGCGACTTCCAGCGCTTCCCGGTTGGCTTTGACACCCGATTGCTGACGACGGCGAACGAGTGGGATCTGCTGCGGTACCCGGCAAAGAAGAGAACGTTCGGCGTTGACGCGACCGGTGCCGCCACGCTGTTTCCCAACCTGGAGGAACATGTCGATGCTGACAGCGAAGATCTCCTGGCGGTGATTGAGGCATACGCACCTCTGGTTGATGCTGCACCGGATGCTGCAGTCGACAAATCGACTCAGATCGTGCAATACAGTGACTCGATCTCGCCGGTGCTGGTTACCGTCGTCGACTCGGACTCGATACCGTCCCTGATGCTCGATGTGTCTGCTCCACCGTGGCTGTCGCTATCCGACGGGACTTGTGCGCCGTTCGACAACGGTTTCGATGACGGTGTGGACGGCCATGAATGCATCTGGTCTCTCGTAGGTGAGGCAACAGCCCCGGCGGGCAGTTACGTGGTTGACTTGGTCGCGAGCGATGGAACAACTGATGCAACAGTGAGTACCGAGATCGTCGTGGTCGCTGAGGATGCAGCCGTATCGTTCATCGAGAATCCGGTCGCGGTTGAAGTAGTCGAACCAGGCGGTGACAGTGGACCGTTCACGGTGGAGATCGGCATCGCCGAACTACGACCTGACGATCCTGCGGCGTCCGCCGCGCCTGGTGAGATCGGCAACGTGTCGTCCGAGGATGTGGATGTGTCGCTGGTGCCGGTTGGGCCGGGCTCGTTGGTATCGGGGAGTTGCAGTCTCGAGCCGATCGTCGACGACGGCTATGCAGGGCTGTTGCCCATCAGCTGCGAGTTCGACGGGGTGCCGGTGAACACGTACGGCATCGAGGTCGCAGTCTCTGGCGATTACTACCGGGGATTTGGTGAGGACGTCCTGACGGTGTTCGATACGTCTTTGGGGTTCACAACCGGGGGCGGCTGGTTCCTCTGGCCCGAAACCACAGGCAAGACGAACTTCGGCTTCACGATTTCGTACAACAAGAAAGGGACGAACGTGAAGGGGTCGTTCCTGCTCGTCCGTCACCTGGACGACGGTTCGACCTACCGGATCAAATCCAATGCCGTTGAGGGCCTGTCCATTGGAGCGCAACCGGACTTCGCCTGGGCGTCCTTCGTCTCGAAAGCCACCTATCGGGATCCGAGCATGGAGGAACCCGAGGGCAACCACGAGATCACCGTGTACGTCGAGGATTCGAGCGACGATGACCGGCTTTGGATCGAAGTAAGGAACAAGGAGGGGGCGATCATCGACGTGATGAGCATGGCGCCACCTGCGATTACTTCCGCAGTACCGATCAGCCGGGGCAACATCGTTGTGCCCCACCCGAGGGGTAGCAGGCCAAACGTCGAATGATCACACCAATCAGGAAGGGCATTGCTGACTGATCGGGCTCGGGCGGGATCCCGGGTCCGATGCCGGGGCGCATTGCGAATCGAATCCGACATCAACGGCGCCCCGGTCCTGTTGGAAGCCGACCTGGGGGTGGCGATCGGCGCTGGAGCACTCCGATGGTCGCGTGTCGCATCGAAAGCCACTTGACATTCCAGCCGAGAGGAAGGTGTACGTTGTTGGTGTCGGGCGCATGATCTGCCTCGAGAGAGACAGATTGCGATTCCGGCTGACGAAGAGGCGAGGACCTGAGAATGGAGGTCTTCTCTTGAGTGAACCAATCGATCGACGCGGATTCCTTGCTCGCGCGGTCAAGTGGATGATCGGCGCTGCAGCCACTGTCGTAGGTATTCCCGTCGGGGCCTATGTGGTCGGCCCGTCGATCAGAGGGGGCAGTCGCGACGAAGTGGTTGCGCTCGGATCGGCCGGCAGCGTGGAAATCGGAACGCCCACCCTCTTCAAGGCCGCCGTGGATCGGACCGCCGGGTATCGGACGGTGCGGGAGGATCTCAGCGTCTATGTCAAGACTGAGGATGGGCGCGACTTCGTCGGTCTGTCGAACATCTGCACCCACCTGGGGTGCCGGGTGCGCTGGGTGGAAGACCGTCGACAGTTCTACTGCCCGTGCCACGCTGGAGTCTTCGACGAAGATGGCGATGTCGTATCCGGACCGCCTCCCCGCCCCCTCGATCGCTATGAGATCACCCTCGAAGGCGACCGGCTCCTGGTGCATCTCGACGGGTCGACCCGGCAGTGACAAGCCGATGGGATCCGGAGCCCTATTCCGCCGATGTGCGCGTAACGCCGCAGGTCCCCTTCCTTCTCACATGCGGAGTTCGAGTCGGTCTCTCTCCAGCGTGGGACGCAATCGAGGCTTTTCGCCTTAATCGGACTTGCAGTGAGCAACTGCTTCGTGAGCGTCTCAGCGGTGACCCGTTGCTGGTTCCACGGGTGACTGGTTCGCCAGGAATGAAATGCGGGCCCGGTGGTGAAAGGATGGTGCCTTGAGCGGCTGCGCCGGTCCGTAGTCGACATCGATGTTGGGATCGCGCTTCAGGACGGGGCGCTGGTGGCGGGTCGGGGCTAGAAAAACTGAACCGGCAGCATTCGCTGCCGGTTCAGTGGCGGAGGGAGGAGGAGCTATCAGCTAGTGGGGGCGTGGTCGCACGGGATCCAACCAGAGGCTCCTTGATGGAGGACGCCGGGATTGTGGTCCCCAGTAAAGCCGTGTTGCTGGGCGTGTTGTGAGACGTGGCTGCCGAAGGTGTCTGTCGACGCCGAAGCAGCCGCCGGAAGCAGCATCAGGGCGGTAGTGACAACCGTTGTGACGATCAGTCTCTTTCTCATACTCGATTCCTTTCTCGGTGTTGAACCAAGCAAACCACCTCAAGGTCAAGCTTCGATTCGAGCGTTCGTAAAGATTCGGTAACTCTCGTTCGTTGTCGGCGCCGCTCAGGGTGTCGTCGAATGCCAATCGCGCGGTGGAGGTAGCAGGCCGGAATCTCGGGATGTGGAGAGCTGGTCGAATGCCAAGAAGCTGCAGGTTGGCCATGTGCCTCGTGTCACGGAGAGGACCTCGCCGGAGATCCGGACTGAAGGTCCCCAACAAGGATGGCAGTTGTCGTCCACTACCCCAGGGCTCGTCGGGTCATCCATGGCATCACGGAGAGGACCTGCTGGCTGAGATCACTCTGGAGGGCTTTGTTTCCCCGAAGAGCCGAATGCCGCGCTTTGAGGGCCGACTCAGCGAGGAAGACGTGCTGTTTGGTGGTGCCGAGGAATGGTCGAACGGGCCTGCCAGGGAGTCGGAGACTCGGTGTCACCGGATCGTCTCCAGCGCTTGATGGGTCCTCTTCCGGAGGGGCACAGTCAAAGGGTGATCTACGATGATGCGCATGGACCGGCGACGGGTGTTGATCATCGATGATGAACGGGAGCTACGCACGATGCTCAGCTCCTACCTACGGGCCGAGGGGTTCGAGATCCTGGAAGCGGTTGACGGCGACCAGGGTCTCGAATCCGTCACGAAAGCAGAGCCGGATGTGGTGATCCTCGATGTGGGGCTTCCCGGGATCGACGGCTTCGAGGTGTTGCGTCGGTTGCGACAGCGTTCGGATGTGCCGGTGATCATGCTCACGGCCCGGACCGAGGAGGTCGATCGGGTGGTGGGGTTGACGGTGGGAGCCGACGACTATGTGACGAAGCCTTTCAGCCCGCGGGAACTGTCGGCAAGGATCACGGCGGTGCTGCGGAGGAGTGCGATGGCGATGCGCAGCTTGGACGATGATGAGGTGCTTCGTTTCGATGGGCTCACGATTGATCCTGCCAGACGGGAGGTCGTGTGTGACGGACTGTCGGTGGAGATGACCACCCTGGAGTTCGATCTGCTGGTGGCACTGGCGGGATCCCCGGGTCGGGTGTTCTCGCGGGAACAACTGATGGAGAAGGTGTGGGGTTGGGATTACTTCGGTGTCGACCGAGTGGTGGATGTGCATGTGGTCAGTATTCGCAAGGCCCTCGGAGACGATCCCGCCCAGCCACGTTTCATCGGGACGGTCAGGGGAGTCGGTTATAAGTTCGTGGGGGCCGCGCGGTGAGGGAATGGTTTCGGAGTCTGCGGGTCCGGCTGGTACTCATGCAACTGGCGGTGATTGTGGTGGGGGTGATCACCCTTGTCGTGGTGATTGAACCTCTGGCCAGGTCCTTCTTTCAGGGTCATCTGGACACGATGAATCAGATGATGGAGGGGATGATGGGCGGTCTGCTGGCTCGGGATCTCGAGTCGGCGTTCAATAACTCGTTGGGGCGGGCGCTGTTGATCTCGGTGGCGGCCAGCACGGTTGCCGCCGTGGCGATGGGTGCCTTCGCCACCCGGCGGATCCTTGCGCCGCTTGACAATGTGCGGGCGGCTTCCCGGCGTATGGCCGAGGGTTCGTACGGGGAACGGGTCGAGGCCCCGACCGAGGTTGAGCTGGCCGCTCTGGCCGAGGATTTCAACTCGCTGGCCGAGGCGTTGGACACAACCGAACAGCGGCGAATCCGTCTCATCTCCGAGGTTGCTCATGAGTTGCGGACGCCGTTGACGACGGTCGAGGGGTATCTGGAGGGGATGCTGGACGGGGTGTTTGTACCGAGTGACGAGACTCTAGGGGCGGCGACCCGGGAGTTGCGGCGGATCCGGCGGCTGGCCGAAGACCTTTCGTTGTTGTCGAGGACGGAGGAGGGTTCCCAGCCGCTGCGTCTGGTGGAGGTTGATGTCGGTGCGTTGGCGGTCGAGGTGGCCGACCGGTTGCGTCCCCAATTCGAGGCGGAATCGATCGACTTGCATGTGGTCGCCCCTTCCGGTTTGCTGGTGCGGGCCGATCCGGATCGAATCACCCAGGTGCTCACCAACGTCCTGGGCAATGCACTCGCCTACACGCCGGGAGGCGGTTCGGTCCGCGTGGAAGGGACCCGCCGGGATGGAGTGGCGTTCGTCTCGGTGATCGATACCGGCAGGGGATTGACTGCCGAGCAGCGTGAGACGGTGTTCGAGCGGTTCTACCGGGCTGATCCGGGAGCTCCGGGAGGCACGGGGATCGGTCTGACGATCGCACGCAGCATCGCCCGCCGCCACGGTGGGGACGTGACCGCCGAGTCGGCGGGACCCGACCGGGGGTCGACCTTCACCCTTCGTCTCCCGCTCGTCTGAAGTCTGCAGACGGCCGCCCGAGTTCTGATCGGCCGGAAGCTGTCAGTCGGAGGGTGCCTCTTGCAGAGGGCCGGTTTCGATTGATCTCGGCGAGCGGCCGGCGAGCATGTCGTCAAGGATGCTGGATAGGGCCGTCACGTTCGTTTCGCCGCTGATCTTGGCCACCACCGTGCCCTCGCGGTCGATGAAGAACGTCTCGGGGATTCCGTAGACGCCGAATTCGATGCCAAGACGGGAACCGGTGTCAACCACGTTGGGATAGGCGCGGCCCAGTTCGTCGAGGAAGGCTATGGCGTCGTCTCGTTCGTCCTGAAACACGACCCCGATGAACTGCACACCCTTCTCTTGATAGGCATTGGCCGCTGCGAGGAGATCGTCGTGTTCAAATCGGCAGCCAACGCACCACGATGCCCAGAAGTTGAGCACCACGATCTCACCGCGCAAGTCCGAGAGTGAGAGCTCCCCCTCTTGCTCCAGGTAGGGCAGTACGGCCTGCGGGCTGGGTCTGCCGATGAGGGGCGATTCGACCAGACGAGGATCCTTGCCGAAGCGGCTACCGAACGCGACACCGACCACCAGCACAAGGCATACGATCGAGAGCATCGCCAACCAGCGACCCCATCGCTTCTCAGCTCCTCGACGAGCAGCCGGTTGAGCTCCCCGCTTCGCATTGGTGCCGTGTTCCCGGCTGGGGTCGTCTGGTTTATCGGCGGAAGGGTGTTTGTCTGTTTGTGTGTTGGTCATATGAGTGTCCTCAGATGGGCGGCCAGCCGAGCCGCGCGAACGTGCGTTGCAGCGGGATGAAGATGGATCGCCAGATTCCGGTGGTGAAGAGCACCCCGACGGCGATCAACATGGTGCCGCCGATCACCTCGATTCGGCGTCCGTTGCGCCGCAACCAGGCGAGGGTGGAGCGGGCTCTGTGGAACCATACGGCTACCAGAACGAAGGGGATCCCCAGACCCAGGGAGTAGAGCAGCAGCAGGACGGCCCCCCAACCGGCCGTCTGAGTGGCGCCGGCCACCGCCAGGATCGTCCCGAGGATTGGCCCGATGCAGGGGGTCCAACCGAATCCGAAGGCCATCCCGAGGGGGAAGGCCGACCCTGGGCCGCGGGCGACACGGCGAAGGTCGAAGCGCCGTTCGCGGGAGAAACCGGGAAGTCGGAGCCAGCCGATCATGGCCGCTCCCATGGCGATGATCCCCAGCCCGGCGATACGGGTGATCGTGTCGGCGTTGCGGAGGAGTATCGATCCGATCAGCGCGAATCCGGCGCCGAGCGCGGTGAATACGACGGTGAAACCGGCAACGAACAGAAGGGACGCTCGCAGGGCTGTGCGCTTGGCCCGCTTTGATCCGAGTTCGGCTGCCGGCAGGGCTGTGATGTATGAGACATAGCCGGGAATGAGCGGCAGCGCGCACGGTGAGCTGATCGAAACAAACCCGGCAATCACCGCCAAGAACGGAAGAGCGAGATCCATTCGCGGTTCCCCCGGCCCTACTTCCCGGACTCCGGCGCTCTCATCACAGTTCTGGTACCTCCGCGAGCAGTTCCTCGGCGGGAACGAACATGGTTGCGTAGTGCTTCATCCACTTCACCTTCCGGTCGGTGCCGACCAGGGCGAAGCTGTGGCTGGGGCGATCGCTGTGTCCGTAGACGCCGAGCATCTCGTAGGCGGCGGACACCGAACGATCCTGATCGATCAGGATCGGATCGACGATACCGAAACGGACGCTCTCATTGGCGACCTGCCGGGATGGGTCGACCATTACCGGGACCAGAGTGATCCCGCGATCGGCGAGCACCTGGTCGATCTCGGGGATCTGCGCGAAACAGCCGTCGCAACCGACGCCCATCGAGAAGTAGAGCAGAGCGCCGTTGCCCGTTGCCAGCACCTGGTCGAGGGTCACTTCGGTACCGGCGGTGGTGGGGAGAGCAAAGCGGGGTGCTTCACGGCCCAGAAGGCTGTGCTGGGGCTGGAAGGTCGACACCCCAACACCGACCAGCACGCCGATCGCCAGCAGGGGAGCGGCGAACCCAAGCCAGGTCCAGCGGCGGGGGGAGCTCTGGCCTCTTCCGCGTTTCCTGGAGGTACGGCTAGTTGGTCGTGTCTGCAGTTTGGGTCGACTCATGGCAACTCCTTTCTTCTTCGGGCTCTGTGAGTCGGCGGCGCCGCCCGGAGACGGCCACCGCCGCCACGGCAACTGTCACCAGCGCTGCACCGACAGCGAGGTCGGGGATGGGTTCCATGAACCCGACCACCGGGAGGAGGAGATCCTCGATCCATCTGCCGATGCCGGCCTGGAATGTGGGGGCTATGGATTCCCCGGTCAACGACACGACGAACAGGACCACCGCCATGACGGCGAACAGCCCGGCGGCGATCAGGTTGATGGTGTTGGTGGTGTAGGTCCGTCCGCTCAGACTCCACTGCACTTCTCGACCGCGGAACGCCGGCCGGTTGCCCAATCCGAGCCGGTCCCAGAGGACAGTCATCACCAGGAGCGGGAAGACCATCCCGAACACATAGCTGAGCCCGATGGCCGTCCCCTGAACAAGGCTCGGAGCTATGGCCGACATGGTCAGCACCCCGGCCAGCACCGGAGCACAGCAGGCGCTGGCGGCACCTGAGAACACCCCGAGGGCGAACACCCCACCGGAGTCGGTGCGCTGAATGTCGGGGGCGTTGCGCAGCATGGGCAACGCCCAGCTGACTCCCATCGCCGAGATAATCGCCAAACCCAGCAGGAGCACCCCGCCGAGAAAATAGATGGGTCCGTGGAACTGCAGAAGGGAACGGGTGAGGAGACCGATCCCCAGGGTCACCGGCACCAACACCACCGCGATCCCCGCTGCGAACACCAGGGTGAGCGGCACCAGTCGCCAGCGGCGATTCCGCACCGCAGCGGCCAGATATGCCGGGAACATGAACACGATGCAGCAGGGGGCGAACAGTGCCACCCCACCGGCCACGAACGCGGCGAAGAGCGACCCACCAAAGAACAGACCCTCCACGATTACTCCTCCTCATCGACGAGCCGGTTCAAGGCTCTGGTCAGCTTGCGTTCGGAGATCCTCCCGTGGCCGTGGTACTCACCATCGATCAGGAGGACCGGCGGGAAAGGAACCCGGAACCGACGGGCGATTGCAGAGCCCTCGGGGCTGGTGAGGTCGATCGTCTCGACACGCAGTGGATATCGCTCCTTCAGATTGTCGAGCAGCAGATCGGCCTCGCGGCAGAAGTGGCAGCCAGGGCTGGTCACAACGGTGACCTGGATCTGGTGGGGCCTCCCGGAGCCCGGGTCTTCGGTCGGAATGGACGCCGCTGGAATGGTCACGGCTCCAACACCGCCAGCGTCCCGCCCATCCCGGCAGCCGCATGTCCCTGGTAGGAGCACGCCAGCGGATAGACACCCGGGTCCGGCGGCACAAGACCGACCGTCGAGCGCTGTCCCGGCCCGGGATCGACCTCGACGTCGAGCCCTACTATCGCCAGATCGGAGGGTACCGCCCCTCGAGTCTGCAAGGTCAGGTCGACCGGCTCCCCGGCGGTGACGGTGAGCTCGGTGGGGGAGAGGGCGAGAACGGAGGCGCAGATCTCCTGAGCCTCTGCTCCCTCGAGACGCGATTCCTCAGGGGTATGGCCCCATTCCCCCATCATCGAGTGATGCCAATCACCCATATGGGTTCCCCAGCCTGGCCCGGTCACCAACCCGCCCACCACGGCGGTAGCCACCAGGGCCAAACCGGCGACTAGCAACCAGCGCTCTCGGGTCATGACCGGGTGAGCTCCCGCCGTCGTTCACCGAACTCAGCCGCGTCGATCTCCCCGCGGGCATAGCGTTCCTCGAGGATCTCGATTGCGCTGCGCTCTTTCCGGGGTTGACCGGCGACTGTTGAGGACCGTACCGCCCAGACGATGAGGAGCACCACTCCTACCCAGAACAGCACCATCCACAAACCGCCCAGCCATCCGCCGGCTCCCCAACCCCACATCATCGTGTCAACTCCTATCTCGGATTCACTCGTGATTCAACGAGGCGCAGGTCAAGGGCCGATTCGGTTGGCTGTAAAGGTTCTGTAAAGACCGAGCCTTCGGCGAGACAGATCAGGTCGGCGAATCATGCCGATGGGAAACGGGTCCGCGATGTAGCTCCGCTCTGGTGTTGACCGTCGACCGCGGAGGGGTGACTGTGTGGAACCGGTTGGGATCCGTACACTTGGCAGGGTCGCGAAGGCGGGCCGGTCAGTCATATTTGCGAGTTCCCGGCGAGCTTGCTGCTGCCTTTCGATGTGGGCGTCGAGATGGTCGAGTTGTTGTGCCGGGAGCCCGAGGACGTGCCGGCAGGTGGAGGCTCCTTGTACTCGGAGCCCGCGGGGTAACGCGCCAGAGTCAAGTGCGCAGCGGTCGACGGAGAAGTGCTGGACATTCAGGACCCGCAGGAATCGCAGTTGGGTGCTGTCGTTGCCTCGCAGGTTGTGTTCATGGTGACCAGCACCCATGGCGCGGAAGCCGTCGGCGACCAGGCCCGCTCTGAGCATCTGGCTGTGGCCGAGGTTGCCTTCACCGCCCGCCGATCATTCCAGTTAGGGTCTCACCAAGGCTGTCGCATGCGTAGTCAACAGAAACCTTTGTGGAGAGTGAGGAATCTCGTCATGCGGGCGAGAGACGCGACAGGAACGGCACCACACGCCTTGAGGCTGTGGGGGTGGCGTCACTTGCGACTGACGGCTGTGGCGTTGTTGGCGGGCTTATTGGGCGTTGCCTGTGGTGCCGGTGACGTTGGCACGGCCTGGGGAGACGGCGCCTTCCGATCAAATGGAGAGCGCATCTACTTCACAGCGACCAACGAACGCGGCACCAGGATCGAGTACACGGGGGGCCCCGACCTCGGCGGGATGATGATGGGGGGCCGCCTCACCTGCGCGTCATGTCATGGAACCGACGGCCGTGGTGGGTTGCACACGATGCACATGGAAACGATGGATGCCCCAAACATTCGGTGGCAGGCACTGGTCGAGCACGCGACGGATCCGCACGACGACACAGGGGAACACGACGATACAGAGGAGAAGGACCCACCGCACGCCGCGGTGTACGACATCGACACCTTTCGCCTGGCGGTGATCGAGGGGAAACACCCGGACGGCGAGCAACTCGATGAGGATATGCCTCGTTGGGGACTGACAGAAACCGACCTAGAGGATCTTGCCGAGTACCTTCAATCGTTCGTGGGTCCGTGAAGGGAGCACATCGATCTCGTGGTAGGTGACCAGGAAGCGTCCGTTGATCCGCGGAATCCACCCCACGGCGGCGTACTCGAGTCCGTCCGCCGACCGTTCGCGGTCACCAGAGAGCAGAACTCCGCAAAGCCTCTGGACCCCTCATCCCATGATCGCAGCGGTATTGCGGCAGAGTCCACGTCGTCGGTGCTTCAGGTGATTCCAGTCCTTGCACGTGAGGTAATCGCCAGTACAGACCGGAACTTCACCTTGGGTCGGGGCATTATCGGTTGTTCTGTTCGGCGACGGTGCGTCGAATGAAGAGCCGTTCTCCCGCGAAGACGATGACCAGTCCGATGAGCGACGCCGCGACCACCAGCATGTCCGACGTCGCCTTCACCCAGATCAGGGCGCCGAGCACGATCGCATCCAGGACAATCGCCGTGATGAGAATCCACATGCGGGCATTCACCTTCTCGCGGAGATGGCGGAGTATCCCCCAGTGGATGGCGATGTCCATGATGATGTAGAAGATGGCTCCGATGGAGGCGATCCGGCTCAGGTCGAAGAAAATCGTAAGCACCATCGCGATGACGATCGTGTAGACCAGCGTGTGCTTCTGAATCGTGCCCGGCATGCCGAAGTGGCTGTGCGGCACGAGCTTCATCTCGGTGAGCATGGCCAACATCCGCGACACGGCAAAGACGGAGGCGATGACGCCCGATACTGTGGCAATGATCGCGAACCCAACCGTGATCCAGAGGCCGTAGTCTCCGAAAGCTGGGCGAGCCGCCTCGGCGAGCGAGTAGTCCCGCGCCTTTACGATCTCGTCCACGGTGAGACTGCTGCCGACGGCCAACGACACCAAGAGATACAGGACCAAGCAGACCGCGAGGGAGATCACGATGGCGCGGCCAACGTTCCTGTGAGGCTGCTGGACCTCTCCGCCGCTGTTCGTGATGGTGGTGAAACCTTTGAACGCCAGCACTGCCAGGGCGACTGCTCCGAGAAACCCAACGGAACTGAAAGACGGACCGGCAGACTCGGAACCCTCGAACCGAACACCCGCCGCCCAAAGACCTCCGCCTGCAAGAACGACCAGCCCACCGATCTTGACGAACGCCATGATGAGAGAGAACGACTCGATGAACCGGTTGCCCAGCAGGTTGACGACGAACGCAAACGCCAGCAATCCGACGCCCAACGCCCAGACCAGCCATCCCTGGCGATCTACATCGAAGAGTTGCAGCGTGTATGTGCCGAATGTGCGGGCCACAAGGCTCTCATTGATCACCATGGAGAGATACATGAGCAGCGCGAACGCGCCCGTCATAATGCCCTTGCCATACGCCTTCTCCAGGAACATGGCGATGCCGCCGGCCGAGGGCCACTGCTTCGCCATCTTCACGTAGGAGTAGGCACTGAATCCTGCCACCATCGCGGCCGCAAGAAACGCCAGCGGGAACCATTCTCTCGAAAGCTCGGCGACTTGCCCCGTCAGTGCGAAGATACCCGCCCCGATCATGACGCCGGTGCCCATCGCGGTCGCACCCCAAAGCGTCAGGCTGCCCGTGCGGTACTTGTCGGTTCGGGCGGATTCGTCATGGGTCGGCATGAGGCTGCCTCCGGCGAAGTTGCGATCGACCAAGCCAATGCCGTCCCGGCTCAGGTCATTGGTCGTTGCGTCGCTGCCACCGTACCAGGTGGGCTTTTCCAGCAGGGATCGGAGTAGCTGGGAACGTCATGAGCGCGGTGCTCCCCGGCCCAGTGGGATTACCGCCCGAGTCGGTGTCGGCGGCCCGGGAGACGATCTCGGTGGAGATGTCACAGATGTCGACATTCTCAGGCATAGGGTCGGAGGTAATCGCCCTATAGGGTACGGGTTTCTTCCTGGCTGTACTGGGATCTCTGCGCGCTGCTGTGAATCGCCAGGGATAACCCGATCTCACCTCACCTGCCAGACAGGACACTCCTAGTTGCTCGCCACTCGGGCCCACTGGGACCTGACCATCCGACACCTCCCTGGGATAGACACGAGCAACCGGCCAGAAATCGCCACGGTGTTTCGGTGAAGGCGGGGGACAGGGGAGTGTTGCGACGGCAGAAGATTCGGCGCATGGACGCTGGGCGACGTTCATGATCTCGACAGGTGTTCTGGATGGTGGCTATCGGTATTGGGGTGGTATCTCAACGTTGAAATGGGTTGATAGGAGGTTCATGTCGGCCCTGTCGATCTCAGTCGGCTCGTACCCGGTGTGGCAGCGGAACTGCTCGGTAACGGTGAGGCAGCGAGTCGCCCGACTGCCGATGGTCCCTCGACCGGAGAGTGCTTCTGCGTCACACGTCCACCAATCTTCGCCACTTAGCTCCAGGCGTCCTCCCCCGTTGGAATCCAACCGTATCGGGTGAACGTCGACCGCTCGCCCGTCGGGGTGAACCATCTGGAATCGTGTTGGGAACCAGTTCCCCTCCACTGAGAACCCATCGGCTAGCAGCAGGCGGTGGACTGTCAGGACCTGCGGAACGGGGATGAGGACGTCCAGATCACGGTGAGGTCTTGTTTGATATCCGATGAGGGCGTCGATGCCCCATCCGCCTGCAACCCACCATTCAATCGCCTCACCGGCGAGCAGGTCCATCAGTCTCGTGGCATCTTCGGCGGTGGTCTCGACCGGGTGTAGCTCGGACATACTTGCGGCAACGATACATGGCCACCGCCGGTGGAGATGGGCCGGGTGAGGATCCGTGTCCGGAGCGGCGGTGTGGGGATTCCCGTAGAGCGCGTCCGTTGCCGCCCAGATAGTGCCGTCGGCCGCCGCTTCCACGAACGGCACCATGTCGCCGGGTAGGCGGTCGGAGGTTGTGAATCTGGTGAAGGAATCGCCGTTGAAGGCGAACACCCCTCTCCCGGGGGAATCCAGATTCGTGCCCGCCCAAAGGACGCCGTCCACTCCCACGGTCAGCGAGAACGACCACGGCGACAACAACCCATTCCATCCGGTCGGGAGACCGGGCACCGTATGAGACGTCCACACCTGATCCCGGTACTCCAAGAGCGAGTTCTCGCCCACCGCCGCGTAGAACGTTCCGTCACCGGCGACCACGATGTCGCCGATCTTGCCGGCCAATTCGGGCACGTCGTTGCTGGTCCAAGACACCCAGTCACACGACGGTCCTTCGCATCCTTCGCCGCGTGCGACCCACCACAGGGTTCGTCCGCCAAACCAACCGTTGAGGATTCCCCCGAACTCCTCATCATCGGCGTCGGACGTTGCCTCTCCGGCAAGCCACACGGTGCCATCCGGGCCGATGGTGATCTGGTCGACGACTCGACCCGGCCAACCGTCGCCCGGGCCGTTGCCCTCTGGAAGTTCCGCGATGTCGAGCAGCACCCACTCGTCTTCACCATCCAGTGAGGCGACACCTGCCCCTGCGACGAGTACACCGATCCGTTGGGGGCGACATCGACATCCCTCACGTCGAACATCCCGCCGAACAGCCGGCATCCAACACTCGCGGCTGATCGGTGGTGAGGACCGGCTCCGAACCTGTGGTTGTCGTTCACGATGAGACGCCCGTGATGGTCGGAGTCGCGGTCTCCTCGAAATCGGTCGGACTCGGGATGTCCTGCGCGCCGTAGTCCCGAGACAGTGGAAACCCCCCGGACGATCAATACCACCGCACCGGCCGCCAACAGGCCCACCCAACCGGGGCGGCCTCCTCGACCAGACGGGTTGAAATCACCATCGCTGACCCCGCCGGCTCTTCAGATCCGTTGTTGGGGATCCCGTCGACCGGATCCACGGACTACCTCTCACGCCGTTTCCGCCATGGTCGACGCCGCAGCGCAGTCGGCCTAGAAGACAACGACCTTGATGCCGAGCGTCGGCCGTTTTCCCCGTCGCACGCCGTCCCAGGCTTCGACGCGCGGGCAACATGATTCGGGTGGAT
>JABAOG010014443.1_pt2 | contig 19613 bp, 16 predicted proteins | sample 7062131 | NCBI WGS metagenome assembly JABAOG01 (sample SAMN14538629, study PRJNA623070) | marine sediment metagenome | biome: marine biome [ENVO:00000428]; feature: marine pelagic biome [ENVO:01000023]; material: deep marine sediment [ENVO:00002113] | place: India: Arabian Sea | collected...
GCCGCAATCCTCCGGGCAGGAGTCGCAGGCCTCGGTGTCCGGGTCGCAGAGGCCGTCGCCGCAGTCGCGGCAGAAGCCGCAGTCGGCCGGGCAGCTGTCGCAGGTCTCGTCGCCGCCGCAGAGGCCGTCGCCGCAGTCGCGGGGGCACTCGCCGCAGTCGGCCGCGCAGGTGTTGCAGTCCTCGAGGCCCGGGGCGCAGAAGCCGTTGCCGCACTCCTCGCCGGGCAGGTCCGGCCGGTCCACCATGTCTCGAGGCGGCCCCCCGTCTTCGAAGGAGTCGTCGGTGCTGAGGACCGAGCGACCGCAGCCCGCGAGGGCCACGAGGGCGAGGGAGGTCAAAAAGACAAGATGCAAACGGCGCATGACGCGCGAAGCCTACCCCATCCGGGTTCGCGGTTCACATACACCGACATACAGTCGGCCCCCAGGGCCGCCTTCGTGTGAGAAGAGTCCCAGGCGAGCGCCGCTCAGGCCGGGGTGACGGGCAGCCGAACGCGCCCATCCTCACCGACCGAGGGACCCGCCGGCGGGAGCGGCGCACCGGGCTGGGGACGCCACTCGTCGAAGCTCGACGCTCGCCGAACGCAGGCGATGGTGCAGTTGTCCTCGCAGCCCTTGGCCCGGGCGTGCTCGCGCTTCAGGTCGGCCCGGCCGTACTCGAGGATCGGCGTCCCCGGCTCACCGCGGCGCTGGCTGCAGTAGTTCACGATGCCGTGCTCGTCGACGTAGAGGTAGCGAGCGCCCGCGCGGCACTTCCAGGGAGCCTCGCCGTCGCGGAGCATCTTCTGCTCCCAGCCCTCGCCGAACTGGTGGAAGAAGCTCTTGTTACAGAGGTCGCGCATCTCCTCGTAGAACTCCGGGAGGATGTCGCCGATGAGGCCGGGATCGATCTGCCCGGTCTCGTCGTGGAGCAGGCCCACGGTCATGTAGAAGCCCAAGGAGCGGATCTCGTCGATCAGCTTCCGGGTCGAGTCGGGCGGCGACGAGCCGAGGACGGCGTTGACGTTGACCTTGAACTTCGCGTGCTCCTGCATGACGAGCAGGCGCTTCTTGATCTTCGACCAGCTCTTCTGGCTGACCTCGTTGGGCTCCATGTTGTCGACGCTCACCTGTAGGAGCGTCAGCCCAGCCTCGTTCATCTGCTCGATGCGCCGCCGGGTGACCGGGTAGGCGTTGGAGATCGAGGTGACGATCATCCCGTGGTCCACGGCGCGCTTCACGATCTCGTGGAGGTCGGGGTGCATGAAGGGCTCGCCGCCGGTCAGCGTGAGGATCAGGTTTCCGAGCTTCGCGAGGTGATCGATCCGCTCGAAGAGGACCTCCTTGGGCACCGGGTCCGAGTAGTCGTCGTACTCGTTGCAGTAGCCGCAGCTGAGGTTGCAGCGCCGGATGACCACCAGCTGCGTCAGCATGGGGGTCTCCTTGCGTGCCATCGCCAACGCGCCCCGACGGATCGTGCGGAGCGGGTGCGGCGGGAGCCGGTCGAGGAACGTGCCGGCGAGGGGGCTGCGGTGGAGCTTGTTGGTGTCGAGCATGGGATCGCGATCCGTTCGGGAGCCGAAAAAGGCTCGTAGGACTGCCACGTCGCGGCAGTGGGCGCCAGGTTACGGCCGGCGAGCCATGCGAACGCCGGGCCAAAACCGCAGGGGGACCGGAATTCGCCCGAATTCCCCGGAATTCCCCGTTACGGGGCCCTCGACAGGCCGACCACCGCACCCGAACGAACCGTGAATTTGCCGCTTCGGTGGCTTCTCGGATAGCCACCCAGTGAGGCCCATTGGCAACGGGTGGGACACCGTGATTCACGGTCGATCCGCTCGAAAACACCCCGAAATCAGGGGGAACAACGCGGAAATCCCCAACGGTCCGGGTCTTGCTTTCCTCGAGGTCGAACATGCAGGCGAAACCGACACTTCCTCCTTTCCGCTCGCTCCTCAAATCCACCGAGGTCGAGGATCCGGTCAACATCTGCGTGCATCGCCCGCTGGCGTATGCCTTCGTCTGGTCGATCTTCCGGACGCCGATCACCCCGAACGGCGTGACGCTCCTCGCGATCATCGCGGGCCTCGCCTCGGGCGCCTTCTTCCTCTACGGCACCTCCACCGCGATGGTGGCCGCCGGCGCCCTCCTCTGGACCGCGGCCATCCTCGACGGCGCGGACGGGATCCTCGCCCGCGCGAAGGGCCAGGCCTCGCAATTCGGCCGGGCCCTCGACGGCGCCGCGGACGTGATCGTCGCGGTCGCGACGGTCTTCCCCGCCTTCGCTCACCTGTGGCTCGAGGAGCAGAACACGACCCACCTCTGGCTGATGGTTCCGGCCATCGGTCTGACGGCCGTGCACCTCTGGCTCTACGACTTCTACAAGGAAAACTACCTGCGCCGGACCCGCCTCGACCGCGGCGGCGAGGGTGAGGATCCGGAGCAGGTCGCCCGCCTGGTGGAGCGCGCCAAGGAGAAGGGCGCCATCACCCACTTCGCGGTGAAGCACGTCCTGCTGCCCTACGTGCAGACCCAGCAGAAGATCATCCGGCTGCTCGACCCGCTGGCCGTTCGCGGCCGCAACAACGTCGAGCGGAACGAAGAGACCGCCGAGATCTACCGCAAGCACAACCAGGGTCCGATGCGCCTGTGGGCCATCGTCAGCCTCGCGCCGCACAGCTACCTCATGGCCATCTGCGCGATGTTCGACCGCCTCGACGTCTACCTCTACGTCCGGCTCTTCGCGATGAACGCGGTCTTCCTGGTCGCCGCCATCTGGCAGCGCCGCGCGACCCGCGCGACGCTCGAGGACTACGACGCGATCGGGGCGCTCCCGGACGACATGGTGCCGGCCCAGCGTGAAGCGCTTGCCACAGACGTGTGACTCAGACTCACACCTGAGCACATCGTCGCGCCCGCGCCCCCCTCAGCGCGGGCGCACGTGCATCCGCGTGCCGCTGCTGACCCCGAGCGTGAGCTGCGGCTCCGGATCCGGCGGCTCGCCCACCAGCTCGAGGCGGGTCCGCTGGGCGATGCGCGTCAGGACCAGGGTCGCCTCCAGCTGGGCGAAGGCCTCACCCACGCACTTCCGAGCTCCGCCGCCGAAGGGGAAGAACGCAAAGGGATGGGGTGGCACGTCGGGCTGGGTCCATCGGTCGGGGTCGAAGCGCTCCGGCTCCGGCCACAGGGCCGGCAGCCGGTGGGTCACCCAGGGGCTGAGGAGCACGAGCTCCCCCGGCTCGACCTGCGCCGCGCCCTCCCCGAGCACCACCGGCTCGTCGGCGATGCGACCGAGGGTCCAGACCGGCGGATGCAGTCGCAGCGACTCGTCGAGCACCCGCCGCACGTAGCCGAGCGCGCCCAGGTCCTCGATGGTCGGAGTCCGGTCGCCGAGGGCCGCCACCTCCGCTTCGAGCCGGCGCCACACGTTCGGGTGGCGGCTCAGCCGCACCAGCGTCCAGCTGAGGGCGTTCGCCGTGGTCTCGTGGCCCGCGCTCACGAGCGTCAGCACCTCGTCGCGCACCTGCTTGCGGGGGAGCGGCTCCCCCGCTTCGTCCCGGGCCGCCAGGAGCATGCCCAGCACGTCGTCGCCCTCGGTGCCCGCCGCGCGCCGCTCGTCGATGAGCCGGTAGGCGAGCCGGTCCAACGTCTCCACCGCGCGCTCGAAGCGACGACCGCGGCGGGAGGTGTTCGACTCGTCGGCGGGAATGAGCCCGGCGATGACCCGCTCGGTGTGTCGCTGCGCCGTGTCGAGGGCGGGCGCGAGCTCCCCGGCCATCCAGCGCATGTCGGTGCCGAAGAGGGTCTCGCCCACCACCGAGAGGGTGAGGCGCATCATCTCGTCTCCGAGATCGATGGACTCGTCCCAGCGATCGATCGCCTCGTCGGCGAGGCGCACCATGGTGCTCGCGAACGAGCGGAGGCGCTTGCGGTGGAAGGCTGGCTGCACCACCCGCCGGTGCTTGCGCCACTGCTCGCCCTCGCTGGTGAGGATGCCGCGACCGAGGAAGCGGGTGAGCGTCTGGTACACCGGCGTCTGACGGTTGAAGCTGCGCATGGAAGAGCGCAGCACCTGCTCGACCATCTCGGGCGCGAACGCGAGGTAGCCGTCGACCGGCCCGAGGCGCAGCGGCGCCACCCCCGCATCGGCGTGCTCCGACGCGAGCCGCGCGAGGAACCCGAGCGGGTCCTTGCGCATGTCCATCGACTGACCGAGCGGCTCGGCTCGGGCCGCGGGCGTCTCGGGCGACGGGGCCAACGACTCAACAGTGCGGCCAGTGGGCCGCCGACTCAAGGGTCGGCGTTCAGGGGGTCGGGGGGCGGGTGCCGTTGAACTGCTGCACGTTGCGGCAGCTCTCGAGGATCCCGCAGGTCCCCTCGATGGGGTTGGGCCGGTAGGTGATCGTCCCGGTGAGCACGTCGCCATCGAGCGTGCCGTCGAGCTCGGCGTCGATGGTGTAGGTGCAGCCGGGCGCGCTCTGCTCGGCGGTACCGATCAGGAGCAGGTCCAGCCGCTCGCCGTCGACATCGCCGGAGAACTCCGAGGCGCCGAGGACCAGATCCATGTAGATCCCGGTCGCCCCTCGGACATCCGCGGTCGCCGCGCTGCCGGACTGACTGATGAGCATGTCGATGCCCGAGCTCGAGTCCCCCTCGGTCCACATGGGGAGCATGCACTCGTTGGGTCCGTTGGTGACCGCGACGGTGTAGTCACCGGCCACGTCGGCGGGGTCGCTGCCACAGGCCAGCAGGAGCAGAGCGAAAAGCGGAAGAGCGCGTCGATATGCCATGGCGGCGTCATAGCGAGAAATCGCACACGGCGCGAACCGACTCCGACTCCGACTCCGATCTCAGCGCTCGCGGCCGTGGGGCGTGCCCTCGCCGTAGCCGTGCGGCGTCTGCACCCCGACCACCACCTTCTCCCGGAGCTCCTGCAGGTTCTTCGCGCCGACGTAGGTGAACGTGCTGCGCACCCCGCTGATCATGTCGACGACGATGTCGCCGACGCTCTCGAAGCTCTTGCGCAGGTAGATCTTGGAGGTGCTGATGCCCTCGCGGAAGAAGGCCTTGCGGGCGCGGGTGAAGGCGTCGTCCTTCTCGGTCCGGTCACTCACCGCGCGCGCGGAGGCCATGCCGTAGTTCTCCTTGAAGCGGCGCCCCTCGGGGTCGGTCCGCAGATCGCCGGGGCTCTCGTAGGTGCCGGCGAGGGCGGTGCCGATCATCACCCGGGAAGCGCCCGCGGCCAGGTAGAGCGCCACGTCTCGGGGGTGGCGCACGCCCCCGTCGGCCCAGACCTTCGCGCCGCGCGAGTGGGCCTCGCGTGCGCAGGCGAGCACCGAGCTGAAGCTCGGCCGACCCACCCCGGTCTGCATGCGGGTGGTGCACATCGCGCCCGGCCCGACGTTCACCTTGACGATGTCCGCGCCGGCCTCGAGGAGCGCCGCGGTCCCCGCCGCCGTGCAGACGTTGCCGGCGACGATCGGCACCGCGTCGCCGACCGCCTTCTTCACGTCGGCGAGCGTCGCGAGCATGCGCCGCTGATGGCCGTGGGCCGTGTCGACGACGACGCAGTCGACGCCCAGCTCGACCAGCGCCCCCGCACGCCCGGCGCTCTGGCCGCTGATGCCCACCGCCGCGGCGACCTGGAGCTTGCCCCCGTCGCTCAGCGAAGGCTCGAGGATCGACTGGCGCACCGGATCGAGCCGGCCGACGATGCCCACGAGGCGGCCCTCCTCGTCGACCACCGGCGCCGATCGCACGCGCTTGGTGCGCATCTGCTCGTACATCGTTCGCGGATCGTCGGTGGTCTCCAGCATGACCATGTCCCGCGACATCGCGGTCGCGGCGGACGTGTACTGATCGCGATCCTGCAGATCGGACTGGGTGAGGATGCCCACCGGCCGGTCGTCCTCGATCACCACGACCATGTCGTGGGCGCGCTTGTGGATGATCCCCTGCACGTCGCGGAGCGTCGCCTCCGGCGAGACCACCAGCGGCGTGTCGAAGCGCGGATGCGCCCGGTGCAGGTGCGTGACGATCCGCTTCACCGTCGCCAGGCTCATGTCCTGCGGCAGCACACCGAGGCCACCGAGCCGCGCCATGGTCTCGGCCATCCGCTTGCCGGTGACGGCGTTCATGTTCGCGCTGACGATCGGGTGGCTCGCCCCGGCGAAGTCGTCCGGGGTCAGATCCACGTCCAGCCGGGACCCGCCCTCGAAGAGATCGGGAACGATGAAGACGTCCTCGAGCGCCAGCTCGAGCTGCTCGTCGCGTTCGGGGTGCAGGAAGCGCATGACCCGGAGTATGTCGGACGGAGAGAAAAAAGGCGCGCCCAAGAAGGACGCGCCTCGTTTCTCGAGTCAGAGGCTTCAGTCGCCGCCGGTCTTGTTCACCGCGAAGTTGACGTTCGCGTAACCGGCCTGAGCGGCCGAGAACATCACCTTCTTGATGACGCGGAAGTCCACGTCGACGTCGGCCTGGAGGATGATCGCGCCGGGAAAGGGCTCCGCCGGGTGGAGGATGCCCCAGTTGCGCTTCTGGGTCTCGAGAGCCTGCACCAGCGATTCGATGCGGTCGAGCTGCGCCGACTGAGCCAGCGTGTTCGAGTCCGCCACGCGGTCACCGTCCAGGGTGACCACGCGATCGTCGATGGCGATGACGGGCGAGATCTCCAGCGTCTCGGTGTTCGACGCGTTCGGCATCCGAATGGACGCCTTCTGCGCGAGCAGCTCACCAGAAGCAGCGAAGTTCATGATGAGGAACACGATGAGCACGATGAGGAAGTCGATGAACGGCACCAGCGGCAGCGACTGATCGACGCTCTTGCGACCTCCACCGCCCACCTTGTCCTTCACGAACTTCAGCGGGATGTGGTGGAGTAGAACCGGTCCGGGAGTGTGTACGGGCATGGTGTCAGATCCTCAGAGAGTGGCGCCGTCGCTCAGGGTCATCTGCGGGAAGCCTTCACCGACCACGAGATCCATGGCCGTGACCACGTCCTCGTAGCGGACCCCGTCCTCCGGCGCGACGATGATGTCCTGCCGGTTGGGCTCGAGGCGCTTGCGCTCCTGCAGCTTGTTGCGGAGCTCCTCCACGTCGTAGTCGTCGCCGTTCTTGGGAATCGGCAAGTCGTCGCCCGCGGTCGAAGCCAGCTTGTACCCAGAGTTCTGCACCTGGAGGATGAGCTTGACCCGCTCCTCGGGCGGCGGCTGGTCTTCGCTCGGTGCCTGGCCGGGGGTCTGCTGGTTGGCCGCGATGCGGGCCAGCTGGTTCCAAACGGCCGTGGCGAGCAGGAACATGATGCAGCAGAGCAGGAGATCGATGAACGGGATCAGGGGGATCTCCTGGTCCACGTCCTTCTTTCCGCCGTGTCCACCACCGGTGTCGATACCGCCCATGGCTCAGTGCCTCCTAGGTGTGCGCTTGGCCGCGGCCCTCAGGCCGCGCCCGACTCGAGACCCTGCAGGTTGACCTTGGAGCGGTTGTTCACGACCAGGTTCATCACCTGGACGGTCGCGCCGTTGATGTCGTCGAGCAGACCCTGGGTCTTGCCGTTCAGCACCGCCATGCTCATCAGAGCGACGATGGCCGAGAGCAGACCGAAGGCGGTGCAGTTCATGGCCTCGGAGATGCCCTTGGCGAGCATCGTCGCCTTCGAGGCCTGGTCGGCGCCGGCAACGGCAGCGAACGCGCCGATGAGACCGAGCACCGTACCGAAGAGGCCGGAGAGCATCGCGAGGTTGGCGAAGAGACCGAGGAACGGCGTACGCGCCTCGATCTTGGGGAGCTCGCGGAGGGCGGCCTCGTCCATGGCGGCCTGAACCTCGGCGTCGGGCCGGTTCACCTTCATGAGACCGGCCTTCACGATGCGCGCGAGCGGCGCGTTCGCGGCGGAGCAGAGCTTGATCGCGCGGCCGATGTCACCGGCCAGGATGCACTTCTGCATCGTCGCGAGGAACACATCCTTATTGATGCTCGCCTTATAGAGATAGACGGCGCGCTCGATGGAGAAACCGATCGCCATCACGAGCCAAAAAAGGATGACGTACATCGCCCATCCGCCTTCATCGAAATGGTGTGCGATTGCCGACATGTCAGACTGCCTCCTGGAAAACCTCGGACCAAACTCGCGACCCGCTCCATGCGGCACCGCGTCGATCCGTGTCGAACCTTGCGTAAATCTTTGTAACGAGCCCGAATAACCAACCAATTTAGGACGGCTGGGCTCGAGCGAGGGCGATGATACAGAGTGGTGCCCACAAGTCAACGCTGATCCGACGGACCGACCATTTGGGCCGCCGGGAACCGCGCCGACGTGGGGCTATGACGCCACCGTCGAGAGAAAGTTCCCGGACCTTCGACCCGGGGCCCTTCGCATCGGGCTCGGGTCTGCCCAGCCGGCCGACCCGATTCCGTTGACAAGGCGCGGAACGCTGCGGTAGCTTCGCCCTGAGAAAGCGGCCCTAAAGCCGTAATAGTTCAACGATTTCAAGGGATTCCGCCCGACGAGGCCGCCGCGAAAGCGACGCTTTGGCACGGGGGGACGGCGACTCGGCCCGAATTGCCGAGCCATCCATAGGAGCCTACTGATGGAAGAAGTCTGGCATGCGTTGATGGAGGGAGCTCCGTTCTCGTTCATCAACATCGGAGTGCTGGCCCTCGCGCTCGCGATCATCGCGGAGCGCTTCGTGTTCATCCTGACCAAGTACCGGGTCAACACGACCGAGTTCATGGGGCAGATCCGAAAGCTCGTGCAGGCGGGCAACATCGATCGCGCGATCAAGCTCTGCGAGGCGGCGCCGTTGCCGCTCCTGCAGGTCTGCAAGGCGGGCCTCACCCAGGTGAACCGGGGTGAAGAGGCCATCATCGCCGCGATGGACGAGCGGATGTCCGAGGAGCTCCCCCGGCTGGAGAAGCGCATCCCCGCGCTCTGGACCCTCGCGAACATCGCGACCCTCATCGGTCTGCTCGGCACGATTCGCGGTCTCATCCGGGCCTTCAAGGCCGTCGGTGTGATCGACGATCCCGGCGAGAAGTCGAAGATCCTCTCGGCCGGCATCGCCGAGGCCATGTGGAACACCTTCCTCGGCCTCCTCATCGCCGTCATCTGCATGACCGCCCACCTGATCCTCCACGGCATGGCCAAGAAGCAGAAGACCGAGATGGAGAAGGCGGCGACCAAGCTCGAGAACCTGCTGACGCTCCGCCCCAAGGGCTGACGCGGCTCAGGTAGCCCCATGCCGGAATTCAGTCCCCAACAACGCGCCTACATCAGGAAGCACTCGAAGTACGAGGAGCCGGGGGCGGACGAGCTCGACGACGAGCTGAACATCATCCCCTTCCTCGACATCGTGGTGAACCTGATCATGTTCCTGCTGATGATCACCAGCTCGATCGCCTTCTACTCCCAGGTGGAGGCGTCGCTGCCGACCTACAGCAGTGGCGGTGTGGGTCGGCGCTCGACGGACGAGCCGCAGCTGAACCTGAGCGTGTTCGTGACCCAGAACGGGATCACGGTCACCGGGTCCGGGGGCAAGCTCGCTCCCGGGTGCGCGACGACCTCCACCGGCGACGTGCTCACGGTGCCCAAGCGCGGTGACACCTTCGACTGGGATGGCCTCCGCGACTGCGTAGCCACCGTGAAGGAGGAGTTCCCCGACGAGACTCGGGTGACCGTGTCCGCCGACAACCTCGTGGAGTACCAGTCCCTGATCTCGGCGATGGACGCCGTCCGGATGAAGGATGGGGAAGAGCTCTTCCCGGAGGTGCTCATCTCGGCGGGTGTGAGGTAAGCGATGGCCGAAGAAGAAAAGGCATCGATGGGCGCGGTGAAGCGGGAGATCCGCCGCCGCGTCGCCAAGCACCCCGAGCCCGAGGGCCACGGCCTGAACATCTATCCGATGATGGACATGATGACGATTCTCCTCGTCTTCATGGTCATGCAGTTCGCGTCGTCGTCGGCCTCCTCGATCACCCAGAGCGAAGAGCTGCGCATCCCCTACTCCACCTCGGAGGTCGACATGGGGGAGTCGACGCCCATCCAGATCTCGCGCAGCGCGATCGTCGTGGACGGTGAGACGATCCTCGAGCTGCGCAACGGGCTCGTCGATCCCAGCCAGAAGCAGGGCGGCGGCACCGGCTTCCTCATCACGCCGCTCTTCCGCGAGATGGGCCGCATCCGCGATCTGCAGAAGATGATCGAGCAGCGCACCCCCTCGCGACCGTTCAAGGGGGAGGTGCAGATCATCGCGGACAAACGGACCCCCTTCCGAACGCTGTCCGAGGTCATCTACACCCTCGGGCAGACGGAGTTCAGCAACATCCGCTTCGTGAGCAACAAGACCGGATCGATCGGCGGCCCGGGCTAGCTCCCGACACGCCCCACCCCGAAGAGGCCGCTCCCACCCGGAGCGGCCTTTTTTCATTCCTCGATGGGTACCACGCGCATCGGGATGCGATTGCTCGGCCCGGGAAAGGGGCCGTACTGCACCCGGTCGACGAGGACGTCGGGCGGCGTGTGCAGCTCCAGCCGCCGGGCGATCGCGGCGAGGACGATCTGCATCTCGTAGGTGGCGAAGGACGCGCCGACGCAGCGGCGGTAGCCGCCGCCGAAGGGCGCGTACTCGTGGGGCGGCGGTCGACTGTCGAGCATCCGCTCCGGGACGAAGCGCTCGGGCTCCTCCCACTGCTCCGAGTCGAGGTGCCGGGGGCGGACGAGCGCGTTGACCAAGGTGCCAGCGGGGATCCGGTAGCCGTCCACCGTGACCTCGCGCTGGGCGCGCCGCAGGATGCCGACGGTGAGTCCATCGAGGCGGAGGCTCTCCAGCACACACGCCCCCAGGAGCCCGCGACGCGGCAGCCGCTCGGGATCCAGCGGCTCGGCGGGACCGAAGCGCTCGGCCAGCTCCGCTCGCAGGTCCGCCCAGAGCGACGGACGCCGGCCGATCCGGTAGAGCATCCAGCCGAGGGTCACCGCCGTGGTGTCGTGACCGGCGAGCAGGAGGGTCGCCACCTCGTCCAAGATCTCGGCGTCGTCCAGCTCGCCCTCCTGCACCAGGCGGGCGAGCACGTCCTCGCCGCTCGGGTCGCGGCGCCGCTCGGCGATCGCCTCCCGGAGGAGCCGCACCAGCGTGCGCCCTTCGGTCGCCCCCGGCAGCGAGCCGCCGAGCCACCCGAGGGCCGGCGAGCCGCCGGTCGGGTCCTGCGGTCCGAGCACCGCCCGACGCAACGCATCCGGGGGCAGGAGCAAGGCCGCGAGATTCCCGGCCACCGAGCGACCGCTCATCATGAAGGCGCGAGCCGAGCGGTGGAGCGCGTCGTAGCTCGGTCCCCGAGGCAAACCCATCACCGTGCGCAAGATGATGTCCAGGGTCATCCGCTGGCAGGCGTCGAGCACCTCGACCTCGTCGCCCGGGCGCAGCGTCGCGAGCCACTCCTCGGTGACCTCGAGCATGGCCCGCCCATAGACCGGGAGGCGCTCGGCGCCGATCAGCCCGAGCGTGCGGCGCCGGGCCCTCCGATGAGCGTCTCCGTCGCGGAGGAGCAGAGAGCTGGGACCGACGAAGAGAGCGGCGAGATCGTTCGCGTGACCGAGCTCGTCGGGCCCCGCGGCGAGCACCTGCTTGCGCGCCGTCTCCGACGTGAAGACCGCCATCCGCCCCTGCCTCCAGAAGTCGAAGGTCCATGCGCTGCCCGTCGCGGCCGCCTCGGCGAGGAGCCCGTCCATGTCCCCAGCCCAGCGCTGGACCTGCCGCAGCGGGGGCTCCGGCCAAGGGGGAGGCATTCCCGCACGGAGGATCGACTCGCGAGAGCGCCGTTCACTGGGCGGCATCCACTCGCGCAGACGTCGCGCGCCCTCGCTGATCCCCATCATGGCCGCGAGGGTACCGGAAGACCCCGTCGCGCGGGCGATCGGCCCGCCCCGATTGTTCGTTCCTTGTCGTCGGCGGAGGCGTTAGGGTGCGCCTCATGGGGGCCCCATCGGCGCGATCGATCGTTGGACGACGCTATCGCATCGAGCATTCGATCGGCTCCGGCAGCTACGGCAACGTCTACGCCGCCATCGACACCGAGCGCGGCACCGAGGTCGCCCTCAAGCAGCTGCACCGGGTCGACGCTCGGGGCCTCTACCGCTTCAAGCGGGAGTTCCGGTCGCTGGCTCGCCTCAGCCACCCGAACCTGGTGGCCCTCTACGAGCTCTTCGTCGAGGACGACGGCTGGTACCTGGCGATGGAGCTCGTCGACGGCGTGCCGATCACCGAGCACCTGCGGCCGAAGGGCGCGCTGCCTCCGCTGAGCCCCGGCGCAAGCCTGATGCAGACGATGATGGTCGACGAGCTCAGCTTCTCGGCCAGCGGCGAGTCCGACAGCGACGCGACCCGCTTCGATCCGCGCCCGACACCGCTCGAGGCGACGGACGAGGACGAGGCGTTGGCCCACACCCTCGGCGAGATCGAGGTGGACGGGCCGCCGGAGCCGAACCCGGTCGAGCTGGACTGGAACCGCATCGCCCAGGTCTTCGGCGACGTCGGCGACGCCCTCGCCACCCTCCACAACGCGGGCATGCTCCACCGCGATCTCAAACCGCACAACGTGCTCGTCACCCAAGCCGGGCGGCCGGTGGTGCTGGACTTCGGCTTGGTGACCGAGCTCGACACGCGCGGCGCCGGCGAGCGCACCGGGATGGTGATCGGGACGCCGAACTACATGGCGCCCGAGCAAGCGTCCGGCCGCGACGTCGGGCCCGCCAGCGACCTCTACGCGCTCGGCGTCATCCTCTACGAGGTGCTCACCGGCCGGCTCCCCTACGAGCACCCGAACCTGATGACCCTCCTCTGGCGGAAGGTGCGCGGTGGCGCGCCGAAGGTCACCGACATCAACCCGCGGGTGCCCCCACGGCTCGCCGAGCTCTGCGACGCGCTGCTGGCCGTGACGCCGCAGAGCCGACCGGACGCCGCGCACGTCGCGCGCGGTCTCGGCGGACGCGCCCCGCGGATGAAGACGCCGAAGAACCAGGCCACCGCCGTCGTCGGTCGAGAATCGGAGCTCCACCAGCTGCACGGCGCCTTCGACGAGACCGTGCAGAAGGCCGAGCCACGGCTGGTCCTCCTCGAGGGCGAATCGGGCATGGGCAAGTCCGCGCTCGTCGAGAGCTTCCTGGACATCGTCGGTCAAGAGCGGCACGCGATGATCCTGCCCGGCTGCTGCTACGAGCAGGACTTCGTCCCCTACAAGGCCATGGACGGTCTGGTCGACGAGCTGAGCGGGTACCTGGCCCGCATGGCCGCGCCACAGCTCCGAGCGCTGCTACCGCCGCACGCGGGGGAGCTGGCCCGCCTCTTCCCGGTCTTCGCGTCGGTGCTCCAGAGCGCGCGCTTCAAGGGCGGGGAGCTGCTCGGCGATCCGATCGCAGCCCGCCGCCGCGGCTTCCGCGCGCTGCGGGAGCTGCTCTTCCGCCTGGCACGCGACCGGCCGATCGTGGCCTTCATCGACGATGTCCAGTGGGGCGATCCGCAGAGCGCGGAGATCCTCGTCGATCAGCTCCGGCCGCCGGCGGCGCCACCGGTGCTCTGGGTGCTCGCGCTGCGGAGCGATGAGCGTTCGAGCCCCTTCGCGAAGGCGCTGCGCGAGCGGCTCGAGCACGAGCACGAGCTCGCGGTCACGCGGATCGATCTGGCGCCGCTTCCGGCGGAGGCGAGCGCCGATCTCGCCGAGCGCATTCTCGCGACCAGCAACCCGACCATCGCCCGGCGGATCGCCAAGGAGGCGGGTGGACACCCGCTCTTCGTGGCCGAGCTCGCTCGCCACGCCCGCGACTCGGGCAGCTGGGAGCTCGACGGCGACCACTCCGCCGAGACGCCGGACAGCGACGACCGCAGACTGCTGCTCTCGCAGGTCCTCACCGACCGGCTGCGGAAGCTGCCCGCCGGCTCCCAGCGGCTGCTCGAGACCGTCGCGGTGGCGGGCTTCCCGATCTCTGCCGCGGCCGCCCATCGCGCGGCGGGGCTCGAGCGGCCGGAGCGCACCACCGTCCACCGGCTGGTCGCCGCGCGACTGCTCCGCACCCAGCAGACCGGTGACATCGAACGAATCGCGCCCTACCACAGCCGGATCCGCTCGACGGTGCTCGACCAACTGAGCCCGAGTCGGCGACGGGAGCTGCACCGCTCGGTCGGTCACGCCCTGGCCGATGAAGGCGCGCCGGCGCGCTCGCTCCTCCCCCACTTCGCGGAGGCCGGCGAAGCGGAGCTGGCCGCGCGCTACGCCGAGCGAGCCGGCGACGACGCCGCGGGGGCCCTGGCCTTCACGGAGGCGGTCGGCCTCTACGAGCAGGCGCTCGAGTGGCTGGATCGGACGGACGCTCCGGCGAGCCCGAACGACCGCCGCGAGCTCCGCCACAAGCTCGCCGAGGCGCTGGTCCGCGCCGGCCGCTGCCGCGAGGGCGCTCGGCTCCACGAGGCGATCGCGCGCGAGCTCGCCGACCCGATCGAGCGCTCGAAGCTCGAGCTCTCGGCGGCACAGGCCTATTACACCAGCGGCGCGGTCCGCCAGGGAGACGCGCTCCTCGAGCCTCTCGGACGCCGGCTGGGCTTGCCGCCGGCGAGCTCACGGGTGCGGATGAACCTGCAGACGGCGGCGCGGCTGACCCGGCTCGTGCTGGGGGGCCAGCGCATCGCCGACACCGGCCCGATCGCGAAGACCGAGGCCCTCCGGATTCGTGCCTGCTTCACCCTCGCCCCCTCGCTCACCCTCTCCGATCTGGTCCGGGCGCTGCACTACTACATCCAGGGCTACGAGCTCGCCCTCCGTGCCGGCGACGCGCATTCGGTGGCGGTGGGCACCGCCGTGCTCGGCAGCTTCTTCGCCAACCTCGGTTGGAAGCGGGCGGAGGTGCTCCTCGCCCGCGCCACCGAGCTCGCGCAGCAGGTGGACACGCCCGAAGCGCTGGGCACCGCGGCCTACGCCCGTGGGCTGCGCGCGTTCATGGAGGACGATTGGCACACGGCTCTCGAAGAGCTCGAGAGCGCCCATCGTCAGCTGGTCCGGGTGCGGGACAGCGTCGGCGTCCGTCACGCGGCGCTGATGCAGATCCCGACCCAGCTGCGCTACCTGGACCGCTTCCAGGAGCTGGCCGATCGCACCGAGCGCATCATCGCCGACGCTCGCGAGGTGGGGAACCCCTACACCGAGGCGGCGGCGATGGTGGATCGAGCCCACGCGCTCCTCGCGCTCGGACGGGCCACCGAAACCAGGCACACGACCGCTTCGGCGCAACGGAAGGCCCCGGGGGTCGCGATGTACGTGCGCTACGCGTCGGTGACCATCGACACCCAGACCGAGCTCTACCTGGGCCGGCCGGAGCGTGCCCTGGAACGCATCGAGCAGGCCTGGTCCGGGCTGCGCAAGGACGGGCTGCTCCTCATCCGCGCGGGCCACGAGTTCTACGGCGCGCTCCGAGCCGGAGCGCTCCTGGCGGTGAGCGAGCAAGTGCCCGGCCTTCGCGGCCGACGGATGCGGGCCCGGGCGAAGCGCATGGTGCAGCGGTGGCTGGGGAAGGCCCAGACCGACTTCGGCCTCGGGCGACGAGCGACCCTCGAGGCGGCGCTGGCGCACCAGGCGGGCGACCGGGAGGGAGCAATCGACCTGCTCGCGCTCTCCTCCCGTCACTTCGAGCGGGCGTCGCTCCCGGTCCGGGCGGCGACCTCTCGGCGCAGGGCCGCCGAGCTCATGGAGGACCGAACCCAACTTCGAGAGATCGACGAGCTGCTACAGGCCCTCGACGTCGCCGACCCGGCGCGCTGGACCCGCGCGATGGCGCCCGGTCTCTCCTTGCGCAACGTGCAGAGCCTCGACTGATCATGTTCACACCCAAGCTCCCCTTCGACGCCCGCTACCCCGCCCTCCGCAAGATGCTCATCGCTCGGCGCGCCGCCCGCTACGCCGTGATGCCCGCGAGCGAGAACCAGCTCGACCCGGTGATGTCGAGCGGCGAATTGCCGCTGGTCAGCGAGAAGATCCGGCTCCCCTGGGTCGCCAAGTTCCTGCCCTACTTCGGCCTCGCGCAGGCGAACCGTGGCGCGAAGAAGGTGCTCACGATCCTGCAGAAGGCGGCGATGCGCTACGACCAGGTCGAGGCCTATCGCGACCTCTTCATCGGGCGAGTCCCCGACTTCGTGGACGACTTCGACTCGGACGTCGACTTCGCTTGGCGGCGCATCGCCGGACCGAACCCGCTCAGCCTGCGCACGGCGGGCGACCGGGCCGAGCTCGAAGGACTCTTCTTCGACCCGGCCGCGGTGATGCCACGCATCGAGGCCCAGCTCGGGGGCGCGAGCCTCGACGCCGAGATCGCCGCGGGCAAGGTCTTCTTCCTGGACTACCGCATCCTGCAGGAGTCGCTGCGGCCCCAGCCCGCGACGCGTGACACCCGTTGGCGGCGAAAGTACCTGCCGGCGCCGGTGGCGGTCTTCTGGGAGAACCCGGCGCCGGGTCGCGGCTGCGATCTGGTGCCGCTGGTGATTCAGGTCGACCAGGCCGACGCGAGGCCGCCGAACCGGGTCTGGTACCCGACCGACGGCATGGGCTGGCGCATCGGCAAGCTCTACGTGGAGGTCGCCGACGAGAACTATCACGTCGCCGTCGGCCACGTGCTCCGGACCCACCTGACGATGGATCCCTTTTGCATGGCGACCTATCGGAACCTGGCGCGCAACCACCCGGTGCACGTGCTCCTCGAGCCGCACCTCCGCTTCACGCTGGGAACGAACGAGGCGGCCTACAACAACTTCGTCGACCGCACCGACGCCTACTTCACCTTCTACGCCGGCACCCTCGAAGAGCTGCGGCAGACGGTGAAGATCGCCCACGGCCAGGACCAGTTCTGGAAGCTCGAGCTCGACGAAGAAGTGGCCGAGCGAGGGGTCGACGTCGGTCCGGCGGAGTACCCCTATCGCGACGACATGCGCCTCTACATGGGCGCCATCGGTACCTTCGTGGACCGCTACGTGAAGACCTACTACGCGCACGACTCCGACGTGCTCGCGGACTGGGAGCTGCAGTCCTGGGCGAACGAGCTCACCGACCCGAGCGAGGGGAACATCCGCGGGCTCTTCAAGGCCGGCGAGAGCCTCGACAACCGAGCGACGTTGACGCGGATCCTGACCCAGGTGGTCTACACCGCGGGTCCCGGCCACGCGTCGCAGCACTTCTCGCAGATGCGCTACTACCGCTTCCCGCCGGCCTTCGCCGCGTCGGCCTACGCGCCACCGCCGGCGGATCCCTCGGACGACACCGAGGCGCACTGGCGCGCGATGCTTCCGCCCTTCGACGCGGCGAACCTGCGCTTCACCTACAGCACCTTCGGCGACTTCCACTTCGACAGCTTCGGCAGCTATTGGCGCTACCGGCTCGGCTGGCAGCCGAAGACGCGGGCGATCGTCCGCGACTTCCAGGACGCGCTGAAGACCGTCGAGGCCACCATCGAGGCGCGCGACGCGAGCCGTCATCGCGACTGCGCCTTCTACCGACCGTCGCAGGTCCCCAACAGCATCAACATCTGAGAGCGAGCGATGCCGACGACACGTGAGTGGAAGAACTGGACCGGCAACCAGAGCTGCATTGCCGAGGTCTACACGCCGACGACGCTGGCGGAGCTGCAGGCCGCGGTCACCAGCGCGGCGACCGGCAGCCGCAAGGTGCGCCCCGCCGGCACCGGCTACAGCTGGACGCCGCTGATCCCGCTGCCGAGCGGCAACAGCATCATCGAGACCAGCGGCCTGAACCGGCTGCTAGGCATCCGCTCCACCGGCAGCGGGTCGAGCGCGCGCCACTTCGTGAAGGTGGAAGCGGGGATGAAGATGAGCGAGCTGATCGCCATCACCCATGGCAACGGGCTGACGCTGCGCTCGCCGACGCTCTTTCCCTGGCCGAGCATCGCCGGGGCCATCTCCACCGGCTCCCATGGCGTCGGCAAGAGCGGCGGCTGCTTCTCGGACAGCGTGACCGAGCTGACCTTCGTCGACGCGAGCGGGGGGGTTCGGGTCGTGAGCAAAGGGGACCCGGAGATGCCGGCGGCGAAGGTCGCGCTCGGCTCGCTGGGGATGATCTACTCGGTCGAGCTCGAGGTCTCGAAGGAGTTCAACGTCTACGTCGACAAGCGGAACATCCCGGTCGACCGGACGCTNNCGACCTGATCGCGAGCTACGAGTACGTCGAGATGTTCTGGATGCCGGGGGCGGACACCTTCTACTTCCTGCTGATGGATCCCTCGGAGGCCCACGCCGACGAGTGGAGCTTCGGGCGGAAGGCGGAGGAGTGGATCGACACCCAGGTGCAGAGGCGGGCGGCGAACGTGTGGGTACCCTGGATCGCGAAGAACGCGCCCTCGCTGACGCCGGTGCTCACCAAGCTCGCCGGCGGGACGGTGACCGAGGTGGAGAAGGAGATCGTCCCCGCGTCGGACGCCTTCCACTTCCAGGACGCCTACGCGAAGAACTGGGACATCGCGTACAGCATCCCCGCGATGCACGCCTCGCAGGCGTGGTCGGAGGCGATCGACCTGGTCGCAGCCTACGCGGCCGTCGGCCGTTACCCGATCAACTACGCCCTCCACGGCCGCATCGTGGGCCCGGGCGACGGCTTCCTCGCGCCGAACCACCATCCACCCTCGGCGCCACCCGAAGACGGCATCCGCCTCTACATCGAGGCCACCACTGCCATCGGCACCCCGGGCTTCCAGGCCTTCTTCGACGAGCTGGAGACCCGCTGGTCCGCGATCCCCGGCGCGCGCCCCCACTGGGGCAAGCACTTCTCCCGCTACGCGGACCTACCGACGATGTACCCGCAGATGAACGACTTCCTCACGCTGCGTCAGAGCTGGGATCCCAACCGCCACTTCCTCAACCCCTGGCTCGAACACGACGTCTTCGCCCTCCCCTGAGTCCGACTCCTGCTGGCGCCGAGAGGTGAGCGACCTTCTCCGTAGACCGACGGGGCTCAGCGGTCGCGCCACTCGAGGCGGGCGAGCCAGTCGCTGGCTTCGTGGCGGAGGAGCGGGTCGTCCATGGCGGCGCGCCAGATGGATTCCGCGTGCTCCCACTGGTGGGCACCGTAGGCGGCGCGGCCTTCGTTGCGGATGGCTTCGCGTTCGAGCTCGGGGGTGGGCAAGCCCCGAGCGCGGGCGCGCTTCAGCATCGCGAGCGCCAGGTCCGGGCGGGAGGCGACGGCCAGGAGCTGGCGCGCCACCAGGTAGCTGCCGAGGCCGTCCTCGCGGAGGTCGTCGAGCTCGTGGGCGAGGTGCACGACCACCGGCGTGCTCGCGCCGAGCCCGGTCTCGCCGAGGAAGAGCCCGCGAAGGATCGCCTCCTGCCGCCCGCCGGCGTCGATGGCCAGGAGCTTCACCTGCAGCTGCCGCCGCGCGTCCTCGGACTGCGGCGAGTCCATCAGCTCCCGGTAGATCGCCGCCGCCTCGTCGCTCGCGCCCTCGCCCCAACGCGCGTCGGCGATCGCCTCCCGCGCCCGCGCCACGAGGGTCTGGGGCGCGCCCTCGAGCTGGGCGAGCTGCTCGAGGGCGGCCTCGTCCTGCCCGTCGCGGGCGAGCGCGCCGACCAGCGCCGCGCGGGTGCCGGCACTGCCCA